>Ga0209777_10000679_pt1 | contig 53806 bp, 44 predicted proteins | sample FrelakmetHBP12HB_FD_187147 | JGI IMG/M metagenome (GOLD analysis project Ga0209777, IMG submission 187147) | Freshwater lake sediment microbial communities from the University of Notre Dame, USA, for methane emissions studies -HBP12 HB (SPAdes)... | ecosystem: Environmental > Aquatic >...
GCTCAGGATGTCTTTCAGGGCCTCTGCTTCCTCAGGGTCTCCCTCAGCGCCGTTCGGAATGCGCTTTTCTTCGTCACTCATGGCTTATTCCTTCCCGCCTCTCTGAGGCGCGGGTCTGTTGCGTCGCGGAATCCTTCCCCCAGTAAATTGTATGCTGTAACAGTCAAAAATATGGCAGCGCCGGGGAAAAGTGTCAACCACCATGCGTCAATGAAGTTCTGGGCCTGGCTTATGGACTCGCCCCAACTGGGTGTCGGGGGCGGGACCCCGAAGCCGAGGAAGCTGAGGGCGCTCTCCGTGAGGATCGCCCCGGCAACCCCGAAACTCGCGCTCACAAGCACCGGAGCAACGGCGTTCGGCAGGATATGCCGGAAAATGATGCGCGAATCGCGGGCGCCTGCGGCCCTGCTCGCCTCCACGTAGGGGGTCGTCTTGGCCTTGAGAAATTCCCCCCTTATAAGTCGCGCCGGCCCCACCCACCCCGTGGCGCCGATCACAATCATAATGTTAAAGATGCTTTGCGGCAGAAACGCCAATATTGTAAGTATGAGAAAAAACACAGGGAAACAGATAAATATTTCAATCAGCCGCAAAATGACAAAATCCGTGTATCCCCCATAATAACCGGCGATGGCCCCCAGCGGAATGCCGATCAATATTGCGATGCCCACCGCCACGAACCCGACGCTCAACGATATCCGGCTGCCCCATATCAGCCTGCTTGCCAGGTCCCTGCCCCGGTCGTCCGTGCCGAGAAAGTGAAGGATGCCCGGTTTTTCGTAGCGATGGGGCAGGTCGGACTGGTTGGGATCAAAAGGCGCCGGAGGCATTATTTTCCATTCTATCCGGCCCAGCGCCCCTTCGGGGTGCGCCCAGTCTATTCGGGAATATTGAATGTCCCACTTTTGGGGAAGGTAATCTCCAAAGGCGGGAAATATGATATTTCCTCCTGCCTTCATGGCGATCGGGCGCGCTCCGGCGAAAACGGGCGCTAAAATGGCCGCCACAAAAAGAGCGATAATGATAATCAGCGCCGCTATGGCGAGGCGGTTGCGCCTCAACTGCGTCCACGTCAACGCCCAATAGCCCTGGGACGTCGGCGTTTCAGCGATTATTTTACTTAACTCCTTCACTCCGACGCCTTTTCAAAGCTTATCCGCGGGTCAACAAGCGCATACATTATGTCTGATAGAAGCAGACCAATCAGGGTGAGCACCGCCGAGATGGTGAATATGCCCATTATGACTGGATAGTCTCGGTTCAGGATCGCCTCGAAGCCGAGTTTTCCGAGGCCGCGAATGGAGAAGATGTTTTCTATTATCACGGACCCGCCGAGCAGCTCGGGAAGCACCCCTGCCATGAGCGTGAGAATCGGGATGAGCGAATTGCGGAAGGCGTGCTTCAGGATGACCACCTTTTCCGAGAGCCCCTTGGCGCGGGCGGTGCGGATGTAATCCTGCCGCACCACGTCCAGCATGCCTATCCTCCCCATGCGCGATAAAAACGCCAACTCACCGTAAGTGAGACATATCACAGGCAAAACAAGGTGCCACGAGAAATCAAGAAGCCACGCAAGCCTCCCGTATTGGCCTATGCCTTCCGAATGGAGGCCGTAAGACGGGAACCAATCGAAATAATCCCCGCCCGCTGTTAACGTTATGAGCATCAGCGCCACAAAAAAGCTCGGCAGGCTGTAAAGCGCGAAGAGTATCACGGTCATCAGGTTGTCGGAGAAGGTCTTCCGTCTTATGGCGCTCAATATGCCGAGCGGCACCGAGATGAGATATATTATCAGGAGGCTCAAGATATTAAGCGTGAGGGTGATAGGCAGCGCGTCTTTCAGCTTTGCGACGACCGGCCTGCTGTCCTTGAAGGAATCGCCGAGGTCGAGCTTTACAAGGCGTTTTATCCAAAGGATATATTGAACGTGAAGTGGCTTATCGAGGCCGTAAAGCTTCCGCGTCTGCTCGATCATCTCCTTCGTCACCGGCGCCGACTGGCCGAACTGACCCATCTTTATCCTCAGCTCCGCCGGGTCCCCCGGCGTAAGATGCACCACCGCAAACGTGACTATCGTGATGCCGATCAGCGTCGGAATCATCATGAGAAGGCGCTTGATTATATAGGTTTGCATATCGGTTATAAATCTCTTTATTTTTAAAATAGCGAGATAATATACATATTAAAAAACTTCCACCTACAGCCTAAGGCCTTGGGCCTCTCCTTCATTCCACCGTTACGCTCTTGGCGAGGTTGCGGGGCTGGTCAATGTCCGTGCCGCGAAGGTCGGCTATGTGGTATGCCAGGAGCTGCAAGGGGATGGTATATAAATACGGGGTGAGATGATATTGGACAGGCGGGATGAGCACGAGGTCATCGGATTCCCGCGCCACCGCCTCATCGCCCTCCGGCGCGACTGCAATGACCTTGCCGCCGCGCGCTTTGACCTCCTCGAGATTCGAGAAAACCTTTTCGTAATGCTTCCCCGGCGTCACCAGCACCACAACGGGCATCTTCTCGTCAATGAGCGCAATGGGGCCGTGCTTCATCTCCCCTGCCGGATAGCCCTCCGCATGGATGTAGCTGATTTCCTTTAATTTCAGGGCGCCTTCGAGCGCGATAGGGTAATTGAGGCCCCTGCCAAGAAACAGGAAGTCCTGGGCGCGATGGTATTTTTCCGCGAGAGCGATCATGTGTTTTTCCGTGCCGAGAACGGTTTCCATGTAGTGCGGCACCCGGACGAGGTCGTCAACGGCGGCTGAGATCGCCTCGGGGGGCATCTTTTTGCGGACCTCTGCGAGATGCAGGGCCAGCATGTGGACGGCGGCGAGCTGCGTCACAAATGTCTTGGTGGCCGCAACGCCTATCTCCGGCCCGGCGTGCGTATAGAGCACGGCGTCCGATTTTCGCGCGATGCTTGAGTCAATTGTGTTGCAGATTGAGAGGATTTTTGCGCCCTTTTCGCGGCCTTCTTCTAGAGCGGCAAGGGTGTCTGTGGTTTCTCCCGACTGGCTGATGAGTATTAGCAAGTCTCCGCGGTTTATGATCGGATCGCGATACCTGAATTCGCTCGCTATATCAACTTCGACGGGGAGGCGGGCGATTTCCTCGATGAATAATTTTCCGATGAGCGCCGCGTGGTACGCGGTGCCACATGCGACGATTGTGGCTTTTTTAACATCGCGCAGCATGGCGGGTTCCATGCCGGCGTCGGTGAGGCTCACTCGCCCGAGACCCGGCGCAACGCGTCCGGAGAGCGTGTCGGCCACGGCGCGGGGCTGCTCGTGGATTTCCTTCTGCATGAAATGTTTGTGGAAGCCCTTTTCCGCCATTGAGGGCGTCCACATGACCGTTTTCGCCTCGCGTTTGACCGGTCCGCCGCCGAAATTGAAAATGTTGATCCCATCACGTTTGAGGACCGCCATCTCGCCGTCGTCCAGGAACATCACCCGCCTTGTCTGGCCCATTATGGCTGGTATGTCCGAGGCGAGGAAATTTTCTCCTTCGCCAATTCCAAGCACAATGGGACTTCCAACTCGAGCGCCAACAAGCACATCGGGGCGATCCTGGCAGACAACCACTATTGCGTTGGAGCCTTCGATGCGATTCATCGCCGCGCGCACGGCGTCAACGAAGTCCATACCGTCGAACGTAAACTGCTGGATCAGGTGCGCCGCGATCTCAGTGTCGGTTTCGCTCTTGAATGTGTGCCCGTGGGATGCCAGTTCCTTGCGCAATTGCCGGTGGTTTTCGATTATGCCGTTGTGGATTAGCGCGATTTTACCGGCCTTGTGCGGATGGGCGTTGGTTTCGGATGGGCGCCCGTGCGTGGCCCATCGCGTATGGCCTATCCCCAGCGCGCCGGTAAGCGGCTTCTTGCGGAGAAGCGCCTCGAGCGCCGACAGCTTCCCCAGACTCCGCCGTATCAGAATCTCATCGTTGTCCACAAGCGCCATACCCGCCGAATCGTAACCGCGGTATTCGAGCCGTTTAAGCCCCTCGAGCAGGATCGGCGCCGCCTCACGACTGCCTATGTAACCCACTATGCCACACATTATCGCATCACCTTAATTTTTCCTTCCGTTCACCCATACAGCTAACCACCCTAGCATCGCGCTTTTGTAAAAAATGGAGCGAATACTGTATGTTGAAGATATTACTTCTTTTTCTTCCCGGCCGCTTCCGCTTTTTTCCTCATCCGCTCGCCCCAGCCCGGCATGTCGCGCTGCCTGGCCCGCGCGACGCTCAGTGCGCCGGCGGGGACGTCGCGGGTGATCGTGGAGCCGCTGCCGATGTACGCGCCTTTCCCTACGCGAACGGGGGCGACGAGCTGGGTGTCGCTTCCCACGAAAACGTCGTCCTCGATAATCGTTTTATGCTTGGCGGTGCCGTCGTAATTGCAGGTGATCGTCCCGCAGCCGATGTTGACGTTTCGGCCTATTTCGGCGTCGCCGAGATATGTGAGGTGGCTCGCCTTTGTCCCGTTTCCTATTGTGACCTTTTTTGTTTCGACGAAGTTGCCAATGCGGCAATCGGCGCCAATGACGCTCTCCGGCCTCAGGTGAGCGGAAGGCCCCACCGTCGAGCGGTCTCCGACCTTCGATCCCTCCATAACCGAATGCGCGCGTATTTCGACATCGTCCCCGACCTGTGAATCCCTGATGAACGCGCCGGGGCCGATCAGGCAACGCTTGCCGATGATGGCGCCGCCCTCGATGACCGCGCCGGGGTATATGATGGTCTCCGCGCCAACCCTTACGCCGTCGTTCACGATTGTTGCCTCTGGCGCAATGACCGTGACCCCGTCGCGCATCAGCCTCAGCAATGTCCTGTTGTTCATGGCGCGCTCCGCCTGGGCGAGTTCTACGCGATCGTTTATGCCCAGTACCTCCTCCGGGTCCGGCGCCGTGAACGCCGCGACGCCTCCGCCTTTGGCCGCAATTTCTATAACGTCCGTGAGGTAATATTCGCCCTGCGCGTTATCGGCCTTTACTCGGTCGAGCGCCTTAAACAGGAAATCGCTTTGCGCCGCGTATATTCCCGCGTTGACCTCCTCGATCTCCATCTCTTCTTTTGATGCGTCCGCCGCCTCGATTACCCGCAATACCCTGCCGTTTTCCCCCCTTATGACCCGCCCAAGCCGGTTCGGCCAGGTGAAGCGTGCGGTAAGGATGGTGAGCGGTACCCCTGCCTTATTGTGTGCTTTCAGCATTGCGCGGAGGCTTTCGGTGGCCAGCAATGGTGTATCTCCATACAAAATGAGCGCCGTGCCCCTGAAACCTTTGAGGGCGCTTCGGGCGCACATAACGGCGTGACCGGTGCCGAGCTGTTTCTCCTGGATGACCGTTTTCACGCCTTTCCCGAGAATGGCCCGAACCTCGTCCGCGCCCTTCCCGAGCACGACCACTATGCGCTCCGGCCCAAGCTCCCGCGCCCTCATGAGGGGATGAACGAGCATCGGCTTGCCGCCCACGCAGTGCAGCACCTTGGGCGCATCCGATTTCATCCTGACCCCTTTTCCCGCCGCCAGGATGACGCACGCTATCGGGTTTTTCTTCATCGGGTCTTCCGCTCCACCTGCTCGCGCAACGCCTGTATCTCTCGCTCTACCAGGCCCCGTACCTCATCGAGCCTTTCGGGGGAGTCGGCCTCGAATCGCATCACCAGCGCGGGCTGCGTGTTGCTTGCGCGGACGAGCCCCCACGCCCCGTCTTCAAAAAGCGTTCGCACACCGTCAACGGCGATGGTGCGGTACTTTTTCGCGAAATGATCCTGGGCCAGCTTCACCACCTCGAATTTGATCTCATCGGGTATCTCGACCCGAATTTCCGGCGTGGTGTATGTTTCGGGGAGGTCGGCGAGTATTTCCGACATGTGCTCGTCCGTCTTCGCGAGTATTTCAAGGAGTCGGCAAGCGGCGTAAATGGCGTCGTCATGGCCGAAGAAGCGATCCTTGAAGAACATGTGTCCACTCATCTCGCCGGCCAGTTCAGCTCCCGTTTCCTTCATCTTGGCCTTTATAAGGGAATGGCCCGCCTTCCACATGATGGCGTTGCCGCCGTGTTTTGCTATGTCCTCGAAGAGGACGCGGGAGCATTTCACTTCGCCTATTATCGTTGCGCCGGGCTTGCGGGCGAGAATCTCGCGCGCGAACAGCGCCAGAAGACGGTCGCCGAACAGGAGCTTTCCCTGATCGTCAACCACACCGATCCGGTCCGCGTCCCCGTCGAACCCTATTCCAACGTCGAGGTGGCCGCTGCGCACCGACGCAATGACATCTGTCATATTCTCCACTACTGTGGGATCAGGATGATGATTCGGAAAAAGGCCGTCCATCTCGCAGAAAAGCTCCCTGACCGCGCAACCCATCTTGCGGAAAACCTCCGGCGCGATAGGCCCGGCCGTCCCGTTGCCGGCGTCAACGGCGATCTTCAGGGGGCGGTCGAGTATTACGGTATCAAGCAGATATTTTTTATATGGCGTTAAAATGTCGGCCTGTTTCTCCGCGCCATTTCCGGAGACGAAGCGGCCCTTTTCCATCACTCGCCTCAGCTCCTGTATCTCGTCGCCATAGATGGTGGAGCCGCCCAGGTGAACCTTGAAGCCGTTCTGGTCGGGGGGATTGTGGCTGGCGGTGATCATGAGGCCACCGTCAGTCTTAAATTCTATGACTGAAAAATAAAATACGGGGGAGGGACAGACGCCAAGGTCGGTCACGTCAATCCCGCCTTTTTTAAGGCCTTCTATGGCGGCGCGGGCGTATTTATCGGATGTGAGGCGGCAGTCTCGGCCCAGAGTGAAGGAACGGGCATTGTATTTTTTCGCGTGTGTCGCGGTTGCGAGGGCAAGGGTATACGCGAACTCCTCGTCGAAGTCCACGTCGGCCTTCCCGCGTATGTCGTACTCGCGAAAGATGCTCGGATTCATTTTCATTACGGTAGACCTCTCTCTATTCGCTTTGACAACTCGATCAATTTAGCATATACTGGGTCATCGCTCGATGGGAATTATTATAACCGCCCCGGCGGCGGCGATCGGCGGAGCGGGATATTTCACTTTCAGGAAAGGACAGGCCCATGGACAAATTTCTCAAATTAAGCCTCTTAACCAAAGCAAATGCCATCGCAATATTTGTGTTTGGCGCTATTGCGCTCCTAGGACACAGTTTCATGAAACATGCATATGTCCTGAGCAAATACGGCGTTGCGCTCCTGGTGGCGCAGGCTTTGACAACGGCCCTCAATGACCCCGAATCGGAAACGCCGCTCCCCCTATGGCTCCGGGCGGCTGTTGGGTACGGAGTCGGCATCCTGTTCTGGATTGGATTGTTTGCCATAGACTTTTTTGTGACGAGCCACCTGATCTATCAGGTTAAGTAATCAATAGCGGCTCAGTATCGTCAGTATACGCTCCTCTACCCTTTCGACAGTGGAGTGGTAGCCGCGGAAGTCGTTAAAGATAATACTGAACGCAATCATGGCGCCCTTCTCGGTTTCCAGGTATCCCGAGATTGAGTTTACGCCGTTCAGGTGGCCGGTCTTGGCCCGGACCCTGCGGCGCAGCGCGCCGTTCTGAAAGCGATCTTCCACGGTTCCGTCCACGCCGCCGATGCCAAGCGAGGTCATGAATTCCGGCCTGAAGGATGGATTTTTGTAGACATAGCTCAGCACCGTGGCGAGCTGCCGGGCTGTAAGGCGGTTAAGCCTGCTGAGGCCGGAGCCGTCCACCATGACGTAACTGTCGGGCGCAATCCCCAGCCCGGTCAGGAATTTCTGCACTGTCTGCACGCCGCCCTCGAATGTCCCCACCCTCGGCTTGCCCTCCGGGGCAGTTTCCGCGCCCATTGTCTTGAGTATCTGCTCTGAGACAAAATTGTTGCTTATCTTACCCATTGACCAGATTGCCTGGGAGAGGGGCGGCGACTGGTAGGTTGTGAGGAGCGTTGCGCCCTTGGGGGCGGGCTTCCTGCCGATCTTGCCGGAAGTGGCAATACCCCAACCCATGAGGTAAGCCTCGAAGCTCCCCGCGGTGTAAAGCCCCGGGTCGCCGATGTTGCGCCTGACCGTTGCGCCCTCTGAGTTTATGGGCACGCTCCCTACAACATCGTAGGCGTTGACCTTGTCGGCAACCTCGATAACCCTGATACGCGCCTGTCCGTTAGCGGAGGTTTGCGCCCGGTTGGTGATCTCGAGGTGCTTGTCGGGCGGCATGAGGAATACGCGGGGAGGCTGCCCGACCCTTGGCCCCGGCACTGCGGTTACGACAAAGGTGTTGAAATTGAGAGAAAGGGCGCCGATAGGCGCGTTGAAGGCCTCCGGGCCGAGTTCCCCCCACCCGCGCCCGTACCTCTGATCGTCGAAAAACGTGTCGTCCGCGAACACCGATCCGGTCACCTGCCGCGCCCCGCGATACGCAACGTCCCGCGCAATCGTCCACAATTGCTCATCCATCAGAATGGGGTCGCCGTAGCCTTTCAGGTACAGGTTCCCCTCGATAACGCCGTTCCTGAGGGAATCTACGTAAACCTCAGTTTTAAATCGGTACTCCGGCTTCAAAATGTCGAGCGCCGCCGCGGCGGTGATTATCTTCATGTTGCTGGCCGGTATCAGGAGATGGTCGGGGTTGTGGGTATAGATCGTCTTTGAGGTGGCAAGGTCTATTACCGCGATAGAAGCGCCCGCTCCCTCCAGCGCGCTCGACCTGAGCGCCGCGTTGATTTCCGCGGTTATCGCCTCGATGCCCGTCTTTTCGGGCGGTTGCGCCCCCGCGCGCTCGACGGAAGCGTAGAAGGCGAGTCCCGCAATCGAGAGCGCCATGATGCCCGCTGCAATCTTCGCGTTTATTGATTTCTTCCCTGAATTGACAGTCATCATCTAAGAGTGTTAGTTTAAGAGAAATTGATGAAAAATTCAATGAGCATAATCTGTCGAATCCTTCTCATATCAATTGTGTTCGTCGTTTCCTGCGCCCGATCAACTCCCACGACGCCGGGGCCTCGGCGGCTGGTGGTGGGCATCGAGCACGCGCCCTCGAACCTTGACCCGCGGTTTGCCACGGACGCTTATTCATCCAAGCTTGCCGCCATTATCTATTCAAGCCTAGTGAAACTGGATGAGCAGGGGGTGTTCGAGGGCGACCTGGCGGCGTCATGGGATCAGCCCGAGCCTGTCCATTACATATTCCACCTGCGAAAAGGGGTAAAATTTCACAATGGCGCCGCGCTGGTCTCCGCCGACATCTGCCGTTTCTTCGAGCTAATAATGAGGCCCGACTCCACCTCGCCCTTTCACGGCGATTTCGCCACCATTGATTCCGTTTCATGCCCCGATGAGGGGACGGTGGATATTCGCCTCAAGGAGCCGGACGCGCCATTCCTGACCGCCATGACGATCGGCATAATTCCGCGAAACGCGAACCCGGACGATATGGTGAACCATCCCATAGGGTCGGGGCCATTTAGGTTTGTGGAGGCTCGCGCGGGTGATTACATAAAACTAGAGGGCTTCGAGGGTTATTTCGGCGGCGCGCCGTGGCTCAAGGAGGTGGTCTTCCGTGTGATCGCCAACGGAGTCACTCGCCTCCTTGAATTCGAGCGAGGCGGCGTTGACCTTCTTCAGAATTGCGTGCCGCCCGAATCCTTTGACATGCTGGCTTCCCGCCCCGATGTCCACCTGGAACGCCGCCCCGGCATCAACTATAACTATCTCGGCTTCAACCTGGAAGACCCGATATTGAAAAATCGGGATGTGCGCGAGGCGATAGCTCGCGCTATAGACCGTGACGCCATTATCAAATACCTGTGGAAGGGCGCCGCTGAGCCTGCCACCGGGCTTTTATCGCCCCGCCACTGGGCATATTGCGGGGATGTCGAAACTTATCCGTTCGATCCGAGGCTGGCGCGGAAGATTCTTATTCGAGCGGGGTACCCCGAACCGGACGGCCCCGGAGCGCAGCCGCGCTTCAAGCTCAGCCTCAAGACAACCACCGACCGGCTGAGCCGTCGCATCGCCGAAGTCATCCGCACTCAGCTCGCCGAGGTGGGCATCGCCGTTGACGCGCGCAGTTACGAATTCGGCACATTTTATCAGGACATCAAATCCGGTAACTTCCAGATATTCACCCTCGGATGGGTCGGCATCACCGAGCCGGACATTTTCCGCTTCGTCTTCCACTCGAAGTGCATCCCGCCCGCAGGCGCAAATCGCGGGCGATATTCCAACCCCGAGATTGACCGCCTCACGGAGATGGGCCTGCGCGAGGTTGACCGCGAAAAGCGCAGGGAGATTTACGCGAAGGTTCAAAAGATTATCGCCCACGACCTGCCTTATATCAGCCTCTATTACAACGACGACGTCGTGGCGACGCGCAACCGCGTCGAGGGCTTTAGCATCCACCCCGGCGGCGATTTCCTGGTTTTGCCGCAAGTCCGCTTGAAATAATCAATGTAATTTATTACTATTCAAAAAAGGGTTGGGAAATGCCATTATTAGTTAATTCTATCACAGTAGTGCGGTGCTGAAGTATCGTTCCGCGCGGTCGGGGAGCACCGTTGTGATATTTCCGGCTATTTTTTTCGTGAGCTGCTGTGCGGCCCAGACGTTGGCGCCGGAGGATATGCCCACGAGCAGCCCCATGTCCCGGCCCAGTTGCCTGGTGGTTTCGATGGCGTCTTCGTCCGTGACCTCGATGACCTCGTCAACAAGCGCGACGTCGAGGATCGCGGGGATAAATCCGTCCCCGATGCCCTGAATCTGGTGCAGGCCGGGCTCGTGGCCGAGCAGCGCGGAAACGTTCTTCGGCTCCACGGCGACTATGCGGGTCTGGGGCCTGTGTTCCTTGAGAAACGCGCCAACGCCCTGAAGCGTGCCGCCGCTCCCGACGCCCGCGACAAAGCAATCTATGTCGCCGCTCATCTGGCGCCAAAGCTCATGCGCCGTCTCCTCGTAATGCACTCGCGGATTGTCCGGATTCTCGAATTGCTGCGGCACGTAGATGTCCGGATTTGCCGAGGCCATTTCCCGCACCCGCTGCACCGCCCCGGCTATGCCGTCCTTGTCGGGCGTCAGAATAAGCTCGGCGCCAAGCGCCCTGATGAGCTTCTTGCGCTCCTCGCTCATGCCCTCCGGCATGACGATCCTTACGCGATAGCCTTTCAATCGCCCGACCAGGGCCACGCCGATGCCCGTATTGCCGCTTGTGGGTTCCATGATGATGGAGTCGGGCTTCAATTTCCCGTCCCGTTCCGCTCCCTCGATCATGGCCAGCGCCACCCGATCCTTGATGCTGCCCCCGGGGTTTAAAAACTCCGCCTTCGCAAAAATCCTCGTGTCCTTCAATTGAATCAGGGGAGTGTTGCCTATGAGATTCAGAATATTGTTAGTCAGCATACAATAGCTCCGTAATTTCAGCCGGTCGGATTGACCGATTCCTTTAAAATGATTTTCCTTTCGAATCTTACTGCAATAAGCATATAATGTATAAAGAATTTATCAACATTAGGCTTTAATTTGCCGAGTAATTTATGTAGGCTTCAGTGTGTTGCGTTATTTATAGACGCTTTCTATACTCGATTATGAATTTCGGGGTTGACGAAAAGAAATGAGGGAGGTGGAAAGATGAAGAAGCGCAGATTTGGCGTATTTTTTAGCGGCGCGGTCATAGGCGCGGTGTTGGGCCTTGCGATCGGGTGTCTCAGGCTGCGCAGCGTTCAATCGGTGATTCGTGAGCCTCAGGCTCCGGGCGAGGCGCGGCTCGCGTACACTCCCCCGCCGGAGCCGAAAATTTCAGCCGAGTTAATCGCCAGGTACATGCCGGTACTCATGACCATGATCCAGCCAAAAGTGGAAAAGGTCACAGACGACATTTACGTCGCCATGGGATACGCCATGGGCAACGTCACGATGGTCGTCACCGACGAGGGGCTTGTCATTATTGACACGACTGAGAGCGAGGACTCGGCCCGAAATATATTGGCGGACTTCCGTAAAATAACCGACAAACCGATTCGCTACATCGTCTACACACATTTTCACCCCGACCACAACCAGGGAACCCGCGCTTTTTACTCCGAAGGGGTCAAGATTATAGCCACCAGCGAATTTCTCAACTGGATCCACGGCCCAAATCCGGAGTTGGGCAACCGGCATTTCCGCCGTTCCCTCGATGTGTTGGGAGGCGCGGCGGAGCCGGACTATGCCTTCAAATTGCCATATAATAGTCCATATCTGAGTGCGGGCAAGGCCCCCGAAGTGATGATGCCGACCATCACGTTCGATGAGCAATACTCGTTTACGCTCGGCGGCAAGCGGTTCGAATTATTTCACACGCGCGGTGAGACGGAGGACCATCTGGCGGTGTGGATGCCGGGCGAGAGGGCGCTGCACGTCGGTGACCTTTATTACATGTCCTTTCCCAACCTCGCGGGCATCATGCTCGAGGCCCGTCCCGTCCGCGGCTGGATAAAATCCCTCTCCCGCTTCATTGACCTTAAGCCGGATTACATGATCCCCGGCCACACAAAACCGCTCAAGGGCCAGGCCGTCATTCAGGAGCATCTCAAAAATTATCGGGACGCCATACAGTACGTGCACGATGAGACAGTGCGCTACATCAACAACGGCAAGAGCGTTGACGAGGCGGTTCGGGAGATAAAACTCCCCGAGAACCTCAATAAACTGCCCTATCTAGAAGGGCTTTACGGCAAGGTGGACTGGTCGGTGCGTGATATTTATCACGCTTATGCGGGATGGTATGACGGCTGGGGCACGGGCCTTAATCCGCTCCCTCCTCAATATAAAGCGAGGGAAATCGTCGCGCTCGCCGGAGGGGCCGATAAAATCCTGGGACGCGCCATCGAGCTGCAAAAAAACGGAGAATACCAGCTCTCGGCGGAACTCTGTGACATCGTAATCGCCGCAAACCCCAAGGACAAACTGGCTCACACAATCAAAGCATACTCCATGGAATACCTGGCCTTCAGCTCCACCAACCTGCTCTGCATCGGCTCATACCTCTCGGCGTATTCCATGCACATGAAAGCCGCAAAGACCGGCGCGGGGATGTAAATTGTTAACAAATATTTTAGATTTTGGATTGTATGGTGTGATGAAACGGCAATGGAGTTTCGTCAATCCAAAATCTAAAATTCTCGACAGGATGTATAACCGGAAGGAGGAAGAATGAACTCCGAGGAACGTCTTCAATGCGCTATACGGCTTGAGAAGCCCGACCGAGTGCCCGTGGCGCCGATGATCTATTACTTTGCCGCGAATTACGCGGGCATTTCAATGCACGAATTGTGGTCAGATTGGAAAAAATATGAATACGCCATCAAGCGGTGTTATTTCGAGCTTGGGCCGTGGGATATTTATTACAATATCTGCCCGTTTTCACCCGTGGCCTATCAGTCGTGCCTCCTCATGAAGGTCAAGTACCCCGGCGTTGATCTCGATCCCGATAACATCTGCCAGTTCGACGAATACGAGATGATGCGTGAAGAGGATTACGATTGGATTCTGAACTACAACGGCCCTGACGCATTGTTGTTCAACGATCACACGCTGCGCATCATATCCAAGTTCATGCCGGAGTTTGCCGTGGGGAAGTGGAGGGGGAGGGTCAAGCTTGCATGGGAAGTATTACGCAATTTCATAGCGTGGCGGGTTCATTTCCGCTGGTGGAAGGCGCGTGGCGTGGCCATACTCTGCGGCAGCATGTCGGAATCGCCTTTCGACCAGTTCTCGATGTCGCGCTCGATGGAGCCGTTCAGTCTCGACTTGATCGAGAGGCCCGAAAAGGTGAGGGCCGCCGCGTTAAAGCTCGCGCCGTCGTTTGCCCAGACCCATATAAATCTTGCGAGGATCTCCGGCGTAAAGCGCATGCTGATCTACGTGCACCGGTCGAGCGCGGATTTCATATCGCCCCGGATGTTCGCGGAAATCTCGCTGCCCGCCCTCAGGGAAATCTGCGAGACCATGGTTGACGCCGGCGTCACGCCGATACTGCATTGCGACGGCAACTGGGACAAAAACCTCGTCCACCTGCGCTCGCTGCCGCCGCGCAAGATTATCATTCAATTCGACGGCCCAACCGATATCTTCCGCGCCAAGCAGGAGATCGGCGACGTGCACTGCCTGTTCGGAGACGTCAACGCCTACGACCTCGTCATGTCCAGCCCCGCCAGGATTGACGAATATTGCCACCGCCTCATCGAAGAGGTGGGAAAGGGCGGCGGCTTCATCCTCGCCGCCGGCTGCGAAGTCCCCCCGAACGCAAAACCGGAAAACGTCAGGGCAATGATACACTCAGTCGAGAAATACCAGGTAGAGGCTTAATTATGAGGATAAATAGGGGGGAAAAAGGGGTGACTGTCCCCACTTTGTCACCCACTTTGTCCACTTTGTCCCCACTTTCCCAATGCTCACACCTATTAAGAAGAGGCATTACCGCTACGGGCTTGCATGGCCTAATTCGCATTTAAAATAGGGGGAAGTAGGGACAGTCACCACTTAATTAAGATATTATAAGGCAACTGCGTCTGCACACCAATCGAGGCAGTCCACTGGGAAGCGATTCTTTGGAAAAAGGGGTGACAGTCCCGAATGGCGCTAACTTAAGGGTTAAGTGATTGATTTTGTTTTTGATTTTCGTTTTATTACGCCTTCGGTTGTGGCCGCGCATATTTTGAGGGAGAGGACTCGCATTTTCTCAACAATCTTTTCCATTTTTCTGTTGTTATTAATGGCGTCATTGTAGACCTTTGATTGGGATTGGCTCAAGTTTACAGTGACGGTTTTAGCGCGTAATTTTCGGGTCCACTGATAATAAGGGCCGTATACTTTTTCCTTGCCATTTCCCGGTTCGATTGACCTTTCCGTTATAGTTCCCTGGAGTATAAGGCCGGTTTTTGCGAGTTGGGCCGCGAGGGCGTTATAACAGGATTGCAGGCGGATTATTTTTGCATTTTTGCGTCTTTTTTCGTCCAGCATGCTTGCATTATAGCATGGATTGCGCTAAAATGCTACAAGTATCTATACTTGTAGCAAGGAGGTCTGTGAGACCGGAAGGAGGCGTAATCATGCAAAAAGGACGCAGAAGGCTCGGCGCGCTTCGCAGGCGGTTCGGTCAAGATTCGGCCGCGCAACTTTCCAGGTTGTTCGCCGGACGGGTCAATCTCAAAGCGGATTTCGGGGGAGCAAAGCGCACAAGGCTCTTTTCCCCCCACAAGGGTGTTCTGGCTGTTCCTGTTTCAGGCGCTTAGCCCTGACGGGTCCTGCAGGGAGGCGTTGCGCAAATTCCAATAAGGGGTGACTGTTTGAATGTATAAGTGAATGGAAGGGAAGACTCCCTGCTGGTAAAATGCTGTATCAGGCGGCTAAGCCATTACAGAAACAGACCAAGGAGGCTTCCCATGAAAGGATATTACTACATAGGGCTGGATGTCCACAAGAAGGTCATTGCCTATTGCGTCAAGAAGGCGGACGGCGAATTGGTAGATGAAGGAACGATAAAGGCGACAAAAGAAGCGCTTAAGGAATGGGTACATTCGATAAAGGGTCGTTGGATCGGGGCGATGGAGGCGACTCTATTTACGGGTTGGATTTACGATTTTCTGAAACCGCATGCGTTTTCGTTGAAGGTTGGTCATTCATACATGCTTCGGGCGATATGCGCGTCCAAGAAAAAGAACGACCGGATAGACGCGTCCAAGCTTGCGGACATGATCCGGTGCGATTGGTTTCCAGAATGTCACATGGCGCCGAAGGAAATCAGAGACCTTCGCCGGGTTTTGAGGTATCGGGGCCTTTTGGTGCGAGAGGCGGTTCGCATGAAGAACAAGACTTCGGGTCTGCTAATGGAGGTGGGCGCGGAGTACGATAAAAAGAAACTTCGAGGCCGCAGATACTTTGACGAACTGCTTGATGAACTCGATTATATTCCGGATTCGGTGATCGAACTGTTAAGTCTGACCAGATCGAACATGGAAATATTCGACGCTAACCAGAAGCGGTTGGTGGACGAACTGCGCAATAATATCGTTCTCAAGGATCGCGTGGAGCGATTGATGAGTATTCCGGGGGTGGGAGAGATCACGGCGCTGACGTGGGCGCTGGAGATCGACGATCCGCATCGCTTTTCGACCATCAAGAAGGCGGCGAGCTACTGCGGGCTGAGCAGCGCGCACGACGAGTCGGCGGGAAAACTAGTTCGCCACCCGTTGAGCAAACAGCGCAACAAACACTTGCAGACCGTGCTTGTCGAGGCCGCGAAACTTGCCCCCAGATGGAACCCACAACTGGCGCTGCTTTATGAAAAGGAGCGGGAGCGGGGAGCAAACAAGAACCAGGCGACATTGGCGGTGGCCCGGAAACTGGTCGCCTATCTGCTCTTTGTGGATAAAAAGGAGGAGGAATTCGAACTTAGAACAGCGGCTTGAATTACGGATAACCCGAGCGCCATGCCCGTTGGTCCTCGCGTAGTAGGGACTGGGCGATCGGCTCATAACCGTGATGCTCCATGTGCACTGTTTCGAGGCCGGCGGGTTGATCCTGACTCAATCATCGGCGACGGCGTAAGGCCCGATGCCGCAAATGGATGTCTGGTCGCGCTGACCGTGTCGACCCAAAGGAAAATGAGGCGCTTGAAAATATGAAGAATGAGTTTATCGCTTTCTGGAGTATACGGATGATGAAAATAGAAAGCGAAAGGCGGAACCTTCCGTCAATCAGATGATCCCGCCCATCCGTACACTCTCCCGCGTCGGTGCTCAGGTCGCTCTCCAGCGTTGCCCTATCCCCGCTTCGCTTACGGACAGGTCCTCCGCGCGGGTGTTGAAAGGTTAGAATGATTTAAACCAAAAAGCAAAATCAAAAAAAGAGGGAGTCTCCTCCCTCCCTTGACAAAACGTCACTTATCATGGATGTCCCTACTTATGCTCTACTTATGCTACTTATGCCTCCAGCGTTGCCCTATCCTCCGCGCAGGCAGAAACTAATTTAACTTGAAACCAACAAATTTCAACGGGGGGAATGTAACATTACAGGTTGTACTCAAAATGGGGGCAGGCCACCTGGACGCATATCCTTAAGCATTCTTATCTGGTTCAACAATACCTTTTTCCTTTCCCTTAATGTTTCCAAAGTTTCCATAGTCGCCTCCTTGTGTTGTAGTAGATACTACTGCAATAACACAAGTAAAAAAAGATGCAACTCACTTTATCTACTTTGATGCCGCACACCCTTTGAGCATTGCGGAGATGATTTAATTAAATTATAATCTGAAACGGTTTATCATGGCCAAAGAGGATAGGTTTAATCGAAATCAGGACGGTAGAATTTCTTGAAAAAATCCCGTGTGCTCATAGCCGACTCCAACCATTTCGTCCGCAGGGCGGTGCGCCAGTTTTTATCCCGTGAGGAGATGGAGCTTTACGATGTGGACAACGGCGCGCTGGTGCTTGAGAGGGTGAGAGCCATCCAGCCGGACCTTATTATCCTGGATGAGCGCATGCCGGGGCCGGGAGGGCGAAACGCGCTAAAAGCGATCAAGGGTGAGGACGGGATGCGCTCCATACCCGTCATTCTTCTGAAGGATAGACGTGTTGATTTCCGCGAGAAGGAAGCGGGCAATGGCGCGTATGGCCCCGAGTCGGCGCATAATGTATTGTACAAGCCTGTTGATGTGCGTCTGCTTCGTGAAAGCGCGAGAAGGGCGCTTAATATAGCGGCCCCCGGCGCCGACCTCATGTGGGGCGAGGATTCCGACGGCATTTCCCGGATGGATTTCGGAGATTTTTCGGACAGCGATTTTATCAGGTTCCAGGAATTCCTGATGAGCAAGGTGGGGCTGTTTTTCGACATAAAGAGGAAACCCGATCTCGCTCGCGCCCTGAATCGGCGCATGAAATCCCTTGGCATTATTTCTTACTCCGAATACTTCGACGCCCTGAACCAATCATTTTATGAAGAAAAAGAACTCAAAAACCTCATACTTCATCTGACGATCGGCGAAACCACTTTCTTCCGCTCCCCCGACCAGTTTGTCGCCCTGAAGAATTACATTCTGCCAAGGATCATCGAGGAGCGGAGGGGCTTTGGCGCGCCATACCTGAGAATCTGGTCGGCGGGCTGCTCGACCGGCGAGGAGCCGTACTCCATCGCCATCGCATTGAAGGAATCCATGCCCGACCTGGACCGCTGGGACGTGATAATTCATGCGACGGACATAAACAACAAGTTCGTCAAATTTGCCGAGCGCGGCGTTTATCCCGCGCGCAAGGTCAGATTCGTCCGGGATGAGCTTCTTGAAAAGTATTTCCGATTCGATGGGGAGGGCTACGCCGTTGATTCGGCCCTTAAGAAATATATGAGGTTCGATTACCACAACCTGTCCAGCGACAATTACAGGCAATTCCTGGGAATGGACATAATTTTCTGCCGGAACGTGCTTATCTATTTCAAGCGCGACCGCATCCGCGAGGTGATTGATCGCTTGAGGGACGTCCTCGTGGAAAACGGATACCTCATGCTTGGATATTCTGAAACTCTGTTCCAGATTTCAGACGATTTTGCAAGCATTCATCACGGCGATGCGTTTTTCTACCGCCGCCTCGGCGCCAGGGAGAAGGAGGAAATCCGCCAGAGCGACGGCTTGCCGGAAGAATTTGTGCGCAAATTCATAAACAAGCGACTCTCCCTTATAACATCGAGATTATCCCCGGAGTCTGAAGGCCTTCCCGCGCTCTCGCCGACGCGATACAAGGAGTTTACTCATTATTCGACTCAGATGGGGGAAACCGCTCAAAAAGCGCGCGCAGAGGAAATCCCCACCCCTCATGCCCATGAAGAACCCGCGAACATTGTGAAAGCCGTGGGCGCCCCGACGTCACAAGATCTGTCTGCGGAAATAGACCTCTGGGAAGAAGGGATGGAGCAATATTTTCAGGAGAAGTTCGAGGCAGCCAAAAAGATATTCAAGAGCATAAGTGAATTGCATCCCAATTCCGCCCGGGCTAAGCTCGGAGAAGCCTTCATACTGGCCAACAATGGGAGCGACGGGCAGGCCCTGGGCATGCTTGAAAAGGCCCTGTTGATTGACGATCTTTTACCAGAAGCGTATTACCTGAGAGCTTTGCTTCTCGAAAAAGACGGCGAGACAGACGCCGCCGTCAAGGACTACCAGAACGTTATCCTGCTCGACCCCGATTTTGTAATGGCGCACTTCAATCTCGCGATTTTATACATGAAGAAGGGCCTGATGCGCAACTCGCGGCGCGAATTTTCCAATACGCTCAATATTCTGAAAAGATATGAGAAATATCATAACGTGAAATTTTCAGGCGGGCTGCACCGCGAGGCGCTGATGCAGCTTTGCCAAGACCTTGAAGGGTAATTGGGCAGGGGCGTCGCTGAATTCGTCCCTGCATCAGAAATATGAAAAAACCTGCAAACCATGCCCCGAAGATACTCATTGCGGACCAGGAGCCGTTCATCCGCGACACGCTCAAAATAAAGCTGAAAAGCAAGGGACTGAGTGTCATCCTGGCCGATACGGGTAAGGAGATGGTTCGGATGGCTGGGCATGAGATTCCCGATCTGATAGTTACCGAAATCAATTTCAAAGACCTGGATATGTACCGAGCTTGCCAAATTCTGAAAGGGAATTCGCGCACGAAGGATATACCTATTATAATTCTCACACGCGAGGAGCTTACACCTGAACGGCAGTTCATGTTCAACCCTTATGTGACGAAATACATGAACAAACCCTTCAGCCCCCGCGTGGTTGAAAAAACCGTGAAAGCGGTTCTGGCGAACCCTCTTAAAGAAGCGAGCGAGGGAGGCGCTTTGTAATCACGCCGGAGGCCTGTTCCGCCGAGGGCGGGCTACCCGATGAGGTATTTGTGGAGAAGGAGCAAAAAGCGACGTCGAAGGAAAGAAAAGGCCGCCTGATAGGGCAGCTCAAAGAGATAAGCCTGCTCGAGGTGGTTGAACCTGTTCTTAAAAGCGGCGCCAGCGCTCATCTTCAGGTGGAGTTGGGCAGTGAACAGGGGCATTACTACTTCGAGGATGGGCGTATGGTTCACGCCCTTTCGACCTCAATCGAGGGAGTGGAAGCGGCTTACCACCTTATTTCATGGAGGCATGGGCGATTCGCTCTGGCCAGGGACAAGCCGTCCCCGGCTCATACCGTCGAGATCGAATGGATTGACTTCTTGCGGTTCTATGAGGAGGAGATCGAGAAGATAGTGCTGGAGTTTGTGCCGGAGGTGGAGGGCGGGATATATCTCGAGGTGCGCAACCAGCGGGGCGGCAAGGTTTTCGGCACCAATCATCTTTTCGGGGCAAGCGCTGCGGACGCGCTCGGCAACCTGCTCGCCGACGAAACGCTTGAATCGCGGTTCGCCGAATTGAGAATGCACACTCGAGAGAAATATACTTGCAGCCATGGCGATCACCTCCTGCTCGTCAAATACCTGGAGGAAATCCGGTACTGCGTCCTGGCGGTGTTCGCCGACCTGGGCCGGATCGAATATTACGAAGGGTGGCTGAATAACCATTTCGAGCCGCGGGCTTTGGAGGGGGTAAGCCTTGCCCTTGAGAAGGCCGACCGCATGAGGATTCGAGGCGTGATTCTGGTCGTAGACGACAGCCCCACCACCCGCGCGGTGCTCGAAGACACTCTGACTCAGTATCGCTTCAAGGTCGTGACCGCCGAGGACGGCTACGAGGCCCTTGTGAAAGCCCGAGAAGTGAAGCCTCAGATGATTTTTCTGGATGTCATGATGCCGCGCATGGATGGCTATGAGGTGCTGAGTCGTTTGAGAAGCGACCCGGAACTTGAAAAAATCACGGTAGTCATGTTGACATCAAAGGAACTGGTGAAGGATCGAGGCGCGGCTTTCGAGAAAGGGGCCGACCTTTACATCGAGAAGCCGTTTACAACAAGGAAAATCCTCACTATAGTCGAAAACGCTCTCGGCCTGGAATGAATGTCCGATTAGGCGGGGACAAGCCCGGCCCATATGAAAAGGTTGATGCTATGAACGGCGGCAAAAATGAAGAATACGATACCAGGAAAATCCTCGAGCAGATGCGGGAGGAATACTGGCGGGGATTGAGCGAAGCGGAGGTGGAAGAAGCAAAGGATCTGCTTCAATTGGTAACCGTCTCGCTGGGCGGCGAGTTGTTCGGGATACCGGCGATCCAGGCCAAGGAGATACTCAAAACGCCTGAGCTTATCCGCGTTCCGAGAACGCCCTCGATTGTGCTGGGGATATTCAACCTTCGCGGCAAGATAACGTCGGTCGTGGATGTGCGTCCCATTCTGGGGCTGAAGCAGCTTGAAATGGGGAACAGGTCAAGGACCGTGATCGTGCAGGCGGGGCCGCTTACGACCGGCGTGGTGGTGGAAAATGTCAGGGAGATAACGCAAGTTCCGCGCGGAAAGATTATCCCTGTCGCCCGGGCCATAGCCAACAAGGAATACCTGACCGGCCAAGCCAATCTGGACGGCGAGATAATGGTTCTGTTGGAAATGGGAAAGATCCTGAGCGCAAAAGAGTTCAGCACCAATGCCTGATGTTAAAAAATCAGACCTCGAGGTAATCTCACAGGTTCGCGTCCTTCTCCTCGCGGCGTGCTTCTCGGTCACGTTCGTGGTGGTCGTAGTTTGTGTTTTCCTCCTCCGCGAGTATCTGCTGGAGTTGCCGGCAAAGCTTCAGCGCGTCGTCATCATCGGGCAGGTAATCGCATCTGTTACAGCGACTTTGCAGATAATTTATAATGAACGCCTCCTGCGGCCCATAGTCAAATACCTGGCCCCGCAGGAGATATTCAACCTGAGAAAAGGCGCAATCATTTTATTCGCGCAAAAATTCGTCTTATATATGATTATTTATTTCGTTCTTATGCTTTTTGGAATCTCAGATGTCAGTTTTATAAGCTACCTCATATTAACAATAACCGTGGCTCTCCTAGCGGCAGGCATGATGATTTTGATGCTCAAGGGCACGAGCGAGGTAAAAGTTAAGACCCAGCCTCTAGCCGATGCCGTCTTAAAATTGCCAATGAAGTCCGCGCTGATCTCCTTGTTATTGTGGCTTTTTGCAGGGTTTGCTGTCGGCCTATTTTTTTATTATTGGGCAGGAATGAATTCGTTGAGGTCCAGCGCGTTTGCCGTTCTTCTCATTTGTGCGGGAATTATTGCTTTTCCCGTTCAATATTATCTTTTCAAGCGCGTAATGGAGCCTCTCCACCAGCGCCTAATTGAGCGCGGAATTCGCCCTTCCGAGGCCATTTTCAAGGTGCATTACCGTTACAAATTCATGGTTGGAATGATTTCTACTGTATTCTTCGCGGTCAGCTTTCTAGGCATGTTGAGCGTAATGAAGGCATACAAAATCATGCGTGACCAGTCTGGTCATCTTATCCACATTGCTCTGGAAGAGTTGGAGAAAAATCCTGGCGACATTAATATTCAACTCAATGAAACGGCCCAGGAAATAGGCGCCATCCCGTTTATCATCGCTTCAGGCTCAACCTCTGCGCCCGGCGTCCCCGGAAAATATGAACAACTGATTGAGATCGTGGCCACGGGTGACACGAAAAAGATCAGGAAGGCAGAGGGCGACAACCTGGTGCTCTGGAAGAATAAGCCTGGCGATGGAACAAGGTTTGGGATGATCTACCCCTTCGAGCGTTTCATGCCATATCTTACCCAAGTGCGCAATAACGCGATCTCGTTTGGAGTATTGACGATTATCTTCGCTGTCGTGTTGGCCATGATGACTTCAAGGGACATCTCCATACCGCTCTCTGCCATCAGGCAACGGATCAAGGAATTCGGCGCCGGCGGCGGCGAATGGGAAGATGACAGGTTTCTGGACGATGAGTCGGCAGATCTGGCCGCGGGTTTCAGGGCAATGACAAAGGAAATCAATCGGCAGCTCGAGCGGTCTAAAATGCTGATGGAAAATATCAATCTGACTGTGCAGCATCTGAGCAGCAGCGCGGGGGAGATGGAGGCAATCGCAAAGGATCAGGCTGAGGGCAGTGCACAGCAGGCTGCGGCTATTCAGGAGGCGCAGACGACCGCTGCGGAAATCGCGGCCAGCTCGCGACACATCGCGGAGAGCACACTCACCGTGGATTCGGTCGCCAGCGAAACGCAGACCAGTTGCGCGTCAAGCGCGAATCTTATAAAAACCGCCGTTCAAGGCATGGATGAAGTTAAGGAAACGGTAAGCAAAGTGGCACACAGCATGCTCGATCTTGGGAACAGGTCGCAGCGCATCGGAAGCGCCATTGACATCATCCAGGAAATAAGTGAACAAACTAACCTTCTTAGCCTGAACGCCAGCATCGAGGCAAGCGGCGCGGGGGAAGAAGGGCGACGGTTCTGGGTCGTTGCGCGGGAAATCCGGCGATTGGCGGAGGTTACAGTTGAGGCTACGCGCCAGATCAGGCAACTGGTGAGCGAAATTCAGCGCTCCACCACCGGCGCTATTATGCAGGTCGAGGAATCAACCAAGGCCGCGGAAAAATGGGCGGGCCAGGTCGCAAGGATCGGCGAGGCTTTTCAACACATCGAGTCCCTCGTCGAGTCCGCAACTCGCGCCATCCGGGAAATCAAAACAAACACCCGCCAGCAGACTACGGCCTGCGAACAGATGGCCGAGGTTGTCGCTGAGGTTAAGGAAGTCGCAGACCGGGTGGTTATAAGCTCAAGAGAAACCGAGCTATCCATGGCCGATTTGACCGATCTCACAAGAAACCTGCGCGATCTGGTAATCACGGAAGAAAAGCAAAATTAGGCATCATGCTGAAACTCAAAATACTCATCGTTGACGACAGCGTCACGATTCGCAAACTGGTGGAAGACGCTTTTGAAAAGCGAGGCTATCGCGTCTTGTCCGCCGCCAGCGGTGAAGATGCCCTCGAAATAATATTGCGCGAGCACCCCGACCTCATTATAAGCGACATCGCCATGCCCGGCATGGACGGCTGGGACCTTTGCGGCCAGGTCAGGACAAACCCTTACACTTCGTTCATCCCCTTCGTCTTTCTTTCAAAAAAAAGCGAAGCCCCCGACCGCATTAAAGGCCTGCAAATGGGCGCCGACGATTACATCACCAAGCCGTTCAATATGGAAGAGCTGTTGGCAAGGGTCGAGCTGATCTTCAACCGGATGGCCAAGGCGCAGGAAGCTGCGTACTCGAAGGAAAAGGGATTGAGCGGCTCGACGCGGGACATGGCCCTGTCCGATCTTTTACAGATGTTCCAGGCAAACAGAAAAACGGGCATATTGAAAATCATAAGGAAAACCCCCCGCGAGGAAGGGAAAATCGCGTTTTCAGACGGCGGTATTATCAACGCCAATCTCAAGACTTTTTCGCCAGTCAAAGCTGTTCAACGCATGCTGGCATGGGAAGAGGCAAAGTTTGAGCTTGAGCCGCTGGTGTTGGACAGCGCCGCGGAGCAGCCTCAAAATCTTTCCGACTCTCTGGGAGTTGAGGGCTTACTGCTGGAGAGTTTCAGGGTACAGGACGAGTTGGCAAGGCTTAAAAAAGCGCGGCCAATCAAAGAGGTGAACATCCAATCGGAAGCTTTGAGAAACTTAAACGCTCTATCGGAGAACCAGAAAAAAATCCTGGTGCGCTCCCGTCGAGCAACTAAGATTGACGACCTCATGGATATAGAAGACATTACCGATCTCGAGGCTTACGAGGTCATCGTTGATCTGGTCGAAAGGGGATTCTTAAAGCAAATAGAGTGAAAGGCAAGCCGTGGATCGTCTCCCGGAGATTTGCCCACGGCAAAATTACTTTTATTGGGGATTTTGGAATGGGGATTTTAGATTTAATAAGATGAGGCCGCAACTCGATTTAAATCCAAAATCTCAAATCTGAAATATAAACAATGGCTGACCAGGAAAAATACATCCGCATATTCAAGGAAGAGGCGGAAGAGCATCTCTCAAGCCTGAGCCTTGGACTGCTGGAATTGGAGCAACGCGCCCAGGATAAGGCGTTGATCCACGAGCTTTTGCGCAATGCCCACACGCTCAAGGGTTCCGCCAAGATGCTGGGCCTTGCCCACATCGGCGAGGTGGCGCACAAAATGGAGGATATTTTCAAGGCCATCGAGGATGGAGCGCTTGAAATATCCCCGGCCCTGATAGACATCCTGTTGATGGGCACAGACACAATCAGGGATATCGTTGACCTGATAAGCAAGGGCGGGACAGGCGAATTTGACGTTTCAGATAAAGTCAGCAAGCTGGTTGCGGTTTTTCAGGTGGGTAAAGAAGCTCCGAAGGACGAAGCAAAGACTGCCGCGCCGCCTTCGGCGCAAGAGTCGCAGGCGGCGCCAGAAAAGCCAAAAAAAGCGCGCAGGAAAACAAAGGCTCCGGCGGAAAAGAGCATAGAGGCACTGCCCCCCGCCCCTCCCGCGCCCGCCGCGCCATCCTCTCCTTCACCGCAAGAACCTGCGGCGGCGGAACCCCCCGGCGCGGCGCCTAAATCCGATGCGACCCGCATGACGACGGCAATGCGTGAGACAATCCGCGTAGACACGGGCAAACTGGACGACCTGCTGAACCTGGCCGGCGAGCTTATGATCAACAAGATCAAACTCGAAGGCAGAATGCACAGGCTTAATTCCATTCTCGAATCAATCAATCAGCTCAGCTTGTTCAAGGAAAACGGTGGCGATTCTCAGAAGATAATCCAGGAAATAATGGCCGAGATTCATGATCTTCGATCCAGCTTCCAGAACCTTTACCAGGATTTAAGCGAGGACATAATCGAGCTGGACCTCTTCAGCCAGGAAATCCGTAACCATGCCTTTGCGCTTCGGGTTCTGCCCGCAAGCACGCTATTCGATGAATTCCAGCGCACCGTCCGGGACTTCGCAAGGGAGCTGGGCAAAGAGATTCACCTGGAAGTTACGGGCGGCGAGACGGAGTTGGACAAGCAGCTCCTCGAAGAGCTTCGCCCGGCTCTTATCCATATTGTGCGAAACTCCTGCGATCACGGCATAGAGCCTCCCGACATCCGCGAATCCCTCGGAAAACCGAGGGAAGGCACAATCCGCATCAACGCTTACCACAAGGGAAACACCGTCGTCATCGAGGTCACCGATGATGGCCGCGGCATTGATATAAAACTCGTGAAGGAGATTGCAAAGAAGCGTGGCCTGCTCTCCGAAAAAGCGGCATCGGAAATATCGGATGAAGACGCTATGTATTTTATTTTGCTGCCAGGCTTTACCACCGCGCAGATCATAACCGATTTCTCGGGGCGTGGCGTTGGGATGGACGTCGTTAAAACCAACATGGAGCGCCTCAAGGGAGACCTGACCATTCAGTCAGAGTCTGACAAATACACCAAAGTGACGCTGACAGCTCCACTTACCCTTTCTATCCTCAATTCCCTGCTGGTTCAGACCGGTGAGGATATATTTGCCATCCCGCTGACATTTGTGGAAGAATTGGTCAGGCTGCCTGCAAAGGGTGTTCTTACCGAAGCCGGGCGAGACGTTTTCAACCTCCGCGGCGCCATCATACCGCTCGTTAAGCTCAGCGAGCTGCTGGGCCTGGGCGCTAAAAACCGGGAACAGCTGCCCGAGAAAATACCGGTGACGATACTCAAGTTCCGCAACCAGCGCCTGGGGCTTATCGTTCAGAATTTCCTGAGAGACCAGGAAATAGTTGTGAAAAATCTCGGAGATTTCCTGAAAGAGGTTCCCTTCGCAAGCGGGGCCACCATTCTCCGGCAGGGCGAGCCTGCCATCATCCTGAACATTTTCGACATCTTCTCCGCCGCAGAACATCTCCCCACCGCCGGCCTGAGAGAGGCCCTGGATCGCGCGGCGGAGGAAAAAGAGGAAATCCGCATCCTCGTCGTGGACGATTCCATCACCACCCGCATCATGGAGAAAAGCATTCTCGAAGCATCGGGCTATTCCGTTGATCTCGCGGTTTGCGCAGAAGAGGCTGAAGAAAAGCTTGCAAAAGGAAATTACAACCTGGTAGTCACGGATGTCGAAATGCCGGGCAAGAGCGGATTCGACCTGACGCATATAATCCGCTCCACTGAGAAGACAAAGGATACTCCCGTCATCATTGTGACGGGGCTTGCTTCAGACGCGGATAAACGCCGAGGCATCGAGGTAGGCGCCCAAGCGTATATCGTAAAAGGCACTTTCGATCAAACGGTGTTGCTTAACACTGTAAAGAGTCTGGTCGGATAGATTTTATTTTAGATTTTAGATTTTGGATTTTAATTGCGTTGTGGCCTCTTCTTAAATCCAAAATCTAAAATCCAAAATATAAACAATTATGATTCGTGTCTTAATAGTTGACGATTCCCGTGTTGTGCGGGAAGTGATCAAGGACCTCCTGAGTGGAACCGAGATCGAGGTTATCGGGGAAGCTACGAACGGCAGGGATGCCATCGAGCTGACCCGCGAGCTGCATCCCGACCTCGTAACCATGGACGTGATGATGCCTGTTATGGACGGGCTGACGGCGGTCGAGCAGATAATGGCTTATGTGCCAACGCCGATCCTAGTGCTCGCATCGAGTATCAATCGTAAGGATGTTAACATCGCCTTCGAGGCCATACAGCTTGGCGCACTCGACGTTATGGAAAAACCGGATAATCTCACTCGCGAGGGTTTCTCGGCGCTCCATGACGTTCTCGTGCAAAAAATCAGGCTGCTGAGCAGTATCAGGGTCATCAGCCATCTGAAGGGTCGCCGAAAACCACTTGACATCCCGAGGGCGCACCCTCTTCCGCCCCAACCGCCGCCCGTGGCAGCGCCGCCTGTAACTGTAAGGATACCCATCCGACCAAAAGCCGGGCGAAAATCACATACGGAGATTCTGGCCATCGGTGCGAGCACCGGCGGACCAAAGGCGGTCATGACGGTGCTCAAGGAGCTTCCCGAAAACTTCCCCATTGGCGCCGTGCTGGTCCAGCACATTGGCGCAACATTCACGGGCGGCTTCGTCGAATGGCTCAACCGGGAATGCCGCGTGAAAATCAAGCTTGCCACGGATGGAGAACCCGTTCTCCCCGGCACCGTTCTTGTCGGCCCGGGCGATTGTCATCTGGAATTGGCTGGGAATCATGCGCGACTTACGAATGACCCGCCCGTGAATAACTGCCGGCCTTCGGTTGACGTGTTGTTCAAATCGGTCGCCCACAGCTTCGGAGAAAATTCGCTCGCCGTTTTGCTAACCGGCATGGGCCGGGATGGCGCCGAGGGCATGGCCGAGATAAAAGACAGGAAAGGTGTGACTATCGTTCAGGATGAGGAATCGAGCGTTATTTTCGGGATGCCCCGCGCCGCTATCGAGCTTGGAGCCGTTGACAAAGTAATGCCATTGAAAAACATATCGGCTGAGATACTTAAAATTGCGGGAGGCGGACATGGCGACAATCCTCATAGTTGATGACAGCGAATCCATTCTGGCTTTTACCCAGGAAGCTCTTGAAAAAGACGGCCACACCGTCTTTGTGGCCCGCAGCGGTATCGAAGCCAACAGGGTCATCTTCTCGAAGAACAAGCCCGACCTCATCCTCCTGGACGTTATAATGCCTCTTCTCGACGGCGAAAAAGTAATTAAGGCCTTCCAGCAAAGCGAAAGAGGCAGCAAAATACCCGTCGTCTTCTTCAGCACCAAGAGCCACGAGGAGTTGTCCGAACTCGTAAAAAAGCATAAAAACCGCGGCTATATCAGAAAACCTATAGACGCGGCAGGGTTGAGAGCGACAGTGCGCGACCTGCTCAAAACAGCGCCATCAGCCACGGACAGGCCGCTGAAATGACTTTTTATCATTCGCTCTCTTATTCACTTTACATTGCACTTGACAACTTAAATGTATAACGTATTATTCTTATCCTAATTTTCGGCATAAGGAGGAGAGCTGATGAAGAACAAGATCGTTCTCGACGAAACTGAAATCCCGAAGCAATGGTACAACATCACCGCTGATTTGAAGACGCCCCTCGATCCGCCTCTGCATCCGGCGACATTCAAGCCGCTGGGGCCGCAGGACCTGGCGCCGCTGTTTCCGATGGCTCTTATCGAGCAGGAGGTCAGCTCACAGAGATGGATTGACATTCCCGAGGAAGTCCTCAAGATCTACCGTTTATGGCGTCCGACTCCCTTGTACAGGGCTTTCGCCCTGGAGAAAGCGATCGGAACGAGGTCGAAGATTTATTATAAGTACGAAGGGGTAAGCCCCGCCGGCAGCCACAAGCCAAACACCAGCGTCGCACAGGCGTACTACAACAAGAAAGAAGGCGTGAAAAGGCTTGCCACCGAGACGGGAGCGGGCCAGTGGGGAAGCGCTTTGGCGCTTGCCTGCAAGCTGTTCGGCCTCGAATGCACTGTATACATGGTCAAGGTGAGTTATACTCAGAAGCCATACCGGCGCAGCATGATCCAAACATGGGGAGCCAAGGTTCATCCAAGCCCCACCAGCCTTACAAACGCAGGCCGGGCTATGCTCAAGGAAGACCCGGAATGTTTAGGCAGTCTTGGCCTTGCCATCAGCGAGGCGGTCGAAGATGCGGCCACGCACGATGACACCAAGTACTCGCTCGGCAGCGTTCTCAACCACGTTCTGATGCATCAGACCGTCGTTGGGCTTGAGGCAAAGAAGCAGATGGAGATCGCGGGAGATTATCCTGATGTTGTCATTGCCTGTTGTGGGGGCGGCTCGAACCTGGGAGGCATCGCCAATCCGTTCCTCATGGATAAGCTTGCGGGCAAGAAGCTGCGCGCTATCGCGGTCGAGCCTTTCAGTTGCCCGACCCTCACCAAGGGCGTTTACGCTTACGACTTCGGCGACCTGGCGAGAACCGGGCCGGTGGTCAGGATGTATACGCTCGGCCACGACTTCATGCCGCCCGGCATTCACGCTGGGGGGCTGCGCTACCATGGCGATTCGCCGATCATCAGCAAGCTTGTCCATGAAGGACTCATGGAGGCCATGGCCCTGCATCAGCTCGAATGCTTCGAGGCCGCAGTCACATTCGCATGCAGCGAGGGCATCATAATGGCGCCCGAGTCCAGCCATGCCCTAAGGGCAGCCATCATCGAGGCTAAGAAAGCGGATGAGGCGGGAAAGACAATCACGATACTCTTCAATTTGTCCGGCCACGGTCACTTCGACATGAGCGCCTATGACGCATACTTCGCGGGCAGCCTGGAAGATTACGAATACCCGAAGGAAAAGATCGAAGAGAGCCTGAAAAAGCTGCCAAAAGTGTAAGAGAGTCTTGGCACTGCTTGCTAGCAAGCGGCGCCACAATTGGAAAAAAGAAGGGAGAGAATGTGGGGGCGGCCTCAAGGCCGCCCTTGCATTTTGGGGGATTCTTCCACGAGGGCATATGCGTCCACGTCCTGCCGGTCCCGCCTGTACGCCTCGAGACATTCCGGGGAGCAGAAGTGCATTGTGAACCCGTTGACACTGGCTCGCAGCGCCGCGTCAACCGGGATGTAAGTATAGCAACGAGGGCATTTAGCCAGATCTGTTCCCGCTCCGAGATGCAGAGGTATCTCCGGCTTTCTCAGGCGTTGCACATATCGCCTCGCCATCCGCAACAGGAAATATCCGGCGCTCGAAATAATACCCCAGCGACTCAAGGCGGGTCTTCCCTGCCTAGCATTACGGCCCTGTCTTCTTCAGCGAGATTCTCGGCCAGCTCCAAAGCCGTTAACTTCATCGTGGGATGGCGCCATTGCGGCTCTATTTCGGCAAGTGGGTAAAGGACAAATGCCCGTTCGTGCATGCGGGGGTGAGGAAGTTTTATCTTGAAGCTGTCATGCAGGATCCCATCCTGGTCAAGTAGATCGAGATCAATGATTCGCGGCCCCCATCGTTCATTTCGCAGCCGGCCCATATCCAACTCTATTTTTAACAAGGTGCCTATAGTGGAGCTGGGTGGCCCATGAGGAACGATCCTGGCAACGGCGTTGAGATAATCCGGCTGGCCATCGGGGCCACCAACGGCGCGGGTTTTATAAAGGCTGGACACCTTCTCGACGGCAAATAACTCTCTCAATCGCCTTATTGCTTCAGCGATGTTAGATCGGGGATCCCCTATATTCGCGCCCAAGGCGATTAGAGCGTAATGCGCCACTTTATCTGTTCTCGCGGTTCCGCTACGAAGTGATGAATAATGAATGCCCACTATTGAATGATATATCCATCATTCATCACTCATCACTCAATTTCTATTATCTTGGTCTTCTGCGTCCGCCGCGTTCTCTATCTCTTCCGTAGTTGTCTCGATTTCCGCGATCTTCGTCCCTATGGGGCGTGTGCGGCGGGGGAGTAGGAGGCTGGTAACCCTCGATGGGGTTGCCATTGATGTCTTTTCCGAGGGCTTCTTTTCTGCTCAGGCTTACCTTTCCTTCATGGTCAACCCCGATGCATTTTACCAGCACCTCATCGCCCTCGCGCAGGACGTCGGTAACGCGCTCGACGCGGCGCATCTCGAGCTGTGATATGTGAATGAGGCCGTCGGTTCCGGGGAGAATTTCGACGAAGGCGCCGAAATCCGTGATCTTGCGCACTTTACCCTTATAATACTTCCCGATCTCCGCCTCGGCGGTGAAGGACTTAATCATCTCGATGGCTTTTTCGTTGGCTTGGCCGTTTATAGATGAGACATGTATTGTTCCATCGTCCTCGACGTCAACTGTGGCGCCGGTGATTTCTGTTATAAGCTTGATTGTCTTGCCGCCCGGCCCGATGAGGTCCTTGATGCGATCCACGGGTATGTTCAATATTTCGATACGCGGCGCGTTAGGAGAGAGGCTTTCGCGCGGCCTGCTGATAATGGAATTCATTTTATCGAGTATGTGGAGTCTTCCTTCTCTCGCCTGTTTGAGCGCCGTGTCTATTATTTCGCGGCCGATCCCCGAAATCTTGATGTCCATTTGAAATGCGGTGACGCCCTCGGCGGTGCCTGCCACTTTGAAATCCATATCTCCGCAATGATCCTCATCTCCCAGGATGTCCGATAGAATGAAGAACTTGTCTCTCTCTTTGACAAGCCCCATGGCGATGCCTGCGACCGCCGCGCTCACCGGTATCCCCGCGTCCATCAGCGCCAGGCTGCCTGCGCAAACAGAGGCCATCGAGCTGGAGCCGTTGGATTCGAGTATCTCGCTGACCGCCCGCACGGTATACGGGAATTCCTCATGTGGGGGGATGACCTTTTCGAGCGCCCGCTCGGCGAGGTTCCCGTGGCCTATCTCGCGCCTGCCGGGCATCATGCGAGTACGCACCTCACCGACAGAGAACGGCGGGAAGTTGTAATGCAGGAGGAAGCTTTTCCACCAGTCGCCCTCAAGCGATTCGATCTTCTGCTCGTCCTGGCGCGTGCCGAGGGTCACGGTGGCGAGCGATTGAGTTTCGCCCCGAGTGAAGAGCGCCGAGCCGTGAGTCTGCGGCAAAACGCCAACTTCGCACTCGATATTCCTGATTTCCTTAAGTCCGCGATTGTCAACACGCCGCTGAGATCGGATGATTCCTTCTCGAAGGATTTCACGCTCGAGTTCCTCGAAGTGGCCGAACATTTCCGTCTCGGCCTCGGGAAAATCCGCTGCCAGCGCGGCAATAACCTCTTCCCGCACCTTATCTATGCCCTCGTGGCGGGCGATTTTGCCCTCGGTTTTGAGGGCCTGTTCATATCGTTCCTTCGCCATGGCCCATATCCGGTCTTTGAGGCCGATGGTCGGTTCCGGGGGTTTGAATTCCCGTTTTTGCTTGCCGATTTTTTCGCGCAGCTCATTCTGAATGTCGTTTAGGGGCTGGAGGGCCTTATGCCCGAAGAAAATGGCCTCCAGGATTTCGGATTCCGGGATAATCTTCGCTCCACCCTCCACCATTATCACCGCATCGCGGCTGCCCGCAACCACCAGGTCCATGTCCGATTGCTCGACCTGTTCGGCTGTGGGGTTGACAACGAACTCGCCATTCACCCTTCCGATCCTGACCCCGGCCAACGGCCCGTTGAAGGGGATATCGGATAGCTGAAGCGCCGCAGAGGCGCCCACAATGCTGAGCACATCCGCATCGTTTTCCCGGTCGGCGCTCAGAACCGTGGCGAGTATCTGTGTTTCATAATTAAACCCCTTCGGGAAGAGAGGCCTGAGCGGCCTGTCTATGAGCCTGCTGACGAGGGTTTCCTTGGTTGTTAGCTTGCTCTCCCGCTTGAAAAATCCGCCGGGGATTCTTCCGGAGGCGTATGCTTTTTCGCGGTATTCCACCGTGAGCGGCATAAAGTCCTTGTCCTTGACGGGCTTTTTCTCGGCCACGACGGTGACAAGCACCTCCGTGCCTCCATATCGCACACATGCCGCGCCATGGGCCTGTCGAGCCATTTTTCCCGTCTCGATGACCAATGGCTTCCCTGAAATTTCACACTTTACCAAATACATTCTTTCCTTCTTCCTTCTGACGCCCGGGGAATTCACCGCGCATTAACGCGCGGGCACAAAGCAGCCCTACCCTACTTGCGCAAGCCGAGCTGTTCTATAATTTCCCTGTAGCGATTGATATTCTTGGACTTCAGATATTCCAGCAGCCTGCGCCGCTGGCCGACCATCTTTAGGAGTCCGCGCCGCGAATGGTGATCCTTGACGTGGGTCTTGAAATGCTCGCCCAACTGATTGATCTTTTCAGTCAGAAGAGCGATCTGAACCTCCGCCGACCCCGTATCGGTCTCATGAACGCGGAACTTTTCGATGACCTCTTTCTTTCTTGGCGCCGTTACTGTCACTTAACAGACCTCCTTAAACGAATATTGTTGTATCTTTTTACGCATTATCAGCGGCTCAAAATCGCTATGTCCGTTCCCACACCCGCATGGGATGCCACAGGACATCCGCCTGCGCGCCGTCTCCGCGATTCCCGCCTGATCGTATCCGGCGCATTATCGCGAGCAGCCGCCCCGATGAGTCCAGGGCCTTGGCGGTTTCCGCCCCGTCGCCGCTGATTCGCGCTTCTCCGCGGTTAAAATCGCCCCTGGTCAGCCCATTGCCGTGGGCGACCCTGCGCGCCGCCTCGCCCTCAACTATAATGTCAGGCCAACCCTGGAGGAGCTTGCCGAGCGGTATCAGCGCCCCGTAAGCTTTCCGCTGTCCGGGGCCAGTGCTCAACTCATCCAGCGGGATGGCGTTTTCGACCATGAAAGGGCCGCTTTTCAGTCTCCTCAGCGACGTGAGGTGCGCCCCAACTCCCAGTTTTCGCCCTATATCGTGCGCGAGTGTCCTTATGTAAGTTCCCGCGGTCACCAGCGCTCGAAATGTGACATGAGGCATTTCAATCGCCTCTATTTCAAGCAATTTGACTTGCGCATCCCTCGCCGGCGCCTGAGCCTTTTTCCCCGCTCTCGCCAGCTTGTACATGGGGACGCCTCCGCGTTTTACCGCGGAATATGCCGGCGGATGCTGCAAAATGTGGCCGATGAAACCCGCGAACGCCTCTCTAATCATCTCCATGGTGAGGCGTCCCGGGTCCGCCCTGGCCACCACCTCACCCTGGGCGTCCTGAGTATCCGTCTCGATGCCGAGCGCCAGGGTTCCACGGTACTCCTTGTCATGCTTCGCGAGGAACGGCGCTATTTTTGTGGCATCGTTAATACACACGGCGAGGAGACCCGTGGCCGCCGGGTCCAGCGTTCCCAGGTGACCTGCTTTTCTTGCGTCAAGCGCCGACTTTACCCGCTGGACAACGTCGTGCGACGTAGGCCCATAAGGTTTATCCACTAGCAGGATACCTTCCGGTTCCTCAGGCCACATCTCGATAATATCAGCCTCCTGCGGCCTCGCCAATGAGTCGGCCAAGTTTTTCGATCAGGTTTGCCCGAACCTCATTGAGAGAACCCTTGATTGTGCAGCCCGCCGCCGCCGCATGCCCTCCCCCTCCGAAGGACCGCGCCACAGCCGCCACGTCAATATTCCCTTTCGACCTCATGCTGATCTTGTACTCGGCGTTCCCGGTCTCCCGAAACAGCACGGCCACATCAATGCCTCTTACGGACCGGGGATAATCAACCAATCCCTCGGTGGCATCGGGGCCGGTGCCCGTCTCCTCGAACATCTTGCGGGATATTTCGACGGTCGCCATTTTCCCGCCAGCTTCAATCTTCATTGTGGCAAGCACCCTGGCGAGCAGCCGCACGTTTCCCTCCGGCAAATCAAAGAAAAGATACCGCGCCACCTTTGCGGGATTTGCGCCATATTCGATCATGCGAGCCGCCACCCGAAACGAGTTCGGGCTGGTGTTGCCGAACTGGAACGAGCCTGTATCCGCCACTATTGCGGTGTAAATGCACGTTGCGATGTCGGGAGTCCATTGCGTTTTGAGCGCGTCTATCACTTCTGCGATCATCTCGCCCGTGCTCGCCATCTCCGGCAATACCCAGTTGAAGTGGCCGAATTTGCTATTTGTCTCATGGTGATCAATATTGATGATCGTTGGCGCCTGCCTGAGCGCCTTCTCGACATCGCCGACGCGGCTGAAATCACCGCAGTCTGCGATCACGACGGTGTCCGGCATCCAACCTGGAAGCTCGGTTTTAACGCGGTGAGCTTCCGGCATGAATTTCAGGTTAAAAGGAACGCCGTCGCGATTATAGGGGCAGGTCTTTTTGCCCATTTTTTCCAAAGCGAGGGCGAGGGCGAGGATTGCGCCTATTGCATCGCCTTCCGGGTTGTAATGTGACGCGATGACCACTTTTTCAGCTTCGATCAACCGGTTTGCAATATCCGTGATAATCACTCGTTCTCCCGCGAATCGCCTTCAGAAGCGACCTCTCTGAGCAGCGCCTCTATACGCTCGGCTTTATCTTCGGTCGGGTCGTACCTGAAGACCAGCTCAGGCATGAATTTCAGTCTCACCCTTTCCCCGATCATCCTTTTCAATGTGCCTGCTGCGCTTTTCAAACCTGATTCAGCCTCTTTCCTGTGCTCGATGTCATTGCTCAATAAACGGTAGTAAATAACCGCCCTCCGTAGATCGCCTGATGCTTCGATTTCGACAACGGTGACCTGGGAGACACGCGGGTCCTTGATTTCTTTTACGAGCAGATCCGATATTTCGCGGGCGAGAAGGCTCTCGACCCTGCGCACCCTGTGAGTAGTCACGACGGCGTCTTTCTACTTGAAGTGAATGATTTCCATCTCATGGTCCCGCAACTGGGCCACGTTGAGGTTTTCGACATGGTTCAGGATGCGGTCGAGCGAAGCGTTGACGCGCTTCTGGTCGCTTCCCACGAGTGCGATCCCGATTTGAGCCGCCTGCCACAGGTTTTGGTCCGCCACCTCGGCCACCGTGGCCCCGAAGCGGTGTCGGATCGTCTCCTGAACATGGCGGATAACGCTGCGTTTTCCTTTGAGGGACTGCACCCCCTCTATCAGTAAATGGATACGGAGAACTCCAACTACCATGATCCGCCAACCCCTCCAGTCCACAAGCTACAGGGTGGGCGCCACCTCTTCAAGAATGAAGGCCTCGATGACGTCTTTTTCCTCGAAGTCGTTGAAGTTCTCGAGCTGAATGCCGCACTCATTCGCCTGTGCAACCTCGCGCGCGTCTTCCTTGAATCGCTTAAGGTTTGCAATCTTCCCGACCCAGACTTCTTTGCCGTCGCGCAAGAGGCGCGCCTTTGCGCTGCGCTGTATCTTGCCGTCGGAGACGTAACAGCCTGCGATGTTGCCCAGGCGCGAGATCGGGAATACGGTGCGGATTTCAGCATGGCCGATAACCTTTTCGCTATAGGTTGGCTCGAGCGTTCCCAGCATGGCCCTCTGCACATCGTCTATAAGCTCATAAATGACGCCGAACACGCGGATTTGCAGGTGTTCCTGCTCCGCGATTTTCCTTGCCCCCGCATCGGCCTTGACGTTAAAGCCGACGATTATCGCGTCCGAGGTGGCTGCCAGCATGGCATCGTTCTCATTTATTGTTCCGACAGCGCTGTGGATAATTTTTACGTGGCAGCGGTCGGTGCTGAGCTGATTCAGATTGTCGACGAGCGCCTCAATAGAGCCTTGTGCGTCGGCTTTCAGTACCAGATTTAGCTCCTTGGTTAAGCTTCCCTGTATTTTTTCGTAGAGGTCTTCGAGGGTTACGCGGCCAGTGGTCTTTGAAACAACGGCGTCACGGGCCTTCTCTTCGCGCTGCTCGATCACCTGTTTCGCAACCTTCTCTTCTTTCACCACAATGAAGTCGTCACCCGCTTGGGGGACACCCGAGAGGCCCAGTAACTGTACTGGTGTCGAGGGCTTCGCCTCATTGACGGGGTTCCCGTTTTCATCGAGCAGCGCGCGTATTCGCCCTATCTGTGTGCCGGAGACGACTACATCCTGCGGCTTAAGCGTTCCCGCCTGAACGAGTGCGGTGGCGACGGGTCCGCGGCCTTTGTCCACACTGGCTTCGAGGATGGCGCCGCGAGCCGGGATATTGGGGTTTGCTTTGAGTTCCAGCAGGTCGGCCTGGAGGAGAATGGCATCGAGCAATTCCTTGACGCCGATGTTTTTCTTGGCGCTGATGTTCACAAAGAGGGTGTCCCCGCCCCAATCCTCGGGGTTCAGGCCCAGTTCGGCCAACTGGCGGCGCACACGGTCGGGGTTCGCCTCGGGTTTATCTATTTTATTGACCGCAACTATAATAGGGACATTAGCCGCCCTCGCATGGCTTATCGCCTCACGCGTCCGATCCATCACGCCGTCTTCCGCGGCCACCACCAGCACCACCAGGTCGGTCACCTTTGCGCCACGAGCGCGCATGGCGGTGAAAGCCTCATGACCCGGCGTGTCTATGAAGGTTATCTTTCCCTGGGGCAGCTCGACCGTATAGGCGCCAATGTGCTGGGTAATGCCGCCCTGCTCTCCATCGACCACGTTCGCGCGGCGGATGGTGTCCAGAAGCGTCGTTTTGCCGTGGTCTACGTGACCCATCACGGTAACTACCGGCGGCCTTCGGACAAAATCCTCCGGGCGACCATCCTCCTCTTTCAGCAGGCTCTCCTCCTGAACCGCAACATTCTCAACCTCATACCCGTAATCGCCAGCCACCAGCACCGCTTCATCGTAGCCCAAGAACTGGTTGATATTGGACATAATGCCGAGGTCTATGAGCTTTTTTATCAGGTCCGCCGACTTGATGCCCATCCGATGGGCCAGTTCGGCCACCTGTATGGTTCCGCTTATGCGGATAATGCGTTTCTGGGCCTTGGGAGTGGTGATGGTGGTCTTCTTCATCATTTTTTTCGGAAGACCCTTCTTTTTTCTCTTCGAGGGGCGATACATCCTCTCGACGCCCTCGAAACTATCCCGCCGTGTTATAATCTCCTTTTTTCGGCCCACGGCCTTCTTGGGCACCTTTTTCAACTCCGGAACCTCGGAGACTTCCTTTACGCCTTTCTTTTTGGCCTTCTTTTTCTTTTTTTCCTCTAAAATCGCCGCTTCTCGCGCGATTTCTTCAGGGGGCTTTGCTTCCTCCGGCTCGATCACCTGAACAAGCCTTGTGATTTTTTCTTTACTGATGAGCGGCTTTTTGTAGGGGACACGGCGTTTACTTGGAGGAAGAAGCGTTACAGGTCCCAGATCAACCACCGCCGATGGCGCCAGCTCGGTAGCTGGCAGCGGTTCTTTAACCGCGTGAGGGGGTGGAAATTCCGGTTTGTGTACGATAATCGCCTCGATGGGTCTCTTGGGCTTTTTCTTTTTGGGGAAGCCCTTATCCTTCGTAACTTGCGGCTGGCTTACCGAGGCGGGAGTAAGGGGCGCCGGTCTGGTTGGCGCCACATCGGTAGCGGGTGCGGCGGGCGGTTGTTTCGCAATAGGCGCTGTTTCAGCTTGTATTGGGGCGGCTTCTTCCGGTTTTATTTCCTCCGCTGGCTCGATAGCCGGCTCGGTTTTCAACACGCGCCGCCTGATAATGCCCGGCTTTATCCTTTTTTCCACGATCTCGTGCGGGTTTGGGCCTAAAACGGCGTCGCGAATCTTCTGCGCTTGCTCCTCGCTCAGAGTGCTGGCATGACTTTTCACGGGAATATCCAATTCCTCTAGCTTGATGATCAACGCGGCGGTGTCGATCTTTAGCTCTTTAGCCAGTTCGTAGACTCTGAGACTCGACATAAACTATCCTCTCATTATGAGCCGGTTTGCGCCTTTCGCGCAGCCTCGAATATCTTTTCGGCTCTTGCGTCCCCGATACCTTCGATCTTCAACAAACCATCAATGCCGGCGCTGACGACTTTCTCTATGGAGTCGAGGCCCGCCGTTTTGAGCAATTCCAAGGTTTTCTGGCCAACTCCGTCCAGGCTTTCGAGAGCGACCTTTTCGCCTTCGTCCTTCTCGATAACCTCTCCCTCAGGTTTACCTTCCTCCGCGGGCGCTTTTTCCCCGGCATCCGTTTTTCCGGCGGCTATTTCGGCCTCGAGGATCGCCAGCGCTTCCTTTGCCTTGGCTTTGATATTCTCGACCGTTTGGGGGTCCAGTCCCGGGAGCGTTGCGAGGTTTTCAGAATCGGCCACAATGAGGTCCTTAAGCGAGCGATAGCCGTCCGCTATCAATACCTCGGCGGTAAGTTCGCCCATTCCCTCGATTCTGCCCAGCTCCTTGCGCGCCTGAGCGATCTGCTCCTCGACCTCGCTCTCGCTTTTGATGTCTATGTTCCAGCCGGTAAGCTCGACGGCCAGGCGCACGTTCTGGCCCTTCCGGCCTATGGCAAGCGATAGTTGGTCATCAGGGACAACGACCTCCATGGAGTGATCCTTTTCGTCCAGGATCACCTTGATAACCTCGGATGGCGACAGGGCATGAACGACGTTGGATGCGACGTCCGCGCTCCACGGCACGATGTCAATCTTTTCGCCGCGCAGCTCCTGCACCACGCTTTGCACGCGGGAGCCTTTCATGCCCACGCAGGCCCCAACGGGGTCAACATCGGGGTCGTTTGATTTAACCGCGATTTTAGAGCGGCTGCCCGGCTCGCGGGCCACGCTCTCGATGGTCACGATGCCCTCGTAAATTTCGGGCACTTCCGTTTCGAACAGCTTGGCGAGGAACGCCGGGCTGGTTCTGCTGAGCACCACCTGAGGGCCGCGGGATTCGCGCTGTATTTCGATTATAAGGGCGCGAATGCGGTCTCCGGGGCGGAAGTTCTCGCGCGGGATTTGCTCGCGATGGGGCAGGATGGCCTCGGTTCTGCCGAGGTCTGTAATCATGTCCTTTTTCTCGAAGCGGCGCACAATGCCGTGGACGATCTCGCCGAGCCTGTCCTTGAACTCCTCGTAGATGATGTCCTTCTCGGCGTCACGGACGCGCTGGATGATGACTTGCTTTGCCGTCTGCGCCGCGATGCGCCCGAAATCGGATGTGTCGAGTTTCACCCCGAGGCTGTCTCCAAGCTCCGCTTCCGGGTCAAGCTTTTTCCCCTCTTCCAGGGTGACCTGAGTGTTTTCGTCCTCCACGTCCTCGACGACTTCCTTGAACTCGAATAACTCCACCTCGCCAACTTCCTCGTTGAAGTGCGCTTCGATGTCCCGGTGGAGGCCGAACTTCTTCTTGGCGGCGGTCAGCATCGCCGCCTCGAGGGCTTCGATAATTATTGCGCGATCAATGCCCTTATCCTTCACTACCGCGTCAATCACATGCCGAAGCTCGCTATTGGCCATGTCAATTAACTCCCGTCAATTCTTCTTTCAAATTGGCCTTCTTAACTATCTTCCAGGGAATGCGATGCACCGCCTCACCCTCCAGCAGAAGAACCGCATCCCCTTCCCTCCCTTTGATAATTCCCCTGAAATGCTTTCGCCCGCCTATACCCTCAAGGGTTGTTATGGCGGCGTTTTTCCCCGTGAATCTCTCACAATCCGTCAGCCGGGGCAGCGGCCTGTCCAGCCCCGGAGAAGAAACCTCAAGCCGGTACGGCAGCCTGATGATGTCCTCCGCTTCCAGCAGAGGGCCTATCGTCCGGCTTACCTCCACCAGTTCATCCACCGAAATTCCCGCCTCTCCCAACCTGTCAACGTACAGGCGCAAAACCCATCCCACCTGTTCCCGGCGGTATTCGACCATCACAAGCTCCTTGTCCATATCCCTAAGCGCGGGTTCGGTCAGGTCCTCCACCCGACGCTTTATCTCATCCGTATCCACCATATATATAAAAAAAAGTGGGACAGGCCCACTTTCCATAGTTACCACAGGCGTCCCTATAAAAAGCTTGTATGCAATGATAAACAAATTTTTATTAATTGCAAGCAAGGGGGGGTGATGGGGTATGCAACATAATTGGTGGGTTAATTGAAAATCCCCCTTCACCCCTTTCCCCTCTCCCAGAGGGAGAGGGCTGGCGTGGCGGGGGTGAGGGGACAACCAAATATGTCTCACACCCGGGTTGATGGGAAGCGAACATGACGTAGCTAGTGCCAACACCCTATGCAGGTGAAAATTCCCTTATCAGTGTGCTATTTTATCTATCGCGCGTTTTATCAACCTTGACGATAAGGAAATACGCGCTATCAGATGTTTCCCAAAGTTATGCATAACCGCATCTTCCTCACCGCTGCTGCTATGGGGCTTATAATAGCGTTGAACACCTGTCTCGTGGCGAAGATGCTCAACCGGCCTGGGGATATCTTCAACGACCAGCCGGTCACTACGGCGGATTTTACCTTTCATCATCATTATTCCGTGCTTGGGTCGGCATCGCTCAGGGAATCAGGCGCGACGTGGGGCTACGACCCGACGTTCATGGCCGGCGCGCTCTACACGCCAATCTTCGATCCGTCGAACTATCTGATTGAGCTTGTTGCGGCTGTGCTGCCGTTTTTATCGGTGTCGATCGTTATAAAATTATTATTTACGATCGGTACCGGTTTTATCCCGCTGCTTCTCTTCCAATCTGCCCGCAATCTGCGCTTCAATCGGCCGGTGTCAATAACGGCGGGGGTATTGGCGGCGCTGTACTTGTGGTTTGGCTTGCCGCTGGAGGTAACGCGTTATGGGATGTTCTTGTATGTGCTTGGCGCGGCGTGGGGGGTTTACGTTCTTGGCTGGTGGTTGGGTTTTGTTGAAGGTGGTGAGAGGCGGAAGGGTATCGGGCTGGTGATTTCAGGCGCACTCGGCGTGCCGATTCACCTTGCGTCATTCATGGGGGTGGCTGTGCCGGGGGTTCTTTCCTTTGTCATCTATGCCCGACGACTGGATCGCCGCCGTTGGGCATGGACAGCGGCGACCATTATAGTGATTTTGATCTGTTCGCTGCCCTGGATCGGGCCTTATATAAAATTCCAGGCGATTAAAACGACTGCGGCCCTTGATCTTCAAAGCATTCCCTTTGCCGGTTTCTTATTTCTCATAACAAGGGGTCATGCGAGCATTGAGGTGTTCCTTTGGCTTTTTTCGATCGCCGGGTTTCTTGCGATGAGCCGAGAATCTCCGGTGCGGCTTTATGCGCCAATACTCGCGGGCGCGATAACGCTTGCGATTCTTTATTTCACGGGGCATATATCGGGACCGATGGCGGATCTCGAGCCGCGCAGGTTTGCCATTCCCCTCTACTTTCTGCTCGCCCTCCCCGCCGCAAGGGGCGTCGGCCTCCTTGTCGGGTGGTTCACCTCACTGGGCAATCGGGGGAAAATCATATCGGCTCTTATATTATTATTACTAATACCTGCATTCAAAAAAAGTGTCGGCAATGCCGCAGGGATAATGGGAAGCATCCTCACGGGGGCGCCTCCCGGCGCCGCGCCGCTTTTTGAATGGCTGAACAAATCCACCGATAGGTCAGCGCGTATTCTCATAGAAGATTCGATTCATGCGCCGCTGCCGGGGGTTCCGGAGGGGATGTCTCTGCTGGGCATAATGCCGCTTTATGTTGACCGGGAATTTATCGGCGGCCCTTATCCGTGGACTTTCATCAAACCCCACATCGTGGATTTTCAGGATGGGGTGCTAATCGGCAAGAGAATCGAGGAGTATGATACAGAAGCTCTTTCCAGCGTGTTCATTCTTTACAACATAAGGTGGATCGTCTGCTTCAGTCGTCCCGCCATCGAGCGATTTCTCAGCATGCCGCAAATAGTTCACCCGGTGGGCATGCTGGGAACGTTTGCCTTGCTGGAGGTCAAAATATCCACAGGCGGATTTTTCATGAAGGGCTCGGGCCGTCTGTCGGCAAAACCGCAGGAAATCCGGGTGAATGGCGCCTCTTCACAAAATGGCGAGGTGATATTGAAATACCATTGGATGCCCTGCATGAAAGTCGAGCCGGGCGGAGTTCTCAGGAGTGTCGCCATACCGGGGGACCCGATGGGATTCATGGGGATTTCGGGTGCGCCTCCCGACTTCCGGATCGTGCCCGATTATAAACGGCGATGGCTCCCCAATTGCGATGGGAAATAGTGGGATAGCCACTTATTTAATTGATAAAACGTATTTGTTCCTTTATATTAGAGGACAGTTGACAGTGGAAGGAGAGTAAAAAGTGAATAAGAAATTCAGAACGCAAGGAACGTTTCCCGCCTTTATCGGGATTGCGCTGGTTATGGTGTTTGGGCTGGTATTATCGGCAGGCGGTGAACAAGAAAGGCCTCTTGCGGAGCGTAAGGACCCTGTTGTCCTGACCGGCAAGCAACTTCCGGCCAAAGCATTAGGCGCAAAAATAGATTCCTACCGGCTTTTTGCATCATCAGGCGGTTCCCTTGCGCCTATACCCTACCAGATAGACAGGTTCGATAAGGACGGGAAAATACTCCCGAAAACAGGGCCGAAGGCGGCGCCGGACTGGAACAGCGCCACCTTCGGAGCAACCGACCAGCTTGCCCTGATGGCGCACGACATGGGCAAGCAGAGCGTCACTCCCAAGGTGGAAGGATGCTCGGACCCGGTCGAGATAACCGCCACCGACGCAAAATCCGGCGCAAAGGGATACGCTTATCTCTTCCGGTGCACGAACCCGCCTCCGCCATCGAAGACGCGTTACGTCCGGTATGACGCCTCGAAGCGCACGGTCATCACGGACTACTACCGCCTAGGCTGGCAGGAAAAACTGGAGTATTACTACGACTATATCTCCATAAACAACGGCCCGGACATCCTGGACCGCCTGAAGATCCGAATCACCGTTGGCCTCGGAAAATTGCGCAAGACGTTTAGCGAAGAAAACTTTCTCCCCACCTTCTACGGAGTCAACGACGGCCCGGTGCGGGTCGTATATCGCTGCGACAACATGATAGACCTCGGAATTCTCAAGAAATTGCCAATAGGCCAAAACCTGTTTTTCTATGACACATGGGCCTTTTTCAAATCGCCGCTTGATTCACGATTCAATCCCGCAATTCTTGGACTCGATTTCGATGTGGCCATTGAGCTTGACATGGCCCTCCAGAGGTCGAGGGGATATAAACTTTGCTCGGAGACAACTCCAGATTGCCCCGCAATTGACGGAGTCATGACGGACGCCAAGAGAGACCTCGCAAAGAAGCAATTACACTGGGGAGGAATAGTGGGACCGGAAGGCGCCCACATCATCCGTTTTATGGCGGACCCGCGCCTGCCCACCAAAACCATGGGCTACTTCATGGACGACGACAAATACAAGGATCCCCCAGAGTACATTCCCGGATCAAGTCCCGTCATAGGCTTTGACGTAGTCAACTGGAAAAACGCAAAGCCGGGCATCTACGACCTGGACTTCTACCTCTTCTTCATGAAACAGTACTCCGAAAAGGAATTTAAAATCTATGATAAGGTAGCATTGGAAAAATTGAAGGTTGAAGCTAAATAAATTATACATGGCGCAATAAATTTTACGCGCTAATTGAAAAAAAGCCGCATTTTGGCGCCGCTTGCCAGAAAGCGGCGCCAAAAAGACAGGATATAAAGTGAGGCATTCATAATGCTTAAAGCGGAAGACAAAAAAGCATTGGCCGAAATAGTGGGCGAGCAGTGGGTTTGCGACGACCCTTGCATGATGGACACTTATGCATACTACATGAACCCCGAGATACTTAACAAGGATGGCAGCCTTTGGTTGCCACGTCCGGCTGCTGTATTGTTACCGGAAAACACCGATGAAGTATCCAGGATCATGAAACTCTGCAACAGGCTCGACTTTATGGTCAAGCCCATATCCACCGGTTTCCATTGCGTCGGCGCGGCGTCCAATGAGAAGGTGATAATCCTTGATCTCAAGCGGATGAACAGGATAATCGAAATAGACTTGAAGAATCAGATCGCCGTTGTTGAGCCTTATGTAAAAGCGATCAATCTCCAGACTATTCTCTGGAAAGAGGGGCTTAATCTGCACGTCGTATCCTGTGGGGGAAACCACTCACCGCTGGCTTCCACAACTTCCGCATGGGGTACCGGCCTGGACGGGCCTTCAATGAGTTACAGTGGCCGTAACCTGCTGGGCGTTGAATGGGTGCTCCCCACGGGCGACGTGCTCACGCTCGGCAGCGCCGGGGAAAGGACTGGCGCGGGTTGGTTCACGGCTGATGGTCCCGGGCCGTCCCTTCGTGGAATTTTGCGCGGCTATATGGGAGCATTCGGGGGGCTTGGCGTATTTACCAAGGCCGCCATCAAATTATATAAATGGGACGGCCCCTCTGAAATCGAGGTCGCAGGCTGTTCGCCTCAATATTACCTGAACAAGAAACTCCCGACCAATATGGGTTTGTTCGTGATTTCCTTCCCCTCCGCTCAAGCCCTGGCCGACGCCGGCTATAAAATGGGGGAATGCGAAATTACTTACGCAGACTTTCGGCTGCCGGCCTTCATGACCGCGCTGGGAAGCACTGATAACAATCTGGAGCTGAAAAAAATATGGGAAAGCGGCCTGATACAGAAGATGGCGAAATACAACATGATTGTCGCAATTATAGGTTGCTCTCAGGGAGAATACGACTGGAAATTCAAGGCTTTTAAGCAAATTCTCGATGAAACTCAAGGAGTGATTCTGCCCCTTAATCAGAAACCCAAGGCCGATCAGCTTCTCAAATTCAAAAAAATATTTCAGTCCCAATTTCTCGGGATTGAAGACCCGCTCAAATTATTCAGAAAATTGCCTTTCATGCAGAGATTGCTTCATATATTGGGCGGAAACGATCTTTTAAAAATGAAAAATACCTCTGTATTGTTTTGGGTTCTGCTTCGCCACGCGAACAATACCCAGGGAAATTTCAGGCCGTCGCAGGCCATGTGCACAACTTTGGGCGCCTTCGACACGTGGGACCTGGGAATCGCCCAATCCAGGTGGATTGCTGAGCGGAAAAAGGAATATATCAAGAAGGGCCTGTTTCTGGATGACGGCGGGGACCTGAGCTGTGGCGGCACTTTCGAGCATAGCCACATGGGATACATGGAAGGCATCGTATTATATTCTTCCAAGGACCCCAACTCGGTTATCGCCGCCGGTAAAGTAATTGATGAGGCGGTACAGGCGTGCATTGATGAATCCTTTGGTATTCCGATCGCCGGTTTCGGTGCCGAGATGAACGCCAAACTGGGGCCACACTGCGGAAATTACCACAAAATTATGGCGAAGATCAAAAAGGCCCTCGACCCCAACCTGGCCTCCGACCCGTTTTTCTATGCGGAGCCGGCGCGTGAAGAGTGAAGCGTGAAGCGTAAGGCGTGAAGCATATCTCATGAGATAAAAAGGGTACCCCACCTTCATTGAAGGTGGGGTACCCTTTTACTACGAGATACGCTTCACGAGATACGCTTCACGCGCTTGATAGCTGGCGCTAAGTTTGCTACCTTGTGCTCATGAAACGGATTCGCAAGGCCGTGATACCGGCGGCGGGCGTTGGGACACGCACCCTGCCGGCGAGCAAGGCCATCCCAAAAGAAATGATCACTGTTGTGGACCGCCCGAGCATCCAGTTTGTCGTTGAGGAGGCCGTTGCGGCGGGTATCGAGCAGATAATTCTGGTTACAGCGCGAGGCAAAAGCGCCATCGAGGATCATTTCGCGCTTAATCATGAGCTGGATTCATTCCTCAAGGCGCGCGGGAAGCATGAACTTGCTCAACAGATGCGCGCATTGTCTGAAATGGCCGAGATAGTCAGCGTGCGGCAACATGAAGCGCTCGGCCTGGGGCATGCCATACTCACGGCAAAGGGAGCAGTCGGGGATGAGCCTTTCGCGGTGATGCTTCCGGACGATATCTACGATTGCGATCCACCGGGTATCAGGCAGTTGATGGATGTGGCGGCCGAGTTCGATGCTCCTGCCGTCGCTCTATTATGGGTTCCGGACGATTTGGTGAATCTCTACGGGATGGTTCATTACAAGGAGGTTCGCAAGGGCGTTTTCAAGATATGGGACATGATCGAGAAGCCTCCAATTGGAAAAAGCCCCTCGAACTGGGCCATCGTGGGGCGCTATGTCTTTCCGCCTGAAATTTTCGAGCTGATCGAGCAGACCAAGCCGGGCCATGGGGGCGAAATACAGATCACCGACGCCATCAGAACGTTGGCTGATAAGCGCGACGTTTTGGGCGTTTCGTTCACCGGGGTGCGGGTTGACATTGGCAACCTGCCCGGATATATTCGTGCATTCTTGCATTATGCAATGAAAAATCCGTTAGCTGCATCTGTAATCGAGGAATTTATTAAGGAGATTAAAAATGAGCACTCTGGATAAAGCTACCATCGCTCACATTGGTGTTGCCGTAAAAAACATTGACGAATACATCCGCATCTGGCGGGATGAACTGGGCCTGCCGTTCGGGGGCACGGATGAAGTCCCGGGAGTTAAGATCGCTCTCTTCCCGTTGGGCGAGGGAAGCGTCGAGCTGGTTCAATCAACCGATCCGGAATCCGGGCTGGCAAAATTTGTCGAGAAAACGGGCGGGGGTATGCACCACCTTTGCATAAAGGTGCCCGATATCCGCGCAGCGCTTGCGGAGCTGAAGAGCAAAGGCGTAAAACTAATTGACCAGGAACCACGCCCCGGCGCCCATGGCCACCTCGTGGCCTTCGTGCACCCCAAAAGCACCGGCGGCGTGCTGCTCGAACTTTTGCAGGAATCCCGATGAGATGGCCCTTCGATTTTGGATTTTGGATTGCGGATTGAAGAAAATGCGCGATAAATCCAAAATCCAAAATCTAAAATCCAAAATCTAAAATGCGGATTCTATTAATATTTCCGCCGGTCTCGCCACAATTTCACATGCCATATTTGAGCGTTCCCGCGCTTGGCGCTTACCTCAAGCGGGAGGAGCCTTCGTGGGAAATTCGCATGTCCGACCTGAACATAGAGCTTGCCCGCAAAGTCATGTCGCCGGATGGCATAAAGAGATTTAAGGATACGTTCAAAGAACAAGCGAGAAAAACCAATGACCCTCAATCCCTGAAATGGTTTAAGTATCACCTCCGTCATCTATGGCAAGTGGAATTGTTCCTGAGGAAATACCCCAGCGGATGGCGCGATTCTGCCCTCAACAGGAGAAAGACGAAAAGCTGGTTTATAAGCAACCATCTTACAAGCGCCGAAATATGGCTTAATAATGTTCTGATGGTCGCGGCGGGGGTGGAGCATCGGAAACAAGAGGAGACAATTGAATGGGCCGAATCTTATCCCGAAGGCATCATGACGGAATTTTTCAGCAACGAGGTTGCCCCGCGGATAATTTCCTTTAATCCAAGCCTCATAGGCTTTTCATGGGTTGATCACGGCCAGGTTATTCCGACCCTGGTGCTGCTTAACCTATTGAAAGAAAAGGGTTTCAGATGCCGGACCGTTGTCGGAGGGCCATTCATTTCCCTGATATGGGACCGTCTTCCTTCAACTCCGATACTTAGTAAAATTGATCACTTTGTCACAAGGCAGGGGGAGGAGCCGCTGCTCAGGCTGGCGAGAAGCGTCAATGCCGGGGAACCGGAGTCAAGTGTCGGCCGGTTTCTTGAGCCTCGTAATCCCGACATCAACAGGCTGCCGCCACCCGATTTCGGCGATTTCAAGCTTGATTCATATTTTTCAAACGAGTCAAGGCTCTGCCTGCTCGGATCATGGGGCTGCTACTGGGGCAATTGCTCATTCTGCAACGCAAGGCGCCTCGAAGGGACCAGATACCGATTACGGCGGCCCGAAAAAATTGTAGAGGACATGATTGCCATTAAGGAACGCTACCACCCCGACAACGTCAGGCTCTCGGATAACGCCATTTCTTTTCACACCATGACTAAAATCGCGGAGGAGCTTATAAGACGAAATGTCGAGCTTCCCTGGATCACAAACACACGCTTCGACGGCAACTGGACTGAAGAGGGCGTCAAATTACTCGTCGAGTCGCGCTGTATTCAGCTTTTATTCGGCCTCGAATCCGCCTCCGAAAATATAATGAACCTCATCAACAAGGGCACAGACCTCAATCGCGTCCGACACATACTGTCTCTTATCGCGCCCACCGGTATCCGGGTACATTTTTATATGATCATCGGCTACCCCGGTGAAACCCGGAAAGATTGGGAACATACGCTGACTTTTTTCAAGGATATTTCGAGGCGCTTTCCAAAACTCAAATTCTCCACCTTCCTTGCTTTTTTCGGCCTGCAAATCCAGTCTCATATGTACCGGGAGCCCGGAAAACACCATATCGAGGAAATATTTATGCCCGACCCGAAAGGCTGGGCCACGCTTTGTCGCTACCGCCTCTCACCCAATTATACCAATTTCGCCGATGATACAGACCTTTTTATAGAGATGAAAAATAAACTCGACGCAATCTCGCATAGGCATTTGCAGCGGCAAAAAACCCCTCTTCAGCGCATTTGGGATCGCTTGTGGTCAATCGGCATGAAACTTAGCCTCTTGACCTGAAACATCCCACCCCAGGTTATGTAATGATAAATCCCGATGAACCCGGACAGCGGTATGGATCAACCGCAAGATACTATTGCTCTGCGATTTCCTTTAGCCATGCCTCGAACTCGGCCATTTTATCGAGGTAATTGAAATGCTCCTCGGCCCGTTTTCTGGCCGCAAGGCCCATTTGACGGCGGCGCTCGGGGTCGCCAATCAGGGAAACCAGGGCTGCCGCAAGCTTGTTCGGATCGCGCGGCGGAACAAGTATCCCCGTAACCCCGTCCACCACCGCTTCGGGAATTCCCGCCACCGGTGTGGCGACGATCGGGATGCCGCACGCCATCGCCTCGAGAAGGCTGTTCGGCAAACCCTCGGTGTGCAGAGAAGGGTGCGCAACAACGTCGAGCGATCTTATCGCATCCGGCGCATCCTCCTGAAAACCCACAAACTTGATTTTATGCGCAAGACCCAATTGGTTCGCCCTGAACTTCAACTGATCATCCACCCGCCCGGCGCCCACAAAGATGCATCTTGCGCCCGGTTGGGCCTTTAGGACAAGCGGTATGGCATCAATCAGGTATTCAAAACCCTTTATGGAGGATAATCTGGCTACCGCTCCGATTAGTGTATCCCCCTCACCCGCCCCAAGCTGGGCGCGCAGATTCCTGGATCCGTCCGGTTTGAATCGCTCCAAGTCCACCCCCGAATAAATTACCCTGAGAGAACTTGCATCCACCCAGTCAAGCTCCGCGATCTCATCCCGAACCGCCCCAGCCACGCAGAGGGTGTGAGTACTGAGATATCGGTACGTCCACCTGTATCTCGAATTATTCTTGATACCAGTTATCCCCTTCCGGTGAATGCGTGCCTTGACTCCCACCAGCGCCGCGGCGGCGCCCCCAAGCCTCAAGTCTCTTTCCGAGTTCAAAACAACGGCATGTGGCTTGAATCGCCGCAAAGCTTTGTAAAGACTGAAGAATGTCGAGGGATCGAGATCGGTGCGAAAACCCAATATCTTGACAGGCACGCCCGAAGCAGCGACCCTGTCGGCAACCTGATGGCTTGACGCAAAAAATTCAACATCATGGCCTCGGCTTTTAAGAAATGCCGCTGCAGTCATGTGCCACTTCTCTGCGCCACCCCAGAATGGGTTGCCGTTGATAAATGCGATGCGCATCAATTCCACCTTCCCGCTTCGTGCATCCGGTGTATCAGCTCGCTCACGTGACCAAGCATAACCCTCACGTCGGGGTGCGATCCATCCGCAACCGGCCCCGCGGCAATGTACAAATCTCCCTCAGGCTTCCATCTCATGACATTCGTCTCCCAATCGTCCTGTGGCCCATAATAAATAATGCCGGGCGTCTTCACCGCGTGAGCTAAATGGGATGGGCCGCTGTCCGCGCCGATGAAAAATTTACATAAGCTTATAAGATGTGCCGTTGCGCGAATGTTCATGCCCTCTGATGCGGTCTCGGGAAATTGCCGGCCTGCCAGGGATGAGATTTGGTTTATATTATCAATGTCTATACGCGAGCCGATGAAAATCGGCTTTGCGGAGTATTGCTTTTCGAGCGCAACCACAAGCTCGGCGTATCGCTCAATCGGCCATCCTATCTGCGCCTGGGTCACCCCCCCGACATGAACAGCCACTCGCATAGGATGATCTATAAGCCCACGTTCTTCAAGAAACCGGCTCACCCGATTTTTATCATCGTTGCCCGGCCATATCTCCAGTTCGCGGCCCGCGGGAGTAATTCCAAGCGTCGCGACAAGATCGAGGTTGGTATCAATAACGGAGCGGCCCGGATGCCACGCTACGGCCTCGCTCAGCTTATACCCATATCCCTTAAAACCCACGCGCACCGGCGCGCCCGACAACCACCCCATGAAACTCATCCTGAAATACCGCTTCGACAGGATCACGTGAGTAAATTCTCTCTTGCGTATTTCCCTTATGGTCCTGAGCCATCCCATTGCCCCTGAATGCTCGCCGTTCTTCTCATAAATCAGGAATTCATCAATGTAAGGGCAACCCCGCAGCGTCTCTTCACCCAACCGCTCGACCAGTATCGTAACGCGCGCATCCGGCCAGCCTAGCCTCAGCGCCCGAAGAGCGGGCCCCGCCGCAAGGGTGTTTCCAATAGGGCCGGGCCTCATAAAAAGCGCCCTCCTGTCTCTGGCCACGCTCATGAAAGGACGTCTTTTATCTCCTGGAAAACTCTCTCAGGCTCCAGACGTATCATGCATTTGACCTCATCATGCTTACAAGTGTTCTTATCGCAAGGCCGGCATTCAATGTCCAGAGCTACGGTGCGGTGAATGGGCAGGGGCAATGTCCAGTCCCGGGCCTGAGTGGCCCCGATGGTGATGACCGTTGGGACGCCGAGCGCGGCGGCGATGTGTCTTGGGGCGCTGTCGTTGCCGGTCAGGAGTGAAGCGCGGCTTATCAGGGCGCCGAGTTCGGCGAGATTTGTCCTCGGGGCAAGAAGGTGTCCTTCTCCGGCATTCTCGAAAATCTCCCGAACATCCGTCTCCTCCCCCGGCCCCCAGACAAATACACAGCGAACACCAAGGCGGCTGAAAATCAATCGCGCCACCTCCGCAAATCGAGTGTAGCGGCGCGTTGCGCGCCGATGAGTTGGATCAATGACAATGAAACGGTCGTTTTTCTTTATGCCCTGTTGCTCAAGCCACCCGTCAATTCTCTTTTGCGCCGCCTCCGAAACGTAAAATTCAGGCTTCAGGTTTCCGTCTTCTATCGAGAGCGCCCGCAGGAGCGACAATTTGTGCGCCGCCGAGTATTCCCCTTGTTGCTCGAGAGCGCAGGTATAAAGCCTGCTTCGTATTTTTCCCGCATAAGAGATGGAGAATTTTGCGCAGATAGCTGAGATCAGGGCGCTCAGCGGATTGGCCAGGTAATCTATTGCCAGGTCGTAGCGATTTCCCCATATGCGCGAGATGAGACGCAACACCGCCTCCCAGCTTTCGGGCTGATCGAGTACAATGATATTTTCAAGATTGGGGTTTCCCCGGATCGCCATTGCGGCGGGCCGCTCGGCAAGAAAATCAATTCGTGAGTCCGGGAATGACCGCCGAAGCGCCCTTATGGCAGGCGTGCACAATATGGCGTCCCCCACCTGCCGCAACTGAATCACCAGGATGCGCCGGGGCGAAAATCCTTTTTCTAATGAGCTTCTGCCCATTAGCGATGATGATACCTCCAATGCCGAACCAACGCAATGATCTCCCAACTTTTTTACCGTGGTTCCCGGTTAAGGCTTAGAGATTAATATGGACGTTAAAATCGTTAAAAGAGCAATTATCTGCTTGATTTATAAAGAAAGTCGGAAATTACTCCTTCGACAGGTCCGTCTACTATTTCAACGGCGGATTTATAATTGATAGGAAATATTTCAGACGGTGATTTATTTAGAATATTACAATATTCCAAAATTTGCTTTTTAGACGGTTTAAATATCCCATGCCAGAATCCGACCTGACCTCTAGGGGCAATTATGACCGGTTGTATATATCCGATTTCCTTGAAGCCCTCAATCTGGGGTGAAAGGTAGCCTTCCATGATCGTGCCGTCGGCAAGTTTGAACTGCGCTTTAACTACCGCCAATCCGTTTCCGGGGTCAAAGGGAAGATCATATTCGCTGGGTCTCACCGTGGCTTCGTCTTGTCCTTCTTCGCACTCTTCATCCAAAGCGAATTCCCACACCGGACACTCGTTAAGATCGCTCAGCGTAAGGTCGTAAACTTGTTTTCGCACCTTGCTCTTTTTCAAAATCACAGTTCTCCTTTCGGTTGATTTAAAACTTTAGCAATGTCCCGTTTTCTTGAGTTTCAAATTTTCTTATTTTTCTAAGAGTGATTTTTCTTTTGGATTGCGTAAGCCATGCTTGCGCCTTTATTCACGTAAGCCATGCTTGCGTGAGGTTTTGCC
>Ga0209777_10000680_pt1 | contig 53699 bp, 54 predicted proteins | sample FrelakmetHBP12HB_FD_187147 | JGI IMG/M metagenome (GOLD analysis project Ga0209777, IMG submission 187147) | Freshwater lake sediment microbial communities from the University of Notre Dame, USA, for methane emissions studies -HBP12 HB (SPAdes)... | ecosystem: Environmental > Aquatic >...
GCGGGATGCTGAATGTTCCCGTATTGTTCCCGTAGGTAAAAGGCCTATGTACCTGGCTGCTGGGAAGTGCTTTAAAATGTGGTGGCCAGGGACGGAATCGAACCGCCGACGCCGGCCTTTTCAGGGCCGACCTCAGACGTCCTCATCTCTCTGATTCTGTGTGGCTTATCCCATGGCTGGGGCCTCGTAACCCGGCCTTAGGTGCAACCAAATGCAACCAAAAGGCTCGTTCGGATTTGCTCGAACAAGGTTGACAATCCAGGTTCTTGAACAGGCGCCTGAGACGCTGTCGGCGATCGGCGGGAGTCGCCCCGGTGTCTTGGAAGACCGACAACGAACCCGCGAAAAGCGCGAGCACAGCCCGCCGTTGTGTATAGAATCGGCGGAGGAGGCACGGGAGCTTGGCACACAAGGCGCAAGGATTGCTGCTGTCCTCGGACTTCTGTGAGGCAGTCGAATACGCAGTGCAAATGCACCTGCGGCAGTTTCGAAAGGGGACCTCAATTCCCTACGTGTCTCATGTGCTGTCGGTGGCTAGTCTCGTTTTGGAATATGGCGGCACCGAAGACGAGGCGATTGCGGCGCTGCTGCACGACACAGTCGAAGATCAAGGCGGCCGCCAGATCCTCGACAGGATCCGGCGACGTTTCGGAGATGGCGTCGCCGTGATCGTCGAGGGCTGCACAGACGCCGATACGATACCGAAGCCTCCCTGGCGCGAGCGGAAGGAAGCGTATATCCGCCATGTGGAAGGCGCTTCGGCACCGGTGTGCCTGGTTTCCGCGGCCGACAAACTGCACAACGCGCGGGCAATACTCCGGGACTACCGAGACCTGGGAGAGGAACTCTGGAGCCGCTTCAACGGCGGCCGGGACGGGACGCTCTGGTATTATCGATCGCTTCTGGAGGCGTTTCGCACGAAGGTCCCAGACGCACTGTTCAACGAGCTTGAAGGCGTGGTTGTTGCGATCGAGACACTCGCCAGGGACGCCGGATTCGCCGCGCCGGCATGAGACCGCCTCCACTGAGGCGTGACCAGCCCGGACATAAGCTCTGCGGGAACGAGGGGCGAATCGAGTCGCCGTTCCTTACAAACGCCCGACACCCAGGCTGTAGGCGAGCAGGCCGAGTACAAGAAGAGTGATTCCGACGTACAGCCTGTCACCCTGACGCAGGAATCCGAACACGGCAAGGGCGACGCGGGCGATCGGGGTTGCCATGAGAACGAGCAGGCCGAACTGAATGATGTCGCGGCCGTGAAGAGCTGCCACTCCCCGCAGAACACCGCCCACCGAACGCAGATCGGGCGGTTCGCCCTGAAATGCGCGGCGGTCGAAAGGCTCACTGCCGTGCCTGGCCAGAAACACGAGCCCGCCCGCCAGCACAATCCCTGCCGCCAGGAGCACACCGGCGCGCAGCAGGTTGGCGATGAGGAGCTGAAGGCGCTTGTCGTCCCAGGTCTTGCGATTCATCACAGCCTCCCCATAATGCTGCTGTAAATGACTTCCGCTCCGAGGAACAGGATGACCCCGGCGAAGACGAATCGCAGCAGGCGCGCATGGGTCACCACGAGGAAGCGCGAGCCGAGCAGCGCGCCGAGCGAGACGCCAAGCATGACAGGCATCGCCACCGCCGGGTCGATGTAGCCGCGGTTGAGGTAGATTCCCGCGCTCGCCGCTGCGGTCACGCCGATCATGAAGTTGCTGGTGGTGGTCGAAACTTTGAACGGGATCCGCATGATGCGGTCCAAAGCGATCACCTTCAGCGCTCCGGAGCCGATCCCGAGCAGCCCGGACAGCGCGCCGGCGCCGAACATGAGTCCGAAGCCCATCGGCACGCATTGCACGCAGTACTCCCTCTGCTTTCCGCACTCACCGGGGAAGCTGCCGTGGAGTTTGAGCAGGGTCGCGAGACGGTCGCGCTGCTTGTCGTCACAGGGCGCCGCCACAGGTGGGTGGAGGCTCTGGAAGGCAGAATAGAGCAAGACGGCCCCGAAGATGATGCCGATTACGTGCGTGGAGAGCACGCCGGCCAGGAAAGCGCCGAGCAGCGCACCCGTGCTCGTTGCGACCTCGAGGAACATCCCGATGCGGATATTGGAGAAGCCCTCTTTGACGTATGCGGCGGCGGCGCCGGAGGACGTAGCGATGACGGAGACCAGCGAAGCCCCGATCGCGTAACGGATATCAACGCCGAAGGCCAGCGTGAGTAACGGGACGATGACGACGCCTCCACCGAGACCGGTGAGGGCACCGAGAAAACCGGCGACGAGTGAGGCCGCCCCGAGCAGAACTGTCAGTTCAACGACGCTCACAGCTTCATTTCACCGTAAAAGGGGCTATGGTGTGAAGCGGTGGCTGGCATACAGCACTTACGCGTCGACGGCTGGAGCAAGGTCCTCAACCGTTAGCCCGGTGACCCCGGAAATGGCACCGACTACGCGCTCGACCTCTTCTACTTGTTCGTATAGACTGCCCCTGATCAAAACCCTGCCCGCGCTGGCCTCTACGTCTACTTCGAGATTTGCGGTAAATGGATGCAGCGCCAGCTGAGCGCGTACGCGACTTGCGAGGGAAAGGTCATTCATTTCCGCTTGGCGTTCCGGAGAGAACTCGAATTCGGGCTGCTCGAGCATCGAAATCACCAGGCAGCATGCATTGTCGATGCTGATGCGCTCCAGGTTGACAACGAGGTCATAGAGCGCCGGATCTCCCCAGTCCACTCCGTAAAGGAACCGGGTCCACCGGCGACGGTCCTGGTCCATCTTCTCGATGTGCGTGATTGCTTCGTCTCGACCAAGGCTCAGCCGCTCCTGCGCCATGCGTATGCGGAGTTCCAGGGGTGCCACGATTCGCAAGCGTAGAAGCGTAGGCGCTCCTTTAAGCAGCAGGTGGCCGGCCAGACCATGATAGACAGCTTTTCCGCTGCGGACCTCCTCCACGAGGGCCGCCTGGATCAACGCCAGGTAGAGGTATCTCCTATGGTTGAACCTGCCGGGAACAGCCGGCGGTTCCTCCAGGGCGGCGCGAATATCGCGTTGCGACACCCGCGCAGTTGAGGCCTTCTCTGCGAGCACATCCCGATCGATACAGCAGTAGCCGAGTCTTCGGCTCAAGCGTTCGGCCAGCATCATGCCGCCGCTGAATGTTCCTCTGGAAATCGTGATTATCGCCATGACTCCGCCTCCTTCTCTACGGACCGTCCGATCCGCGCGGCGCCTCAGGACAGACAATGGTAACTTCGCGTCCGCCGCGCACGTGCATTACATGAGGCATGCTGCCGGGGGAAGAGTGCGCCGTGCAACCCAGGCAGGAATCGTAAGCGCGAAACGCTACCTCCGCCCTCTTCAGCCAGAACTTCCACGTTCCCTTCCTGGCCGCCATGGATTGTACATGGCGCCGAGAAAACCCGCGACGAGCGAAGCCGCCCCTAGCAGGATTGGTCAGTTCAAAGACGTTCACAGCTTCATTCCACCGTAAAAGGGGCTAGGGTGTGAAGCGGTGGCCGGCAACGGCTCGTTGGCGATTTCGATCCCGTGCGCCCGCAGGAACCGCCCGTCTTCCGCCTCGGCCAGGAGACGCACGCACGCGAGGCCGAAGAAATGCAGGATACCGATTGGCAAAGTGCTCGTTGAGCCAACCGCGGCGCCGCGACGGTGAATAACTTCGCAGCCGACTTGAGCTGCGGCCCAACCTGACGTGACGGGCCGGAGGGGCTGCCAGGTGGCAAAACCCCGGCCGGTCCGGTTGCGGTAGATTACGAGGCCGCGGCCTTCCTCTGCGATCGTCGCCATGGCGGTTTCGATCTGAGAGCGGCAGTCACAGCGGAGGCTGTCAAAGACGTCGCCGGCCAGACACTCCGAGTGGATGTACACGAGGGGCGGGTCCGCGCAAAGGTCGCCCATCTTCAGCGCGATTGCCTCTTCGAGTTCGCGGGCCGCACGACGGAACTCAAACCCGAAAACCCTGAAGTGGCCAAAGCGGCTCGGAAGATCGGCCTCGGCGATCTTGCGAAACCCTGGTCCGCACGCGGGATGGAATGGATGGAGCTGCACGGTCTATACCTCGAACTCCGGCCCAAGATGGGCGCGGACGAATTTACGGACTAGTTGACGGTCATTCATCGCCAGCGCCTCGACTACTCCGTCGTGGTACAGTTCGCGGATCGTTCTGCGGATCCGATCGCCGTCCCAACGGCGTGCGACCATCTGGCGCCTCAGGTCACCCATGAGCTCGACGAGGTCGCGGTACTCCGGTCCGTACTTGGCTTCAAGCTCCTCGCGCAGAACCCCGGCGAACGCCGGACAGCTGCCATCGGTCGCAACGGCCAGCGTCAGACGGCCTCGCCGAACGGTTGCCGGAACGGTGAAGGTGCAAAGCGGCGGATCGTCTACCACGTTGACAAGCACGCCGAGGGACTGCGCGTCCCGGTGCACCCGCGCGTTAACCGCTTTGTCGTTGGTAGCGGCAATAACCAGAAACGCGCCGTAGAGGTCGGTTTTGCGGTAACTGCGCCAAATGCCGACGATACAGCCGCTCTCCTCGAGAGCACGCATATCGCCGCACGGTTCGGTAGCGACCACGTTGACGATCGCCTTCGCAGCAACGAGGTCCTCAGCCTTTCGGAAGGCAATCGGACCGCCACCGACGACCACAGCGACTCTGCCTTCGAGCACGAGGTTGACGACGTAGCTCATGATGGCCTACCTCCAATACCGCGCTGCAATGCTCGCGCCGAGGTAGGTGATCCCGAGCGCTAATGCGAGACAGGCAAGCAGCAGGACGAGCCACCGCGCAGGAAGGTGGGCATGCAGCCGGGATCCGATATAAGTGCCGGCCAAGCCACCCACCCCGAACAACACGCCGAGGACCCAATCGGGACGAACCGCACCGCTGCCGTTTGCCTTGGCGGCACCCAGCACCGTGAACGAGAGTACGCCGGCAACCGAAGTCACGAGCGTCGTCACCAGAGTAGCGCCCGCGACCGCTTGAACCGGCATCCCCAGTACCCCCACAAGAAACGGTGCAATCATCGCTCCGCCGCCTACTCCGTAAATGCCACCGATGACGCCGACGACGAGCGCAACGGCAGCAACCGTGACGGGGTCGAACGAGCTGCGACTGCCGTGCATGTCGTAGCTGATGCGGCGGCCAGAGAACGCGGCCGAGGTGACGGGACCATTACTCATCTCCAACCTCCGGCTGGCCGTCCGCACCGAGGCATAGAGCAGGCGGGCACCCAGAAGCAGCAGTACACATCCCGCAAAAACCTGGAACGGGCCGGTTCGTGAGAGGTACTTCACACGCAGCACTGCGCCGAGCCAAATACCGGGCAGGGTACCAGCCGCAAGGACCCCTGCGAGGGGCCATGCCAGCCGGCGCGCTCTCGCATAACCGAACACGCCACCTGGAGTCGAGATGATGTTATAGACAAGGTTCGTCGCGGAGACCGAGGGGCTGGTGAAGTGGAGTACGCTGAACTGAAACGGGAGCAGGACGAACGCGCCGGACACGCCGGCGGGTGCGGTGATCAAGGAAATGACGAAGCCCGCCAGCGGAGGCAACCAGACGGGACAATCCACACCGGATAACGGGAAATGCATCACCGCTCCCGCACTACCTTTCGAAGAAGAGGTAGTTGAGCAATACGAGGATCGCGATCAGGGCAACACCGAGCCCGAGGCTCCATGCGATCAGCCGCTTCTCGACCGGGAGCAGCGGCTCGTACGCGGCATCCATCTTCTTTAATTCATCCGAGATTTTCTCTTGAGCCATAAAACACCTCACATCGTCGGCGGCTTGATACCGTGGAAAAAGAGCCATGAGATGGCGAGCCCGATCCAGATGATAAACCCGAACAGGCACAGCACATAAACGAGTGCCAGCCGGCCGATGCCCTCTTCCCAGAGCTTGCGGAAATCGGACACAACACCGATGGTGAAGAAGGTCATCACGAAAAAGATACCGCGGAATACGTTCGCCTGGCCCATCGCGGCCTTCGCCTTGGGCAAGAACTGCGGCAGGAGTACGCCGACAGCGAGCACAACGAGAAACGTTGCGATGTATCCGAGAATGAACTTGGGGAATCTTGACCAGATCTCCTGAAAGCGAGGTCTTCCGCCGGAATTCGGCTCGATTTTCGCCGACCAGATCCAAGCCAGCAGGCAGGCCCACACACAGATAAACACGTCGATGAACACTTTGACGGTCGTCGTGACTCCGATGATCCAGTTCGGCCTGTAGCGGATTCCCTCCACGGCCTGGGCCTTGGCGAGGATCAGCGATTCGGCAATCGCGCCGCTCGCCACGGCCGCACCGTCGGTCTTTACGGCAAGCCCCATCCAGCCGCCGGCGACCATGGGCTCCCGGTAAAGCAAATGCTGAGCCATGAAGGGAAGCACGAGCAGTTCGACGACGGCGAAGATAACCACCAGGGACGAGACCATGATGGGCACGATCGGCCTGGCTTTGATCGCCGAGCCGGTCGCAATCGCGGCCGATACGCCACAAATGGAAATACCCGACGCCAGCGGCACCGACCATTCGCGGCTGAACCGGAAGTACTTCCGGGCGATGAAGTACACCAGGGCCCAGTAGATCAGGTAGGCCTCGACGATGGCACAGAGACCACGAAACATCACGGAGGTCGCGAGCCCAAGTTGCTCAGCCGCAGTCGCACCCAGGAACCCGCCCAGGATGACGATGGCGGTTTTCACATAGAGTTCCGGTCGGACGGCCTCTTTCATCAGCGCCGCGCCGCGGGGGAAGAAGTTGCCGATGACGAGTCCGGCAACCAGAGCCAGGACGTATCCTGCCTCGCTGGTCAGATTGAGCGACCAGCCGATACCCAGCGCCTTCACCTTGTCGGGCGTGGCCGCGATATGGGCCCAGCTCCCGGCAAACCAACACGCATAGCTGATTGCGAACACCGCGGTGAACGCAGCCGCGAACCGGCGCACGGCGGCGCCGAGCATCCATGCACCCGCCGACATCAACGCGAGGAGGAATGCAAAGGTCAGTGCGAGACAAAGGGGTCCGGGCAAAGTGCTGTAGGCCTTCGACACGGGCCCGAGTGCCTTGGCGGGGATCTTCCAGACCGATGTGCTGACCGCCCATCCGAGCAGGTCGGCTCCAAAGAACACCCCGAACGCCAGCAGGAATAGCAGGAGACCCGTACAGACGGCGAGCCAGTCTTCACTGATCCGGCGGGTACCGACGGGAGCCGCAACAGGCGCTGGTGCAGTAGCCATGAGGGTAAACCTCCTTGATCACCGGCAACACAAATTCGCGGCCGCCCCAATCACCCCGAATCCGGGGGCCGGGTCGGACCGGCATCGATATGTACCTCGGCGCTCCAGCCGGGGAAGCGGAGCGCGGCCGCACTCCGCACCCGGCGATGTTCCGCGTGAGCACCTCAGGAAGCGCTCGCGCCCAGCTGAGCAAGTTTGGGCTCCATAACCCGTACCAGTTCGCTCACCGCGGCGGCGCTCTTCTGCAGCGCGGCGCTTTCCTCTTGGCTCAGACTGATCTCGAGGACCCGTTCGATGCCGCTGGCGCCCAGCTTGACCGGGACACCCACAAAGAGGCCGTGGATGCCGTACTCACCGTCCAGGTATGCCGAGCAGGGCAAGACACGCTTCTCGTCTCCAAGGATGGCCGCGACCATCTCGACCACCGCAGCGGATGGAGCGTAATAGGCGCTGCCGGTCTTCAGGTATTTCACGATCTCGGCGCCGCCGTTCCGCGTGCGCTGGACAAGCCGCTCAATCGTGGCGGCGTCGAGCAGTTCGGTGACGGGTATTCCCGCAACAGTGGTGTGCCGTACGAGGGGCACCATGGTGTCGCCATGGCCACCGAGGACGAGCGTGACCACATCTCGAACGCAGACGTCGAGTGCCTCGGCAAGGAAGGTCCGGAATCGCGCGGTGTCGAGGATCCCGGCCATGCCGATCACGCGATTCTTCGGGAAACCGCTGACGCGATACGCAACATGGCACATGGCGTCGAGCGGGTTCGTGACCACGATCAGAATGCTGTTCGGGGATTGCGCAACGGCCTGCTCGACCGTGGCTTTCACTATGTCGAAGTTGGCGAAGAGCAGATCGTCGCGGCTCATGCCCGGCTTGCGTGCGAAGCCGGCGGTGAAAACGATGATGTCGGAACCTGCCGACGGCGCAAAGTCGTTGGCGCCGGTGACCTTTACACCGGCGCCTTCAATCGGGGTCGCTTCGAATATGTCCAGGGCCTTGCCCTGCGGGATTCCTTCGAGAACATCGACCAGCACGACGTCGGCCAGGCCCTTGTCCGCCAGCCGCACGGCGCAACTGGCACCGACGTTCCCTGCCCCGACTACGGTAACTTTTCTTCGCATCGAAGTTGACTCCTTTCGGCCAGGCCTAGCGCACAGAGGTTTGCTCTGCGACTGTCCCGCGCCGGTCCCTCGAAATCAACGCCCTCCCGCGGTGCCCGGTGTAGATTTGGCGGGGACGCGCGATCTTCTGCTCGGGGTCGTCGAGCATCTCCTGCCACTGGGCGAGCCAGCCGACGGTGCGGGGGATGGCGAACAGGACCGTGAACATCTCCGGCGCAAAGCCCATGGCCTGGTAGATGATGCCGGAGTAGAAGTCCACGTTGGGGTAGAGTTTGCGCTTGATGAAGTACTCGTCGGAAAGCGCGATCTTCTCGAGCTCGATTGCGATATCGAGCTTCGGATTCCTGCCCGTGACCTTGAACACGTCCTCGGCAGCCTTCTTGATGATCCGGGCGCGCGGATCGTAGTTCTTGTAAATCCGGTGGCCGAAGCCCATCAATTTGTATTGGCCGGTTTTCACCTTTGCGACGTACTCGGGAATCCGGTCCACCGAGCCGATCTCATCGAGCATCTTCAGAACTTCCTCGTTGGCCCCTCCGTGAAGGGGGCCTGAGAGGGCAGCGGCCGCCGCGGCGGTTGCGACGTAGGGATCCGCCATGGAGCTTCCGACCGCCCGCATCGCGTTGGCGCTGCAGTTCTGTTCGTGATCGGCGTGGAGGATGAACAGGATATCGAGGGCGCGCGCCAGAGCCGGTTCCGGCCGGTACGGCATCTCCCCCATCTTCCAGAGCATGTACATGAAGTTCTCGGTGTAGGAGAGTGCGTTATTCGGATAAACGTAGGGCAGGCCCAAACTGTGGCGATAAGCGTACGCTGCGATCGTGGGCACCTTTCCGATGAGGCGCAGCACCTGCGCGTTGCGCACCTGCCGGCTTCGGACATTGCGTGATTCCGGATAGAAGGTGGAGAGGGCAGCCACGGTGCTGATGAGCATGCCCATGGGGTGCGCGTCGTGGTGGAACCCTGACATGAAGCTCTTGGTGTTCTCGTGGAGCATGGTGTGGTGAGTCACCTTGTAGGTCCACTCATCGAGCTCGGATTGTGTGGGCAAATCACCGAAGAGGATGAGGTAGGCGACTTCGAGAAAGGTGCAGTTTTCCGCGAGTACGTCGATCGGGTAGCCGCGATACTCGAGGATGCCGCGATCGCCGTCGATGTAGGTAATGGCGCTCCGGCAGGAAGCCGTATTCATGAAGGCCGGGTCGTAACCCATTACGCCGAAGTCTTCGGATCCGGTCTTGATCTGTCGTAGATCCATGGTGCGGATGCAGCCGTCAGACACAGGAATGCTGTAACTAACATTCGTGCGATCGTCGGCTATAGTAAGTTTGTCTTCTGGCATGGCCGTTCTCCTGACTTAGTGATTGTTGCGTTCGAAACGTTAGAGGCGGAAAGTACAATCCCACCCGGTCCGCTGGGCGGAGCACCGGGCAAGAGCGTTCGCACGTTCATCTTCAAACTCCGGGAGCAAGTCTCCCGCGCACAGAAAGGGTGATCTTGTAGAACAAGGTCACTAATAGAAAGCCAACAGCCCAGATGCCGAGGGTGATGGAAACCTCGGGAAGCGTGGGCGTGTATTCGGTGACGGCGCCGAGCGGAGAGGGGATGAAGCCGCAGACCACCAGGCACACTCCCTTATCGATCCACAGCGACACGAACACTGCCGAACAGGCAATGGCGAGCAGGCGCTCACTTTGCCGCAGCCTCGGAACGAGCAGCAGAATGAGCGCGACGGCGGCGAGTATGGCCGAGGTCCACATCCACGGCACCAGGCTCGTACGGCCGCGCAAACCGAAAAACATGTACTCGAACGGGCTCAGATGCTCGGGGATGCGGCTGTAGAAGGCGGTGAACACTTCCATGAGCATCAGGAACACATTGGCGAGCATCGCGTAGGTAACGATGACGGCCAGCTTCCGCACGGCCTCCCGGCCGGCGTCAAAAGACGTGAACTTGCGAATCAGGAGGCATAACAGGATGAGCAGGGCCGGCCCCGATGCGAACGCCGAGGCGAGGAAGCGCGGGGCGAGGACGGCCGTGAGCCAGAACGCCCGGCCCGGAAGCCCGCTGTAGAGGAATGCCGTCACGGTGTGGATGCTGATCGCCCACGGGATGGATAACAGGATGACCGGGCGGATCCACGCGGGCGGGGCCACATCCTTGTACTCGGAACGAAGGGTTACGTGAGCGATTACCGCGTTCAAAAGAAGATAGCCACCGAGGGAAACCATGTCCCAGAACATGATCGAGTGGGGCGCGGGGTACAAAATCATGTTCAGAACGCGCGTGGGCTGCCCCATATCAGCCAGGATGAACAGCATGCACATCGAGACCGACGCGACCGCCAGGAACTCACCCAGGATGGTGATCTTGCCGAAGACTCTCCAGTTGTGGAGGTAGTACGGCAGGACGACCATGACCGCCGAAGCCGCCACGCCCACAAGGAAGGTGAACTGGGCGATATAGATGCCCCACGACACATCACGGCTCATGCCGGTGATCGCCAGGCCCTCACTGAACTGGCGGAGGTAGAAGAGAAAGCCGGCGGCGATGACAACGCACAGGGCGAGAAGCCAAATCCAATATCGGCGCCCACCGGCCAGTGCCTTCTCAAACATGAACATAGCGGCGCCTCACACGATGTAGAACACGGACGGCGCGGTGCCCAACTCGGGCTTGCGCCGCACGGAGTAGCGGGCGCGCAGCAACTCGCGCAGAGGCGAGTGACTGTCGCCAAGGTCACCGAAGACGAGCGCCTTTGCGGGGCACACCTCGACGCAGGCTGGCTGCAAGCTCCGGGCTAGGCGCTCCTCGCAGAAAGTGCACTTTTCCACGACGCCTTTGGTGCGCGTCGGGTAATCGGGGTTCAGCACCGCGATGCCGGGCCGCGGATCCATCCAGTTGAAACTGCGCGAGCCGTACGGGCAGGCGGCGACACAGTAGCGGCAGCCGATGCAGCGGTGCCAGTCCATCATGACGATGCCGTCTTCCCGTTTCCAGGTGGCCCCGGTGGGGCAGACCCTCGTGCAAGGCGGGTCGTCGCAATGGTTGCAGAGGAAGGGGAGCAGCTTGCCCTGGAGCGCCGCGGGCGCGTAGACTCGGCCCTCGACGGCGAACGCCTCCTCGTAGCCCGTCTTCCATATCCACTTGATCTCGTGCCGGGCGTCGCGAAACGTTGGCACGTTGTGGGCCTTGTGGCAGGCCTCGATGCACTTCGTGCATCCTTCTTTCTGCAGGCACTTGCCGACGTCGATCGCCATCCCCCAGCGCTTCGCGGTGCGGGGGAACGTGAGCTTCTCGCCGATCGCCCCAGACGCCTTCCTGGCGCCCGCGACGGCGAAGCACATGCCGGTGATGCGCAGAAAACCTTTCCGGGTGACATTCATGGCCGGCTCCTCGCAACGAGCTTGGGATCGATGTGACAATCCATGCAGTAAGGCCCGCTGACGCCTGCATAGTTGTGGCAGCGATCGCAAAACTGCGCCTTATCGGTGTGGCAGCCGGAGAGGCAGGTTTTCGTGAGACTCATGTCGAAGGTCCGCCCGTTGAATGCCGTGAAGGTGCGCTGGTTCTTCCGGACGACGCTCTCGCGCCAGTCCACCAGCAGAGCCATGTGGGATTTCCGCATGAATTCGACCGGCGCAACGCACTGCTTCTCCTGCTTGGGCAGCCGAATTTCGGGGGGCTTGGCGGTGTTGCCCAGGGCGGCGTTGTACCAGGCCGGGAAGGTGAGCAGGCCGAGAAAAACGGCCAACCCGCAGTAGATGACGCCCTGATCACGCATGGACCACCTCCGGCTGAGGAAGCGGTTCACCGCGCAGGTCGGTGGTGCGCTCCTTCTCGCCCCTCATTACCAGCGCGTTGCCAACGAGCTCGTGAACGCCGGCCACATCGACGCCGGGCACCCAATACTCCAGCAGTCCCGGCAGCGTGGCCTTATCGATGGCGCACATGCAGGTCAGCATGTTCACGCCGTGCTTTTCCTTGACGTACTGGACGGCGTTGGCGCGCGGCAGGCCGCCGCGAAGCCGCATCTCGAGGTTCTCATCTGTTCCGAGACCGGAACCGCTGCCGCAACAAAACGTCTGCTCGCGGATGGTGTTCTCCGGCATGTCATGGAAACGGCGGCAAACATTGCGCAGGATGAACCTCGGTTCCTCGAACAGGCCCATGCCCCGCGCGATATTGCAGGAGTCGTGATAGGTGACGGTCAGACGGTCGTTGCGTGCCGGATCGAATTTCAGCCTGCCGTGCTGGATCAGGTCGGCGGTGAACTCCGCGATGTGCACCATCCTCGCGGACCTTGCGTTCTCGAACCGCGTGCCGGTGACGGGCGAGACGGGCTCGGCAAGGAAATCCGCCGGCCCGTTCATGGTGCTCATGTACTGGTGGAGCACGCGCCACATGTGCCCGCATTCGCCGCCCAGGATCCACTTGACGCCGAGGCGCCTGGCCTCCGAGTAGATTTTCGCGTTCAGCCGCTTGATCATCTCGTGGGAGTTGAACAAACCGAAGTTCCCGCCCTCGGAGGCGAAGGCGCTGAACGTGTAGTCCAGGCCGATCTCGTGGAAGAGCATCAGGTAGCCGAGGAGGGTGTAGTAATGCGGCGTGCCGAAGTAGTCCGCCGACGGCACAATGAAAAGAATCTCCGCACCCTTCCGGTTTATGGGGGCCTCCACGCGCACTCCGGTGATCTCCTCCAACTCGTCCACGGCGAAGTCGATGCTGTCCTTGAAGCCGTGCGGCTGAACGCCGAGATGGTTTCCCGTGCGGTAGCAATTCGCCGCCGGCTCGAGAACCCAGTTGATATTGCAGCCCAGCAGGTTCAGCAGCTCGCGACCCATCATGGTGATCTCGGCCGTGTCGATGCCGTAGGGACAGAACACCGCGCAGCGCCGGCATTCCGTGCACTGGTGGAAGTAGTAGAACCACTCCTTAACGACATCCTCGGTGAGATCGCGCGCGCCGGCGAGACCGCGGAAGATCCGGCCAGTCAGGGTGAAGTAGCGGCGGTACACCGAGCGGATCAGCTCGGCGCGAAGGACCGGCATGTTCTTGGGGTCGCCCGAGCCGAGATAGAAGTGGCACTTGTCGGCGCAGGCCCCGCACCGCACGCAGATATCCATGAACAGACGGAACGAGCGATACTTGCCCAGCCGCTCCTTCAGCCCGTCGATCAGGATCTGCTTCCAGTTCGGCGGCAGCTTCCAGTCGTTGTCGAACGGCTGCCATTCACGGGGGTTCGGCAAACCGAGGTACCGGAGGTTCTTCGGCGCGGCGCTGTAGCAGAACACGCCCTTACGGAATTCGACCGACGGATCCCGCCAGTCTTGCTTCGGAGGCCGGTAACTGATCTGAACGAGTTGTTCGGGCCGCGGCGTCTGTTCAGCCATGTCTCACTCCTTGTCGAGCGGCAGCCCGGCCGCGACGATCTTGTCATGGAACTCTGCTTCCCACTCCTCGTAAGTGTGGAGCTTCACGGGGTAGTTCCAGGGATTCACGTGGCGCGACATCCGGTTGTTGTTCGAGAGATTCCGGGTAGGGCTGAGAAAGACGCCTCCCATGTGGACGAGTTTGCTGAAGGGAAAATAGGCGAGCAGCGCACTCAGCAAGATCAGGTGCACAAAGAACGCGGCGCCGATGCCCGCCGGTATAACCGGAGAGAATGTGATCAGCCCCATGGCGAACTGCTTGATCGAGAGCAGATCGACGCGGACGAAATAGCGCATGACGACGCCCGAAAGCGCCAGCCCGATCAGCAGGAACAGCGCGAAGTAGTCCGTGAAAAGCGAGAAGTACCGGATCCTTGGGGTCCCGAGCCGGCGTCCCAGCAGGTACAGCAGCGCCGCCAGGATCACGACGTCAGTGATGTACAGCTCGGGAGTGCCCACCTGGAAGAAGCCGTCCAGCGATTGGAGAGCAAGGACCAGGCGGGGCACAGGCTCCAAGAAGAAGCGCAAGTGCCGGAGGAATATCACGAGGAACGACCAATGAAAGGCTATGGCGCCCAGCCAGAGGAGTTTCTCTTCGCCGTATAGAAGGCGTGGGCCGGTGCGCAGTTCGGACGAGGTGTTCCGGAACAGAGACCGGAACAGGAGAATCTCGAGCGCCATCCGGCCGGTCACCCCGAGCAGCGTCGAAGGGTTGTCGAGTGACGCGGCTTTGATCCACGGCAACGACTTCTCCTGGCCGCACGTCACCGGGATGCGAAACGGAACCGGGACGCGGGCCCACCCGATCACCCGGCAGGCCACGCCCACCAAAAACAGTGCGATCGCGGCGTATGGCACGATGACGCCGAACAGCAGCCGCAGTCCTGGCGCCTGGCCGGGCACCAGACCCAAGGCCGCAATCGCTGCGACTGCGATCGACGAATAGACGGCTTTCATGGTGCCTCCCTGCCCGCCCGGCCGGCCCTGATACGGTCAGGCAAGTACGTGCTGCGCCGGGCCTCACCGGCGCGAATCTCGTCCATCTTCCACCTGCACCTCTCGAGCAGATCGAATGCGATGAGCGCCATCTCATCGATGCGCTGCTCGATTCTGTGCGTCAGGACGCCAGGCAGATCATGTCTCAGAACGTCTTTCAAGAAGAAGACAAAGCCCACAGCCTCGCTGGGTGTGAAGTCCTGAACGGCCCGGATCCTGATGACCTGCTCGAGAGCGGCGCGGACGCGCTCGATATTCAATTCCCCGAGCAGTTCGTCCACGAGCACAGGAAAGGCTTCCCGGAAGCGGTAACCGGCGGGATCGAGAAACCGGTCCCTCGGTTCGCCGCCGCGGCAACCCGCCCGCAACGGGTAGGTTGCCAGCGTCCGAGCCAGCCAGTGCTCGGCCACTTCACCCCACAGCGAGGATTCGACGTCCTGGTTCACGTGCCTATACGCAGCCTGTCGGCTTGGGCAAGCCGGCAAGCTTGCACGCCCCCTTTGCCGGACCGGACGGGAACATTCCGTAGATCTCGTTCAACTTGAACCCCGTCTCCTTACAGAGCTTGCGAATCATCGGAGCGATACCGAACTGAAGGTAGTAATTGCGTAGGTAATTGATGACCTTCCAGTGGTTTTCGGTCAGCTCCGCGACGGCTTCGGTGGCGGCAAAATCCCTGGCAACTTCCTCGTTCCAGATCTCCGGCTCCTGCAGGAAGCCGTCCTCGTCCACGTCGTACTTCCTTCCCTGACACTCAAAAACGGGCACTGTTCCCTCCTTTCGAATCGCGCGCTAGCGCAGGTCGATATAGCCGCAAGGGCACTCCTCGGCGCACTTCTTGCAGCCGTTGCAAAGCTCCAACTTCACCCGGTAGTGCTCGCCTTTCGGCAGCTTGACGAAACAACTGTTCGTACAGTACATCCAGCACGTCTCGCAATCCATGCACATGCCGCAGGACATGCAGCGCTTGGCCTCGGCCAGCACGTCCTGCTCACCAAGACCCTGTTCGATTTCGGTATCGAGAGTCCGCTCCTCGATCGGAATGTGCGACCGCTCGTGCCGGGGCAACTCCTTGAACCAGCCGAGTTTCAGCCGTTCGGCGGCGACGGGCGGCGGAGGAACGGGCTTCTCGGGCGTGCGGCCGCGGAGATGTGCGTCAATCGCCTCCGCCGCAAACCGGCCCTGGGAGATGGCAATGCTGACGAGCCCCAACTCGGTGTCGTCACCGCCAGCGTACAAGTGATCCGCTTTAGTTGTGCCCCAGTCGTCGGTCTTGATCCACTCCTTGCCTTCCCGCAAACCGGGGAGAGGAGTGAAATCCGGCTCCTGGCTGATGGCGGAAATGATGCAGCTGGCTTCGATCTCGAACTCCGTGCCGGGCTTGGGCACCGGGCGCGGCCGTCCGGAGGCGTCCGGGGCTCCCAGTTCCATGCGAATGGCGCGAATTCCCGCCGCAGCGCCATTCTGCCGCACGATCTCGACAGGCGCCGCAAGGAACTCGATCTTCACACCTTCTTCAAGCGCGCCTTCGATCTCGGGTTTGATGGCGGGCATCTCGGCGCGTGTGCGGCGATACAGGATGGTCACATCAGCGCCAAGCCTGCGGCTGGCCCGTGCGGCGTCAATCGCGGTGTCTCCGCCGCCGATAACGATGACGTTGCTGCCGAGATCCACCGGCTCGCCGCTGTTCACGCGGTTGAGAAACTCGGTCCCGGTGAATACGTTGGAAACATCTTCGCCCGGCACGCCGAGCTTCAACCCTTTGTGGGCGCCGATGCCGACGAACACGGCCTGGTGCTCGCGCCGGATCTCTTCGAGCGACACATCGGCACCGGCGACGGTGTTCAGCTTCAGATCAACGCCGAGATCGAGAACGCGCTGGATTTCGCCGTCGAGCACCTCGCGCGGCAGGCGGTAGGCCGGAATCCCATAACGCAACATACCACCCGGCTTGCCGAGCGCCTCGAACACGGTCACCTTGTACCCGCGGCGCGCAAGCTGATAGGCGCAGGACAGTCCTGCGGGTCCGGAGCCGATCACCGCCACGCGCTCCGGCTGCGCCTGCTCGCTCAGCCGTGACAGCTTCAGGCCGCGGGAGAGGCCGAAGTCGCCGATGAAACGCTCGAGTGCGTTGATGGCGACCGGGCCTTCTTTAGCGTTGCGATTGCAGGCGTCCTCACACGGGTGGGGACAAACGCGCCCGCAAACCGCCGGCAAAGGGTTCCGCTCGACGATCATGCGCCAGGCAAGTTCGAAAGCCTGGTCGCTCGTCCGCCCATAGGCCTCCGCCTGCGCGATGGTCGTGAGCCAACCCCGGATATCCGCCGCGCTGGGGCAATGTCCCGTGCACGGCGGTGTCTTCTGTGTGTAGTACGGGCGCAGCGCGCTGATCGCCGCGCCCGTGGAGCCGCCCGTCTTCAGGGCCAGCTTTTTCGGTTCTTTGAAAATACCCATATCCACCTGCCGGGCAGACCGGGACGCGCACGCTAGAACCGCAAGTGTGTGGACCTCGCGAACGTCAGCCCCGCGAACTTGAAGTCGTCGATGTGGTACCGCGTGAACTCGATTCCGGTCAACTGGAAGAAGCGCGGCCATCCGATGCGCTCGATCCACTCACCCACCCGCTCATGCCGATGCGCGTGCGCCGCGTAGACGTTGACGATGTTGACCACGGCGTCAACCACCTCGGGCCAGCGCGGCGGGTTGTTGGGCAGATAGGGAATGGCCAGCTTGGTGAACTTCGGCGCGCTGCGCGCGTTGCTCACCTTGCCGCCCACCCAGATCGAGATGCCGTCGTTCTCCGGGTCGTTGAGAGGCATGGCCGGGCACACGGTGTAGCAGTTGCCGCAGAACATGCACTGCTCTTCCACCAACTCGACCGATTGCTTGCCGTCCACGGTTGCCGGCCGGATCGCGCCGGTCGGGCAGGAGGAGATCAGCGTCGGGACCTCGCACACTTTGGGCAGGATGTCGTGGCGGATCTTGGGCGGCGTGCGGTGGATGCCCAGGATGGCGATGTCCGAGCAATGCACGGCGCCACACATGTTCAGGCAGCAGGCCACCGCGATGCGCAACTTGGCCGGCAGGTTTTCGTTCGTGAAACGGTCGCACAAGGCGTCCATCACGGACTTCACAATGCCCGAAGCGTCGGTGGCCGAGGAGTGGCAGTGTACCCAGCCCTGGGTGTGGACGATGTTGCTGATCGCGTTGTTCGTGCCGCCGACGGGGAAGCCCGCCGCGGCCAGCTCCTGCTTGAGCGGCTCGATATTGGCCGCGTCGTCAAGCAGGAACTCGACGTTGTTGCGGCTGGTGAAGCGCAGGTAGCCGCCGCAGTACTTGTCCGCCAGATCCGCGAAGAAACGCAGAGATTGAACGCTCAGCAGGCGCGGAGAGGCGGCGCGCACCGTGTAGAGCCGGTCGCCCGATTCCGCGACGTGGCACAGCACGCCCGGCGCTAGCGTCTCGTGGTACTTCCACTTTCCGTAGTTCTTCTTGATCAGCGGATGGAGGAATTCCTCGTAATGGGGCGGTCCGATATCGGTGATTCTTTTGGTTGGTGCGGTTGCCATGATCTCATCTCCTCTCGATCACTTTTCTCCCTCGGGCTGGAAGAAGATATACGGGTTGTCGCGCGGCGCGTTGATCATCTCCGGGATCGGCTCCAGACCGATCGCATCGAGGAAGTTGGCCATCCCGACGCGCTGGATCAGCTCGCCGACGCGCTCGCGGTTCTTGCCATGCTCATCCCAGAACTCCCACACGCGAGAGACCAGTTCCTTGACGGTCTCAAGCAATTCATCCTCCGGCACGAACGGCACTAGCACGGAGGAAAGCAGCGCGCCCTGCACGATGGGGGCCTTGGAGCCTATCAGCAGTGTTGCGCCCTTCTCCTTGCCCGGAGCCAGGGCCTTTGGCATCACGTTGATGCAGTGCATGCACCGGACGCACTCGCGGTTGTCGATGGTGAGGCGGCTGCCGTCCCAGTTCATGCAGCGCGTCAGGCAGAGGTCGCAGACCTCTTTCTGGATGTTCAGGCCGCCGGCGGCGTACTCGGCCACCGCCGCGTCGTCCTGCTGGATGTCGTCCTTCCAGGTCCCGATGATCGAGAGATCGGCGCGCGCGATCGAGGCGACGCAGTCGTTCGGGCATCCGGCGCACTTGATTTTGAACTTGTAGGGGAACGGCGGCCGGTGCATCTCGTCCTGGTAAGCGCGGGTCAGGTCGTCGCACGCCTTGAGGGTGTCGTAGCACGCCCACTCGCAGCGCGCCGGTCCCAGGCAGCAGGACGGGGTCCGCATGCAAGACCCGGATCCGCCCAGGTCGAAGCCGGCTTCGGTCAGCTCTTTGAAGGTGGGCTCGAGCTCGTTGGTCTTGGTCCCGAGGAAGATGATGTCGCCGGTGGAGCCGTGCATGTTGGTCAGGCCCGATCCATGGCGCTCCCAGATGCCGCACAACGTGCGAATCGCATCGCTGGTGTAGAACCAGCCGGCTGGCTGGTTTACGCGCATGGTATGGAAGTGGGCGACCTTGGGGAACTTCTCCGGCACGTCGCTATAGCGGCCAATGACACCGCCGCCATAACCCAGGACGCCCACGATGCCGCCGTGCTTCCAGTGTCCTTTCTTCTCCTGATACGAGAGCTCGAGCTGCCCCAGGAGGTCGTCGCACATCGGATTGACCTCGCTGGCCTTCTTGATCTCGGTTACAAAGCTGGGCCAAGGACCCTTCTCGAGTTCGTCGAGCATTTCGGTTTTCGGTTTGCCGTTCTCGGCCATGTGCCCTCCTGCCGGGCGTTCCCCGGCTTTATGATTTCCTTGCCGTTGCCGCCATCGCCACAGTCCTGGAGACCAGGTGGGCGAACTTCGAGTAAGGTGCGTACAGTAACAGAGCGAATACAAGAACCAGGTGCACGAAGTAGACGGCGTACATTGCACCCGCCGCCCCGGCCAGGCGAAGCAGTTCAGAACCGCTGCCCGTAAGGGCCACGCCTGTCAAGGTCAGCAAAAAGAGCCAATCGAAATACGTGTTTGCCGCATCCGGATCCGTCGCCCGCCAGACAAGCAGCGTGATGCAACCGGCCAGTATCACGGCGGCGCAGACGTTGGCAAAGACCTTCAGCGGATTCGTCAGGGCGAGCGGCGTGCTCAGCCAGCCGCCCATGGTGGCTACGCCGACCGCAGTTCCCACAAGCGCCAGCCCGAGGAAGCCCCAAAACACGAGCAGATGTCCCAGACGGCGCGAGCCTCCCCGGCCGCACTTCGAGAAGCGGCTGTGGGCCGCAATTTCCCGCAGCGCCGGGATCAGTCCCGGCAGAATGGGACCGGTAGCGCCGGAGACCCGGAGCGCGCGCACGAAACGGGCCATACTCGAGGCGAAGGCCAGTGCGGCCAGACCACAGACCGCGAAAAACAGAGGTTCGAGTACGCCGATGGGAAACACCGCCGCGAACTCTAGCCGGCCCGGCGCCGCCGGCTTCGGCGCCCACAGGGCGACCGCCAGGAAGAGAAGCACCGGCAGCAGCAGCAGGACCGCCAGTCCCCGCAGGCTTCCGGCAAGCGCGCCCATAAAGCGCGGAACCGCAAACTGCTCTATGGCGGCCTGCCTCAGCGCGCCGATAATGTCGCCCGGCCGGGCACCGCGCGGACAGTTCACGTTACAGTCGCCGCAATTATGGCACAGCCAGATGGCGGGATCGCTGAGCACTTGCTCTTTCATGCCCCACTGCGCCTTCAGAATCTGGCCGCGCGGGAACGGCGCGTCGTCCATCGAGAGCGAGCAGACCGTGGAGCAGGTCGCACACTGGTAGCATTTCTTCAGTTCGCCACCACCCGACTTCATGACGTGCTCAATGAACGTCACGTCGGGTTCGATCTTGAGGGCCGTAGCCATCGTCACATCCCCTTGTAAGGGTTCGCCCCCATTGCGCAAACGCGCCCGGCGAATTCGTCGATCATCGCCGGCAGCTTGTCCCACTCGTTAATCGAAAGTTCGGCCGTGTGCAGGCGCTCCGGCTCCAGCCGCAAGCGCTGCAGCGTCTCCTTGACATTCTCCACCCGTCGCTTGGCGAGCTGGCTCCCCCGGATAAAATGGCACTCGTAGTCGTCGCCCTCTTTGCACCCGATCAGCATCACACCGTCGACGCCCCGCGAGAGCGCGTCCGCGATCCAGACGATGTTGAGCGATCCGAGGCAGCGCAACGGGATAACACGGACGCTCGGGTGGTACCGGAGGCGGCGGAAACCGGCAACGTCGAGAGCCGGATAAGCATCGTTCTCGCACATGAACACGACGATGCGCGGTTTTTCTTCGTCTTCCTCAGGCACCTCGATCGCCTTGATCATCGAGGCGACCATGTCCACCGAGTAATTCTTGAATGAGATGATTCGTTCCGGACAGGCGCCCATGCAGATGCCGCAGCGGCGGCAGCGGTGCGGGTTCGGTTTTGGCGTTCCCTTCTCGTCTTCGTCGAGACTTCCGAACGGGCACTCCTCGGTGCAGCGTTTACATTGGGTGCAGCGCTGGAGGAGGAAACTCGGGAACGAGAGGTCGCCCGCGCGCGGATGCACTGCCTGGCCGTGCGCGGCAAGCTCCACCGCCTGGATTGCCTTGAGCGCCGCACCGAGCGCGTCCCGTTCCGCGTGCTCGGTGTCCATCGGAGAGCGTACGGCTCCCGCGGCATAGATTCCCGTGCGCCGAGTCTCGTATGGAAAACAGATGAAATGCGATTCGGGGAAACCATGCCGAAGCACGGGCAGGTCCGGCCCCTGCCGGTAAGCGAGGTGCAGGATCTCGGTTCCCTTGTGAGAGCGGAGCTCATCCTGCCGGCGCGCCGCCTCCGCCCGCTGGCTCTCGGTTTCGCCGCGAACCGCTTTGGCTTCGGCCTCCTTGAGGGCGCGAATCGCCTCGCCATCGGCGGAATTGGGCACCATGCCGGTGGCGAGCACGACCAGATCGGCTTCAAGGCTGACCTCGCCGCCGACCATCGTGTCTCGCAAGGTGACCAGGAGATCTTTCGAGGGCAGCTCGGCGATCGACGCCAACTCGCCCTTGGTCAGGAAATTGAGCGGGTGGTCCTGGGCGGCGCGGTAGAAGCGCTCGTTCAGACCCGGCGTCCGCATGTCCTTGTAGACGATGTAGACCTTCGCCCTGCCGTTCTGCTCGTGGATGTAGGTCGCGTGCTTGAGCGTGGCCATGCAGCATACGGCCGAGCAGTAGGAAAGGTGAGCGGGGTCGCGGGAGCCGGCGCACTGCAGGAACAGCACGCGATCCGGTACGCGCCCGTCCGACGGGCGGACGATCGGGCCTCGCGCAGCCATGCGCTCCAGTTCCACGTTCGTGATGACGTTCGCGAGGCCGTAGCCCAGGTGCGCCAGACGAGTCGCGTCGTAGGGTTTCCAGCCGGTGGCGAGCACGATCGCTCCGACGCGCACGGTGGACGCCACCCCCTCACGTTCCACTGCCACGTCGAACATCCCCGGCTGGCCTTCGATCTTGACGATTCGCGCCGACGTCAACACCCGGATCTTCGAGTGGTACGTGGCCTCCTGCGCCTTCAGGGCGAGACCATCCGCCGCCGGGGCGTCGTACGGCGCCTCGATGGGGAACCGTTTCCTGAGCGTGGCGGCGAAACCGCCGAGCTGCGGCTCCTTCTCGACCAGGACCACTTCATAGCCGGCCGCAGCGGCCTCGAGCGCGGCCGTGATGCCCGCGGCTCCGCCGCCAACCACCAGGAGAACGCGGGAGACCTCTTCCGTGAGTGGTTCGGACGGCTCTGACTTCTGCGCTTTGACCACGCCCATGCGGAGGTAGTCCTCCGCCAGCATCTGCGTGTCTTCCTCGCGCGCGGCCTGAGACCACGCCACGTGCTCGCGCAGGTTTACGCGTTCGAGCACGATGCCCGGATCGAACGTGAAGGCATCGGTCTTGGCGCGCGCGGAACATGCGGCCACCACCACCGTGTTCACCGTGCCGTCAGCGACGTCCTTGCGGATCAGGTCACATCCCTCCGGACCGCAGAGGAAGGGGTGCATGCGGCACGTCGGGGCTTTGCACTCGCGCGTGGCGACCTTGGCAAGCTGCGCGGTGTCGATCGCTTCGCCGATCGTGCAGCCTGTGCAGATGTAGACGCCGAGTTTCTTAGGCACTGCCGCCACTCCTCACAACGCACTGGAGGGCTTTGAGAGCCGCGCCTGTGGCGTCCTGCACCGTGCCGGAGACCTCGGCGGGCCGTTTGGCACAGCCCGCCGCGTAGAGACCGCTGCCGCCGCCGTTCGTCACAAACCGGAATTCGTCCAGCGTGAAGCCGGGCGGGAGATCGTCGGTCTGCGGCATCATACCGGTGGCCAGCACCAGCAGGTTCGCAATCGTCGTGGCCTTCACACCACTGAGCACGTCTTCGGCGGTCACCCGAAGGTCGCCGGTCGCGGCGTCCCCCTCAACCTTGGCCACCTTGCCCTTCACGAGCCGCAGCTTGCCGTCGCCGCTGACCTTTGTGAAGAACTCCTCCAGGAGTCCCGGCGTACGGATATCGATGTAGAAAACGGCGATCTCAGCAACGGGATAGAGCGCGCGGATATAGGCGCATTGCTTCAGCGAGGCCGTGCAGCAAACGGCCGAGCAATACGGCAGGTGGTTCTCGTCACGCGATCCGGCACATTGGACGAAGACCACCGACCGTGGCTCCTGGCCGTCAGAGGGGCGCAGAATCCGTCCCTGTGTCGGGCCGTCGCGGGCTGCCATCCGCTCGAGCATGACGTTGGTGACGACGTTCGGGAACTTGCCGAAGCCGAGGTTGTCGAGCCGTGCGGCGTCATAGGGCGCCCAGCCGGTGGCCGCAACCACCGCCGCCACCCGCACAGTAGTCCTCGCGGGTTGCTGGTTCAATTCGATCGTGTTGTACTTGCACGCGTCCGCGCAGGCCTGACAATTCTTGGGGCATGCATTGCGGTCGATGGCGTAACGCGCCGGGAAAGCGAACGGATGCGCCAGGTAGGCCGCTTTTGTCTTCGCCAGGCCGTAGTTGAAGTCGTCGCGACGTTCCGCCGGGCAGACCTCGGCGCAGGCTCCGCAAGCGGTACACGCCTCGTTCACACAGCGCGGCGCAATCGCGATGGCGGCTTCGTAGTTTCCGCGCACTCCGGTCAGGCTTTCGACACGCGCCTGGGTGAGTACCTTGATGCGTGGATTGCTCTTGATGCGCCGGAAATTGAGCTCGAGGCCGCAGGCGGGCGGGCAAAGCTTGGGGAAGTACTGGTTCATCTGGGCGACGCGCCCACCCAACCACGGAGACCGCTCCACGAGGATGACGTCGCAGCCTGCTTCGGCAGCCTCGACGGCCGTGGTGATTCCAGCGATTCCGCCGCCGATCACCAGAACCGGATTGCCGTCTCCGCTCATACGGTCCCTTCGGCGCTGCGCTCCGCCATGCGCCGTTTCGCCGCTTCCGCCGCCGCGGGCTTGATCTTCATCGTCTTCTGGCGGAAGAGGCTGAACCGGAGCCACTGCATGGCAAAGTCCAGCAGTTCCTCGTCATCCGTGCGCACCGCTTCTACGCGGGCTTCATCGACATAGACGACATCCAGCAATCGCGACTCGAAAACGAAGCGCCGGAACCGGTCCAAGTCGTAGCAGGCCATGTGGTACATGTCGATCAGCGCGGGCGTCAACACCTGGTCCCCGTCCCAGGCATCGTCGAGCATCAGCGCTTTGAAGGACGTGTTCCCGGCGTCGTACTCCTCGGCGCCCTGACACGCGATCCATTCGCGCACGGTGCAGCCGTTGCCTTGGCCGTGGCCGTGGCAGAGATCCTCCTGCACCAGAAAATGGAATGGGGAGTTCTCCTGTGTACGGTGTTGCGGCTCCGCGATTCCCAACGGGTACATCCGGCAGGCCCACGGGCGGCTCGCATACACGCTGCATCCGGCCGGCGTGACAAAGGGGCACGCGCCCGTTTCCTCGTTCATCCTCAGCAGAACGGCGGGGACCTTCTGATCCTTGGTGAAGGGAGAAATAGTGTAGCGCTGGAGAAACTCTCTGGAGTTGATGCCGAGAGCACGTTTCAGGCGCACCACATCATAAGGCGCGAGGACGATGGCGACGCCCGTACAGCACCGCGTGAAACAGTCCAGGTGTTTGCCGCACTCGAAGGTGAAACGGCTGTCGGACCCCATGCGTTCGCATTCTTTGAGGATCATCTCCTCGGTGAGCCCCTCAGGCTGCATTGATGTCCTCCCCAGGCCGGATCCCATCTCGCAGTGCCGTCTTCGACCAGACCGGCAGCGGGCCCCGCTCCCCCGTGGCCGGGTCGAGGCGGTAACGATAGGACGCTCTCACATTGAACCGTTCGAGCATCCAAGCCCAGCCGCGCACGAAATAGGCACACCGGTCGTTGAAGCAGACATACTGGAACTCACCACTCCAGGTGCTCATTTGGGGATTGGCCCAGAGCGTCATCGGAACTTCACAATGCGGACACGGCGCCTTGACCTGCTTGATCATGCGTAAAACTCGGGGAGATCCCCGTCGCCGGGGATCTCCCTTGCGGGGCGCCTATGCTTTGGCCCCCGCCAACTCCTGCTCGAAGATATGCTGGACCGGCTTGGCCATCATCTGCCAACTGTTCGTATTCGGGTCGTACTTGCAGTTGGCAAACACGTGCCAGTTCTCGTCATCGAGGCTGGGTTTATCAGCGCGGAAGTAGTAGCCGGGCCATCGGGTCTCTTCGCGGAACAGCACAGTCCGGACGTGAGCTTCCGCCTGCCACATGCGGTGAACGTTTTCCCAGCAACGCATGAGTTCGTGCAGGTTCGCTGCCGCCAGTTTCTCCGAGTCTTCCTTGAGGAAGGCCAGGAGTTCCAGCGCTCTTTCGAGCAGAGCCTTGTTGGTGGTGAATTGCGCCGTAATACCGCCGGCGTATTCGTCCATGATCTTCTGAAGCCGGAACATGAACATCTTCGGCTTCATGTAATTCGGATTGACATCGGGGTCGGTGGTCGCGCGATGGTTTTGCTCGTAGGTGTCGAGCGGCCGCAGGATTTCCGCCTTGAGCCGTTCCATGGTCTCGGCCGCGATGCTGGGCAGAGTGTTGTTCTCGACGATGTACTTGATCGCCGCTTTGGCCGCGATACGGCCCTCTGCGTGGGAACCGGAGGAAAACTTGTGGCTCGATGCACCCGACGCGTCGCCGGCGCAGAAGAGGCCTGTAACCGTGGACATATTCGCGTAGCCCCAGAAGTACTCGGACTTCGTGGCCTCGCTCTGCAAGTCCTCGGGACCGCTCACCCAAGCGCCGGAGGCGCCGGAGTGCGAACCGATGAAGTAGGGCTCGGCCGCCGCAATCTCGGAGCTGCGTTCCTCGGGCTGGACGTTGCTGGCCGCCCAAAGGATCGCCTGGGAGATGGTCATATCCAGGAAGTCTTCCCAGGCTTCCGACTCGAGCTCCTTCATCTTCTTCTTGTAAGCCTTGGGATCGTCCTTGAAGTTGTCGGCGATGGCCTGGATGGCTTCCTCGGTCCGCATGTAAATGGGACCCTTGCCTTCCATGGTGTCGAGCATGCCGAGGTAATTGCGCAGGTTGGCGGGAATCGGTTTCACCCTGCCATACGGTACCCACTTCTCCAGTTCAGACTTGCGCTCCACCATGTAGTTGCCGCCCTGAGAGTTGGTGGCACGCGACTTGAACAGCAGGAACCAGGCGCCGACCGGGCCGTAGGCATCCTTGAAGCGCACGGGAATAAAACGCACCTCCTGGCACGTCATCTCCGCGCCGGCCTTCAGAGTGAAGTAGGCCGATGAACCGGAGTTCCACGGCGGATACCAGGCGCGGCCCATGCCTTCACCGGAACTCCTGGGCTTGAAGACGTGCACGGCGCCGCCCATGGCGACCAGCGTCGCCTTGGCCTTGAACACATAGAACGTCTCATCGCGTACGGAGAAGCCGACCGCGCCGGCGCAGCGGTCGCCATCGAGGAGCGGCCCGACGATGAAGACGCGCTCGAAGATCTGGCCGACGCCGTCCTGCAACAGTCCGTTCTTGGCGGCTTCAGCCACGACGACTTTGTAGGATTCGCCGTTGATCATCAGTTGCCAGCGGCCTTCGTGCACGTAGGCGCCGTTCTCGTCCTTCCAGATCGGCAGGCCCCACTGCTCGAAGAGGTGGACCGTCGAGTCCACGTGGCGCGCGATGTTGGCCACCAGGTCCTCGCGCGTGATGCCCATCAGGTCGTTGCGAACGTAATCTACGTAGTCTTTGACGGTATTGGCGCCGTCTCTCAAGCCGACGTACTGATTGATGGCCGAAAGACCCATGGCCACCGCGCCGGAGCGGTCTACGGCGGCTTTGTCTACCAGAGTGACTTTCAGGCCGTTTTTCTTGGCCCAATAGGCCGCCTCGACCGCGGCTCCACACGCCGCCATTCCGCCGCCGAGGATGAGCAAATCGGTTTCAACTACTACTGTCTCAAAATTCGCCATGACGATTCCTCCCTACTGACTCCTCAAGCTGAAGACCGCGGGCAATCCCAGCGAAGCCGGCTCCGTGAACAGTGCCGGACTGCTGAGGTCGTCATCGGTCGGGAAGCCGCCGTCGGGGACCGCGGTCCCTTCGGCCGTCGTGCGAATCGGGAACTTGAACCGTTTGATCATTCCGTTGCGGAAAGTCACGGTCCACAGGATGGAGTCGGTGGAACGCATGGGCGTCGCCGACGCGCCCATAGGAACGAAGTCGGCATAGCCGCGGACTTCGACGGCTTGGGTCGGGCAGATCTTGACGCAGTTGTAGCACTCCCAGCACATCGAGACGTCGCGGTTATAGGCCTTGTTAGTCGCCTTGTCCAAGACCATCAGGTCGTTGGGGCAGATGTACTGGCAAGCCGTTTTGTCCTGCGCCTTGCAGCCGTCGCACTTATCAGGATTCACGTAACTAGGCATCATGCCTCCTTTCTTGACAACTCACTGCGGCATCCCGGCGCAGACACACTCCGGGTGCACCTTTCTCTTACATCGGTTTTCTAGACTCTAAACTCCTAAAACGCGGCGTGCCGTAAACGACGCGACGCGCACGGTCAAGCGAAACTACGCCGATGACTTCGAGCGGACAATTGGGTGCTGACACCCCAGGTAAAAGCAGGTTCTGCACCCAAGCGCGCCAAACCGGCAATCATTCCGGAAGTAGATCTCACACTGCAGGCAGACCTCGTCCTGCTTCTCTCGCTCACTGGCGATCCCGGCGGCGAGCCGGTCCAGCAGTTCGGTCGTATGCTTCAGCTCGTCCGGCGAGAACTGCTCGAAGATCTTGGCGGCCTTCTCATTTCTTTTGGTTTCGTACGTCTCGAGTAGACGCCGGCTTGCTTCGGTCAGACTCAGGGCGGCAGTCCGCCGGTCACCCTGAATATCAACTCTCCGCAACAGCCTGCGGCGAACCAGCTTTTCCACCGTCTTGCTGGCAGCGGGGCTGGTTACTCCCAGGAAGGTGGCCGCGTCGCCGACGGTGACTTCGTCGGTCTGAGCGACAAGGTACAGCACCTTGAGCTGCACGAAAGTCAGCTTGTCGCCCACCACCTCGCGCAGCACCTCGGCTTCACAAACATCGCGAACCGCCTTGGCGAACACGCGCGCGCTGGCCAAGAACCCGTGTGTCAGCTCGGGGGTGATCTTACCGTCCATTACGATCGTTTCACGGCGTCCGCCTTCTCGGTCGGTAACCAAAACAACTGTAAACCTGTTTAACGATTAGTTCAAGACCTCTTTTCACTTCTTAAGATCTTCTCTGGTAACGCATCCCTATGCGGTCGAATACCCGTCTGTAAGGCAAACAAACAAAACCAGATGATCGTGCGCTCAGAAACCGTTAACAACGCTCCACCAAAATCTGATTCTGCAGGCCAACCGTTCCTGTTCGTTCAGACCGTGCAAGAAGTCCTTGTCACGCGGCCCCAACGGGCGTACAATGAACGGCGGACAATTCGCGTCGTGCCGGATCCGGAGGTGCTGCTTTGTCCGTCATTACCATTTCGAGGGGGTCCTTCAGCGGCGGCAAGATGCTTGCCGAGTGCTTGGCGCAGCGGCTGCGCTATCGCTGCATCGATCGTGACGTGATCGTCGAGCGTGCGGCAGCTTGCGGCGTTTCCCAGGAAGAGCTCAGAGATGCGCTGGAGAAGCCACCCGGCTTTCTCGATCGCTTCAGTCATCGCAAGTACCTGTACCTGGCGCTCATCCAGGCTGCGCTCGCGGAAGAGATACGTACCGGCAGAGCGATATACCACGGCCTCGCCGGGCATCTCTTGCTGAAAGGACGTCCGCAGATCCTGAGGACGCGCATCATCGCGCCGCTGGAATTTCGCATCCGCATGGCGCAGGACCGGCTGAAGTTCAACCGCGCCGAGGCCGTCGCATATATCCAGAAAATGGATCAGCAGCGCCGGAAGTGGACACAGTTTCTCTATGGCGTCGATTGGGGTGATCCGTCGCTGTACGACATCGTGATCAACCTCGACCACATCGATATCGAGCAAGCGTGCCGGGTGATTGCTGGTCTGGCCCGCGAACGTTGTTTCGAGTTCACGCCAGACTGCCAGGCCGCCATGGACGACCTCGCGCTGGCCAGCCGCGTCCGGGCGAATCTGGCCCTGGACCCCGCAACTGCCCACCTTGAGTTCGAGGTAGATGCGTTCCGCGGGAAGGTGACGATCGAGGGCAGGCTCGGCAACCTGGACGAGATCGGCGAGGTCAGACGTGTTGCCAGTGTTTCGCCCGGCGTCGCGGAACTGGACCTGGACGCGCTGGCTCCGAACATTCATGCATAGGCTAGGGTGAACCGATGGCCGGCTCCGTTGTTATTTCGGTTATTCGGCTATGGTTATCCCCGGACTACGGGTTGCCGCAGTCGATGTGCCGCGGCACCGCAAGACACCCTTGGCTGGCCCGTGATTTGCCCAGCCGAATGAGCTGACCGGTAAAGCGCAATGTCCATCTTCTTGCCGATCGCCGGAATAAGCGCCAACATCTTTGCGCTGCTTGGCACCGGCCTGCTGATCGGGTTTCTCTCCGGCCTGACCGGCGTCGGCGGAGGCTTCCTGCTGACTCCCATCCTCATCATGCTCGGGATTCCGCCCACGATTGCAGCAGCGTCGGACAGCAATTCGATCATCGCCACGTCGTCGAGCGCTGTGTCCGCCCATTTCCGCTTGGGAAACGTGGACGCGAAGCTCGGATTTGTGCTGCTGTTCGGAGGGCTGTGCGGATCGGCGGTCGGTGTCGAGCTGATCAAGGTCCTGATCGCCCTCGGCGGAGCGAACCTCATCATCCGCGTGACCTACTTCCTCGTCCTCGGCTCGATCGGCGGATACATGATGGCTGACGCTGTGCGGGCGTTGCGGGGCACGCGCTCTGCCGGGGCGCCACCTCCGGGCCGGCTCGAAAAACTGACGGCGAGGCTGCCGGGCCAAGTAGATTTCCCACGTTCCGGCGTACGGCTGCCCGTCCTGCTTCCTTTCCTCCTCTGTGCCCTTGCAGGGGTCCTGACTGCCGTCATGGGTGTGGGCGGCGGATTCTTGATCGTTCCCATGCTGATTTACGTGCTCCGCATTCCGTTGCGGCTGGCCGTCGGCACGAGCCTGTTCCAGATCCTGTTCGTGTGTTGCGGTGTGACCTATATGCAGGCCGCCACGAATCAGACGGTCGACCTCGAGCTCGCACTTCTGGTGGGCGCCGGTTCCGCGATCGGCGCACAGCTTGGTGTCCAGCTCAACCGGATCCTGCGCGGGGAATATCTGAAGGCGCTACTAGCCGGTCTGGCGTTAATTGTCTCGGCGAGGATGGCGCTGGCATTGATCATGACACCACCGAGCCTGCTCTCCCACGTTCAGGGACATCCATGAGACTCCTGGAGAGAGTGGCAATCGGTCTGAGCCTGATGGCGCCGGCTTTCGCCTGCCGTGCGGAGACCGATCCGCCTGCAGCCCCTACCAGCGAGGCGGTAGACCAATCCAAGTGGCCGAGAATCCCGGAGGAGCGTCTCCCCACGTGGCTGAAGCTCGGCGTTGAATTGCGGGGAAGGCTCGACAGCGAGATTGGGTTGAAGTACAATCCCGGGCCGGACGACACCTACTATCTCCACCGTCTTCGCCTCGACGTCGGCGTCGAGCCGCGTCCGTGGCTCCGTTTCTTTATACAGGGGCAGGATGCAAGAGTTGCCGGCTACGACCGGCCGCGGCCTGCCAACGTGGCCGATGCCATGGATCTGCGCCAGGGCTATGTGCAATTCGGCCGGACGGAGGAGAAATCCTGGGGGCTGCGAGCCGGCCGGCAGGAACTGCACTTCGGCGACGGGCGTCTGGTGGGCTCCTCAAACTGGAGCAACGTAGCCCGTAGTTACGATGCGCTGCGTCTCACCTACAAGGGGACGGGCGTCCAGTTGGACTGGTTTGCAGCAGCCGTCGTCAAGACCGTTGACGGCCATTTCGACCGGCCGCAGCTGCGCAATGGTTTCTATGGGTTCTACTCCAAGTTCGCAGACCTGATCCCGGGATCCGTCATCGAGCCCTTCGTGTTATGGAAGCTGAGCTCCTCCGTCCGCAGCGAAGCCGGGCACGCGGGGCACGAGAGCGTCTACACCCCCGGCGTCCGCGCCGCGGGCAAGCTGCCGGAGCGCTTTGATTACAACATCGAGGTGGCCGGCCAAACGGGCCACTGGGCCGAAGATCGCAGCCGGGCGTGGGCGGGACACTGGAGATTGGGATGGCTGCTGCCGGCGGCGGCCTGGAGCCCGCGGTTCTTTCTCACCTACAACCACGCCTCAGGCGACGGGAATCCTCACGACCACACGCACGGGACCTTCGACCAGCTCTATCCCACGAACCACGCCCAATTCGGCGCAGCTGACCGCATTACCTGGCGCAATATGAATGACGCGGCCGGCGGCGTTGAAGTGAAGCCCACCCGCAAATGGCGGGCGGAGGCGGATTACCACAGTTTCTGGCTGGCCACCCGGCAGGATGGCATGTACACCGACACGGGTGCTCTGCTGATTCTGAACCGCAAAGCTACCAGCAGCAAGATCGGCAATGAGATTGACCTGCAGGTCTTCTATCGATATTCGGACAGGCTCGAGTTGGGAGTCGGTTGTGGCCGCCTGTTCGCCGGGCCCTATCTGAAGCAGTCGAGCAAAGAAGGAGGATCGGTTTACCCGTATGTGATGTGGAGCTACCGGCTGTAGTCCGGCGCGTCTGTAGCACTGGACGCTGAGGATCTTATGCCCATTTTTTTGCCAATTGCCGGAATCAGCATCAACGTTTTCATTCTGGTCGGTGCCGGGGCCGTGGTCGGGTTCCTGTCAGGCCTGCTGGGCGTCGGCGGAGGATTTCTATTGACCCCGATTCTGATGATGGTCGGCATCCCACCGACAGTGGCGGCCGCCTCCGATACGAACTCCATCGTCGCGACGTCGTCGTCTGGGGTCGCAGCGCATTTTCGCCTTGGGAACGTGGACATCCGCATGGGAGCGGTGCTGCTCCTCGGCGGCCTGACCGGCGCCGCGATCGGCGTCGAAGTGATCAAGATCCTGAGAACGCTGGGCAACGCCGATGTGCTCATCAAGCTCATGTACATCGTCGTGCTGGGCGGAGTGGGCGGCTATATGCTCCGGCAAAGCCTGCGGAACTTGCGGCGCGGCTCGATTGTGGTGAAAACGGGTACGCCCGCCAGGCCGATCCAGTTCCTGAGCCGCCTGCCCTTTCAGATGCAATTCCCCCGCTCCCGCGTCCGGCACTCGGTTCTCGTGCCGTTCTTCCTGTGTGTCGTCGTGGGCATCCTGTCGGCGATCATGGGCGTTGGTGGTGGATTCATCATGGTGCCGATGATGGTCTATTTGTTGCGCATGCCCACGCACGTGGCGGTCGGCACGGACCTGTTTCAGATCATGTTTACCTGCGCCGGCGTCACTCTCATGCAAGCGACGGCGAACCAGACGGTTGATGTCGTGCTCGCTGTGCTGCTGGCAGCCGGCTCCACAATCGGCGCTCAGATTGGCGCGCGCGTGAGCAGGCGGCTGCGCGGCGAGCAACTGATGATCCTGCTGGCAACGCTTTCGCTTCTGGTGGTGGCCAGAATGGCGGTGAACCTGGTAATGACGCCGTCGAACCTTTTGGATGTGGGACACGGCGGCGAGTCGAGACCGGCCTCGAGTCCGGCCACCCGCGCGGCGCTGCCGCGTGCAGTGCGACTAGCGGCCACCATCCCACCCCCGCTTCGCCTTCCGGCCACTCACGATGCGGCCGGTGTTCCACAACCGCCGCTGTCAGCGTTGATTCCGGGGGCCACGGCCGACCGGGAGACTTCGGACTCGTTTCGGAGAGAGCCACTGTGAACAAGCTCCAGACCAGGCTGATCGTCCCGATCGCCGTTCTGTTCCAGACCGCTTTCTGCTCCGCCTCAGACCCGACTGTCAAGCTAACGCCCGATGTCATCCGCATGGGAGCGTCCTACAGCGGCGAGTGGGTTCGGATCACCGGCACCGCCGCGGCCGGCTCGGGTGTGATTGTTGTGCTCCGGGGCCCCCGGACGGAGGAGGTGTTTAACCGTAAGGGGCGAGCCGGGCCGATTTGGATTAACACAGGAAAGGTGCACATTTCCGGAGTCCCTTCCCTGTTCCTTTGCTACAGCACCGGACCGGTCGGCAGTCTGCTGCATCGTGATGAGATAGAGCGCAGACAGCTCGACGACCTGGCCATACGCCGGCAGATGATCGTGACGCCAAAGGAAATGGATCAGGACATCATTCGTGCCCATTTCGTGGCGCTAAAGAGAGAAGAGAACGTCTACCGAAACATCAGCGATGGGGTCAAGTTGGGCGCTTCGGGTCCGAACGGAGTCCCGTACTCCGTTGAGTTCCACTGGCCCAGGAAGGCGCCGCCCGCCCGCTACGAAGTGCGCGTCTACGAGTGTCGGGCTGGTCTCCTCGTAGGTCGGACGACCGCAACACTGGACGTCATCAAAATCGGCTTTCCTGCTGCTATGGCTGACCTGTCCGTCAGGCACGCCACGCTGTACGGGATCTCTGCTGTGCTGGTTGCCGCACTGAGCGGCTTCGGGATCGACTTCCTGGCGGCATTGCTCCGCCGCATGCTGCGCCGCCGGCTACCGGTAGTGGAGAAGGCTCAAGAGCACGAGCCCATCGGCAAAGTGCCGGTCCACTCCGATCAAAGAGGCGGCACAGAAGGTTAGGAGGTGGAATGAATCGCATACGAAGCAGATGCCTCATCGTCCTGGCTCTGGCACTGCTGCCCTGTAACTTGCTCGCTGTAGGCGAGGGCGGCAGCGCCATCGTGATTGTTGCCGATTCGCGCCGCTTCTCCGGCTGGAAGGCGGTCTGGGCCAACCTGTACAACGAGAGTCACGTGGGCCTGACGATAGCCACAATCGTTATCATCCCGGCGATCAGTATACTTCTCGGCAAGCTTACCGGTAGTTTGCTGGGCCGGATCGGCATCAACCTCAGGAGCCGGGAGTTGGCCGAGCGCTAAGGGGATCATCTATGAACTGGCTCTACACCCTCATGCCGGTCGCCGGCGTTCAGATCTTCTGGCCCGGACTGATCATCCTCGGATTTGGCGTCGGCATGATCGGCGGCTTCTTCGGCATGGGCGGCGGCTGGATGGTCACCCCGGGCTTGAACATTCTCGGTTTTCCGATGGCGTTTGCCATCGGCACGGACATCACCCAGATGGCCGGACCGTCGCTGATCTCGACGATGCGTCACGGCCGTTTCGGGAACGTGGATTACAAGCTGGGCGCGATCATGGTCATCGGAACCGTCGGCGGCTTTGAACTTGGCGCGCAGATGATCATGTGGCTCGAGCGCATCGGTAAGGTGGACGAGTACGTGCGTCTCGGCTACTTGGCGCTTCTCGCCCTGGTCGCCTGGCTGGTTTTCGCCGATGTCGCCAGACGGCGGCGCAAAGAACGCGACGCGCTGGCGGCAGGCAGACAACTCGACGCTCTTGCCACGGGGATCGAGTGGCACAAGACCCTCCACAAACTCAGGATCCCGCCGGTGGTCCATTTCGAGCGCGCCGGAATCCGATGCTCAATCTGGCTGCCCATCTCGGTCAGCTTCTTCACTGGATGGCTGGCCGGCATTCTCGGCATCGGCGGGGGCCTGATTCGTATGCCCGCCCTGATCTACTTGGTCGGCTGTCCCACTCATGTGGCGGTTGGCACCGATCTTTTCGAGGTTGCCATCTCGGGTCTCTACGGTGCGGCATCCTATACATACAAAGGCCGCACGGAGTTGATGGCGGCAGTGATCATGCTCATCGGAGCCTCCATCGGCGCCCAGATCGGTTCGGTGGCGACGAAGTACGTGAAAGGATACGGCATCCGGGTCTTCTTCGGCATCGCAGTGGTCGGCTGTGCGGTCTCGATTCTATGCAAGCTCGTCGCCGGAGTTGTGCCTGCGCTCCGGAGCGTGCTGGATGCGGCCGCAGCGGTGCTGATCCTCGGCCTGGTCACCGCGCTCTCGCTGTACATCCTGAGCCGGTTCATCAGGGGTGTGCGCGAAGAACTCAGGGCGACAAGGAAATCGTGCGCCACGCAGCCAGTCGCTTAGGAGGGAGGATTATGCATTGGCCGAGATCCATGCTGATGGGACTAGCGCTGCTCTTGCCCGCCGGGTGCGGACGCTTCGGCCAAGTCGATCAGGGCCGGGTGGTTGATTACGACCGTGGCAACGGGCTCGTCACTCTAATCCGCGACTCCAACTACCGCGCAGCCGACAGGCCGAGGTTCGACGTGCTGCCTCCGGTGGTCGTCAGGATTCCCCGGAACCCCGAGGAGATGGGCCCCGAGCCGGCTGCCGGCAAGCTGCTTGCTGTAGACTCGTCACGCCGCGAGATCGTTACTTACGATGCCGGCGGGCGGCGTTTCCGCACGATTTCCTACGTCCCCCTCGCGGAGAGCCGGAATATCCGCCCGGGCGAGCCGCGGCTCCGGCAGCACCTGCCCCTCGTGAGTCGCGAAAAGAAGACGATCACGCTCTATGAGCCCCGGCAGCGCCTCCTGCTGACGCTGGCGGCGAGCGAAGAACACCTCAGCCTTTCCGAGGACACGTGGAAAGCCGGCGATGAAATCCGCTATTACTACAAGGAGCCGGGCCAGGCGCTGAGGATGATGAATATCACGCAGACTGACATCAGAAACGCTGGCAAGTAGCCGGCTCGTGCTATAGTAGGCGCCGACCGATGGCCGCATGGTGGCGGAAACGTGAGCAAAACGCGGCGGCAGCTTCCGCCCCGCAGCGGATTCGCCGCAAGTACGAGAGCTTCCGGGAGCTGCTCTGGCTCAACAATGAGTGCCTGGAACTGATGGCCGGGCTTCAGGAAGACCTTCAGTTCGTCCCCCCGCGCCGCGACGTGATCGAAGAGCGTGTCACGGCGATCTACGAAAAAGCCGAGGCTATCGTCAGAGCTTTGGAGAGGCTCACGGATGCTGCGTACGCCCAGCTTCAGAGCACGGTGGAAGCGCAGCGGCACGAGGTTGAGCACTACATCGCCGCTTGCCAGGAGCTGCTGACACCCCGTCTGTCCGCGCGCCTGTCGGAGGTGGACGCAACGGCGACCGCCGAGGCTGGCGGCAAGGCCGCGGCGCTCGGGGAAGTTAAGAACAGGCTCGGATTGCCAGTCCCTGACGGATACGTGCTTACCACCGAGGCGTACCGCCAGTTCTGCGGAATTCCCCTGTGGACAGAGATTCGGGATTCGGTCCGCGGGCTCAATCTCAACAACCTGGACGCACTCGCGGAAGTCTCCCGGAAACTCGAGAAGCTAGTGATGGCGCAGGAACTCCCACGCGCCATCGAAGTCGCAATCACCGAACGGGCAAAGACGCTGGATACGCACGGGCTCGGTCTGGCTGTCCGTTCGAGTGCTGTTGGCGAGGGTGGCGAACGGACCTTTGCCGGCCAGTTCCTCAGCATCGTCAATGTGCCCATCGATCAGCTCGTGGATGCCTACAAGCGCGTGATCGCGGCGCGATTCAGCGAGCGCGCGCTGTTCTATCGCCTGTCCACGGGTCTCCTGGAGGCGGACAGCCCGATGGCCGTGCTGTTTCTCCCGGTCATCAAAGCGAAGGCCTCCGGAATCCTCTACACTCGGGATCCCAGCAATCCAGCGAGCAAGTCGGTATGGGTCGCTGCCACTCGCGGGCTGGGCTTGGACATCGCAAGCGGGCGCATGCCCGCCGATCTGTTCGTCGTCTCCCGCTCCCGCGCGCATGAAGTTCTGGAGGAGACCACCGTTCACAAAGAAGACATGATCGTTCCCGAGACAGGAGGCGGCGTCACTCGGCCTGCACTGGACGAAAGGGAAAAGGACGCGGCCAGCGTCGGGCCCGCGGAGCTCGCCACGCTCGGTGCCTGGGGGGTTCGCATCGAAGAGCACTTCCATACGCCTCAGGACATCGAATGGGTGCTCGGAGAAGACGGCCAGCTTTGGATCGTGCAGACGCGGCCGCTCGTCTTCGCCGTCGGCGGGCGCAGCAAGACTAGGGTACGCGGCGAGCCGGTTCTCTCCGGTGGCAAGACGATTTACCCTGGGCGGGTCTCGGGCGGCGCCTATCTCGTCGAAGATCCGAGCGCGCTCAGTCGGACTCCGGCCGGCTCGGTTGTCTTCCTTCGCCGCGCCAGCCCTGAAATTGTGGAAGTCTTCCCCCGCATCGCGGGTCTGGTCGCCGAATGGGGTAACGTCGCCGGCCACGCGGCCGCCCTGCTGCGCGAGTTCAAGGTCCCCTCGGTGTTTCAAATGGCCGGTGCCTTCGAACACCTCCGCAACGGAGATGCGGTAAGCCTCGACGCGGTCCAGGCGCGAGTCTACCCGGGGACTCTCTGGCCACCCCGGAACGCGGAGAAAGTTGTCTCCTACATTCGGGCTGAACGGAGAGGCGACCCCATCAGCCGCCGTCTGCTCACGCTGCACTTGACCGATCCGTCGGCATCGAACTTCCGGCCCGCCGGCTGCAAGTCCACCCACGATGTGCTGCGCTACTGCCACGAGAAGGCGGTCGAGGTGATGTTCGCAGCCAACGACCTCGAACGGGAGCGAGGACCGCAGGCGACCAAGCGTCTTCTGACCCCGTTGCCCGTCAACCTGCACGTCCTTGACTTGGGCGGTGGCATCGCAGGCGCGGCGGCGCAGAGCCCCACCATCAGCCCCGAGCAAATCACCTCCCGGCCGTTTCAGGCCCTTTGGAAGGGTGTAAGCCACCCCGGCGTCTCCTGGACTCGCCAGATGCCCGCGAGCCTCGCTGACTTAGCTTCCGTAATGGCGGGCTCATTCTCTTCCCGGCCGGGTGCCATGCGCGCCCTCGGCGAGGAAAGCTACGTTCTCGTCGCCGAGGAGTATCTCAATCTCAACTCACGGCTGGCGTACCACTTCAGTCTGATCGATGCGTGCCTCTCGGACGTCCCAAGCAGCAATTACATCGCGTTTCGCTTTGAGGGCGGGGGCGCGACCAGTTGGCGCAGGGATCTGCGTGCCTGTTTCATCGAGGCCTGTCTCAGGCATCACGGATTTCATGTTGACCGCCGCAGCGATCTCGTCAATGCGTGGCTGAAGAAGGCGCCGGCGGACGAGACTGCGGAGAAGCTGGACATTCTGGGAAGACTGATGGCGAGTTGCAGCCAGTTGGATATGTACATGACCAGTCCCGAGGTCATGCAGTGGTACGTTCGGCAGTTCCTCACGGGAAACTACGCATTTGCTGCGCTGAAAGACGATCAAACGCTGCCAGCTCAGAATCAATAGCCTGAGTCAGGGCTTGTTCCGTATCTCCAAATGGAGTAGAATACTATTGTAGTAAATTACAACAAGGGTCGTGTCGCTGATGAACAGTGAAAATCGACATCCAGTTTGGCGCTGGATGATTCTCTTCAGTTTCACAACTTGTCTGGTATCGTTCGGTTTACTGAAGCTCGTCTCGCCGGTTGGCGATTCGATCATTGCGAAGGTCAACAGGGAAGACCGGTTCTTCACCGGCATCATTAGGGATACCAACTGTGCGGCCAGCCCGGGTCGGGACGCCTCGAGCGGCTGCAACGGGCGGCTCGCTATCGGCGGCAGTACGCGATATGCACTGCATGATGGCCGGACCGTCTACCTCTTGAGTGATCAGGAAGGCCCCAGGAACTTCGTGAACCGGAAAGTGAAGATTCGGGGCCGTTTGCGCTTGAACGCTCCAGTCCTGGACGTGAAAGCAATTGATCCGGCCTGACGAACGCCAGACCCCGCCTCTCCTACCCCGATCGTCTCTTCGCGTCTTTTCCATTGCTCTTGCTATTGGCTTCCGTGGCGGCTACAATACTTCTTCGGGTCTGAAGTAGTTTTCTTCGCGGAACAGGACGTTGGGGTTTTGCCTCGACGCGCCAGGAGTAGCCGGGCCACAGTCTCGGTTAGGAGGTAACCTCATGGCGAAGGTTCCTGTTGAAACGCTCGCCGAAGAGATGTATCAGATGGTGGCCGAGTATGCCGGCAAGAAGAACTTGAAAGCTGGCGATCTCACCAAGGCCATGATCTCCAAGCACGGCGAAGACGCCTGCAGCAAGGAGGACTGCAAGCAGGCAATCCGGTTGCTGATGGACTCTGGCCGCTGTGTGTACAGCTACTTCGGCGGATCCTACATCACGCTTCCGCACAAAGAAGGAGCCGCACCCGAAGCCTGAGCTTCGACCGGTAAGCCGCAGTGACCAATTTGGGATCACCGCGGCTGGTGGTGGCCGGGACTTCCGGAGACTCAGGCAAGACGCTGGTCTCGCTCGCGCTGCTGCTCGCCGCTTCCTATCGAGGGCTGGTCGTCCGGGCCTTCAAAAAGGGACCTGACTATATCGACGCGGCGTGGCTCGCCTGGGCATCCGGCCACACGGCGCGAAACCTGGACACATTCCTCACCGGCTTCGATACAGCGGTCGCCTCTTTCGATCTGCACGCCTTGCCAAACGGTCTCAACCTTGTGGAAGGCAACCGCGGCTTGTACGACGGTGTGGACGTACGCGGCACCCACAGCACTGCGGAGCTTGCGAAGGCGCTGACCGCGCCGGTGGTCCTGGTGGTCAACGCAGCCAAAGTGACCAGGACGGCTGCGGCGCTTGTTTTGGGTTGCCAGAAGCTCGACGAGGACGTGCGGCTGGCAGCGGTGATCCTGAACCGCGTGAGCACCGCGCGCCACGAGCAAACGTTGCGGCATACGATCGAGTCCTCCTGTGGCATTCCGGTCATCGGAGCCGTACGGAAGCTCGCGGGCCCTGGCCTTCTGCCGGACCGGCACCTCGGCTTGGTCACCCCCGACGAGCATCCGAACCTGGCTGAGCTACGCAGACAATTGCTGCGACTCGCTTCGGACATCGACATGGACGCGGTTCGCCTCCTCGCGACCGACGTTCCTGTACTCTCGCCGCGTGGAACGGCGCTGCCAGAGGCGCCCGACGCACGCGGCCTGACGATCGGCTACCTGAAAGACTCCGCATTTACTTTCTACTACCCGGAGAACCTCGAAGCACTTGCCTTCTCGGGCGCGACCCTCGTACCGGTCTCGGCGCTCTCGGCGGCGCCGCTCCCCGACACCCTGGACGCTCTCTACATCGGCGGTGGGTTTCCCGAGACGCACGCCGAGCGGCTATCGGCAAACACCACGTTTCTGGAGTCGCTGAAAGAGGCGGTCCGGCGCGGCCTGCCCATTTACGCCGAGTGTGGCGGCCTGATGCTGCTCTCCCGTGCCATTCGATGGAGGGGTCGGAGCGAACCGATGGCGGGCGTCTTGCCTTTCGAGGTGGAGGTCTGCGCCACGCCGCAGGGTCACGGCTACACCGAATTGACGGTGGACCGGCCGAATCTCTTCTTCCCGGAAGGCATTACGCTGCGAGGCCACGAGTTCCACTACTCCCGCATTCTGCTCGACGACCGCAGGCCGCTGGCAGTCTGTTCTGTCAGGCGTGGCACGGGGTGCTTCGAGGGCCGGGATGGAATCGTTGAAGGCAACGTCTGGGCCAGTTACACGCATCTGAACGCACTGGCGACACCCGAGTGGGTGTATGGAATCTTGAACGCCGCCCGTCAGTTCGCACGCGAACGATCGGTCGGCCAGTTTTCGCACTGATAGGAGGCATTGGATGAACAAACTCGTACCCCCGCATGGGAGTCCGGAACTGAAGCCTCTTCTCCTCGAAGGATCGGAGAGGGAAGAGGAACTGAAACGCGCTGCGGCGCTGAAGAAGATCCCCATGAGCAGCCGCGAAACCAGCGACCTGATCATGATGGGAATCGGCGCGTTCACGCCGCTCGATGGGTTCGTGGGCAAGACCGATTGGCAGGGCTGCTGCGACACCTACAGCATGCCCGACAGAAAGGGGCTGTTCTGGCCCATTCCCATCACGCTCTCGGCGAGCGAAGACGTAGCCGGCTCGGTCGCCATCGGCGAGGAGGTGGCCCTGTGGGACCTCGAGACCGAGGCCATCGTGGGCACGATGAAAGTGACCGAGAAGTACGCTATCGATAAAGAGCACGAGTGCAAGGAAATCTTCCGGACCGCCGATCCGGCGCACCCGGGCGTACAGAAGGTCCTCGAACAGGGGCCGGTGAACCTGGCGGGACCGGTGAAGGTGCTCTCGGAGTCGTACTACCCTGAGATGTTCAAAGGCATCTACCAGCGCCCGGCCGAGGCGCGCAAAGAATTCGAAGGGCGCGGCTGGAGCACCGTAGCGGCGCTCCAACTGCGGAACCCGATGCACAACTCCCACGCTTACCTGGCTTGGGTAGCGATCGAGGTCTGCGACGGCGTCTATATCCATCAACTCGTGGGCAAGCTGAAGCCGGGCGACATTCCCGCCGAAGTGCGGGTGCGCGCGATCGATGCGCTGGTCAACAAGTACTTCCGCAGGGATCGCGTGATTCAGGGCGGCTACCCGATGGAGATGCGGTACGCCGGTCCGCGGGAGGCGCTGCTGCATGCGGTGTTCCGCCAGAACTACGGGTGCTCGCACCTGATCGTCGGGCGCGACCACGCCGGCGTGGGGGACTACTACGGGCCGTTCGACGCACAGAAGATTTTCAACGAGATTCCGGCCGGCGCGCTCGCGCTGCGGCCGCTGTCGATGGACTGGACCTTCTACTGCTACGAGTGCGGAACGATGGCTTCGATGAAGACCTGCCCACACGAGAGCAAAGCAGTGATCGACGAGAACGGGAACTACAAGGGAGGTGCGCGGCTGCTGCTGTCCGGTACCCTGCTCAGGAAACTGATGAGCGAAGGCAAGCCCGTGCCGGCCGAGTTCTCGAAGCCGGAAGTGATCGCGGTTTTGAAGGAATATTACGACAGCCTCGAAGAGAAGGTCGAGGTGAAGCTGCACGGCTTTGCCACTGGGACGAAGAGCTGATCGCGAGGCGGCTTACCGAGGCGCGGTTCCCGGAATGCGGCCGCGCCTCCGGCAGCCGCACCGAGGAAGCCTCCGGCAGCCGCACCGAGGAAGGAGGCGCATGACGGCACTGGCAGTTTCTGAGCCCCTGGAGGCGCATGTCCGCCACACGGTCATCCGACTGCTCGAGGGCGACATCATTGAGATTCCCGCCGACGCACTGGTCTTCTACGCCCGTGAAGATCTGAAGTTGGGGTCCGGGTTCGGCACCGCTATCCAAGTGCGGGGCGGTGACACGGTGAAGAAAGAACTAGCGGTTTTCGGGGGGGTGCGGATGGGCGAAGCCGTCATCACGACAGGCGGAACTCTCAAAGCCCGGCACATCGTTCACGCGTGCGGTCCGAAATACCAGGAGGCGGACACGGAGCGGAAGTTGGTCGATTGTATTCGGTCCGCTCTGGCCGTCGCCGCCGCAAACGGCCTCCGGCGAATAGTGTTTCCACCCTTGGGTGCAGGATTCTATGGTGTTCCGTTGGAACTCTGCGCCCGCTTGATGCTCGGCGCGTTTCGGGAGTTCCTGCAACCGGACGTGCCACTGAAAGAGGTGGTGATCTGCGTGAAAGACCGGCGCGAGTACGAAGCGTTCGCCGGCAAGCTCATGGCGTTCAAGGAAGGAGGCGCATGATGGCCCCAATGAGCCCGCTGCTTGCGTTCGCGGAAGATACGTTGCAACTCGCGGCGCTTGCGGCGATGGCGGTCGTGTACGTTCTCAAGGTTCGGTGGATTCTCAGTTTCCCCGCGGGCGGCGACCGCCAGGCGCCGAACCCGGGTCCGGCAACAACCGCCGCACGTGGCGCACAACACTCGTTGTTCGCAATCGCCCTTCCGTGGGAGATGGCCAGCACGCGGCGGCACCCGTTGTTCTATGTCCAATTCGTGATCTTCCACCTGGCCGTCGCGGCCTCGATCGCGATGTCATTCGTGATCCCATACGCTCCCCGACTGTTGGCGGGGAGGCATGCGGTCGGGGCGCTTCAGACGCTATTCGCGGCGGCGGCGGTAATGGGAGTGATTCGCCTTTTCCGTCGCATTTCCGATCCCGCCGTGCGGGCGATCAGTTCCCCGGACGACTACTTCTCGCTCGCGCTTCTCGTGGTCTGGCTCGCGCTGAGCTTCCTGGCGGCGCCGAACGACCATAGGAGGACAGAGGCGCCGCTGCTGGCCTATTTCGTGCTGACGGCCTTCTTCCTGCTCTACGTTCCCTTCAGCAAGATCTCCCACTACCTCTACTATCCGTTTGCCCGCTGGTATCTTGGCCGGACGCTGGGCCACCGCGGCGTGTATCCGGCCCGCCAGCGGGAAGCGGCGGCCCGGTGACAGAGGAGGCGCCCATGGCAGAACGAAGCTACAAAGCGCAGAAGGTGGTTGACCGGCTCAAGCAGAAAGTCAACCGGCAGATGGTGCTCTCGCTGGAGGCTTGCGTCCATTGCGGCTTGTGCACAGACCAGTGCCATTACGTGCTCGCCAACCCGGGCGACGTCACCTATGTGCCGGCTTACAAGGCCGACAGAATCCGGAAGCTCTTCAAAGCGCACATCGACTGGACCGGAAGACTATTCCCCTGGTGGGTCGGCGCGCACAGCGTCTATACGGACGACGAGCTTGAGGATCTGAAAGACACCGTTTTCGGGAAGTGCACCAACTGCCGCCGCTGCTCACTAAACTGTCCGATGGGTGTGGACATGGCGACGTTCAACCGCATGGCGCGCGGCCTGCTGGTGCATGTCGGCATTATGCCCGAGGGGGTGGCAACCGTCGCGAAGGACCAATGGGAGATCGGCAACCAGATGGGCGTCCTCAAGCAGGATTACATCGAGACGCTCCAGTGGATGGAGGAGGAACTGCAGGCTGAGTATCACGAACCTTCCATTCGCATCCCCGTAGACAAGATGGATGCCGATTTGGTCTACGCGATCAACCCCCGGGAAGTGAAGTACGATCCCCGCACGATCGCCGAAGCCGCCCTAATCTTCCATGCAGCGGGTGAGAACTGGACCATGCCGAGCGATGGTTGGGACATGACCAACTTCGGGCTGTTCAACGGAGATGACGAGCTAGGCGCTGCCGTGGCCCTGCGGCTCTATGATTCCGTCAGGCGGCTCCGGGGAAAGAAGCTGGTCGTCTCAGAGTGCGGGCACGGGTACCGCTCGATCAGGTGCGAGGCGCCGAACTGGGCGCGTACCACCGTGCCGTTCGAAATCGAGAGCTCGGTGATCACGATGCTCCGCTATATCCGCGAGGGTCGGATCGCAGTGGACAGCACCAAAAATGCACTGCCAGTCACCTACCACGATTCCTGTAACAACGCCAGAAGTTGCGGGATGACCGAGGAGCCACGCGAACTGCTGGGCCTGGTGACCACTGATTTCCGCGAGATGTATCCGAACCGTGCCGAGAATTTCTGCTGCACGGGCGGTGGCGGGGCGATGTCGATGTCGGAGTACGCGCCGCGCAGGCTCAAATCGGGCAAGGTCAAGGCGGATCAACTCGCGGCGACCGGCGCGAAGATCGTTGTCACTTCCTGCCATAACTGCGTGGACGGCCTGTTTGACCTGATCCGGCATTATCACCTGAACATGGAAGTCCGCCTTCTGGTGAACCTGGTCGCCTCCGCTCTCATCGTACCCACCAAGCTGAAGCGTCCGCAGTTGTTGGCTGGATTCAAGATTCTGGTAGTGGACGACGAGCCGGACGTGCGCGTCTATCTGGGCAAGATACTCAAGGACGAGGGGTGCGTGGTCATTGAGGCGCCCGATGCAAACCAGGCCTTCCGGGCCCTTCAGAGCGAGAGTCCCGACCTGATGACACTCGACCTGGTCCTGCCCCGCAAGACGGGCGAGAAACTCTACTGGGAAATTCGCAAGGACGAGCGTTTTGCCCGCTTCCCAGTCGTGGTGGTGTCCGGTTATGCCACCGGCGATTCGCCGCTCATCAACTTCCATCAGTTCATCCGGGAGAGAAACCTTCCGGACCCGGAAGGTTTCCTGGAAAAGCCGGTCGATCGCGAGAAGTTCGTCGAAACGATCACCAGGGCGCTCGTGAAGAAAGAGTAGCACATGGGTGGAAACACGGCGGAAGAACAGAGTCCCGAATTGTGCACCCGGCTGTTCGACCTGGTGCCGTGCTACATCTCCGTCCAGGACCGGCAGTTCCGGATCATCGCGGCCAACCGGCGGGTGCGCGAGACGTTCGGCGAGCCGCTCGGACATCGCTGCTACGAACTCTACAAGAAGCTGCCCGGTCGCTGCCCATCCTGCCCGGTTGCGGCGACATTCGAAGACGGGCAGTCGCACACGAGCGAAGAGGTGCTGCTCGACGCGGCACGGAGCCAGACGCACGTCGTGGTGCACACCGCCGCGATCCGGGACGCACAGGACAATGTCAGCGCAGTGATGGAGGTGCTCGACGACATCACGGAGGTCCGAGCCCTCCAGGACAAGCTGGCCTCAATCGGCCGCCTGGTTGGCGGTATCGCGCATGGCATCAAGAACATCCTCGAGGGCCTTCGCGGCGGAGTCTACATCGTGAACCTCGGATTCCGCGATAACAACCCCGACGACATCCGCACAGGCTGGGAAATGGTGGAGCGGAACGTGGGACGCATTTCCGCGATGGTGATGGACATGCTGTACTGCGCCCGCGACCGCTCGCCCCGCAGGCTTCCGGTTTCACTCGCGGCAGCAGCGCACGAGGTGGCGACGCTGTTCGAGTCTCGCGCGAACGATGCGGGAGTCCGGTTGCGTACCGAGGTGCTGGATGGCGCGATCACGATCACAGGCGAGCCGAAAGACCTGCACGCGCTGTTCTCGAACCTCGTAACGAATGCCATCGACGCCTGCCTCTCCGACCCGAGTGAGGACAAATCGCACGAGGTGCTAATACGGGTCTCCAGGCAGGGGAAGGACGCCGTTATCGAGGTCTCTGATAACGGCGCCGGCATGGACGAGGATACGCGCAGCAAGCTGTTCACGATGTCGTTCTCAACGAAAGGCACTTTCGGCACCGGACTCGGTCTGCTGGTGTCGCACAAGGTAGTGGCGGAGCACGGCGGCACCGTTTCGGTTTCATCCGGGCTCGGCCAAGGATCGACGTTCTCGGTGCGCCTTCCATTGGAGGTCAATGTATGAGCACGAAGCGAGTCCTCATCGTCGATGATGAACGGGATGTGTGCGTGTATCTGGCCAGGCTCTTCCGCGAGCACGGTTACGCGGTCGAGTGCGCCCATGACGGGTACGCTGCAGCGAACCAGGTGAAGGAGGCATTGCCCGATCTGATCACGCTGGATCTCTCGATGCCCGGCAAGTCGGGAGTGAAGTTCTATCGCGAGATGAGGTCCACCCCCGAGTTGAATCGCATTCCGGTGGTGTTCGTCACGGGCGTTTCTGGCCCGGGTGGAAATCCGCGCGACGCGGAACGCTTCTACGCAACCAGACACCAGGTCCGGCCGCCCGACGGCTTCGTCGCGAAACCGATCGACCCGGACGAGATGCTCCGACTTGTGGAGCGGCTTCTTTCGGAGCGGCAGCCCAGCGCGACCGGGAGAAACCGCGCATGACCGCTGCCCTGTATGTGGTCCTCTACGCATGCGGCGCGGTCCTGTTGGCGGGATGCGCCGTGCGGGCCGTACAATGCGCGCGGACGCCGCTGCACTTGCGCTGGGAACTGTACCCGGTGCCGCATGAGGCGCCGGAGCGGGCGGTCCACGGCGGCTCATATTTCGAGCAGTCAGACTGGTGGACTCGGCCGCCCCATTTCAACCGGCTCGGCGAGATGAAGGCAATGCTCGTCGAAGTCGTGTTCCTCAAGGGCCTTTGGGAGTTCAACCGGCGGCTGTGGTTCCGTTCCTTCCCCTTCCACTTTGGCCTTTACCTGCTCTCGCTGACCGCCGCCCTGCTCGGGTTCGGTGCCGTGCTGGACGTGGCGGGTGCGGCCGGTTCAGGAGCCGTGGACTGGGTCATCCACGCACTCTGCGTGGCAGCCGGGGCACTTGGGACGACGCTGACGATTGCCGGAGCTGCCGGCCTGCTGTGGCGCCGCCTCGCGGACCCGGAAGTTAAGCCCTACACGACTCCCGGCGATTTGTTCAACCTACTCAGTTTCATTCTCGCCCTCGGAGTGACCGCTGCCGGCTACCTTTCTCACACCGGGGCGCCCGGCATGCGCCGGATTGCGCAGGGCATCCTGACGTTCGACACGACACTCGCGATTCCCACGACCCTGGCAGCAGGTTTCGTCCTCCTGGCACTGCTGGCGGCATACATCCCGATGACGCAGATGTCCCATTTCATCGGCAAGTACTTCACGTATCACTCGGTGCGCTGGGATGACGCGGCAAGTCGGCGGGACGCGGAGTGGCAGAAGAAGGCGGCGCAGTGCCTGGCATACCGGCCAACCTGGTCGGCGCCCCACATCGGCGCGGACGGAGTCCGAACCTGGGCCGACATCGCTTCGACCAACCCGGCACATCAGGAGAAGAAATGAAGGACCAGCCGAGGCTCAGCGACATGTCGCGGCCCGACCGCGAGCCTTTGGTCCACCTGGAGAACGAGAACTTGATGCCGCTACCGCCGCCCTTGGACGGCGTGGCCAAGGATCGGGAATGGAAGGCCCTGTCGCAGGGCAGCCTGGAAAAGTACGAGTGCTCCCTCGACGATACCTGTGCCGTAAACGTCCCGCAGCCGAAGACTCCTGAGGACGAAAGAGCTCTCGTTGAGAAGTTCTTAGCCGGGCTGGACAAGTTGTTCACGAAAGAGAATAACTGGACCTTCCTCCAACCGCTGCTGCTGACGATGGAGTATTGCGCCCGGTGCAACACCTGTTCCGATGCGTGCCACATCTTCGAAGCGAGCGGGCGGAACGAGCTGTACCGGCCCTCCTTCCGTTCGGAGATCCTTCGTCGCCTCTATTTTAAGTACGTCCGTCATGGCGGTATCCTGTCGGCCTGGCAACACGGCGATATCCAGCTCAACTGGCCACTGGTGGCGCGCTTGATCGAGCTCTCGTATCGCTGCAACCTCTGCCGAAGGTGTGCCCAGACCTGTCCGATCGGCGCTGACAACGGCTTGGTGGCGCACGAACTCAGGAAGCTCTTCAGTGAGGAGATGGGCATCTCGCCCAAGGAGCTTCATGACAACGGATCTATGCTTCAGCTTAAGGTCGGATCCTCGACCGGCATGAACGCCGTGGTCGTCAAGGACAACCTGGAGTTCATTGACGAGGACATGACCGAGAAGACCGGAATGAAGGTCGAGACGCCCTGGGATGTGGAGGGTGCGGATGTTTTGCTCATTCACAACGCCGGCGAGATCCTTGCTTGGCCGGAGAATCCCGGCGCGTTCGCCGTCATCCTGAACGCGGCCGGCATCAGTTGGACCCTCTCCTCGGAGCTCGCCGCATACGATTCCATCAACTACGGCCTCTGGTACGATGACGCCCAATTCGCTCGTGTTGCGTTGAAGCACGCCGAGGCGGCCCGGAAGTTGAAGGTGAAGAAGATCGTGCTTGGCGAGTGCGGCCACGCGCATAAGGCGCTGGCGGTAGTCGCGGACCGGATTCTCTCGGGCGACATGGACATCCCGCGCGAGAGTTCGCTGACCCTGATGCGCGACATCGTCCTGAGCGGGCGGCTGCGGCTGGATCCGAGCCGGAACGATTTTCCCGTGACACTGCACGACCCGTGCAACGTGGTGCGGCTGATGGGAGTTGTCGAACCGCAGCGGGAGGTCGTCCGCGCGATCTGCCCGCGGTTCCGCGAGATGGAACCGCATGGGGTGGATAACTACTGCTGCGGTGGGGGCAGCGGCTTCGCCATCATGAGCGGCGGCAATTTCCCCGACTGGCGTTTCCATGTCTCCGGCCGGAAGAAGCTCGAGCAGGTCTTGAACGCTTTCTCGGACTGCCTGGACCCGTCGATCCCGAAGTACCTCTGCGCTCCGTGCAGCAACTGCAAGGGTCAGTTGCGCGATCTGCTGGCTTACTACGGGCTCTGGGAGAAAAACCGGATCCTCTACGGCGGCCTCGTCGAGCTGATTGTCAATGCCATGGTTGACGTAAAACCTGGCTTTATCGAATGGGAGTGGCGGTGAAAACAACAAAGACTGGAAAGGTGTATCTTGTCGGCGCGGGTCCGGGTGACCCCAAGCTGCTCACAGTGAGAGCGGTTGAGTTGCTGCAGATTGCCGAGGTTGTAATCTATGACCGGCTGATCCAGGACGGGGTCCTCGCATATGCCAACCCCGTTGCCGAGCGCATTTACATGGGTAAGCCGCTTGGCAAGCATGATTCACGGCAGGACGAGATCAATGCGCTCCTGGTCCGCAAAGCGGGCGAAGGCAAGCTTGTGGTGCGACTGAAGGGCGGCGATCCCTTCCTGTTTGGGCGCGGCGGCGAGGAAGCCGAATACCTGGTGGATCACGGCGTGCCGTTCGAAGCAATTCCGGGCGTCTCGTCCGCCCTCGCCGCACCGTTGGCGGCGGGGATCCCTGTTACTCACCGGGATGCCGCTTCCTGCCTCGGCATCATCACGGGTCACGAGTGCAAGGAGGATGAAAGCCGCCTGGACTGGGCCGCTATCAGCAAGTTTCAAACCACGGTCTTTCTCATGTGCGTGAGCAACCTCGAGAAGATCGCAGCCCGCCTCATGGAACAGGGCCGCCACGAGGACACGCCTGCCGCGGTGATCCAAATGGCGTATTGGCCCGAGCAGCGCGTCATCGCGGCTACGCTGGGCACAATCGCCTCAGAAGCGGAGCGTGGCGGAATTCGGCCCCCGGCGACGCTTGTGGTGGGCGAGGTGGTGCGCCTGCGCCGGAAGCTTCAGGGCATGGCCGGCGAAGGCGCATCCCGTGCCGAGGCGGAAGTCCTGGAGCCCATTGCACTATGACGGGCCAGCGCCGCGTCGATAGGGAGCACGTGCCGTGCAGTTGAGCGAGATTCGTGTCACAGGTTTCGGCGGGCAGGGTGTGATTCTCTCCGCCATGATCATCGGAAGGGCTGCCGCAATTTACGAGGGTGGCCACGCCACACTCACTCAGAGCTTCGGCCCGGAAGCTCGTGGCGGCGCATCCGGCGCCCAGGTGATCCTCTCCGACCAACCAATCCTCTACCCATACGTCACACAGCCCGACGTACTGGTCGTGATGTCTCAGGAGGCTTGCACGCGTTTCGCGCCGGAAGTGAAACCCGGCGGCACACTGATCGCCGAAGAGGATCTGGTGCGCCTCTCCCCGAACAACGGGATCCGGACCCATCGCGTCCCGGCCACCCGGCTGGCCGAAGAACTCGGCAAGCGGATGGTACTTAACATCGTGATGGTCGGCTTTTTCTGCGCCGTAGCTGGCCTTCTAGGCACCGAATCCTTGCGCCGCGCGATTGCTGGCTCGGCGCCAGCCAACACCCGCGACTTGAACCTACGTGCGTTTGAGACAGGTTACGAATACGGCGCTTCTGTACCAGTGGCGCTGCCCCAAACCGCGTGTTGAACAGCCATGCTTCCGTTCAAGGTCGTCTACCATCCGGAGTATGACCTCGGCGTTCCGGACCACATTTTCCCGTGGCACAAATACCGCCTGATGCGGGATGCCTTGCTGAGGGAAGGGATCGCGGCACGAGAGGACTTCCTGGAACCGAAACCGGCGTCGGTAGCCGACCTCAAACGTGTTCACTCGGCGGCTTGGATCAACGCGCTCCGCCGCGGCACCCTCAGGTTCTCCGAGATCACCAGGCTCGAGCTGCCGTTCTCGCAAAGGACGGTGAGAGCCTGCCGGCTGGCAGCCGGCGGTACGACTCTTGCCGCCCGGATGGCGCTGCTTGACGGAGTCGGCTTTCACGCCGGCGGCGGCTTCCACCACGCGTTTCGCGATCACGGAGAAGGCTTCTGCGCAGTTCACGACGCTGCAGTGGCTGTCCGCCGTCTGCAGCGCGAGGAGCGGGTGAGCCGTGTCATGATCGTGGATTGCGACGTCCACCAGGGCAACGGTACGGCGTCTCTCTTCGCCTCCGACAAGAACGTTTTTACTCTGTCCATTCACCAGTTCAACAACTACCCCGCCGTGAAACCCCCGTCGGACATTGACATTCATCTCGGTGACCAGACTGGCGATGAGGAGTACCTTGACCGGCTGCGCCGTGCCTACCTGCCCGCGCTTTCAGAGTTCCAGCCAGAACTTCTGTTCTATGTGGCGGGAGCCGATCCGTACTGCGAAGATCAACTCGGCGGGCTGGCACTGACGATGGAAGGTCTGAAGACGCGCGACCACTTGGTGTTGGGCGCGGCACTGGAAAGGGGGGTGCCAGTGACGGTTACGTTGGCGGGCGGCTACGCAGCGGACGTGGACGACACTGTGCTCATACACACGAATACCCTTAGGGCGGCCATGCAGGAACTGGAGAGAGTACAGAGGAAGCCGCGTCTGGCGGCGCCCGCGGCAGAATGTGCACAGGCTGCCTCACGCAACGGGGGAGCACTCAAGAAAGTACCGCTGCTGAGCCGCTGCGAAGAACGCTGATCAAGTCCTCCCTAACCTCTGCGGAGAGCGGCAGCGCTGCGATCTTCACGACGGTCTCCTCAACCGGATACTCGAGCGACTCGAGCCGGAACTCGCCATCTTCCCAAACCGCACAGCAGGCACGCGCGCGCCCGTGCTTCGGCTGACCGGTGCTGCCCGGATTCAGCACAATGTTGCCGTCTGCTCGCCGGCAGAACGGCAAGTGGGTATGGCCCACTAACAAGATGTCCGTGGATGCGGGCGGCCGGTCCTCTGCCCACAGCGGCGACTCTGGGGTGCGGTACTCAAACAACGGATCACGAGGTACGGCGTGGCAGGCGAAAAACCGGACGCCGGCGCAATGGCGCGTCGCCGTTTGAGGCAGTCCCCGCAGAAATCTGCGCTGGTCTTCCGTGATCACCGATCTCGTGTAGCGGCCGGTCTCCTCTGCCATCCGCCGGAAGCGGGGAGAACACCGCGGGTCCTGGTCCCAGGCTGCCGAATAGTCGTGATTTCCGGAGATAACCAGGGCGGCATGCGCCTGCACAAACTCGATCACCTCACACGGGTTAGGCCCGTAGTTAACGAGGTCGCCGAGCACCCAGAGTTGGTCCCACCGGACAGGCAGACCGCGAACGGCCTCGAGATTGGCGTGCAGATCGGAAACGATCAGGATGCGCATGTCACGTGCCGTTCAACAGAGAACTAGAGACGTTCCAGCTGGCGCAAGCAGCATCGAGCCGCGACGGCCCGCGCGAAGAGGCGGCGCTCTCGTACGGCGTCGTTTCGCCGTGAGAGACGGTGCGCGACCAGCGGGTCATCTGCTCGCCGCGGCTGCGGCGAAACCCCGCGCTTTGAGCGCCGCGAGGACCTTCGCCGCACTCTGCTCGGGACCCTCCACGTCGGTCCAACACTCCACTTCAGGGTTGAGCGGGGGCTCGTATGGATCATCGACGCCGGTGAAGCCGCGTAGCTCGCCCGCGCGCGCCTTCTTATACAGTCCCTTCGTATCGCGCTGCTCGCAGACCTCGACCGGTGCGTTGACGAAGACCTCGATGAAGTTCCCAATCTTGGCCCGTACCTCGTCGCGGATCTCCCGGTAAGGGGAGATCGCCGCGACGATGGCGATCACGCCGTTACGTGTCAAGAGGTGCGCGACGAAGCCGATGCGCCGGATGTTTTCGTCCCGGTCCTCCTTCGAAAAGCCGAGGCCTTTGGTCAGACTCTTGCGCACGACATCGCCGTCGAGCACTTCCACTCTCCAGCCCGCGGCGCGGAGCACTTCCTCTACCGCGCGGCTGATCGTGCTCTTGCCCGATCCGCTCAACCCAGTGAACCACACCGTTACGCCATTCGAGTCGTTCAATGCTGGATGCCCCCAATATTCCTGGAATCTCGCGCTCGCAACGCCTCACCGCTGCTGTGATCGTCGCCGCGCGCCCTGCAAAGCACCGATGTCCCGGGGATCGCGCATGTTTTGTGTGTGCCTGCGCGCACGACCTCTGGAACAAACGAGTATATGTCAAATTCCCGCAGGGCTGCGGGCCGCTTTCAAAACGCGGCACAATGGTCTGCGCGCGAATGGAGGAACAACATGAACCTGGCAGATATCGCGGAAGCACGCTTCCAGAACGGGTACTCCTGTTCTCAATCGGTTTTCTCAGCTCTGGCCGAGCGATGGAACATCGGCCCGGACGTGTCGTTGAGAATTGCCGCAGGATTCGGTGGTGGCATAGCGCGATCCGCTAGCGGGAGTTTACTGGAAAGACGCGCGGCACACCGGTAAGTAGTAGATCGTGGGGGAGTTCCGCGGTGGGGCGGCGTATTACCGACTTGGGGTACTACGCAGCGTGTTCAGGCCCAGTGCCTCGGCCAGGCTTTGCTGGGTCAGAGTTTGCTTGGACAGAATCGTGGCTACGCGGTTGGGACCCTTTTCGCCTTGGGGCGGGTAGAGCAGCGCGAACT
>Ga0209777_10000681_pt1 | contig 53692 bp, 42 predicted proteins | sample FrelakmetHBP12HB_FD_187147 | JGI IMG/M metagenome (GOLD analysis project Ga0209777, IMG submission 187147) | Freshwater lake sediment microbial communities from the University of Notre Dame, USA, for methane emissions studies -HBP12 HB (SPAdes)... | ecosystem: Environmental > Aquatic >...
AGTGATCAGGGCGCTGCCCGGCTGTTTCTGCGCTGCAAGGCAATGCTGCCGCAGGTGCAGGAACTGCTCGCAATTCTCAAAGACGTGCTGCTGACGGCGCGCCTCGATAACCGGGAGCGCTTTAAACAGATGGTGCTCGAGGAAAAAGCGCAGATGGAGCAGCGGCTTATCCCTGCCGGCAGCCAGATGGTTGAGATGCGGCTGCGATCCTGTTTCAATGAGGCTGACTGGGCTGAAGAGCAGATGAAGGGCGTAAGTTACCTGCTGTTTCTGCGAGGGCTTGCCGGCGCAGTGGAGAGCGACTGGCAGGGGGTGCTTGGCGTCCTTGAAGACCTGCGCGGGAAACTGGTCAACGCCGGGGCGACGATTGCCAATGTAACCCTTGATGAAAAAAGCTGGTCAGGCTGCGAGCAGCACCTGCGGGCATTTCTTGATGCCTTGCCGCATGATTCTCTCCCCTACAGCGCATGGCTGCCGCAGCGTTCTACTGCCAATGAAGGCATGACCATCCCCGCACAGGTCAACTATGTGGGCAAGGCTGCCAACCTCTACCAGCTGGGCTATAAACATCACGGCTCAGTCCACGTCATCACCGGATATCTGCGCACCACCTGGCTCTGGGACCGGGTGCGCGTGCACGGCGGGGCATACGGCGCGCGCTGCCATTTTGACCGCTTTTCCGGCGTGCTTACGTTTACGTCCTACCGGGACCCCAACCTGCTGGAGACCCTGGATGTGTTTGATCAGGCGGCAGACTTTCTCCGGCAGAAGACCCTGTCAAATGATGAACGGATACGGAGCATAATCGGCACGATCGCTGACATAGACATGTACATGCTTCCCGATAACCGGGGCTATACATCCGTGCAGCGTCTTCTCGTCGGCAACACCGATGAAATACGCCAGCAACTGCGCGATGAAATCCTGTCCACCACAGAAGAGCATTTCAAGTCCTTTGCCGACGTGCTGGAAGAAGTGAGCGCCAGGGGCGTCGTGAAGGTGCTCGGGCATCAGCAGGCCATCGAGGAAGCGGCCGGCCAGCGGCCGGGCTGGATAGAGTTGCTGAAAGTACTGTAGCGGCATCTTCAATTAAAACATCCCGCCCTCAGCGATGAGCCGGACGGGGTCCCCCGGAGGCAGCACGACAGGCTGCCGCATTCTCGCCTACCGCCACCCGGAGCTTGCCGGGCAATATATCAATCTGCAACAGGGCTGCAGCCATGTGCGGCTCACCGTCAACATGGATAAGGCCGGGTTCGGGGCGCTCAATAGTAATAGAGCTGGTTTGAAATGAGCGGTAGCCTCTCACTCTGTCAATGGTGCCGTTAAATAGACGATATACTTTTGCTGCTGCACTCAATACCGAAAGCTTTTCTATGATGCACACCTCCAGGAGGCCATCATCACTTCGTGCCCGGGGCGCGATGATTGCGCCGCTGCCGTACTGGGGACCGTTGGCGATGCTTAAAACAAGCGGCGAACAGGCGATCTCGCCTCCTTCATAGTGAATGGTAACAGGGGCTGGTTTATAGGTAAAAAAAGTTTTTATGCCCGCTAAAAAATAGATGCCTTTGCCGCGCCTGCCATACAGCTCAAAGCTTTTACTGATGGCAGCATCAAGCCCGATTCCGGCCATGTTAAAAAAATAGCGGTCATTAATTGTGCCCACATCCATAGTGATAATTTCCGGGGCAAGCAGGAGGCGCAGTGCCGCCGGGTGATCAAGCGGTATGCCCATGCTTCCGGCAAAGCCGTTCCCTGAGCCTGCAGGGATGACCGCAAGCGTTGCCGTGCTACCCACAAGACCCAGGGCTACCGCATTAACAGTGCCATCGCCGCCCGCCGCCACAACCAGGTCGCATCCCCGTGCTACCCCTTCACGGGACAGGCGCGCACCATCTCCCGGGCCTTGTATATAAGCTATCTCATATTCCCGGCCGGCCGGTGTTAGTATCTCTCCGATTAACCGCACCATGGCGTGCGTGCCGGCGCGGTCTCCGGAAAGAGGATTTACAATAAAACAGATTTTATTCATGGCCGTTATTTACGCTTAAAGGAAAGTGCAGATTATGGTATAGAAGGACTTAGCATTATTCAGCGCGGCTTTGAAATAAAAAATTGCTGATTCCCTATCCGGCGTATAGCCAGGAAATATTGGTAGTGTCAAAAGTTTTATAAAAAAGGGAACAAGATGAAACCACAGACCACTGAGATACTCTGTGTACTCCAAAAACTATCCGGTAATATCCGGAACTTAAGAAATCAGGATTTTTTATCTTCATGAGTTCCTGAGTTCCACAGTAAGGTTTTTGCAGTTTATTTATGGCGGTGCGGTTACATGGGAGTGGAGCAAAAAGTAAAAGAGGGAAAAAACAGAATAATAATGTAGATGACACAGAGGGGGGGTAACAAACTTTTTGTTAACTTATAGAAAAATATTATTTTCTCTGTATGCTCTGTGGTTAATTTTATAATACAAAAATTTTTCCCAGGAGACAGCGATGGCAAAATTAATTATTCCCCGTTCCAATGAACAGGAAAAGGCGGTGTTTGCAAAGTTCAGCATCACCCTGCGAGAGGCAATAACTGAAGAGGAATTTGAGGCGGTTATCAGTGACTACCTTAATAAGCACAATGTGCTGCACCTGGCAACCTGCAGGGACAATGAGCCCCGCTCAACCCCCCTTGAATATTTTAACCACGGGCTGACCGTGTATGTTCTATCTGAAGGCGGGGGGAAGTTTGCCAACCTTAAGGCAAACCAGAAGGTTTCTTTTTCCATCTGTGATCCCTATGACCCGTTTGAGGACTATCTGGGCGCAACAGGGCTGCAGGTGTGGGGAATTGCTTCCACCTTCAAAAAGAATGATGACCTGCAGCGGTTCCAGGCCATCTACCGGTACAGCAGAAACGCGGAGGCCCTGAAAAAGCACGGGATTGAACAGATGGCTGCCATGGTGAATTTCAACATTATAACCATTGAGCCCGTGAAGATGCGCTATCTCAACCTGCGGCAGGGGTTCAGGAATGTGACCTGGACGCAAGAGGGTTAGCAGCAACTCTATTGACCGCTTTCTTGCTCATTAGGTTACAGAATCACGCATAGAGACGTTCCCCGCGTATCTGCAGCGGCAGAAGAAAGGCAAAACAATGGCCACCATACTCCAGCAGCCGGTTCCTCCTCCCGTAGTGCCGGTCATGAAAAAGCAGGGGGTCAGGATAAAAAACTTTACGTCAGCAGCAGCGTTTGAACGGTTCCTGCTGAAATTTTTAAAAAGAAATAATGTCCTGCACCTGAGCACCTGCAGGAGTAACGCGTGCCGTTCCACACCGCTTGAATACCGGCTTGTCGGAATGGTCTTCTATATTCTTTCCGAGGGCGGCGGCAAGTTTGCAAACCTCAAGGCAAACAGGAATATCTCTTTTTCCATTGCCGAGCCCTACCATCCCCGGAAAGATTTCTGGAGCTATAAGGGCGTTCAGGTCTGGGGACGGGCAACGGTGTACAGTATGCGGGAAAATCCCCGCCAGTTTGCAGGCCGGCTCAAGAAGATGAAGATAATGGATGCGCTTAAATCCCTGGGGATAAAAAAGCTTGCCCCGGAATTTGACTATCGCATCATAGAAATAATCCCGGATATGATGAAATACGTAAACCCCCGGGAAGGGGTGTTCCGGGTGACCTGGAAGCGCAGGAGCCGCAGATAAGCCGGCAGGAGTTTTACACACCCAACCCGAAGACGCATATGGTTAAAAACCTTAATCGCTATACGCTTTATATACTATTATTATGTTCGGTAGCATGGGCTGCAGGCTGCAGGTGGGCCCACCAGTATCCCGAGAGAGTAGTCTGGGCTTTTGATACTAAGCGGGATGTGGATGCTTCACCGGCGGTGGCTGACGGCCGTGTCTATATCGGCAGTGACAGCAAAAAATTGTACTGCCTTGATGCAACAACCGGGGGCAGTATCTGGGAATTCAAGGCCGGCGGTGTTATGCGCTCATCTCCGGCAGTGGCGGGCGGGTATGTGTATGCCGGCAGCCATGATCGCAGGCTTTACTGTCTGAATGCGCAGGACGGCACCAAAGTCTGGGAGTTTGAAACACAGGGCACCGTGATTTCATCCCCTGCCGTGGCAAACGGCTTTGTGTTCGCGGGAAGTTACGATAAAAAGATTTACTGCCTGAACGCGAAAACAGGTGTAAAGGTGTGGGAGTTTGAAACAAAGGGCCCCGTCGCTTCAACGCCCGCAGTAGCAGGAACTATGCTGTACGTGGGAAGTTTCGATTCTTGCTGCTACTGTCTCGACGCCGGTACCGGAAAGAAGCTGTGGGAGTTTAAGACCGGCAAAGCGGTGGCTTCTTCTCCTGCAGTAGCAGCAGGCCTTGTCTATTTTGGCAGCCTGGACCATAAGGTGTATGGCCTCAATACCCTAACCGGGGCGAAGGTGTGGGAGTTTGATACAAAAGAAAGCATATTGTCTTCGCCCGCAGTGTATAACAAGTTCGTTTATATCGGCAGCCGCAATTTTAGGATATACTGCCTGAACGCGCAAACCGGCAACAAAGTCTGGGAGTTTAAGACCGATTACTATGTGGCCGCATCTCCCGCTGTTACCGGTGACAACCTGTACTTTGGAAGCTGGGATAACAAGCTCTATGGTCTGAATGCACAAACCGGAGCTAAACTGTGGGAGTTCAAAATGCTGGGATCTAAATCATCGCCGGCTGTTGCCGGCGGCTACATCTATGTCGGAGGTGATGACCATTACGTATACTGCCTGAGGGCAACGCCCGGGGACACGGGCTCCTGGCCAATGTTTAAGGGCAATGCGGCGCGCACCGGCTCTGTGCCTGCAGGGTAAAAACTGATTTGACAGGCAGTGCCAAAGTTAGTATTATTTTTCACGCTTCGAATATAAAGTCATTAGTAACGATATGCCTGGGTGGCGGAACTGGCAGACGCAAGGGACTTAAAATCCCTCGGGGCCTAGCCCTGTACGAGTTCGATTCTCGTCCCGGGCACCAGTATTCAAGCGGGTTTGCGGTACTTCATGCCGTAAGCCCGCTTTTATTTTCAGTTGCATTTTTCTTTACTCTCCCCACCCTCTCCCCACTTATAATTTTTACTTAATCATAAGGCAACTACTTCATTTTAGGGGTGGGCGGTCGGGTGAATATAATGCAAAGGCCATGAATGCTGAGCAACAGTAGGCGTGGCCCTTTGCACGGGCAGGCGGGTCTTTTAGCAAAAGACATACTCTGTTATGACCATATCAGTGTATGTCTTTTGCTAAACATTGAACCATACACGGTCTTTACCCCCATAAAGACGGTGTATGTAACAAAGGGTGGAAAAGGTGAAACGTCTGATAATATCCGTGCATTATGTTAGAATGCAAGCACCATGACAGCAAAAAAGCTGGCATGAAGCTTGTCTCTGATAACATAGTGCATATTATCAGATGAGAAACCTTGGGGCGGGGTAAGAAATAAAAAACTTAAAATAGCCGGAGGCGTAAGCTGTGCCAGGAGCGAAGCGGGACGCCCAGCTACAAGAATACAAACCACAAAAACCAATAACCTGGTCGCAGCGGCTGTCGCAGCTAAGCTCAGAGCAAATTGAGCGAGGGACGAGCGAACACTACAGGCGTAAGCAAGCCAGCAGCAAGCCTATAAACGTGGGGTGAGCACCATCTAATAAGAAAAAAGCAAGCGGTATGAACGAATGAAATGAGGGCGGAACGCTTGCTAAAAGAAAGGCGGAAGCGAGAAAAGCCCCTGCCTTAAAATAGGGCGCTGACCGTTTAGACCAGTATCATCCATTGCAGCCCCTTCATGCGCCCTTATTAAAGAGGGGAAAGCCCGGTTAGTGTTGCCGGATGTTCACTGCCGCCCGCTATTCCCCCATTCTTTAAGAGCACAAATTGTGACCTTAGAATATAAACTGCTATTTAAAAAGCCGTAAAAAATCTTTTTGTGTCTCCCGTACCATACGGGCAATGAGTTTAATAAAATCAATGTCGCTGGTGTGTGCTTTTTCAAGAGTCTGTAGATAGTCCGGCCTTACTACAGGAGGAATGATAGTTATGGTGAAGCCCGCTTGCAAAAGAATTAAATTCATTAAAAGCCGTCCGACTCTCCCATTGCCGTCAACAAAGGGATGGATAAAGACAAGCTCTTTATGTGCTAATGCTGCAAGTTCCACCGGATGTTTTTCTTTTCTGAGGGTTTCAAGGTCTATGATAAATTTTTTCATAAGCCGCGGTATCTCTTCAGGAGCAGGGAGTGGATATTTTGAACCCGTAATATATGCCTTAACCCTTCTATACTCTCCCGCATTTTCTTTATCTATCCTGAAGTAAAAAAGCCGGTGTAACTCTTTTATATCCTGTTCTGAAATGGTCTTTCCTTTGGCCAGTCTATAAATGAAATCAAACGCCTCGCTGTGACCTATTGCCTCAAAGTGGTCTTTTAATGGTTTACCGCCAATGGTTATCCCCTCTTCTATAACTATTTTAGTTTCGGTTTCTGTTAAAGAGTTACCTTCCAGGGCATTACTACTGTAGGTTAAACCAATGCGAAAATATTCTTTTTGCTGTTCAATAAGCCGTTTATCTAACGGTCTGTATTGATTTATCTCAGCTTGAAGTCTGTCTATTTCTTTTAATAGCTCTTTCATGCTTTGCCTCTCATGAGTGATTTTCGATTTCTGATAATTTATGCTGCTTGCCTTCAGAGTTTATCATGCTCTTTTCAAGATTCTTAACTGCAATTTGCAATGTGTTCTGTCCAAGATGTGAATAACGCTCGGTCATGGTAATGCTGCCATGCCCCATAAGTTCCTTTACCGTGTAAAGGTCTGTCCCTGATTCTACAAGCCAGCTTGCAAAAGTGTGGCGGAGAGTGTGAAATACTACCCGCTGCCTGTGGTCTGTTCTGCCTTCATTTAATCCAAGCGCTTTAACAGCGGTTCTAAACGTGTTTGACATTTCTTTAAACTTCTTCCCCTCCTTGTCCAAAAACACATAGCTGTCAGGAGATTTTTTATGCAGGCTTGCAAACATGGTTTTTACCTGTTCTGTCATATATGCGGTACGGTTTAAATTACCTTTGGGGTCAATTATGTTTATCAGTCTTCGGTCAATATCAACATGACCCCTTTTCAAACTAAAAATCTCTCCGGCCCTCATGCCAGTATGTAGTGACAGTAACGCCATGTTGTAAACGGTGTTGTCTCTGCTGCTCAGATTTTCTAATAAAAGCTTTGCCTCATCTTTGTTTAAAAATCGCAAACGCCTATTGTCTATCTTTGGAATTTTTACCTGCCTGGTGGGTGACTCCTCAGTAACAAGGCCAGAACGCCGTGCCATATTCCAGGCTTGCCGTATGGTAGCCAAAACGTATTGAATATAGCGGGGCGCTTTACCAGCATCAAGCATATTCTTTTTGATTTTTTCTATATGAAAGGGCCGTATATTTTTTAATGGCAAATCACCTAACACTGATTCAATCCAGAGCTTGAAATGAGCCTCTTCTTTAACATAGCTTTGGGTTCGTTTGCTGGTTTTTGCGATGGGGAAATATGTTTCTGTAAAATACAGCCGAAACATAATGTTTTCTTTATCAAGTCGAGCCTTTTCTTGCTGTTCCCGTGTCTGCCTGTCCTGCTCCTGTTGGCGTTTATCAGAAAGTCGTGACGGCCCAGCCCCTAACGTGTGAGCTTTTTTGAGTTCAGCTAATTCCAAAGCAGCCTTTTCTGCCGACCAGCCCTCAGATGCCCAGCCTAAACCCTCTTCTGTTCGCTTCCCCTCTGCCTGATACCGGATGGCAAAATATCTATCCTTTTGAATGCCATTCTTTCTTGTTTTGTGTTCATAAGACCGAACGCCAGGATATTTTGTCTTTTTCCATACTACCGGCATATGGGTATTTCCTCTCTCCCCACTCTATCCTTGAAGCAGGGTATATTTTTAAACATTATCCCTCGGAGTTTTCTCTCCCCATCCTCTCCCCACTTTTTAGCTTAAAGCAGGGGTTTTCAAATTATGTTATGGGAAAGATTATATAGTTTAAATATATGATTTGTCAAATGAAATGTTATGTTATGGGAATTTATGGGAAAGTTTAAAAAAGGGACTTAAAATCCCTCGGGGCCTAGCCCTGTACGAGTTCGATTCTCGTCCCGGGCACCAGTATTCAAGCGGGTTTGCGGTACTTCATGCCGTAAGCCCGTTTTTATTTGTAGTTGCATTTTTCTGTTTTGTCCCTATTCTGTCCCTGTATTAAATTTTCAAGGCCCTTGCCCGCGCTCGCTCTCTCTGCCATGGTTTCAAGCATACGGGGAACGTCAAGCCCGCTGTCCATAAGGGTGAGAAGGGGTTTCACTATTTCATTATTAAGCTGCATTTTGCGCTGATGTAGTTTTTCTGCTTCTGTCATTGGTTCATTTCCTTTCTTTGAATAATTATTACTTGCTGCGGGTTCTATGCTGCCGCTTGGCCTTCTATTCAAGCGTCTTGCTGTGCAGCATAAGCCTCTACAATAGACGCGCGCCCCTCTGTCAATGGTATTGCCCCAAGCTCTCAAAATGGCGCTGTGGTTTGCGATCTCTCCCTGGGTAAAGGTGTTCGCTCTATTTTATCTCCATAGGAAGCCGGTATAAACAGATCCCAGCATTGGGTTCACCCACGGCAGGTTCAGAATATGACTTTGTTGATGAGTGGGGAGGGGAAACGGGGTCATGGTAAGTCGGACTGAGGCGGCAGCTCGAAAGGGCTGCCATATGCCACCGAAAACCTACAACCACCGCGTCCATCTTCGACTCTACGCTTCTTTTCTGAAATTTATGTAGTTTTACGTTCAATAAAAGAATGGCTGTACAAGAAGTGGTTAGCTTTGGCAGTTAGTCTTGGAACAACTTTTGTCGGATTGTTTGCAATGACATAGATAACTCTTTACTTCATCCCCTTGTGTGTTTAATGGTATGCGGAAGTCATTTGCCACTACCCTTGCACAGAATGATCTTCCCCTTTTAATTTTACCCATTCACCTCTTCACCTGTTGCCTACTTGCTTTTATCAACCATTTTTATTGACATTCCGGTTAAAATCACTATAATTAGCTAACATTGGGATGTATAATTTAAATTATACAAGGGAAAGGTTACATTATTATGAACTATAAAATAGCTCTTAAATATATAATAATCTTGCTAACCATAGTTGCTGCCGGATGCGCCGGTAAGAACAAAACAATTACACTGCCCACAACGCCAATCGTTTACAAGGATGGGCAGGAAGATTATTTGCTTCAGCCCGGTGATACCCTTGATATCAAGTTTCTCTACAATACAGAGCTGAATGAAAATGTAACCATCAGGCCGGACGGTAAAATCTCCCTGCAAATGATAGCTGAAACACGTGCTGCAGGACGTACACCCGCACAGCTAAATGAAGCGCTGACCAAAGCATACACCAGCCAGTTAAAAGAGCCGAGAATCACGGTCATTGTTAAATCATTCGGCGGCCAGCGGATTTATGTGGGCGGTGAAGTCAAATCACCAATGGTGCTCACGGTTATCGGGCAGATCGATGCCCTGCAGGCCATAATGAATGCCGGCGGACTTAATAAGGATGCAAAACTCTCAAGCGTCATGATTATCAGCAGAGGTCCAGACAACAGGCCGGTAGGGCGAAAGGTGAATTTAAAAAAAGTGGTCAATGGGGAGGCATCTGCAGAGGATTTCACACTCAGGCAGTTTGATATTGTCTATGTCCCCAAAACTGAGCTTGCACAGGCAGATGAATTTATGGCTCACATATATAATTTAATCCCGCGAAATATATATTTAAGCTTTTCGTATCAAATCCATAATGACCAAAACCGCATTAGTACCACTGCCACAACAATACCGTATTCATTTACGATAGGTAAGTAGATCTATGGATACTTCAATTGAACGCCAAAGAAATTCGCGGGATTTGCTCTTTATCATCTTCAAACACAAGTGGATGATACTGACTGTATTTTTCACCGTGGTACTGACGGTGACAGTTGGATCATTTCTCACTGTGCCGATGTATGAAGCGTCCTCAAAAATACTTCTCAAATACGGCAGGGAAAATTCATATACACCTACTATACCTTCAGACAACCGTTCGCAAGTATTCATGGATGTTTCTCGTGAAGAGCGGCTCAATTCTGAAGTAGAGATGCTAAAAGGGACTAACCTTGCAACAAAGGTTATACATGACCTTGGGGTGGAAAAAGTCTACCCGGAGCTTTTAAAAAAGCCATTGCTTTCATTGAGCTCTGCAAAGCAGTTGCCAGTTGATGAAGCACTTCCTATATTTACGAAAAACCTTACTGTTGAGGCGGTTGCGAAATCAAACATCATTGGTATCAATTTTCAACATAAAGACCCGGTAATTGCTGCACAGGTTGTGAATAAGCTGGTGGAGTTGTTCCTTGATCTTCATATTCGCGTTTATAAAGAATCAGGTGAATATGGATTTTTTGATGAGCAGGTAAAATTCTACGTAAAGAAGCTCAAAGAATCAGAGGATGAGCTTAAAAAATTTAAAAACAGCAAGAATATCACTGAGCTTAAGGAGCAGAAGAGTGTGCTGCTCCACCAGATTTCCACCCTTGAAATTTCCCTGGCGGAAACTCAGGGCGCACTTAATGAAAACGCCGGTAGAATAAAGGCATTAAATGCTTCCACTGCGGCATCTTCGGGGTCTGCTGCCATGGGGCAAGAGACAGATTTTAATCTACAGGCGATCAGCGGCATCAGGAGTAGATTAGCGGATCTCAAGCTTGAGGAGGGAAAGCTGTTAAGCAACTATAACGAACACAGCATTGCAGTAATAAATATACGCAAGGAAGTTGAAAAGGCTAAACAGCTTCTTGATAAAGAGGAAAAAACCTATCATGACAAGGCGGTGGAAAGCATCAGCCAGAACCTAAGCGCTCTTAAAGCTAAAGAAACAGGCTACCTGCAGCGCTTGGAGAAATACCGGGAGGAGTTAAATCAGATAAACAGCTCCGAAATGCGTCTGGGCGAACTTGAACGTCAGGTAAAGCTCAACGAAGATAACTATCAGCTCTATTTAAAGAAGATGGAAGAATCCCGGATTTCAAATGCCATGGATAACCAGAAGCTCGCAAACATCAGCATAGTAGAGCCTGCTATTCCTCCCGTAACACCGGTCAACTCTAAAGGTATTATTAGAATAGTGTTATCAATTATTTTAGGTTTGTTATCAGGTCTGGGAATGGCATTTTCTATAGAATATTTCAACCACACCTTTAACAACCGCGAAGATATTGAAAAGCATTTAAAGCTCCCGGTCCTCGCCGCCATCCCTGATAACAATAAATAAGCCGCGAGCCGCGCAGAAGCGCCAGCGAAGGCGGGTGCCTGTTGCCTCTGTGCCTTTTAACCTCTTCACCTATTCCCCGGTGAGTGCTAACCGGACCATAAACATTATGTACAGCGACTACTACGGGTTTTCAGAAAAGCCGTTCAACGTAACGCCTGACCCGAAGTTTCTCTTTGAGACTGCGGGGCATCGCGAGGCGCTTGCCTCGATGCTCTATGGCATAACCGAGCGGCGCGGGTTCGTGGTGGTTACCGGCGAAGTCGGCACCGGCAAGACAACGCTCATCTATGCCCTGCTCAACAAGATAGAAGACCAGGTAAAGACGGTTTTTATTTTCCACACCAACATCACCTTCCTCGAGCTGTTAAAAACCATTCTGCATGAGCTGAATATCCCGGCCCCTGATGAGAGCAAGGCCGGCCTCTTGCGCACTCTTAACGACTACCTCATTGAAAAGCTCGCGCGCGACGAGATCATAGCAATTATCATTGACGAGGCGCAGAACCTTTCGCGCGAGGCTATGGAAGACCTGCGCATGCTCTCAAACCTGGAGACGCACACCTCAAAGCTGCTGCAGATAGTGCTGGTCGGGCAGCCTGAGCTTGAAAAGCGGCTGCAGTCTGAAGACCTGCGGCAGCTCCGGCAGCGCATCTGGATAAAATGCCGCGTTCAGCCGCTCACTGAAGACGAGAGCAGAAAATATATCGAGCACCGGCTCAAACTGGTCGGGGGCAACCCCGCCATGTTTTCCGCTGATGCCATCGCACTAATATGTGCCTATGCCGGGGGCATTCCCCGCTCCATAAACGCGGTCTGCGACAATGCCCTGCTCTACGGCTACAGCATGTCCAGCAGGAAAATAGATGCCGCCATTGTTAAAGAAGTAATTCATGACTTTGAGTACCAGGTGTTGGAAGCTGTGCCGCAGCAGGAACAACTCCCGCGCATGCTCGCACGGCCCGCGTACAACACGGCAGCAAAACTGTACAGCAGGGTCGCGCTGGGACTGCTCATAGCCGCGTGCATCGCGCTTTGCGTGCTCCTGGTTATGAAATCACCCGATCAGTGGTCTGCGGAGGCCGATAAAATCAGCTATCCGCAGCCAGCCAGCGCCATCAGCATACCAGTGGTTGCCGGCAAAAATCTGCTGGAAGCAAAAGCTGCTCCTGCTGCACCAACACCAGTGCCGGCCGCGCCCGCGCAAATAGTAAAACCTGACACCCCTGCTCCGGCGCAGACCATTGCCCCTGTCCCGGCACCGGCCGTATTGGACAAGACAGCGGAAAAGGCCATGATTGCAGCGCCTTCTGACAGCGCGGCCGCTGAGCCTCTTGCGGCGAATAAAGTGGTGACCGTGCAATTGGCCAACAGCCTTTTTAATCTGGCAAAGAGCCACTACCGGAAATCCAACGCAACTATTGTTGAGCTCATTTTGAAAGCAAACCCCGACATCACCGACATCAATTTCATCAGGATGAACCAGCGCGTGACGCTTCCTGATATAACACCGGACGCGCTCATTGTCGCGGGCCCTGATAATAGCTTTACCATTCTTCTCGGGACTTTTGAAACTCCTGACGCGGCCAATCGCTACTGGAAAGAGCCGCTGCTTAAAGACCGGGAAATAAAAGTTATCCCCCGCAGGGTTTCTTCGAGCGAGACCTGGTACCGGGTGGAAGCAGGAAACTTTAACAGCAGGCAGGATTGCCTGCAGGTCATAAACCAGCTGCAGCAGAAAAATTTGCTGCCGGCACTATTGAGTTTAAGAGTTGGGGAGTTGCGGAGTTAAAAAGAATGCGGATTGCGGATTGCAGAATGCGGAATTAGTGATTAACCACAAAGACACCAAGAACGCAAAGATAGTAAAACTTTAAACCTTAAACTTTAAACTTTGAACCTTAAACCTTAAACTTTGAACCTTAAACCTTAAACTTTAAACCCTGAACCTTAAACGTTAGTTTTTAATGTATGGGCAAAACATTTGAAGCATTAATGAAGGCAGAGGCGGAAAAACAGCAGCAGGATATTGGGCTGAAACCGCCAGACCAGGGGCTATACCCGAAGCGCTATCCTCCCAAAAAGTTGAATGGCAGCTCCACCATGGTTGAGGAATATTACCGCATGAAGCTTCGTATAGAGGCCGCCACGGGCTATAAGACGATAAAAGCCCTGGTGTTTTCAAGCTCCCAGCAAAGCGAAGGGACATCAACTGTTGTCATGAGTTTTGCCAAGGTCGTAGCCTCGGCAGGAGAGTCTGTGTTACTTGTTGATGCTAATCTGAGAAGTCCATCACTCCACCAGGCATTCAATCTGGAGCAAAACCGGGGCTTGTCTGATTTATTGCAGGGGAAAAGCAGTGTAATCGATGTTATAAAAAAAACCCAGGTACCGAACCTTTCACTTATCACCTGCGGTTCCACCCATTCCAACCCGTTCGCACTGTTTCTGACTGACTCAATTGATGCCATTCTTGCCAGCATCAAAGAGCAGGCAGGCTGGGTGCTGTTTGATGCGCCGCCCCTGAATTCCTACAATGATGCTATCTCCTTAGCTATGAAAACGGATGGTGTCGTGCTTGTCGTGGAAGCGGAAAAGACCAGGTGGGAAGTGGCACAGAAGGTGCGCAGGCAGTTGGATGAGGGGGGGATTCGCATCCTGGGTGCGATCCTGAACCGGCGCAGAATGTATATCCCCGACTGGGCGTATAACAGATTATAATCTGCACATCATGATTTGCGCAATTAAATTGATTATGAAAAAGCTATTGCAAACTATGAATAATGGCTGTGGTTGGGAGTAATAAAAAATCTTCTCTACGATGATACTGACACTAACGAAAAGATAAGGATATTCTACAAGGGCGTTGCTGTCCCGCCTTACTATGATACCTATGGAGTTTTTATTTTCTCCTACACAATAAATACTATCAATTCATCCACATCATACAGATCCCTCGGCTATAAGAAGGGTGATTTCCCGCCTGCTGAATAATGCGCAGAGCAGCTTGTTTCATTACCAATGTATCCTGAATTGACAGAAGAAAAGATTCAATATGTTGTAAATTCAATAACTAAGTTTTATCAATAAGTGAATTTAAATTAATAAAAGATGGAGGCATGTGACCCATTTAATTTTAATTAGCAATAGATGATTAAATTATTTTCTCTCAACAACGCGTTTGACATGAAACAGTGGGATGAGTTTGTTAAATCTCACCCTAAGGGAACTCCCTTCCATCTTTCGGGTTGGCTATGTACTATTTATGAAACTTATAAATTTAAACCACTTCTATACGTTAATAAAACTGAGGATAAAAATATCACCAGTATCTTTCCTCTGTTTTTAATAAAAGCTCCGTTTTCTGGAAGTCGGATTGTTTCATTACCTTTCTCTGATTATGGAGGACCATTATGCACCACAATAGAACAAGAAAACGAATTTTTAAAAGAAATAATTAAAACATATAAAGATAAAGTTAACTATGTAGCGGTTAGAAGTGCCTTAATGAATAGTAATAATTTTATTCATTATAATTATTACAAAAGACTTGTATTGAATTTGCAGCCTCAGCCTCCTTTTGTATTAAAAAAAATAGATAAAAGAACTATTCAATATTCTATTAGAAAGGCTCAAAAATCAGGAGTAACAATAATTGAAGAAAATAATGAGAATGGTTTAGAAGAATTTTTCAGATTAAATAAATTAACCAGAAAAAAACATGGTGTACCTTCACAACCAAATAGATTCTTTACTAACCTGCTTACGGAAATGAACCTTAATGGTTATATTTCAATACTATTAGCAATTTACAATTCAAGGACTATAGCAGCGGGGTTATTTTTAAAATTCAAGGATACCGTATATTATAAATACAATGCATCTGACACGACTTATTTATCAAAGTTGACGCCTAATCACTTATTGACGTGGCATGCCATTGAACAGGCATGTTTGGATGGCTATAGTTTTTTTGATTTTGGCAGAACATCACCAGATAACAACGGTCTTATGAGATATAAAATAATGTGGGGGGCTACACCATTTGATTTACCATACTACTACTACCCTAAAATCGCAGGAGCAACATCAGAAGAAGGTACTGGAATAAAGTACCGTTTGTTTACAACATGCTGGCGATACTTACCGGATTTTTTAACCGACTTTATAAGTCCCAGAATATTTAAGTACTCGGCATAATAGAGCTAACTTTTGTTAATTTAATATCACACTATTTAGCAATGGCCATGCGAAATGATAAAAATCAAAAATCAAGGTTTTCCCCCGGGGAGCTCATTAAAATTCGCACAAATGAAGATATTTCTACGAGCCTTGATGTATTAAACAAACATGATGGCTGCCTCTTTATGCAACAAATGTGTGAATACTGCGGCCAGAGTTTTAAAATACTAAAAATCGTAAACAACTTTTTTGATGAGTTTAAGTACAAGATGTATAAGCCTCGTTCGCCGCTATATATACTTGAAGGGTTGATTTGTACTGGTAATGTTTCAGCTTTTCCTCAGGTATGTGATAGGAGTTGTTACCTCCTGTGGCATGAAGATTGGCTCGAACCTTTTTAAAACGCCAAGATGCAAAACATAAATTTAATTCCAAGGTTTAACTGGGATTACGGGCTATCTGATCTCTATAAATCTGTAGCTTTTATTCTTTCATCAAATTCTGCTTATGCTCAAAAACAGGTGTTTGAAACAATCTTTGGTTCAATACCAATTTTTACAAATTCTGGAAGAACCTCATTATATACTATTTTAAAATGTCTTAACCTGCCTGAAGGTTCATTTGTTGGTGTGCCTCTTTTTTGTTGCCCGGTAGTTTTTGATGCAATAAAAAATGCTGGTCTGGTACCAAAATTTATAGATATAAACCTTGACGACTATAATATTGCAATATCAGATCTCACAATAAAGAAAAATGCTTTAAGCGCTGTTGTTGTAGTGCATATGTTCGGAAATCCTGCTGATATGGATCCAATATCAGCTCTTTGTAATGATTTGCCCATTATTGAGGATTGTGCACAATCATTATTTAGCAAATATAAGGGGAAATTAACGGGATGTTTTGGAACTGCTTCATTCTTTTCATTTCGTTCCGGGAAATATATTTCGGCGGGCGAGGGAAGCATTATATTTTCTAGCGATGCTTTACTTTTGGAATCCAGCAAAAGGCTTGTTGAAACGTTTGATGCTTATTCCCCTTATAACGAAATCAGTCATTGCATTGCAACCTATATTAAATCCACGCTTTATCATAAACCGTGGTACGGCATTATAGGATATCCGATTGGGAGACGTTTAGATAAAAAATTTAACTTGAGTGCAAAAACTGGTTTTGACTTAAAAAAAATTTCTAAATGCGATTTAAGAATTATATGCGAGAGGTTAAAAACATTTTCCGAGAAGGTTGAAACACAAAGGACTAATGCATTATTTTTATTAGATAAAATCAAAAATGAATATATCGCTTTGCCGCTAGAAATAAATAACTGTCGCAATAATTATTATCAGTTTACCATTAGATTTAATAAAGAAGAGCACAGGAATTTAGCAGCACAATATCTTTATGAAAATGGAATTGATTGTGCGCAATATCTTAACGAAGTAGTTGACATTGCCAAGGAAAATTTTGGTTATGGTGGGGATTGTCCTAATGCTGAGTTTGCTTCTAAAACAGTTCTGAGTATCCCGCATTATTATACATTAATGCCTAATGAAATTGAACATATCGCAAAAGTTTTAAATGAATTAAATTATTATTTGCATTAAAAAGGTGCAAAATGTCATGTCAATTAAAATTAATAGATGAAATAAAGGAAAAGAATTCCATTATAAATAATATTTTCCAGTTAAGGACCAGGCTCCTTAGAGCAACTAAAAGAAAAACAAAGTATTATGTAAATAAAATTTTGCGACTTGTAACAAGTAAAAAAGACCAACGTATTGCTTCTGGACTTACTAACAATCGAATTGTTGCTGGCGATAAGGTTACGGTGAAATCAAAAATAGAAATTAAGAAGATGCTAAATGAGCATGAAAAATACAAAGGTTGTCTGTTTATTGATGAGATGTATGAGTATTGTGATGAAATACATACAGTATTAAAAGAGGTTAAATTTTTTTTTGATGAAGCGAAGCAAAGTTTTTGCAAATGTAACGATATGGTAATTCTCGAAGGAGTTACATGTAGCGGCAGACAAAGGATATATTCTGTTAGTTGTGACCGTCAGTGCTTTTTTTACTGGCATAAAGCATGGTTAAAAAAGTTATGAAATCGAATTATTAAATAATGCGTAATAAGAATTTTGAGAAATCCTGCAATTGCAATTTATGTGGTTCTTCAAATAAAAAAAATATTTTTCGATCTGAAGAGTATCCAGATCAATGGAATAGTGATGTAGTATGCTGTAAAAATTGCGGACTAACTTTTAGAACAAAATCCTTTATTGTAAATTCACACATAAGCGATGAGATAATTCTTTTAAGCTATCCGGATGAATATACGACAGAAAAAACCAACTTATTCAATAACTATACAAAATTAATTTCTCCGTATAGAAAGCATAATCGTATTCTTGATATCGGTTCAGGAAAAGGTCTCTTTGTTAATCTTTGTGCGAAACAAAATTGGGATGTAAGTGGAGTTGAAATAAATCCTGAGTTAGTAGATTATACAAAAAAGTTATATGACATAGAAGTTTATAAGGGAAAATTGGAAAAAGCTCTATTCCCAACTTGCTACTTCGATGTCGTGACATTCTGGAATGTCTTTGATCATCTTCTAAATCCAATGCAGACTTTACATGAAACATACAGAATTTTACGGCAAGGTGGGGCGGTCTTCCTTAGATTTCCCAATGCTTCATTTCATATACCATCCCGCCTTGTATTTGCGAAATTGTATAAGTTTTGGAAAACAATCAGGATTTATGATCATTCAGCAATTCACCAATTTGCTTTTACTAGACGAACTATAATGCTTTATCTCAAGAAGGTAGGGTTTGAGGACTATCTGATTCAGCATGCCAAACTATCTTTTGCTTATGGGGCAACAGAATCATTTAACGCGAGAAACATGACAGGAATATTGATAAAAACTCTTGCAGATATCATCAAAATTATTAGTTTAAACCATTACTTTTTAAGCCCCTCTTTATTAGTTAAGGCAGTGAAAGCTTAAAATCATTAATTTATCATTACAACGCAATAATGGATTTTATCTCAATATTTTATTTTATTAAACCATTTATTCCAAGACGTTTACAGATTTGTATTCGAACCTTGGTGGCTCGTTTCAAGTATACTTTATACAAAGGTGTTTGGCCAATTGATATGGAAGCCAATAAAATTCCTGACAGCTGGGCTGGATGGCCGGAGGGAAAGAAGTTTGCTCTAGTTTTAACGCATGATATTGAAAATGACAAAGGTCTTGATAGATGTTATCAATTGGCGGAACTTGAAAAAAAATTGGGATTTCGGTCTTCCTTCAATTTTGTTGCAGAGGGTTATAATATTTCACCTGATATGCGTCTTTACCTTACTAACAATGGATTCGAGGTAGGCCTACATGGAGTAAATCATGATCCAAGAGTATTTTCATCTAAAAAGCTATTTCTGAAACAGGTAGATAAAATAAATTACTACTTAAAAGAATGGGATGCAGTCGGTTTCCGTACCCCATCTATGTATCACAAACTAGATTGGTATCATGCATTAAACATTGAATATGATACATCTACCTTTGATACAGATCCATTCGAACCTCAGTCTGATGGTGTGAAAACAATTTTTCCATTTTGGGTAGAGGATAATCATTCTAACCGGGGATATGTTGAACTGCCCTACACACTTCCTCAGGATTTTACCTTATTTGTGCTTTTGAAAGAAAAAAGCAATCAAATCTGGAAACAAAAACTTGATTGGATTGTTAAGCATGGCGGTATGGCACTTATGAATACACACCCAGATTATATGTGTTTTGATGAAAAAATAAAGTATCGTAAAGAATATCCAGTTGCATACTACGGTGAGTTCCTCAAATTCATTAGATCACAATATGGAGATCAGTACTGGAACCCACTCCCAAGGGAAGTAGCACAGCTATTGGTTAACAATAAGTTGAAAAAAGAAGAGACATTGGAACCTGATAAGATAATACATTTTAAATATATGGGAATAAAAATTAGCAATGTGCGGTTTGAGCAGATCCCTGCGGTGATCAAGAAACATATCGATAACCCAGGATATATCTGCTTAACATGTGTTGGTAACCTTATCCCTGCTACCAGAGATCCTGAATTAAGAGAGGCAATCAATGGATCTATACTGTCTATAGCAGATGGTATGCCGTTGGCATGGTTTGGGTGGTTGGCGGGATATAGAGAAGTAGAGAGAATTTCTGGAATGGCGTTAATGAGAAGATTATTAGTGGAGAGTGATTTCAAACATTATTTATTGGGTGACACTGAAGAAAGGATAAATAAAGTTATAGAAAAAGCAAAGCTTGAAAATGGCAAGATTCGGATATGTGGATTCAGTCCCCCCTTCAAGAATGTTTTTAATGAAGAAGACAACCGATTGATTCTTAACAAGATAAATGCTCAAGGGCCGGATATTGTGTGGGTGGCCTTCGGAAATCCTAAACAAGAGAAGTGGATGCGCCAAAACATAGGAGGATTGAAGCGGGGAGTCATGATAGGTGTAGGAGCAGCCTTTAAATTTTATATTGGAGATTTAATAACGCCACCCAAAATAATACAAAGGTTGGGATTTCAGTGGTTCTTTAGATTGATCGGAGATTCAGATCCAATAAGGGTCGCCAAGATTCAAAGCCGCACAATGCCAATATTTATGATCAATTTTCCATACGAGGTTTTAAGGGCTCGAAAAAAACGAGATGCCTAACAGGCGGCTTAGTAAATAAATGACAAGAGGGTGTATTCGAATTGTTTGAAGGGGAATGTCTAAAGTTTTTGAGTTGTTTTACTTGTGAATACACACAGGAGAATGTGCTGTGATACCTGAAAGTGAGAAAGATGAGGATCTACGTTTTTACAAAACTTACCAAATATCTTAGGCGCCTGAAGTAAGAAAGGAGTTAAGCAATGAAAGACAAGAAGGCTTTAGTTACTGGTATTACTGGACAGGATGGTTCATATTTAGCAGAGCTTTTGCTTTCCAAGGGATATGAAGTTCATGGAATCATTCGTAGATCCAGCAGTTTTAACACAGGCCGAATCGATAATCTATATAAGGATCCTCATGATCCCCAGAATAGACTTTTTCTCCATTATGGGGACATAACTGATTCGGGGCAATTAATGAATCTTATTTATAATATAAAGCCTGAAGAAATATATCATTTAGCTGCTCAAAGCCATGTTAGGGTAAGCTTTGATATGCCGGAGTACACTGGAGATGTAACAGCCATAGGGACTACCCGATTATTGGAGGCGATAAGACTGAGTGGTATTAAGACTAGGATTTATCAGGCTTCAAGCAGTGAGATGTTCGGAGATGCTTCAGTGCCCCAGAATGAGGAAACACCCTTTAAGCCAACAAGCCCCTATGCAGCAGCCAAGGTTTATGCTTATTGGATGGTCAGGAACTATAGAAAAGGATACGGAATGTTTGCTGTGAATGGTATCCTTTTTAACCATGAATCTCCGAGAAGGGGAGAAACATTTGTAACTCGGAAAATTACCAGGGCTGCGACAAGGATAAAGTTAGGATTGCAGGATAAGCTTTATTTAGGAAACCTTGAGGCTAAAAGGGACTGGGGATATGCGCCCGATTACGTTGAGGCGATGTGGCATATGTTGCAGCAAAGTGAGCCAGATGATTATGTGATCGCCACTGGTGAAACTCATTCGGTGAGAGAATTTGTTCAAGGGGTCTTTGAGCTATTGAATTTACAATGGGAAAAACATGTCGAGATCGATCCGAGATATTTCAGACCATCAGAAGTAGATTATTTGCTCGGGGATTCAACCAAAGCCAAAAATAAATTGGGATGGCAGCCGAAAGTAAATTTTGAACAACTCGTCAAAATTATGGTTGAATCTGATCTTGAACTGGCTCAGAGGGAGTCATATCTAAAAGGTATGTCAACAAAGGGATAGGAAAATGAACTTTTGGCAAAATAAGCGCGTTCTGGTTACCGGAGGAGCCGGGTTTCTTGGCTCTTTTGTTTGCGAAAAACTCAGAAAAGAAGGGTGCCGGCAAATCTTCTTTCCCAGGAAAAACCAATATAATCTGGTTGAAATGGAGGCCTGCAAACGGGTTTATCAGGATGCCAGGCCTGATATCGTGATCCATCTGGCTGCGGTTGTAGGTGGGATTGGAGCCAACCAGCAAAATCCGGGTCGGTTCTTCTATGAGAATTTGATGATGGGGGTTCAGTTGATGGAGCAAGGACGGCTGTTTGGTGTTGAAAAATTTGTCGCCATTGGCACCATCTGCTGCTACCCAAAATATACGCCAGTGCCCTTCAAAGAAGAGGATATTTGGAATGGCTATCCCGAGGAGACGAATGCGCCCTATGGTTTGGCAAAGAAGATGCTGCTTGTTCAATCCCAGGCCTATAGGCAGCAGTATGGCATGAATGCGATATTTTTGCTGCCTGTGAATTTGTATGGGCCACGAGACAATTTTAATCCGGAATCATCCCATGTGATCCCAGCTTTAATCAAGAAATGTTCTGATGCCATAAGGAATAATGAAAAAGAAATTGTGGTTTGGGGGACGGGGAAGGCAACCCGGGAATTTTTATATGTTGAGGATTGTGCTGAAGGGATTGTTTTAGCTTCTGAGCATTACAATAAGAGCGATCCTGTGAATCTTGGGGCGGGTTTCGAAATATCTATTTCCGACTTGGTTATTTTGATTGCAAAGCACATAGGATTTAAAGGCCAGATTATCTGGGATAGAAGCAAACCTGATGGACAACCAAGAAGGATGCTCGATACTTCCCGGGTTCAAAAGGAGTACCATTTCAAGGCCAAAACTACCTTAGAAGAAGGACTGGCCAAAACCATCTCCTGGTACAGAAAGCAAGGGAGAATTCAGAATTTATGAAATACCAGGTGCGTAGCTATCCTATTTTAAAAAGATAAAAAGAAAAGTTCGACTTTTAAAAAATGCTATTTGCAGACTGAGAAAGAGATGATGAAGGTTTTACTGATTGCCGGCGCCCGGCCGAATTTTATGAAAATAGCCCCTCTCTACCGGGAGTCTTTACGCCACGTTTCGATTGAATGCAAGATTGTCCACACTGGACAGCATTACGATTATTCCATGTCCCAATCCTTTTTCGAAGAGCTGGAGATACCGGCGCCCGATTTCTACCTCAATGCCGGCTCCGGTTCCCATGCCATGCAGACGGCAACGATAATGGTCGCATTCGAGGAGGTTTGCCTTTTTGAAAGGCCTGACTTGGTCATTGTTGTGGGAGATGTCAATTCTACACTGGCCTGCAGTGTCGTAGCCAAGAAGCTCCGGATTGATGTAGCCCACGTGGAGGCAGGGTTAAGAAGCTTTGATCTTGCCATGCCTGAGGAAATCAACCGGATGGTCACAGACGCCATCTCCAACATGTTCTTCGTTACCGAGGAAAGCGGCCGGACGAACCTGCTCCGAGAGGGGAAGGCTGACTGCCAAATCCATATGGTCGGTCATGTCATGATCGACAACCTCTTCGATCAACTTGAGAAACTGCGGGAGGTAGACGAGGGTTGCTTCGCCACCCATGGGTTAAAAGAGCAATGCGGAAAGTACGCCTTCTTGACCCTCCACCGGCCGAGCAACGTCGATGATCGGGATACCTTAACGGAAATCGCAGCTGCTCTTAATATCATAGCAAAAAAGATGCCGGTCATTTTTCCGGTCCACCCCCGGACTGACAAGATGCTGGATAAATTCGCCATTTCTTTGTCGAAACGGATATTCCGCCTTCCTCCGCTGGGGTACAGGGAATCACTCTACTTGTGGAAGGATGCTGCACTGGTGATAACGGACAGCGGCGGACTGCAGGAAGAAACGACGGCTCTAGGCATACCCTGCATTACCATCCGGGATAATACGGAGCGCCCCATTACGCTGGAGGTGGGGAGCAATCTGCTGGCCGGGACTAGGCAAGATACTATCCTTGCGGCCTTCCAGAAAAGCCTAACGCGCGTCAAGGTTTTCAAAATCCCGCCAAAATGGGATGGGCAGGCTGCTAAAAGGATATGGCAAATAATCATGGGTGTCTATCGAAAAACCAAAGAAGCCTAATTTGTTTTGAGTTTTGTCGGAATGTTACTAGGAAGCCTGATCACCCATAAAGGCAATGTAACTAATCAATTTAAACTTGATTAAATAATAATTATGAATATAATTTAAAAATTGCTAGTTTAATCTTCTTTTTTTGTCTTCTTGGTTTAGTAGGTTTATTTTTTTCTTTTGAAGAATCTCATTTTTTATCGTTCTTGAGGGAATATTTTCAGATCTGGTATGGGCTTCATCTGCCCAAGGAATATCTGATTTATCATAATACCGTGTATTTGACTTTATGGGGGTTTTGTCGGCAACATGTGAGATAGGGTGACATGATCGGGCAAAGAATCAGGCAATCATTTAGACCAAATGGTTTACTATTTAAGATAATAGTGGGATGTAGTTTTGGCTTGCTATTGGGTATTGCATCTCTTCAGATTTCGCCGTTACTCGTACTGGGAACACTGGCAGCTCCTGTTTTTATATATGCCACACTCAAGAGGCCTGAGATAGCTCTTTTGGGAATCCTGATTGCCACGTCGAGCATTGTGTTTGAAGAGCAACTGCCTCTACTTTCCGTGGGCATTAGTTTGCATATTCCGGATTTATTGCTTTTAGGATTATTAGGGCTTATTGCCATACGTTGTTTGGTTGAGCCGGAGTTCAGGTTCGTGCGCACGCCACTCGACTGGCCACTCCTGATTTTCTACTGTGTGACGCTGTTCTCGACTTTTATTGCGATTAACCAATCGTCCGTGGATGTTGTAGACGCTAGAAGAGCGATTCGGGTATTATCGTATTACCTGACTTTCTTTATTGTCACCAATCTGGTGAGGAATCGCCGCCAACTCAACTTCCTGTTGAATGGCCTTTTTCTTCTAGCAACCATTGTTGCCGCGGCAATGGTAGTGCAATTCTTGCTGGGCCACTCGGTGATTATTTTACCGGGTCGCGTTGAGACTTTGGGGACACAGGGAGTTTCTTATGAAGACATTGAGCGAATATGCCCGCCCGGCTGGTCAATCGTACTGGTTTCGTTTGTTGCAATCGTCTGCATCCTGGTTGTAGAAAAATTCAAACCACTTGGGTTGCTGAGACTCCTGCAATGCGGCTTATTGGGAATGGCAATTTTAGTAACCTTTCTCCGGAGTTATTGGTCAGTACTAATCATGGTGTTTTTTCTTTTAGTGTATCTTTTAAGAGGGGTTGAGAGGCAAAGGCTTATCGGGTGGGGTTTGGTGGTCATATTCTCGGTCACTCTGTTTCTGCTAGTCGTATTCAGCAATCCACATTCACGGTCGGCGAGGTTTTTAGGCGCATCTATTGATAGGTTGGGCACACTTGGTAAGAGCGGGACTTTTCAGGGCAAAGATAGCTCCTTAGAGTGGAGAAAGATTGAAAATAAATATGCTTTTGCTACAATCATGACACATCCATTGATAGGCCTGGGAATGGGTGCCAGATACAGACCATGGGATTCCAGACTTGACTTCCCCAACAATCCCTACGATTTTAGAAAACATATTCACAACGGTCATCTATGGATTCTGTTGCAATCAGGTCTGATTGGGTATCTAAGCCTGATGTGGCTATCGCTTGCCTTTCTAATGCGTGGGTTTCGATATTGGCGGGGTGTCGCTAATTCTCAGTTGAAGGGGGTGGTGTTGGGTTTTACCCTCGTTTACCTGGCAATCTTGATTGCTGCCTGGGTTAATTCGACAACCATGCAGTGGCGCTGGACCCCCGTTATTGGAATTATAATGGGCATCAACGAGGTTATTCTGAGGAAATTTAGGACAGAGGAATCAGCCGCTTGACCAACCGTTTGGATTTCCTCTTGCTCTATCCTTTCGATTACAGAACGCTTGTACTTTCACCCATCTTAAGAGAAGAGGAATAAAATTAGTGTTAAAGAAATTCGTCAAAGACATGGCTATTTATTCGCCATCACAATTCCTACCGGCTCTCACCGCCTTTATCACTACTCCGATCCTGACGAGGCTTTTCCCTCCGGCTGAGTATGGCTATTGGGCACTGGCTTTAAGCGTATCTGCGTTTTTAGTTGCGCTAGCCGTTTCGGGCCTTGGCAGCGCCGTGATACGCTTTTATCCGGCCTATAAAGCCAAGTCGACCTTAAATGTCTTCTTTGCAACCATAAGTGTCTCCATTTGCACAGTCATCACCGCTGTTGCCGGGGTCAGTTTCCTGACTCTATTTCTGCTCAAAGAATTTCTGCCCTCCACGTTGGTTCACCTTTTGCCTCTTGTCATCCTGATCTTTGTTGCCCAAAGCATTTTCAGTGTTTTTATAGCGGTAATTAGAGCTCAAGAGCGCAGCGGATCATATACTTCCTTTCAGCTCATAATGAACTACGGTGGTCTTGGGGTTGGCCTGCTATTGGTTGCAGTTATGGGTTTCCGAGTCGAGGGTCTCTTGTGGGGCACCTTTCTAACCCTTGTTCTGACGCTGCCTTTCCTGATCTTCCTCGCTACCAAGAGTGTGGGTATTCACCCACAGAATTTTCATCTTCCGGATGCCCTTCAAATATGGCAGTATGCATGGCCATTGACTTTGGGAAGTATGGCCATGTGGGGCCTGCGTGTGTCGGATCTATTCATCATCAGCTCATTCCGGCCGGAACGAGACGTAGGGTTATATTCGGTGTCCTATAACATCTCCGCGAAGAGCATCGAACTTCTCGTATCATTATTTCTACTCAGCGTTTCCCCATTAGTTTATAGAACTTGGGAAAGTACGGGTCAGGCGGCCACAGAAAAGACCCTGACAATGGTCACCCGGGTGTACCTGATCCTGTGCCTGCCAGCCGCGGTTGGTCTGACTGTTCTCGCGTTTCCATTTGTAGCCTTGCTAACAACCCCGGATTATTATGAAGGATCCAGAATCGTCGGATTCGTGGCGTTCTCCAGTTTTGCCTGGGGGCTGGCGAACATTGCCATGATGGGAATAGCAATAAAGAAACAAGCACGTCGACTCGGAGCCAACCAGATTGCTGCTGCTTCTACCCACATCGGTTTGCAACTGCTGCTGGTCCCTCGCTTCGGCTACGTGGCTGCAGCGATATCTACTTTGATCGGCTACACCGTCTTGCTTGTCCTGCAGACCCTGGCTTCACGGCCTCACCTGACCTGGCGGTTTCCGTTCAGCACACTGCGCAACGTTATTGCTGCTTCAGTTGTAATGGGGCTGGCTGCCCGGGGGATCTATGGACTTTCCAGTGCCGGGAGTATGGGTTCACCCGCTTACCTCTTTCTGAGCATAGCTGTGGCGATGCCTACCTACGTTGTCTGCCTTTGGTGGCTGGGCGAAGTACAGGAAGAGGAGAAGCATACGGTTATGCAGCTATGGTATAGAGTAAAAAGGGGGGTAGCCTGACTAAGTCTGCATCACATTATATCCAGCGCATTCGGGAATTAGGCCCTTTGGGCACACTTCGGCGCGTCTGGATGCGGACCATGAATATGCTCGTTCTGTGGAGTCAGTCGCTGTGGTGGGGCTGGAAGGCTCGTCGAGAGATGAGCGATGCCGCATTGCTGGAGCGCACGACAGGCGGCTGGCGAACCGTGGACGCCCTGCTCGACCATCTGGCTAACCGTCCGTCTTCGTCTTTCATGCTGCCACATGAATCACCGCAGGAGACCGCCGCAATCCTATATCGTAATTATCCTGAGTATGTGTCAGCCGTGCTCACCGCAGCCGATGCCGCTTGTCGAAATGAGCTTTCCCTGCTCGGTCAGGTTTTCCATTACTCTCATGGCATCGATTGGCACTGCGATCCCGTCACGGGTTGGCGATTTCCCCTCTTACACAGGAGTCGTATAGGCCAGTATCTTGGGTCTGAGCGCCCAGTTGATCTCATAATCTTCTGGGAGCTCAACCGGCACCAGCACTTTATAACCCTTGGAATCGCCTATTGGCTGACTGGCGACAAACGGTACATGGATGCCTTCTGCTCCCAGATCCAGAGTTGGATCGAAACCAATCCATTGCAGCACGGCGTCAACTGGTATTATGGTCTGGAGGTATCTATTCGCATCATTGCATGGACTGTGGCTTTCCAGTTTTTTCGCAGCTCGCCAGAATTCAGGGAAAAGACGGGCAAAGCCTTCCTGAAAAGCTTATGGCAGCAGGCTGATTTCCTAATTAGCAACCTGCAGACTATGAGGAGTGCTGTACCAAACAACCACATGATGGCGGAACTAACAGGCTTGGCACTCGTCGGGGCGGCTTTCCCCGAGTTCCGTAGAGCGACAGCGTGGCGTGAAACCGGTCTACGCTTGCTCAACCAGCAGGCACCAGCGCAAATGCACACTGACGGGGTTAACAAGGAACAAGCCACAGGCTATCACCGTTTCATAGCCGAGTTGCTGCTCCTGATCGTGGCGCGCAGTCGCCAGGGTGCGCTGCCGCGTGAGCCTATTATAGAGACTACGCTGGAGCGTATGCTTGACTATGTGTTCTTCACTTTGACACCGGCCGGAACAGCCCCGATGTGGGGCGATTCCGATTACGGACGTGCCCTGGGCTTGGGACAAAACAAGGACTTTTGGGATTTTCGTCCAATTCTGTCAGCAGGGGCAGCGCTGTTTGGCCGGGCTGACTGGAAATATGCCGCCGGCCGTTTCGATGAGGAAGCATTCTGGCTCCTGGGCTCTGATGGTCTGAACCTTTGGGAGCAGATTGATGCCCGGCCGCCGGATCAGACATCGAAAGCCTTTCCGCACGCGGGCTTGTACGCCATCCGCGATGCGTGGTCTGCAGATACGGATGTCGCTTTCTTTCGATGTGGTCCGTTCGGCCTGGGCGGGGAAGGGCATTGTGCCCACGCCCACTGTGATCTTCTCAGTTTTGTTCTGTGGGTAAACGGTCAACCCCTGCTTGTGGACTCGGGCACCTATATGTACCACGGTCCCTGGAGGGATCATTTCCGTCTAACAGCAGCCCACAACACGGTTATGGTCGATGGTCGCGACCAGGCTATCCCAATGCCCAACTTTAATTGGCAGCAAATCCCCGCAGCGATGTGTATCGACTGGAAAGGGCAATGTGTAACAGGTGCATTGACATATTCAAACCAGGTAGAGTTTATTCGACATTTGGCCCATCCACGACCTGGTGTCTGGGAGTTGGTCGACAAGTTTACAGGCAATGATGAATCTCATAAAGTATCCTGGTTTTTTCACTTTGCGGCAAATTTGACTTTGCGTTGGATTGACATATCCAAGAGTGTGATTGTAGAAGAGCAGGGAAAGCCCTATGTCTTAGTTTTTCCACCAAAAGGGGTCTGTGTGGAACTCAAAAGCGACTGGGTTTCCTGCTATTATGGGAAGAAGGAACTCAATCCAATGTTGCAAGCGATCTGGGAAGGTGAGATTCTTAGCAGCAGTATTAACTTCTGCTGGAAATTTGAGGGCGTCAAAGAAAATAGCGAGGAGACATTATGGACATAAGCATTTTTGGACTCGGTTATGTGGGTTGTGTGACTGCAGCCTGTCTTGCCTCTCAAGGGCATCGGGTTATAGGTGTGGATATTAACATTGACAAAGTGGAAGCCATCAACAATGGTTGTAGTCCGATCATAGAGCATGGACTCGAGGAACTGATCCGCGAGGGACGAAGGTCTGGCAATCTACGGGCAACTCATGAGACATATGAAGCCGTTGTCCATGGAGATGTTCTGGTTGTTTGTGTAGGTACACCTTCAGATGCCAACGGCAATCTCAACTTCAAATTTATTGATCGCGTATGCATTGATATCGCTCAGTCTCTTCGTGAAGTGTCTGGTTTTCAAGTGATCGCCATGCGCAGTACTCTTCTGCCCGGTACGATAGACCAACGAGTCATCCCATTGCTAAACAAGGAATCAGGGAAACAAGCCGGAAAGGATTTTGGTGTAGCGAGCAATCCGGAATTCCTGCGCGAAGGTAGTGCTATTGCTGATTTCAATAACCCGCCCTTTACAATTATTGGAACAGTCGACGAACGAGCGGGAGATATGCTGGAACAACTTTACCGTGATATCCCTGCGAGAATATTCCGCACCGATCCGAATACAGCTTGCATGGTCAAGTACGCTTGTAATGTCTTTCATGGACTCAAGGTGGTTTTCGCCAATGAGATCGGTCAGTTGTGCAAGAAAGCCGGCGTCGATGGTACACAGGTAATGGATATCTTTTGCCAGGATACTCGCCTGAACATCTCTTCGAGATACTTGAAGCCTGGCTTCGCCTTCGGAGGTTCGTGCTTACCCAAAGATTTGCGTGCTCTGCTCTACTTGGCAAGGCACACTGACTTGCAGCTACCGATGCTCGAATCGATTCTACCAAGCAACGGCCTACATATCCAAAGGGTTGCAGATATTATTCTTAGTGATCCTAATCGAACCAAAGTAGGCATTATTGGCTTAACCTTCAAACCGGGAACCGATGATTTGCGCGAGAGCCCAATTGTGCAACTGGTGGAGATCCTAAATGGTAAGGGATTAAAAGTGAGGATTTACGACAATAATGTTTCTCTCTCCAGACTCATCGGGGGCAACAAGGCATTTATTGAACAAGTGCTTCCCCATATATCTGCTATGATGAGTGATTCGATGGAAGAGGTAGTGCAAAGCTCTGATGTCATTGTTGTGGGCCACGATTTGCAGGATGGAGGAGAACAGTTAGCCAATCTGCTAAAGCCGGACCAACTGCTCATCGATTTAGTAAAAATTGCCTCTAAAAAATCTCATCCTGCTGCATATGAAGGTATCTGTTGGTAGGAGGCGAATATGTCAAGCGCGTTGCAGCCACGAGAAAGTCAAATGAAAAAGGTGCTTATGATTGCGCACGTTTTTCCACCCTTCAAGAGCGTGGGACATTCAATTCGGGTGGTCAAGTTCATCAAATACCTGCCGGCTTTGGGCTGGCTGCCCCTGCTTCTTACCATTGACGACCGAAAGGAGTATGAGTACCATCTTAAAGAGGGTAGTCAAGAAACCTTGCTTCCGGACATCCCTCCAGAAGTGTCGATCTATCGAACAGCTGCAGGTGAGCCGTCCTTGGAGTTCTTGGAGAAGGAGAGGAGATGGGGCCAGCAGAATTGGCTGACCGCAGTGATTGTGAAGATTCTGGGTGGAGCGCGGCGGTGGGCATTTCGGAATCTCGCCTTGCCGGACCGGCGCGTGGTCTGGCTGCCTTTCGCTCTGAGGCGAGGGCTACAGATTGTGAGGAGTGAAGGAATCGACGTCATCTTTGCCACATGCCCCCCCAACTCTGTTGCCCTGGTTGGTGCATGCTTGAAACTGTTGACAGGAAAGCCGCTCATCCTGGATTTCCGCGATGATTGGATTGACACTCCCTGGTATCGTTCCATGCCCACAATTATTCGCATAATTAATCGAAAATTGGAACGCTGGGTGGTCAAGACAGCCGACAAGGTTATCCTCGTCACGGAATGGAGCGAGAACGCGTTCATAGAACGCTATCCAGGAGAGCCCCGCGATAAATTCGTTCTTATTTCCAATGGCTGTGATCTTGTGGAGTTTGCTGGGCTGAATGAGACGATGCCAGCGCCCCGCAACCCCAAGTTCACGATTGTACACTCGGGGACGCTGTGCGATTCAAGGGATTGGACGCGCACTCCAACGACGCTCTTTCAAGCCATCCACCACATTCTGCAACGCCAACCAGAGTTGGTGGAAGAACTAACACTAGCCTTCACGGGTTTCCTTTCAGAAAGACAGAGGCAAGTGGTAGAAGAAATGGGCTTATCAGGTTTGGTCAATGAGTTGGGGTATTTGCCCCGTGATGAGTTTTTGCGCCTCATGAATGCATCTGAAATGCTGCTTGTCATCAATTACGAGGGCTGTTCTACACTGATCCCCGGCAAAATCTATGAGTACTGGGCAGTTGGTGGTCCGCCGATTTTATTACTCAGCTGCCCTGGCGCCGCGGCAAGTTTCGTGGAACAGCACGGCCTCGGACTCACGGTTGACCCGTCCGATGTAGCCGGGATACAAGAAGCCATCCTGACTGTATATCTTCAGAGCAAGTCGGCCACGCCATTGCGCGTGAGCACCGCCGGCATCGAGGCGTACGATCGCCAGGCATTGACCCGAAAACTTGCAAAGGTTCTATCAATGGTTATTTGACAGGAGGATAAAGAGATGACTGGAGCTAACAAGAAGATCTATGGGTATTTTGGCCATCACAAATGCGCCAGCACGTGGTTCGGAGAAATATTTAACGAGGTTACGCTTGATCTTGGACTTCGTTACAGGATAGTTTACAAGAACCGGGATTTTGATGGCGATCTGAGAAAGTACATCACGGAAAACAATATTGATTTCATCGCGTACGCCAATGCCGATTTCAGCCAGGTCGCCAAGTTGGAAAACCTTGTTGGGATCCATGCTGTGCGAGATCCGAGAGACATTATTGTTTCTGCCTACTTCTCGCATCTCAAGACACATGAAACAGATGCGTGGCCAGAATTGATTGCATATCGTTTGAAACTGCAACAGTGCGATCAAGAAACCGGCCTCTTCCATGAGATCGCCTTCAGGAAAGAGCAGTTCGATGAGATGAGATCTTGGAAAGATTTTCATGGCGACAACATCATGCAGGTACGCTTTGAGGATGTCACCTCAAGGAGCTATCAGTCCATATTGTCGATCATAGGCTTCTTGGGATTGCTATATGAGGAACGTTACAGTTTCTCGAAAAGACTCGAGTACGTGTTTGCAAAATTGCTTAGAAACCTTGAGTTCAAGTTGGGAGTGCCGCTTCCTCGGATTCTCCATGCCTTACCAGCTGAGAGAATACTGGGGATAGTATGGAAAAACGAGTTTGAGAAAAAGGCAGGTGGAAGGAAACTAGGTGAAGAAAACAAAGATAGCCATTACAGAAAAGGTGTTCATGGGGATTGGAAGAACTACCTGACCAGAGATCATATTGCGATGATTCAGCAGCAGTATGGCGATGTCGTATTGCAGTATGGTTATGAAAAATCCCCATAGTGGCAACTCTCAAGTATTGCTCAAGTAAATACGGAACCATCGACAATCGAGAGTAGAGATTCTTCGCTTGATCCGATCGGCTGACCTGCTGCTGGCGATCAATATAGATTTGACAATTGGCAGTGCATTCTCCAACCCAAGTAGGAGTGTAAATGGCTTTCAGGCAGGTTGTTAAAAAAATACTCCCTCCAATCGTTTCTGACACGATCCGGTCGGTTAGGAAAGCGAAAGCATATCGTCGATATCTGTCCAAGGAAGGGATTCCGTATTCAACGGGATATTTTATCTATCGTAAAAAGCTAATTATGGACTCATTGAAAAATAGAAAATTGTTAGCTTGCTTTCGCCAAGGTGAATTTCTCCCTCAAGGCTATGGAATTGGTATTGATGAGCGGTGTGTTGAATATCCATGGTTTATTGGACAACTAGATGAAAGACCAGAAATTCTTCTTGATGCCGGTTCAGCCCTTAATTATGACTTCCTTCTAGATCTACCAATTTTACAATTAAAGGAGATTCACATTCTTACCCTTGCGCCTGAAGAGGAATGCTTCTGGCAAAAAAAAGTGTCCTACCTATTCCAGGATTTGCGGAATATTCCTATTCGCGATAATTATTACGACACAATCTCCTGTATCTCCACGTTGCATCATATCGGTTGCGATAACAGTAATTTCACTGGCAAGGATTCCGATTGTGAAAACCGTCCAGATGATTTTGTTGTCGCTATCAAGGAGTTGGGCAGGGTTCTAAAATACGGGGGGGCACTATCTATTACAGTTCCCTTTGGTGTGTATTGTCACCTCGGCATCCAACAGCAATTTGATACAAAGATGCTTTCAAAGGCCGTGGAGGCTCTTGCCGAATTCGGTGAGGTAACGGAAAGGTTTTATCTCTACTCAGCCAATGGATGGAATGTGGCGACAAAGGCTGATTGCGTTGGCTGCCACTATGTAGAGTGGACTGTTAATATATGGTTGCATGGTGAATTGCCAAAGCCCATTCCAAAAGAACCAGATCTTGCTGTCTCTGCTCGTGCTGTCGCGTGTATCCGTATGATCAAAAAAGCTGGAAGATGAGGCTATAGGATGAAAGTTCTATTTATTGCAGGCGTAGATATCGCAATTCTCCATAACCACCGTGCCCAACATTTTATTGCCTTTCTTGAGCAACTTGGCGTCCAGATGGACATCATATCCCTAACGCCATTCTATACAGGCCCATGGCCTGCAAACCCTTGGACTAGATTCCGGTATGGTCTTCGCGAAAGCATCGGCAATCCCATTTCGGTACTCAAGAGAAAGACTGGCGTAGAAGTGGCGATACGCAGGCTGCCCAGCCGGCTGGATGCCTTCGCGCATTCTCTGTGGGCCTATCTTCACTTGGGCCCACTGGCTAGCGAACGGTACGATGTATGCATTTTTGGTAATCCCGATAACGTCCTGCTGCCACTGTTCCTGAAGAAAAGAGGTCTGGTTGGAACCATCATCTATGACGATTGGGACTTTTACCCTGGATTCGACCAATCGTGGCTCCGGAATCGCTTGACAAGATATCGAGAGCATCTCTGCGTTTCGCTCGCCGATGTTGTTATCTCGGTTGGCAGCTTGCTATCAGAGCTGAGGAAAAGTCAGGGCGCAGCTCGAACATTGGTCATCCCCAACGGTGTTAACTATAACCTCTTCGCAACGGCACAACGAAAGAGGTCACACCCGCCCACGTTAGTCTACACTGGAAATCTGGCTGAGGATTGGGGTGTGGATGTGTCAATCGAAGGATTTGCCCTGGTGCGCAAACAGATTCCGGAGGCAAGATATCTTATCATCGGCTACAATGAGGGACGATATGTCGACTATCTTCACAACCTGGTAAACCAGTTAGGGCTAAGCGAAAGCGTCCTCTTCCTGGGTCCGAAGCGATACGAGGAACTACCTCACTACCTGGCCGAGGCAGATATAGGTGTAGCTCTGCACAAACCAAATGAGTTGATGAGATACGCCGTTCCCCTGAAAGTTGTCGAATACATGGCAGCAGGTCTATCCGTTGTAGGGACTGGGGTTGGAGAAACCGAGAAGTTGATTCTCGAGGGCGAAAGCGGTAAGTGTGTGCCATATTCGTCTGAGGACTTTGCCGGTGCTGTGCTCGATATTCTCAGTGACAGCGCCGTGCTTACTTGCTATTGCGAGCATGCTAAGGAATACGCTAAACGCTTTGACTGGGATTCGCTGTTCTCCGGACTACCCGATGTAATTGATACCGCAGTGCTTACGCAGGGCAGAAAGGCAACTATGACTCCTAAGCAGTCGGCTCAAACGCCACCCTTGAACCACCTGATGGCATACCTGCGGGCCAGAAAGGCATTTCTTGCAGATGTTTTCGTCGGGCGTAACAGGATCTTGTTAACGAACAAACAGCATATGAGATTTGCAGCCGAGTGGCTGGCAGCCGCACAGGATGCAACACCAGATGGCGGCGTTTCAGCCCTGTATTCAATGAGGACTGGTTGGGATGTGAGTTATCCAGAGACGACCGGCTACATTATACCCACTCTTCTTAATTACTTCCGCTTGGCAGGGCAAAGCATCTGGCGGGATAGGGCTATTCGGATGGCCGACTGGCTACTTTCAATACAGCTGAGCGATGGCGCCTTTCCACTACGGGCTGACCTCGTAACCCCTGCGGTATTCGATACTGGCCAGATAATATTCGGAATGATCGGCGCCTTCCACGAAACCCGGGCAAAGCAGTATCTCGACAGTGCAATAAGGGCTTCCCAATGGCTGACCTCGATACAAGAACCAACCGGGGCCTGGCTCCGGTACAGTTACGGCGGGATCAGTCATGCCTATTACACCCGGGTGGCCTGGGCACTGCTTGAGGTCCATAAGGAGTGGGATGACGGCGAGCTGCTCCTGGCAGCAAGAAAGAACCTGATGTGGGCAATGGTTCAGCAACTTGAAAACGGGTGGTTTCGGAACAACGCCTTCTCCGTTGACGAGTACCCCTCACTTCATACCATTGCCTATGTTGCACAAGGTCTGCTGGAAGCCGGTGAAATCATTCAAGATCAGCAATACATCCAGGCAGCGGCCAAGATAGCGGATGCGCTACTGGTCAGACAGCTGAAGGATGGTGCCTTGCACGGCGTATACGATCAGGACTGGCGGCCCACAGTCGGCTGGACGTGTCTAACTGGCAACGCGCAGATGTCCATCATTTGGCTGAAGCTGTACTTGTCACGCGGGAACAAGGCTTATTTTGAAGCAGCCAAGAAAGCCAATTCCTATTTGAAAAGCGTACAGAACCTTATGGCGAGCGATCCCGGAGTGAGAGGTGGGATCAAGGGTTCGTATCCCATTAACGGGGCTTATATGCCTTACGCCTATCCGAATTGGGCGACCAAGTTCTTTCTTGATGCTTTGATGCTGGAAGAGCGAGCAACTGCTCTGCCTGATCCTTCCGCGCTGGCTGTCGGGGGAAACATGGAGGTGGCCGGTTGAAAGTAGCAGTGATACTCGGTACGAGACCAGAGATAATCAAAATGTCGTCCATTATCAGGGAGTGCGCGGCTCGTGGATTGGATTGCTTGGTAGTGGACACAGGCCAGCACTACGACTATGAGATAAGTCAGGTGTTCTACGAGACGCTGCATCTGCCCCGTCCCCACTATCAATTGCGAGTTGGCTCCGGAACTCACGGGCAACAGACTGGCCGGCTGCTCATAGAGATTGAGCGCGTGCTCCTTGCGGAGAAACCAGATATGGTATTGGTTCAAGGCGATACGAATACAGTCTTAGCAGGTGGTCTGGCAGCGTCGAAACTGCGGATCATAGTAGGACACGTTGAGGCGGGGCTACGCAGTTTCGACCGCAACATGCCAGAGGAAACGAATCGTCTCTTGACCGATCACCTGGCTGACATGCTTTTTGCACCGACTCCGGAAGCTGAAAAAAACTTGCTGGCGGAAGGGATTCCTGCTGACAGGATCTTCATGACAGGTAATACCATTGTTGATGCAGTTCTCCATCATCTTGCAATTGCTGAAAGGGAGTCACATGTACTGGAGGAGCTGCACTTGTCAGAAGGGAACTACTTTTTGAGCACAGTGCATAGATCGGAGAATGTTGATTGCAGAGAAAGGCTGGTTGCCATTCTGCAAAGTTTTCAGGCTGTATGCGAGCGGTTTGGCCTCCCTTTGGTCTTGCCCATTCACCCAAGAACGCGCAAAATGCTGCACACATTTGGCCTCGTGATGCCGACGCAAGTTCTTCCTATAGATCCCATGGGCTACTTGGACTTTCTTCAACTGGAGGCAAAGGCAAAAATGATACTTACCGATTCAGGGGGGGTGCAAGAAGAGGCATGCATTCTCCGAGTTCCGTGCGTCACACTGAGGGACAATACGGAAAGGCCTGAAACGGTGATGGTCGGTGCCAATAGTGTGGCTGGTGTGCAGCCTGAAGAGGTTGTAACCTGCGCGGAAAGGATGCTTTCTATTTCACGGGACTGGGCCAATCCTTTTGGTGACGGAAAGAGCTGCTGCCGCATTCTTGACATCATCCAGAACTCAATTATGTGCCACAACGCTGTTAGCGCAAGGGTATTATCCAAAGCAGATGGTGAGAGGACGAAGTTGCGATGACTATCCGTTCAATCAGTGTAATTATATGCACTCGCAACCGGGCTAGTTTATTACCTAGGGTTTTAACTAATATTCGCGATCAAGACTACCCCGCAAGTGCCTTTGAGATCATCGTTGTAGATAATTGCTCAACAGATAATACAGCAGAGGTGGTTGAACAACTCGCTTCGAAACCAGGCGTACCTATACATTATGTACTTGAAACTCGTCCTGGAATAACTTCTGCTCGTAATCGAGGAGCTGAAGAGGCCCACTACCCTTACCTGGCCTATCTAGACGACGATTGTAGTGTCGAGCCGGACTGGCTATCGCAACTTGTTCAGGGCTTTGACCTGCATGAAAATGTGGTAGCGGTAGGAGGGCGGGTGGTGCTGGACTGGGATCAGCAGGAGAGACCGTCTTGGTTAGGACCTGAGCTTGAACCGTGGCTAGCCGCGTACAGCCATGCCGGTACTCAACCCCGGCTGTTAGAAATGAAAGCACGCGTAATTGAAGGCAACATGGCATTGAAGAGAGAAGCCTGGCACGCCGCAGGTGGGTTCCTGGGAATGGAACAATTTGGTAGCGCGCACATGGCTTCTGGAGAGGTTCATTATTTGCTCAGGCAGATCGAACGCAACGGCGGAAAGGTCGCCTATGTTCCTGGGGCAGTCGAATATCACCATATCGGTCAGCGGAACCGGCGATGGCTGCTGCAGCGGGCCTACTGGCAAGGAATCTCCGATGGTATGCTCGATTATCTTGTTTATAGGCGCTCGTGGCTATCAACAATTAGTCGTATTATCATCGATGCTACTGCAATGATCGTCCTATTTGGATACTCAGGGTTTTCTTATCTTAAGGCAGATCAAGCCAAAGGTATGTGTTATTTGGTGCGCGCTATCAGGCGCTTTAGCTTGGTGTTGAGCCAAATGCGTTTAGTGGGCGATTGGCCTTCCGTTCGATCATGGGTTTCGGCACATCATCCGACCCAGTGAAGACTGGGCAAATTTCCTACATCAATCTAGAGAAATGTGACTATGGTTAAGACTCCAAATCAAACTCGCAAACCGGTTACTTCGAGTGGAAGTTCGCCTCGCATTGCCCTGATTGGATGCGGCGCCATTGCAGAACTCTACTTTTTGCCAGCATTGGCTAAGCAGTCGAGTGTACTGGGATTCCTGACTCTGGTGGATCAGAATATAGACAGGGCGCGAAAACTAGCCGAGGCCTTCGGCGTAAAACAGTATCTCGCTGATTATCGGGAGGCTTTAGACAAGGCTGATGGCGTAATTATCGCCCTTCCCACTCAACTGCACCATCCGGTCTCTATGGAGTTTCTTTCGCGGGGGGTGCCGGTACTTTGCGAGAAGCCTCTGGCGGAGTCGGCTGACAAAGCGAGAGAGATGGTCGAACTGGCAAACAAGACGGGTGCTGTCCTGGCAACGAACTATTCGCAACGCCTCTGGCCCCAATTCGCAAAAGTAAAAGAATTGATTGTGGAGAGGTCTCTTGGTGAGCCGGTAGACATCAAATACTACGTTGGTGAACTCTTTAAGTGGCCCACTGTTTCCGGGTTTTACTTCAACGCGATAGGCTCTGTTCGTGGAGTACTGCGTGACCGAGGCGCCCATGTGATGGATCACATTTGCTGGTGGCTGGGCGGCAAGCCAAAAGTCATAATTTCTCAAAACGACGCTATGGGGGGGAGCGAAGCAGTCGCGTATGTTAAGTTTGAGCATAATAAGTGCAAGGGAGAGGTGAAACTGAGTTGGCTCAGCAGTTTTCCTTGTAAGTTCTTTGTCGAATTCGAACGGGGATCCATCGAAGGTGAGGTTTCTTATCCACAGAGCGTTCTCTTGAATATAGGGGGGCGGCCACAGAAGCGAGTGAATCTGAAATCCGAGTCCTACACGGCGCTTGGGGACAGAATCGTTGCCAACTTTATTCGCGTCGTAGTTGGAAAGGAGAAGCCATTAGTTCCAGCCATTGATGTCCTGGACTCAATCAGTTTCATTGACGAATGCTACGCAGCCGCTACCCGGTTCGAAATGCCGTGGTATGGAATCCCGGAGGTGATAAAATGACTAGCAACGAGACGATCCTAGTTACTGGTAGCGGTGGATTCATCGGCGGGTGGATTGCCGAGACGCTCTATTTGAGCGGTTCCGCCAATGTTCGAGCGGGAATCAGAAGTTGGTCGAGCGCGGCCCGCCTGGCCCGCTTCCCACTTGAAATCGTTCTTTGCGATGTACTTGACAAAGAAAGCATAACCCAAGCTATGAGAGGGGTGACTTGCGTGATCCATTGTGCTATTGGAGCCAGGGATGTCATAGTCCAAGGCACCGAAAACATGCTAGGAGCAGCTCTGGGTTCTGGAGTTAGACGATTTGTCCACTTGAGCACCTGCGAAGTCTACGGGCATGCGAGTGGGCAGATCGACGAGACGTCTCCATATCAGTATACAGGAAATCCATACGGCGACGCAAAGATCGATGCGGAAAAGTTATGTTGGGAATATAGAGAAAAAGGATTGCCGGTCACCATCCTCAGACCGCCAATTGTGTATGGTCCGTTTAGTACGGATTGGACCTTGAAGCTTGCTCGTAGGCTTCAATCTGGGAATTGGGGAATTTTCAATGAGTATGGTGATGGTGTCTGCAATTTAATTTATATAACTGATTTGATTGCTGGTGTTTTGCTGGCCGCCAATCACGAATGTGCGGTCGGTGAAGCCTTCAATCTCAATGGGCCGGAAACCATAACTTGGAATCAGTATTTTACAAGATTTAATGCAGCATTAGGTCTGCCAGAGCTAGGAACTATAAAACCGCAAGGGGCCAGACTTCGCACGACCCTTGTGGAGCCGGTGAGGTCTGCGGCCAAGTTTGCTCTCACACATTTTAGAGCCCCTCTCCGGCGAATATCTCAGAGATTCAGGCTAGCCAGGCTGGCGATGCAAAGTGCGGAGCGCTCCCTTACAACGTCTCCTCGCTCAGCTGAACTGAATCTATACAGTCGAAACGCAGTATATCTAACCTCAAAGGCACAGGCGGTACTTGGCTATAGGCCGAAGTTTGACATTGACAGCGGCTTGAAACTAAGCATTCTTTGGCTCGATCATCTTGGCCTTTGCCCTAATGCTTCTGTCCATTAAATATATTCTACCCCCTATCGCATTGGGCTTGATATTTTCAGCGCTATTCCTAGTTCAATTGGTTAATGAAAAATTTCTCAGGACATTCCCCATGGGTAGAAAGAAGTGAAGGTCATTGTTTGAACGGGAGCGAAATATTGGCGTCAATATTGGAACAATTTTGTTTTTCATCATTCCACTATTTATTATGGATAGATTGATAATTAATTTGGCTCAACTCTTTCGCAAGATTCCTTCTTTTGGAAGAAGAGACCTGAAGAGAGACCAGGAAGATCATGAGGATTGGTCAATCATAAGGATTTTCTTAAGTTCTTGGTTATGTTAAAGACTAAAGTTGCCATAGTGTCAGCATGGTATGCACCATATCGAGTGCCGCTGCTGCGTGAAATTGCTAAGAGGAAAGACATCGACTTAACCGTTATTTTTTGTACTGAGATTGAATCAGGACGGAGTTGGTCGGTACCAAGGGTGTTGCCGTTCAAGGCTGTTTTTTTGAAATCTCGAACGATTGTTCGTTACAAGTACCATGATATGTTTGGTGATAAAAATGCGATTCGATATCCTTTCGGACTGTTTCATGCTCTTAGAGATGCTGACCCCGAGGTGGTGGTGGCTTATGAATTTCGCCTTGAGTGTCTCCTTACTGCATTATATAGTCTGATGCACAAATGTGCTTACGTCACCTGGTCAGATACGACTGAATCTTTTGACGCACGCATGGGTTCAGTTCGCAAACTCATCCGAAGGGCTCTCCTATCGATATCAAATGCGCTGATAGGTTCCTCATCAGATACAATAGACTATTTCCATCGCTCATTCAGCTATCCCCTTGAGAGATCGTTCCTCAGTATTTTAAGCTCTCACGTCGATGAGTTGTCCAAATCTTTGGCCGTGAAGTCTCTACGGAAACAACCCCCTGAGGGAAATGTTCGTTTCCTCTATGTTGGTCAATTGATTCCCCGTAAAGGTGTCGATCTGTTAATAACCGCATTTTCAGCACTCAAACAGAAATTTTCAAAAGTCCTTCTCACCATCGTCGGCGATGGACCCGAACGAATATCATTGGAAAACTTGAGTACACAACTCAGATGTGGTGATAAGATAATATTTAAAGGGGATATCCCTCACGATAAACTTTGGGAAGAAATGGTACTTCATGACGTTTTTGTCTTCCCCACGCGGCTTGATGTGTTCGGACTTGTTGTGGCGGAGGCAGTGGCTTGCGGATTACCAGTAATTTGTTCCCACTGGGCCGGTGCTGCACGTGATCTAGTTGCAGATAATGGAATGATTGTGACCCCAGAAAATATCCCTGAACTGGTTTTGGCAATGGAGAAACTAGTACTTTATCCCGATTTAAGGGTTAGGATGGCGAATGCGGGTCAATCTGTATTGGAAAAACATAATCTAATGTCTGCTGTGCAAGGCTTTCTTGGTGCTGTGGAGAAAGCTGCCTCAATGCGCTCATGAGCAAGCAGACAAGAACCATCTTTAGTTATGGAATGATCGAGCACGTTCTCCATACAGCGCGTTACAGGGTTTTTTGTACATTAACCGAAGGCAGGCAGGTCAGAATATTCTCTTGCGCAAAAAGGTACATAAAATATTTCAAGAAAATAGCCTTGTTACAATTTGCTGCATATAAGCATACCGGGTAATTTACTGAAGTTTCCTAAATCCAGTAGGTGGTAAAGGAGGGGTACCGAGAACAGATTCTAATGCACCGATATCTGGTGCAACCCCATTATAAGGAAGTCCAACATTTGTCCCGGCATCAATTAGAGGGCTTGTTGAAAGTAGTTTGTAGTATTGGGTAGATCGGTCCCCCGTTGCAATAAATTGTGGATTTGCAGCTAGATTGTTGGAAAAAGTTGGATTAGTTACACCAGCATCATTTATACTGCCCATAGCACAATTATAGAAATCATTGTAAGTGACAACTGGGTTTCGTATATTGGCGACATTGTTCCCCCAAAAGTAGACCCCAGAATAGGTCTGGTTAGTAATAACGTTGTTTTTAATCTCAAGACCATCAATATAATTACCAACTAGATTTCCCTCAACGATGATTCCTGAGAACCCTGACCATGCGTGATCTGGTCTAATCATATCAATATCATTGTTATATATTTTTATATTAGACAAATCATAGGCATGTGCAGCATTAGTGATGGAAATACCGTAATCATAGATGTTATGAAAAATGTTATTCCTGATTCTTATATTACTAAGTCCATCGGCATTATAAAAGAAGCCTGTGGAGTATATAAAAACTCCGTTCCCAATAATATAATTGTTGTAGAAATCCAAGTCATCAATAGATAATTCATGTCCGTTGAATGGGGTAATATCAGTGGGATGGTTTAGGATGTTATTGTGGAATTTTAAAGAATATGTTCCACCATTTTTTCTTCCAGAATTAAGGGAAATAAAACCCCCGTTGAAAGTGCAATTATAAACTTCGCTATCTTTCTCAAAATTATATATTTCAAGAGGCATGGGATATGCGTGGCTTGAATCAACAGTAATGGTACAATTCTCAATTATACTATTGTTCACCCAACCAGGAGCAGCTCTTATACCACATCCACCCCTTGTAGATTCATCAATTGTAACATTATTAATCGTTAGGGTATCAACACATCCCAACATTATTGATGCGTTTGTTGCCCCCACAGCATAAGGTAAAGAACAATCAGTTACGGTTAAATTGCTTAATGTACATCCAGTCGCATACCCCGGAGGAGGAACTGGAGGGGAGTTTTGGTCTACACCAGTCCAAGTAAAGTACCCGATTACACGGATTCCTCTATTATTAATATGCTGTAAATTACAGTTCGTTAAAGTGACATTATTTCTCCCAGAAATACTTATCCCATAAGCTAATTGATGGGTTTGTCCATCAAGCGTAAATCCACTTATTGTCTGATTGCCATTAACCAAAGGTGTAGAATCAACCTGAAGATAGACGTCATTATAGGTACTGTTAATGGTAACATAGTCTTTCCCTGCTCCTTCAATATTTACTCCTACAGCTAAAGTGCATGGACTATTATCAGTATAGGTTCCAGCATTGATATGAATCGTATTCCCACTGGTTGTCACATGAGTGCACGCATGACTCAAAAGTTTCCAGGGATTACCTGCCAAACCATTCCCAGTTGTATCACTGCCTGAAGGGTCTATATAATATGTTGTTGCTGCCCAACCTGGTGAGTCAATAGCAAAAACTGCAATCAGCACAATCAAAGTATCCCGGATTTTATTAATGAGTTTATGTGTACTCATAACCCAGCACTCCTTCCTTAATAAGGTCAAAAGAGGGGGCAAGTCTGCCTTTGACCTTTGAGCAGCAGATCTTCAAGCTGCGTTATTCGCTGCAGGTTTTCTGCAAAAAGGGTAATGAAATCAGCATCGTCGGTATCATCAAAAAACCGCCTCGCCACGTCGCCTTCGGTTCATGACGTAGTACCATGAATTAGGGGGGATTGGATTCGCAACGGTCTTGTCATAATATCTCTTTGATAATAAATTACCCTATGAAAGTCAACACCAGATTTTTTTTGTTTTATTAATAATAAAAGACAATTGATGATTGATTGTGGTATTGAATTCAAACATGTCTATCCGTTTGGGGTATCGTATTCGCCCGGCAACCCTGCTGCCATGTCCCCTTTTGTGAAGAGGACTTAGGCCAGCGGCTTTGCGGCCTACCATTTCAGGTGGTTTGCCTTTTTCGGTAAATAACTGTATGGGCCACTAACAATGACCATTTAAACAATAATATATTATTGTTTTATAAGAGCGTTGATATAAGCACATCAACGTATCTATGCGAAAAATATACCAAAGATTGTTCCTAAATTGAAGAGTTCAAAAAAATAAAGTAAACAAAATTAAATAGATAAATATTTTAGAAGATAATTTTTGACGTGACTAAAATGAGAAGGGTATGATTTTTAATACTGTAACGTTGATTAGTTATTTTTCTGTAGGGAATCCAACATCTGTGCATCATAAGAAATACAAGAAATTTTTATAAATCAACCACACTTCCCCTGTTTTTCAATGACTTATTTGCAGCCTCAAGCATTTTTACTACTGAAAGCCCTGCATGACCATCATTTAAATGATTGCTGCCACTGCTTATATCTGAGCACTTCGATTCTCACTGCCCATTACCCTCAATCCTTCAGCTCTTTACTTATCCGCAGACTCCCATAACACCGTCGGTACTTCTCGTAAATTTCTCTGATTATTTAATTCCGCATTCCACCTTTCACGTTCCACGTTTTCCCTCTGATCAGCACTCCTGCTCGCAAGCTATTCCGGAACATCCCCCACAGCCCGGGTCAGTATCACACACATAGCCTAACCCGTCCTTGTCTGCGTCAAGTTGCTGAGAATTACAAAAGCTCGGGCAATTGTCACATACGTCGCCCACACCATCTCCGTCTGCATCTTCCTAGCTCAAGCTGCACTTGCCGTTAGTAGAACAACCTACAACACAATCAGCATCACTGGTGCAGGTTGTGCCTGCTTTATCTTAACCGGGCATACAGGTGCCAAGCTTTGGCCCGTTTGGTTTTGTCGGGCAGTTATTCTCGTTATCTGCAGTGGGCCCCAAAAACTGGACAATATGGTAAGCTCTGAGTCGTATCTAAACTGAAAGGAGAAGACCGTGAGCAAAAAGAAGAAAAAATACAGGCCAGAGTTCAAAGCCAAGGTTGCCCTTGAGGCATTCAAAAAGGAGGAGACCACCTCAGAACTGGCTGCCCGGTTTGGCATTCATCCAAATACGATCAGCAACTGGAAGAAAACCTTATTAGAAGGAGTTGCTGATATTTTTGAAAAAGGCAACGAATCCCACCAACAGTCTGAAGCCAACATCGACGATCTGTACCGGCAGATCGGGAAGCTACAGGTGGAACGGGATTTTTTATCAAAAAAGCTCAGTCTTTAAGCATACCGCAGCGCAAGCAGATGATTGAGATTGAGTCTTCTGAAATCAGCATTGTCCAACAGTGCCGGCTTTGGGATGTGCCGCGATCCTCGTTTTATTATCGACAGCGGCCGATAAACCCAGAGAACCTTGAACTGATGAAGCTCATCGACGCCCAGTATCTCAAAACCCCCTGCTGGGGCAGTTTATCGAGTTTATCAAGCGACTTCTTCATGGAGTTGATCGCATGGTTTTTCTGATTGTAGATGGCCATCCGGTCCATAAGGCGAAACGAATAACTCGTTTTGTAAAAAGCATAAAAAAGCGCTTTCGTCTATTCTTCCTGCCGCCCTATTCGCCAGAATTAAATCCTGATGAAGGGGTTTGGAATGACTTAAAGAACAACGCGATTGGCCGGCAATGTATTACTTCGCCCGATCTACTACATGGTGCAGTCATAAGTCATCTGCGCTTTATTCAGAAATCACCTGCTCGTGTTTGTTCATATGTTAATCATGAAACCACAAAATATGCCGCATGAAGTTAATATTATTATGAGACCCTTAATAACTTCCTGATAATAGCGGTTTTCAAAATCACGGAAACGTTTTACAGTTTCATGATCATCGTAGAGGGTGCCTTTGAGTTTTTGGTTGGACATATATATTGTATCCAGGTTAAATAATTATTCCCCCATACTCTCTGCATAAAGCATAAAACCGCCAGCAGGTATTTACCAACCTAGAGGTGGTTATTAATACTAATCAGAACAGAAACTGGCGATATTAAGTCAAACATCAAACTCCCTCCGCAACCACGGTTAACTGCTAGGACACACATCACCTCTGCCATCTCCATTAGTGTCCTCCTGGTTCAGGCTGCATTTCCCATTTGATGAACAGCCATTTGCGCAGTCAGCATCACTATGACAGGTTATTCCAGGTTTATCTGACCAGGGCATACAGGTGCCAAGTAGCGGTCCGTTAGGGGTGTTCGGACAATTATCTATACAATCTGGAACTCCATCACCATCAGTGTCCGTATCAGGCACCCCACATCCGCAGATGCCGGGCGCTGTTTTTAACGGATCATTGGGACAACCATCATCATTCGAGGTGCTGTACCCGGACGGTACTGTTGCTCCGCCACATACAGTCACTGCCGTGCCAGCACCGTGACCGTCACCATCAGCATCCACATACACCGTCCAGTTCTTAAACTTCGTATTATCAAGTGGAGCGCAGTCACATACATCTCCAACCCCATCTTTGTCTGTGTCTTCCTGGTTCATGCTACATTTCCCATTCGATGAGCATCCGTTCACACAATCAGCATCACTATGGCAGATTTCTCCAGCCTTATCTGAGCCGGGCATGCAGGTGCCAATGTTGGGGCCGTTTGGTGTATTGGGGCAATTGTCTTCACTATCAGGTATGCCATCACCATCAACATCTGGTTTAATTGTTGAGGTTGTCAGCTCTATGCTTGTCGTGCTCTCAACTACCGATGTTGTAGCAATCGAGGTGGTTGTCGGGATTATTGACGATGTGCTGATCGATGTTGTCGGCTGCACGGTGGTAGTAGTTGGAATAGTGGTCGTGGTGCTCGTTGACGGTAGAACGTTGGTCGTGGTTGTCGGCTCTATGCTCGTCGTGCTCTCAACTACCGATGTTGTAGCAATCGAGGTGGTTGTTTCCTCTATAATTGTGGTGGTCTCAGGTGCCGTGGTGGTCATCGGGATGATCGACGTTGTACTGCTCGATGTTGTCGGGACAATTGATGAAGTGCTGCCAGATGGACTCCATTCAAATGCCCCAATGTCCCAATTTGCACCCCACTTAATATTTCCAATGATATCAGATGTCTGCCCTGCATCTGCAGCAGCGTCGATGCAGGGGGAGGTGTCTCGCAGACGAAAGTCAGAAATGTCGGGATATGTTTTGGTAAAGATAAGATTGTCACTCGTTGCATGGTCTGCCTTTATAGCACTCACAACTGACGAGAAAGTTTGAAACTGAATTCCGTGTTTGAAAAGCTCATCTGCAATCCAGCCTATTTGCGTAGTTGTTAATTTAGAGTCATGGGGACTATACAAGTTGAATACTGCACCAGTCTGTCTTCCCAATTCAACATAATGATTGACATTAGACCGAATCGCGGCTTCTGTACCATCGCCCTTGATGGTTGTTGCATCCAGCATTTTTAAAGCAAAGATGGGCACATTATTCAATCTTTGCAACCATCCATTAAAACTCATTCCCCCAGACAACCCGCATACATCTTTTACCCACGTTACAAGGTTTGCCGTATAAAGCCCGCTGGGATATCCAATGGTTGCAGGGGTTACCCCGGTTACAGAGGCAAGCCAGTCCTTCGTAGCTGATACTTCTTCACGCCAGAAAGCATAATTAGGCACGGAAATATCCAGATTAGTCGTGCAGGGGCAAGCCTGAGCGCCGCCGGAATCTGCCAGAGAATATAGTTTTAACCCGTCCAAAACGTTGGTAGAATTTGTTATTGTCCAACCCTTTCCTGCAGCCGCCGCTCTTAAATCAGCGATAGTTTTGTTTCCTGCAAATGTCTGGGTAACCCGATTAGTGACCTCATCACAGGTCAGAATTATTTGATTGTTTGCTGCATCCACATTCACTGCTGCATTGGTGTTAGTACTGGTAACCTGAAAAGCAGTTGTGCAATCCAATGTAGTATGTGACCATCCATGGACTGCCATCTCATGCCCTGCCTGAGCAAGATTTCTAATGACCGTTTCCTCACCTGCAGTAATTTGGTCACGCCAGACAAACGCGGTGAATTTGCCATTGTAGGGAGAAATGGTACTTGCTATGTTATCCCAATACGCAACATCGTGATCGTCACTGATAATTGTCCACATTACATTCCCATTAATTGGAGAGGTTACCTCTGATGTCCTGGTTGTTATGTTTCCCCCTCCATCTGTGGGATTGCCAACAAAGTTACTTGAACTTTTGTAATCATTTCCGGTCACCAGACAGTTAGCATATGTTAGTGTTGCCCCTAAATCTTTGCGAACCCCACCTAGGTTGCCAACAACCAAACAATTCTTAATGGTTCCTGAACTAGTCCCCTCATAGTTAATGCCCCAAAATGAACTGCCGGCAACGGTGCAGTTGTTTACGTTAACATCGGTTGCATAGTATGCAAATATTCCAAAACTACTTGAGTTTTTAAATACGCAGTAGTTAATGACTATATCAGCGCTTCCTTCATCGGCGGTTATACTCCCCCCATCAGCAATAATATTTTGAAATACTATATGGCTTCTGCCATAAGTTCTGAGCGTGGGATCTCCATACTTAATTATCGCTGGGCCGCCTCCATATGAGTTAATTGTTATTCTTAAAGTTGCATCGGTTCCCGATGATGGTGGTGATAATTGCTCATTATACGTCTGCCCGCCTTTTATGGCAATAACATCCCCCCCTGAATAGCCACCCCCTTTGGCTTGCATATTTGCGATTGAGTTAAATGGCCCAGACCCCCCTGCTGCGCCACAGACGGTTGTTGAACCGTCCCCGTTATTTGCACAGGAATTATCAACGTAGTACTGTGCAGCAATGCAAGGAGATGCAACTAAAAAAATAATAAAGATGATAAGGCAACCCTTTTTCATTTTTAGTCCCTCCAAATCTGTGCATCATAAGGAATACAGGTGAATTTCATAACTCAACCACACATCCTCTGCTTTGCAATGACCTGTTTGCAGCCTCAAGCATTTTTATTACTGAAAGCCCTGCATGACCATCATTTAAATGCTTGCTGCCGTTGTTTATGCAATCTATAAAATGCTGGGCTTCAAGTTTCAGTGCCTCTGTCTGGTCAACCTTTGGAGCCCACATATCTCCTGAGCGGTAACTTACCAGCAAATTATAAACCCCCTCGGCACTGGTAATATCAACCCCTTTGTCATATACTTTAATTTTATCAGCAGGTTCCAGGTCGTTCCAGACCAGCATCTTTTTCTGACCGCACAGCAAAGTTGTGCGCACCTTAACCGGTGACAGCCAGTTTACGTTGATGTGAGCAATAATATTGTTGGGGAAATATACGGTAAGAAATGCGATATTTTCCAGTCCGTAATTTAAATGGGCAGCCCCGGTTGCGGATACTGCAACTGGTGATTCCGGTATTAAGAAATCCATAATTGCCAGATCGTGCGGGGCAAGATCCCATACCACGTTTACATCGTGCTGGAAAAGGCCCAGGTTGACCCTCATTGAATCGAAGTAATATATATCTCCTAATTCACCTTTATCTATGAGGTCTTTTATTTTCCGCACCGCGCCAGTGAAAATAAAGGTGTGATCAACCATTATTTTCAGCTTACTCGTATCAGCCAGGTCTATGAGTTCAATAGCCTGCTCTGAGGTTGCAGTTAACGGCTTTTCAATAAATATGTGTTTGCCATTCTCGAGTGCTGCTTTTGCCAGCTCAAAATGGGTGCTGACCGGTGTGATGATTGCTACCGCATCAATATCAGGTGAACCAGTTATTGCGGTGAAGTCATCTGTCAGTTCAACGCCAGGACAAGCTTTGCCGGCACGTTTTAGCGCATTGGGATTCTTGTCTGCAATACTGCAAACCCTAACATCGTCTATTCCCATAAAGTTTCTTACTATGTTAGGGCCCCAGTAACCATAGCCAACAACACCTAATTTAAGCATGGTTTTCTCCTGAAACAGCTATTCGCAGCATAATATTTGTTATGAATCCCCCGGAACGCTCTTCTCAGCAGGCAAGAATAATCTGCGAAAAAAAATATCTTAAAAATTACGCTTTCTTCTTATCCTTTCACAATCAATACAAACTATAGTTAACGACATGAAATAAGCAGACATATGTAGAGTCATTGCGAGCGCAGCGAAGCAATCCCTTTGAATGATTCTGAGATTGCCACGTCGTCCCAATAATAGGGACTCCTCCTAAGAAACTTCCGTTCATGCACAATTCAAAAACATTGTGCAGGTGGTTCATGCATGCAATGACACCCCCCTGTTTCCCCCCTTGCCAAGGGGGGATGTAAGAGGGGTCTCCCGAGACTTGTTTCTTTCATGAACAACCCCGAAGCGCAGCGCCGGGGTCAGATGCTCGCAATGACAACGTACTCTTGTTGTTCCCTATAATTTCATCAGGAGAAATTTAGTCAGCCCCATCGCCTGAAAAGACAGCTTTAAATGTATTAAAAATAATTTTTATATCTAACCAGAGGTTCCAGTTTTTTGCATAATAAAGGTCCAGGCGAACCATTTCATCAAACGTGGTCTTGCTGCGGCCCGTGGTCTGCCACAATCCGGTAATCCCAGGCTTAACGTCAAGGACTCTCTTCCGGTGCCAGTCTTTATAATCAGCCACTTCATATGGTATGGGCGGACGGGGTCCGACCAGGCTCATCTGGCCTAACAGCACGTTAAAAAATTGGGGTAATTCGTCGAGACTTGACTTGCGCAAAAATTTTCCAATCAATGTGACGCGCGGATCATGTATCATTTTAAAATAGGAGCTATTCTGCGCGCCCATGTTTATTTCGACAAGGGACCCAGCGATAAATTTTTTTAAGTACTCTTTGTGCAGATTATTTTTACAGTCAGTGTCCATGGAACGGAACTTTAAGAACGTGAATGGTTGTCCCTGGTAACCCAATCGGTTTTGGCGGAAAATGACCGGCCCCTTTGACGTGATCTTTATAATGATGGCGATAAGAAGCATTACGGGAGAGAGGAGAATGATTCCACAGATTGCTGCAAAAATATCGATCAGCCTTTTGCAATAGCGATCCCAGTTCAGGCCATAGAGTAAATTCTCAATTGCAAATACTATGTGCGGGTCAATTGTTATGGCTTCACCAATGCCCGCCATCTCAGAGAATTCCATTTTTACCAGAGCCGGGCGGCCTCCGCCCGTGGATTTTTTTGTATCTGGTTTGTTAATTGATATGCCGCAAGCCTGCTCATCAGGATACGAGCAGAAGGTTATGTTATATGATGAGGCACTATAACCCGCAGTTTCATTTATGGTATTCTTTAGCTTTTGGATAACATTATAAGCACCCTGTTCTGTAGTTTCAGGCAACAGGATACAGATAACGTTATTCTGTATTAACCCTATGCGGTCTACTATTCTTAGAGTTAATTTAATTCTGTCTGCAACTATGTTAATAATTTTTTTATTTGTATTATTTGAAAACGATAAATTGATAGATATGAATGAGAAATACCCTCCATTCCTTTCAGTTCGCTCTCTTTCATAGCGAAGAATCTCGGCAAATCGTTTTTCATCAAGTACCGTTTGTTGTATGGTATTGTTCTGTCCGGATAAATTTAATTTTATCCAATTCGATAGAAATCTTTTAGTCACCTTTAACCCCCCCGGATGTAATCCGTCAAGTACTTAGTCCTTATTATTTATATCTGCTTCTAAAAAATGTATTGTGTGATATTTTTTCAGGAAGGATTTATCTTGTATAATTTATACATTAAACAAATTATAATGTCAAAACATTTTATGTATTTCATAATAAAAGATAATGGCGAAATATTAATTTAATCTATGCGATAATTAATAATCTTATTTAAATAATGATTTTAAATGATATTAGGAGCGGCTGATAGTAGAAATATAAAAAATCCGTAAAAAGCTTTCCGGCTCCGTTGAAGTTGATGAATTTTTCATCGGTGGCCAGAAGTCCGGCAAGCGGGGCTGGGGTGCTACGGGTAAAACAATAATTACAGCGTTGCAGCTGGCAGCATATAGGCGCATGGATATCTATTTTAAAACGATCTGTCAGCGCTGCTAACAGATCAAGAAATTTAAGGTAATCATCCTTTTCAATGAAGATATCCCTGCATTCACTGCCGCGCGAGAGGACAAGGTAGCAGGTGTCTGCATAATCAAGCCATACGGGTCGAGCCATGCTGCATACTATACTGCATCTAAATTGCGGTCAGGATTCTTCGTGCAGATTCATCCCCGCACAGGGGCAGGGCTGGAAATAAAATTTTAGGCAATCAAAGGTATTAAAAAAGTGATGGGCTTGGATGGGTCAGCAGGCTATCTTGATGCATTAATTATAGAAGTTAGCCAGGTAAAGAAATTTTCAATAAGGATATTTTTTCTTATATTGTAATACTGCCAGGTTGGGCTCTCAAACCATATATTTCCCTCTCCGTCCTGTTTCCCTAACACCTTCCAGTATATTGGTGAAAAATTACTTTTATTAGTGCTGAACAAAAAGTTCGCCAGCGGTCGCACGGTAAAGTTTTCCTCTGCTGTCTCACCAACCTCATAAAATAGCTTTCCATCTCTTGACAGATATACCTTAAAGCTGTCACATCCCTTTCCGTTCCAGCGTAGTGTTGGGCGACTGGAAATTACTTCACCGTTACCTGGTGATAGAAGCTGAATGGTTTTTTCTGTTATTTCTATGCGCACGCTATCGCTACTGTCAAAAATACCGTCAGACACGGTTAATTCAAATTCATAAAAACCTTCGTTTTCTGCGACGAACGAAGCGATAACCTCATTCTCATTTTCAAGTATAACTTGGAGGCCGGAAATCTGTTGCCAGCGATACTGCAAGACATTACCATCGGTATCGTAGCTACTAGAACCGTCAAGCAGCACCTTATTCCCTGCCTGTACACTGCGGTCATACCCTGCATTCGCCACAGGGCTTGTGTTTATCTTAATGGTAGTCGTTGTCTCTACCGGAACCGTTGTTGTGCTTATCGCTACCGCAGTGGTGGTTGTTATCGGCTGAACAGTTGTTGTGGTTGTTAGCGCGGGTGTTCCTCCACTCCCGCCTCCACTGCTGCCACCGCCTCCTGCAGTAGTCGTGGTTGCACTGCTTGTCGTGGTGGTCAGCGCTGCCGTCGTGGTAGACGTCGGCACGCTGGTAGTCGAAATAATTGACGACGTGCTGCTCGAGGTTGTCAGCGGTGCCGTCGTGGTGGTCAGCGCTGCCATCGTGGTAGACGTCGGCACGCTGGTAGTCGAAATAATTGACGACGTGCTGCTCGAGGTTGTCAGCGGTGCCGTCGTGGTGGTCAGCGCTGCCGTCGTGGTAGACGTCGGCACGCTGGTAGTCGGGATAATTGACGACGTGCTGCTCGAGGTTGTCAGCGGTGCCGTCGTGGTGGTCAGCGCGGCCGTCGTGGTAGACGTCAGCACGCTGGTAGTCGAAATAATTGACGACGTGCTGCTCGAGGTTGTCAGCGGTGCCGTCGTGGTGGTCAGCGCTGCCATCGTGGTAGACGTCGGCACGC
>Ga0209777_10000682_pt1 | contig 53614 bp, 48 predicted proteins | sample FrelakmetHBP12HB_FD_187147 | JGI IMG/M metagenome (GOLD analysis project Ga0209777, IMG submission 187147) | Freshwater lake sediment microbial communities from the University of Notre Dame, USA, for methane emissions studies -HBP12 HB (SPAdes)... | ecosystem: Environmental > Aquatic >...
TCAGAATGGAAAGGATTCCCAGAGCGATCTACACGAAGGAGCTACGAGAGGAAGCAGTGAAGCTGGTAACGGAAGGGGGATTAAGGATACCGGAGGTGGGGCGTAGGTTATCGGTTGCTCCCTCGACAATACGGTACTGGGTTAAGGCAAACAAGGAAGGCAAGCTTAAGGAGGTGGGAAGACAGCAGAGACCTTTTACCGAAATAGAGATGGAGCTTGCCCGGGTCAAGCGTGAACTGGCGGAAGTCAGGATGGAGCGTGACATATTAAAAAAAGCGGCCGCGTACTTTGCGAAGGAGTCGCTGCCAGGTACGCGGTTATGAAAGGGATGCGATTCAAGTATTGTATTGAGGCGATGTACCGTATTGTGCGGGTATCCAAGAGCGGCTATTACAAGTGGCTCCATCGGAAGCCTTCCAAACGTGTCAGGGAAGAGGGGAGGCTGGAAGTGGAGATAAGAGCCGCCCATCAGAGGACCCGTGAGACGTGTGGTCCTGAAAGATTACAGCATGAGCTCAAAGAGCAGGGTGTGGAGGTAGGGATCTGCCGGATCAGACGGATCAGGAAGAAGCTGGGGTTATGGTGCAAACAGAAGAGGAAGTTCAAGACCACCACAGATTCAAAGCATGCCCTTCCGGTGGCAGAGAATCTGCTCAGTCAGCAGTTTGAGGCAACAACGCCGAATGAAATTTGGCTCAGTGACATTACCTATATCCCGACAGAAGAAGGCTGGCTCTATCTGGCAGGGCATAAGGACATCTTCACGGGAGAAATCGTCGGATATGCAATGGGCAATCGTATCACAAAGAACCTCGTGAGCCAGTCTCTGTTCAAGGCCGTGGCAGCCAAACGACCCGGATCAGGCCTGATCCACCATTCGGATCGTGGAAGGCAGTACTGCGCCCATGAATACCGGAAGCTGATGGATCAGTTCAAGATGAGAGCATCCATGAGCAGGAAGGGCGACTGCTACGATAATGCTCCCATGGAGAGCTTCTGGGGTACGCTCAAGAACGAGCTTGTTCATCATCGTCGCTACAAGACGAGAGAACAGGCCATCCGAGAGATCACCGAATACATAGAGGTATTCTACAATCGGCAGAGACGGCAAGCACGGCTGGGGTACCTATCCCCGGCTATCTATGAGTGGCAGTTCTATGCAAGGCAGGCTGCAGCATGAGAGAGCCTTTCGTGTCCACTATTGACATCAGGGGTCATGGCAAGATATCTGCCTATCGGGGAATAGGAACTTTCAACTCCATCGCGTGTGTTCCTCCCTGTACTCGTTGCCTAACCGTTTAATCTGAATGGTGCAGATTTCAAGCCGAAATCAACAGGGAAGGGAATACAGACTGAGAATATTTAGCACCTCCCAAAGTCTCGCCGACCCATCAATTTTCTTTTTTTCTTCTTTAAAGGTAAATACTTCATACGGTTTAAGGGCTCTTGCGCTTAATTCACATTTTAAGAATAACTTCTTCGGTTTTTAAAATAATCCAGGGCTATATTCGGAAAAAGTGCATAGGTTAGAACATCCTCTTCGCGTTCGGTTAAACCTTTCAGTTCCTTTCGAAGGCGGCCCATGGCATTTGGAAGCAGGTCTGCGGGCCTGCACGTGATGGGCGCCTCACCCTTGAGGGCCTTCTTCTGGAGCTCCTGATTGACAGGTCCGGGGGTTTCACCATATCCACCCCTCAGCAATTCCTTCGTTTCGTGGGTGATGATTTTGTATCTCTCTCCCGTGATTACATTGACAGTTGCTTGGACGACAATGATCTGGGAAATGGGTGTCACGAGAGAGATATATCCGAGATCCTTGCGTACCTTTGGGATTTCAGTCAAAATTTCGCTCATCCGGTGCAAGGCCCCAATCTGCCGGAGCTGGGCAACCATATTGGACATCACCCCACCTGGAATCTGCGTAACCATGATTTTGGAATCCACCCCTCCCAAATCCGTATCGTACTCCCTATATCGCCTCTTCATCTCCCTGACATCGTCTGCGATTTCAGCCAGAAGCGCTAAATCCAGCCCCGTATCGTAAGGAGTTCCTTTAAGAGTCATCACCAGGCTCTCTGTGGGAGGTTGGCCCGTTCCCTCCGAAAAAGGAGAGAGAACAGTGTCGATGATCTCGACACCGGCCTCGATCGCCTTCAGACATGACATCGCACCCATGCCGCAGGTATCGTGGGTATGAAGGTGAATAGGAACCCGCAATGACTCCTTTAAACGTTTGATGATCTCAAAGGTCGTATACGGTGAAAGGAGTCCCGCCATATCCTTGAGACAAAACGTATCAATTCCCAAATCCTCCAACTGTCGGGCCTTCTTCAGGATAAGATCGATCGCATGGACGGGACTAACGGTATAACAAACGGCACCCTCGGCAATCTTCCCAATCCTCTTTACAGTCTTAATCACGGTTTCCAGATTCCTCACATCATCCAAGGCATCGAACGGCCGAAAAATATCGATTCCATACTCTGCAGCCTTTTCCACGAATCGAATTACAACATCATCGGGATAGTGGCGATATCCAACAAGGCTTTGTCCTCGAATGACCATCTGCATCTTCGTATTCGGCATCCTCTTTTTCAGTTCCTTAATCCTTTCCCAGGGATCTTCGTTTAAATACCGGATGCATGCGTCATATGTGGCTCCTCCCCACATTTCTACCGAATAATAACCGACCTTATCTAATTTCTTGGCAATTGGAAGCATGTCTTCAAGCCGCATCCGTGTGTCAATCTTGCTTTGACTGGCATCCCTAAAGATGGTCTCCATAATCTTGATAGGTTTCTTCTCTTCATAAAGAAAGTCTCCTTGTAGAATCATTCCCCCCAATAGGTCAAAAAAATAATTTCCCCGATCTAAGAACTGGAACTAAAGTTTTGACGTGACGAGATTTCGCAGAGATGCTGCGAATAAGGCTATCTTTGTAATTGTTCGTAGCCATGTCAATTTTTCCTCTCGGATGAATTCTAACTATTTTTACTCAACCAAACCTGAAAATCAATATTCTTTAATCAAACTGAGCAATGAAACCTTCTCCGGAATAGTGATTAAATTAGTTAGCGCAGTTATTACCAGCCTGAAGGAGTAGGTTAGAAATGACAGTCAAGAACTTCGACTTGCTCTGAAGTGAATCGCTCCGAAATGTCAAGAAGCAGGTGTGCACTTATAAATTTTAAATGGCTAATAAGGGTGCACTTTCAATTCTTAGATGACACTCAAGTGATAAAACAAGTGAAAAAACTTGACAAAGAAAATAAATTTTGCTATCAAAATTGATCGTGTCGAGCTAATTGCTTAACTTATATCCGTTGTCATCCTAAACAACATTCCGCGTGTTAGCTAAGCGGTGCCGTTATCTTTTGTCAGGAGGAAATTGTTTTTTGAACCGATGCGATTTTTATTAGATTTAATCCATTTGAAAACAACACAGAAAGGGGTTAAGGGCGATGCGTCAAAAGATGACCGGGGCGAGATTTATTGTTGAGACTTTGAAAGAGTACGGAGTAACTCATGTGTTTTTTGTAGAAATTATTCTGTTGCGAGCCCTTCTTGAGATGGAAGCTTTAGGGATTAGACGGATACTGGCTCATTCAGAAAAGGCGGCAGCTTATATGGCCGATGGATATGCCAGAGCTAAGCGCAGCCCCGGAATATGCATGTCTCAGTCGGTGGGAGCAGCGAATTTGGCGTCAGGACTTCAAGATCCATACCTTGGTCATTCACCTGTGATCGCATTAACGGGGCGGCAAGATTTCGTCGCACAATACCGGAATGCCTATCAGGAAGTTCTTCACGATTCTCTTTTTGATTCAGTGACTAAATATAATATAAAGGTAGATACGGTAGAGCAGCTTCCCTATCTATTTCGGCAGGCTTTCCGCGAAGCTACATCAGGATCTCCTGGTCCAGTCCACATTGACATATTAGGGCTCCGCGGCCAAATGGTTGAAGACGCTGAGTCGGAACTTGAAGTTTTGGTCGAAAAATCTTTTCTCCGTTACCCCTCGAAAAGACCAGAGCCAGAAATAGAATTTGTAAAAGAAGCAGCGAAGTTTCTGGAAAGAGCCAACAAACCTGTGATCGTTGCGGGCGGAGGGGCAACTGCGTCTTCAGCAGGACCTGAAATCGTTGAACTTTCAGAGATGTTATCAATACCTGTCGCTACTTCTCTTGCGGGAAAGGAAGCTATCCTGGAGAATCACCCGTTAAATCTGGGAGTGGTTGGTCGGTATTCCCGCTGGTGTGCCAACCGGATTGTTTCGGAAGCGGACTTAGTGCTTTATATAGGAAGCAGCACTGGGGATCTTGTTACGAACGGCTGGAAAATCCCAAAGATTGGGACACCAGTAATTCAGATCGATATCAATCCAGCAGAATTGGGAAGAAGTTATCCCAATGTGGTTGGATTAATGGGGGATGCAAAAGTAACTATACAGAGAATTAAAGAATCTTTAAAGCCTCTGAAATCAGCGGGGAAATGGGCTCAGTATGCTCAGAAAATTGTTAAGGAATGGCGTGATGAAGTAGAGCCTTTACGAACCTCTAACGCAATTCCCATCCGTCCAGAAAGATTGTGTAAAGAAATAACGGAATATCTTCCAACTAATGGAGTATTGGTTGTCGATACTGGTTATTCCGCCATTTGGACAGGAACCATGTTTTATCTGACCCATCCAGACCAAAGATATATTCGATGTGCAGGATCCCTTGGATGGAGTTTTCCTGCATCTTTAGGCGTCAAATGCGGACTGCCAGATAGACCTGTTGTATGTTTTACGGGAGACGGAGGGTTTTGGTACCATTTCGCCGAACTTGAAACAGCCCGCAGGAATAACATAAAAACAGTGACTGTGGTGAATAATAATTCAGCTTTTAGACAGTGTTTAGACACCATTAACATGGTCTATGGGGAAAAACCCAGCAATAAGGATGAGATATATAAGTTCAGCGATATCAGTTTCGCCAGAATAGCCGAAGAAATGGGCTGCTTGGGAATTAGGGTAGAACAGCCAGGTGATATCTCTAAAGCTTTGAAAAAGGCCTTAGCAGCAGATGTACCGTCTGTTGTTGAAGTCATTACAGGCATGGAATATGGGGCGCCAAAACCCTGGGCACCACTTCAATGATGATTCGATCTAAGTAATCGGATATGAACAAAGATAATTTGGAGATTTTTTTGCCGGAGTTTTTGTGGGAAGATTTATCAAATTTTACGTTATTTACAAAATCCTTCTCCTGATATTTTTTGTATAAGAGTAACACCTCGCAATCTGGACAAACTTAACTATTCTTTATATAGAAAGGAGGATCAAAAATGGCGCAGAAGAACTTGTTAACTAGGCAAACCTTCTTAGAAGTGGCAAAAGCATCTGGTCTGCGTACCAAAGGTCCTCATATGGAAGAATTGTATACCTATTTGAAAAAGATTCTCCCAGGAATTAAAAGCTTAGAGGAATTGGATCTCAATAATATGGAGCCGAGTACCCCGTTTATCTCTATAAAGGAGGCTTTGGAATGAATTCAACAGAAATTTGCTATTTCACTGCCAGCCAGCTTTGTCGTCTTATTCAAAACAAAAAAATATCCCCTATAGAGGTTGTTGAAGCTCATCTTACCCGTATTAGATCGTTGGAGCCTGTCTTAAACTCCTTTATCACTTTATTGGATGATCAGGCGATGGCAGCTGCTAAGCAAGCCGAAAAAGAGATTCAGGAAGGCAGGTACCGTGGCCCCCTTCATGGCATTCCTCTCGGATTGAAGGACCTTTATTATACGAAAGGGATTCGGACCACCTCAGGATCAAGAATATTTGACACCTTTATTCCCAATTTCGATAGCACCATTGTAAGAAAGCTGAAAGGGGCAGGAGGCATTCTATTAGGAAAGCAGAACATGCATCCCTTAGCTTATGGTCCTACCGGAGAAAATTTAGAATATGGTCATATGCACAATCCTTGGAATCCGAAGCTAATTGCAGGTGGTTCCAGCGGAGGTTCTGGTTCTGCTACAGCTTCCGGTCAATGTACCTTGTCGATGGGTAGCGACACCGGCGGATCGGTTCGCATCCCAAGCGCGATGTGCGGTCTGGTTGGCTTTAAACCTACCTATGGACGTCTCAGCCGTTATGGTCTTACGGCACTCGCTTGGAGTCAGGATCACCCTGGTCCGATTACCCGAAGTGTGGAAGATTGTGTCTTGATCATGAACGCTATAGCTGGATACGATCCCAATGACCCTACATCCGTTGAGGTTCCGGTCCCAGACTATTCCAAGGCCCTTACAGGCGAAATTAAAGGACTCCGTGTGGGCGTGCCCAAAGAATATTTCCAAGTCCCCATTGATTCACAAGTAAAAAAACAATTTTGGAAGGCCGTTAAGAGGCTTGGTGAACTGGGGGCTATTGTTTCTGAAGTGTCATGGCCTATGTACCACCATTCTATGGCTATTGCGAACACTATCATGATGAGTGAAGCAACAGCCTACCACAGTAAGCTTATCAGAACCAATGGATCGCGGATTTATCCACCGGCGCGGCTGAGACTGGAGGCGGGTTTCTTTATCTCTGCTATTGACTACATTCAGGCCCAGAGAGCACGTACTCTATTCTATAATCAGAGCCTTAGTGTTTTGAAAAAGGTCGACCTTTTAGCAGGTCCAACTGTGCCCGTCACTGCTTTTAAGATCGGTACTGACAAGGTGAAAATTAATAATACTTGGGTGGGAGCGATTCCTCTTCTAACCCAATATACTCGGCCTTTCAATCTCAATGGTTTTCCAGCCATCACGGTGCCATGTGGTTTTTCTGATGACGGCTTGCCCATTGGCCTTCAGCTTGCAGGGCGACCATTTGAAGAGGAGATTGTTCTACGGACAGCCCATGCGTACGAACATTCTACAGATTGGCATCTAAGAAGACCTCCGGTTTAAGTACAAGATGACAATTTCGTCTATACGTCACTTTACCAGTAGTTGAGAGCTCTAAATAAAACAAAAAATTTTGAATTTTATCACTTTACTCTTTCTTTAAGGGGACATCCATCTCATCCCAAGCATTACACATTTGACAAACACCCAAGTTTCACAGTCGTAGGTAAAAGGGGTTTGAATAATCTAATATTGGAACGTTATCATAGTGTCGGATTCTTGGAGCGTCCTTCCAGAATTAGGCTGGGAGACTCAACCTTCTGAATCTTGAGGAAAGGATATATATAAGTGTTCATTAGGCTTAGATTGATAAGGGGTCAATTCCGTTCGCTGTAGAATACGGCACTCTTTTGACTAAAACTCGGCGAGATGTATTCGTACCAAAACAGTCCGCAGATGGTCCCGGGTGCCGGTTTGACACTCTGCCAAGCGCACCATAAGTAGAGAGAAGAAGCAAAAACATATCAGCCCCGATGCACTCATCTTTAGATGATAAGAGGGGGAAGTTCCAAAGTGTGTGCTCTTCAATGTTTTGAAGTCTTCTCTACATCCATAAGTTAGTTATGGGCCACGCTGACCTCTTCGGGATGAAGAGTGCCGTCGCTGGTCGAAAGAAGATATTCCCATCCAAGTGTTCTTCTTGTGGTCGCGCTTTGGCATGATCGATCTGACGGATCCATTATCCTTCTGTTTCGCATAACGTTTCAGATTTCGAGGGCCAAAGGGCACAGGCAGGTTTCTATGAGCCTTTTCCATTTGATCCCCCAATGCCGAAAAAGCTTCTCTGACCTTCGTGAGGGTTCTCTCTCAGGTGATCTTGTCCTTTTCTGCCTGCTCCGGATTGTAGATCAAAACAAAACCAAGGGTCGCTCTTCCTTCCCAACGATAACTTCCTAGACGCCTTAAGGATTTCTTTGACCTTGTGATATCTCTGTGGGCGAGAGAGAACTTTTTGGTGGCCCTGCGGAGCGTCTCGAAGTCTCTCGCACAGAATATAATGTCTTCCCGCTCGCTGAAGGATAATACGATCACCATCTATTCCAAATTCCATCACTCAGACACATCGAGAGAGCTTCCAACCATCCTGCAGATTTCCAGAAAGTACCCGGCAACGGACTGGCAGATTTTCATTGGTAACGGCCAATCCAACGGCCGCCCTGAGGCAAATCTTGTCTTTTGTCTTTCGAATGCCCATTTTGTGGAGTCCTTCTTCATCTTCCTCATCTCGTTCCAAATAAGTCGTACCATTTTTTTTCGCAACATTTTTCCCTTGACAAAGAATGGAGAAATCGATATAAGTGCCACTGTTAATTTCAGAAGACAGACAGAGTGGATATCATCATCGAAGCAACATTTGCTCTGTGCTCAATATTGTTTGATCTTAGAGATGCAAGAAGATGAGTAAGAACATTAGGGTTCTAATTAACGGAGAATGGCATCAGTTAGAGGTCGATGGTAAAGAGAGTTTGCTTGACCTACTGAGAGGTCAGTTGGGCCTCACGGGCACCAAGCGGGGATGCAATACAGGAGATTGTGGTGCTTGTAGCGTTATTCTTGATGGTAAGATTGTCAACTCCTGCCTTGTTCTTGCTCTGGAAGTAGACGGAAAGAGTATTCTGACGATCGAAGGATTGGCTTCCAAGGATGATTTACATCCACTTCAGAAATCATTTGTGGAGCAAGGGGCCATTCAGTGCGGGTTTTGTACTTCTGGGATGATTATGACTGCAAAAGCTTTTCTCGACGAGAATCCCATCCCTTCAGAGGAAGAGATAAAAGCAGCAATAGCTGGGAATATTTGTAGATGCACCGGGTACGTTAAAATAGTAAAGGCGATTGCTGCCGTGGTAGGGGGGAGAAAATGAGCTTTTCCGTGGTCGGAAAGTCTTTACCCCGAGTTGATAGCATTGAGAAGGCAACAGGACAAGCTAAATATCTTGATGATCTGTTCTTACCGGGTATGTTGCACGGTAAGATTCTGAGAAGTTCCTTACCCCATGCGCGAATCGTCCACATTGACACTCAAAAGGCCGAAAGACTTATAGGTGTAAAAGGAATCATCACCGCTAAGGATACACTCAGAGTCCCTTTCAGTTTTCAACCATGGCTGAGAGATAAATGCGCCCTCGAGTTTGAAAAGGTTCGTTATATTGGAGACGAGATCGCGGCGGTAGCAGCTGTTGACAGAGATGCCGCAGAAGAAGCCCTCGATTTGATTGAAATAGAGCTCGAAGAATTACCAGCCATATTCAATCCAGTAGAAGCAATGGCTCCCGGCGCCCCTGAGATTCATAGAAGTGTGAGGAGCAATATCGCGACAAAGATTGAATGGGAGTATGGGAATATCCAGAGGGGGTTTGATGAATCAGATTATATCCTTGAAGATCGCTTCACGACTTCAAGGCCGACGCATTGCTCTCTTGAGCCTCATGGGGCATTAGCCTCCGTGGATAACGCGGGCAAGCTGACCATTTGGATGACTACCCAGAATCCCCATACAGTAAAAGACGATCTTGCTTTAATGCTGGGAATACCTCTGCATAAAATCCGGGTGATTAAACCTACTATGGGAGGAGCCTTTGGTTCTCGAACAGCCATGGACCCTCTTGACGTAATTTGTGCCCGCCTTGCCCAAAAGTGCAGAAAGCCTGTTAAAATTATCAACTCACGAGAAGAAGAGTTTTATGCAAGCCGGTGCAGACATCCAATGATCATCGATATTAAAACAGGGGTTAAAAAAGATGGAAAGCTTTTAGCTCGTGAAGTAACTGTTATTGCCGATAACGGAGCTTACAATTCCCATGGTCCTAGAGTGATAGGATATGCTGGGAAGATGTTATTTTCATTGTATCACATACCACACACCAGATATACGGGGTTAGCGGTTTACACCAATAATCCATATGGCGGTGGAATGAGGGGTTTTGGAAACCCCCAGGTAACCTTTGCGTCTGAATCTCAGTTAGACATGATTTCTGAACGTTTGGGAATCGATCCTGTTGAATTAAGGCTCAGGAACTTAGTGAAATCGGGGGATGTGACGTCAACAGGTGCAGAGATTACAAGCTGTGGAATTCAAGAATGCCTGTCCCGAGCAGTCGAGATTTCAGGTTGGAAAGCGAAAAGTATTCACAGAGGGAAGAACAGGGGTTTTGGGGTTTCGTGTATGATCCATGGAAGCGGCGCAAAAGGATTCTTTGGGGATAGTAATGTCTCAGATTCCTTTGTGAAGATGGATCCCGATGGTTCTGTTATCGTTTACTCCGGGGCTGCGGATTTAGGTCAAGGATCCGATACCGTACTGACCCAGATAGTGGCAGAGGAATTGGGAGTTAAGTTCGAACAAGTTAGGATTGTTTCTGCTGATACCGAGATAACCCCTATTGATTACGGATCTTACGGGACTCGCACTACGTTTGCTGCAGGAAATGCAGTAAGAATGGCAGCAAGTGCTGTCAGACAGCAACTCTTCGATGTGGCCGCCGAAATGTTAGGCGTCCTTCCAAGTGCTTTACTGGCAAAGGAGGGGACAGTATATACCGAAAAGACGCCAAGCAGTGAAGTGTCAATTAATAAGGTAGCCCGAATTGCTTGTTACAGTAAAGGAAGACCCTTGGCTGGTAGAGGCTTTTACAACGGACCAGATTCTCCATCGCCCGACATCAGCACTTATTTCGGAAACACGTCACCTGCCTATTGCTTTGCTGCTCAGGTGGCAGAGGTGGAGGTGGATCCGGAAACAGGTCAGGTAAAGATACTGAATTTGGTAGCTGCTCATGATTTAGGGAAGGCGATTAATCCAATGGCAGCAGAGGGCCAGATTGAGGGGGGGATAGTTCAAGGAATTGGATTTGCTCTGATGGAGGACCTTGTTTGTAGTAAGGGAGAAACTCTCAACCCTAACTTTTCGGATTATAAGGTTTTAAAAGCACCGGATGTACCACCTATTAAAACGATTTTGGTGGAAAGTAATGATCCCAACGGCCCCTTCGGAGCCAAGGGTGTAGCAGAGCCTGCTTTGGTTCCCACAACTCCAGCTATCGCTAACGCAATCTACGATGCAATAGGTGTAAGAATGAAGGATCTGCCTATTTCACCCGAAAAAATTTTGGAATCCCTAAAAAAGAGGAATTTAGCAAAATGTGTAGCCCAAAATGAAAAGGTTTGACTATCACCGACCTGAGACATTGAAACAGGCAATCTCTCTGCTAGTTGCATATAAAGGGCAAGCGAAGGTATTGGCTGGCGGAACGGACTTAATTCTTGCAATGCGAAAAGAGAGTGTGAGTCCGCGAGCACTTATTGACCTGAAGGATATCACAGAGCTTCACTCGATTAAAGAGGAAGAAAAGGTTTTGAGGATTGGGGCATTGACGACTATCCGGGAGATCGAAACGCTTCCATTAATAAAGGAAAGAATTTGTCTATTGGCAGAGACGGCAGAGGTGATGGCAACTCTCCAAGTCAGAAATCGGGCAACTCTTGGAGGAAATATCTGTCACGCTTCACCGGCTGCAGATATGGTACCCCCTCTCATTGGTCTAGAGGGTAGGGTCAGGATTGCTGGAAAGGATGATGAGAGAATGGCAGGGTTGGAGGATTTCTTTTTGGGTCCAGGACAGACAAAACTCGGTCCGGAGGAAATTGTTACGGAAGTTATCGTTCCGAAGCTGGATCCAAACAGCAGGGCGACTTATATTAAACTTGGTCCCAGGAAGCTCACTGATCTGGCCGTTGTAGGAGTCGCTCTTATACTCCGGATCGATCGACAAAGCAGATGCGATGATATCCGAATTGTGATGGGCGCTGTGGCTCCGAGGGCAATGCGGGCAAGAGAGGCGGAGAGGAAATTGGTGGGAAGGATTGTAGATGAAAGGCTCATCAGCGAGGTAGCGGAAAAGGCCAGGGAAGAAGCTTTTCCAATAACCGATGTAAGGGGATCGGAATGGTACAGGCGGGAAATGGTGAAGGTTTTAGTCGAAAGAGGGCTAAGAAAACTTAGTATATTTGGGATGTAAGCTTTGACGGGATTAATACTTCACATAGGAAGGAGAAAAAAGATGAGAACTGGACGCGTAAAGTTAATTGGTACTCTGGTTATCTGTTTTGTTTTTATTTTCTGCTGTGGAGAAGCTTCCCTATGCAAGGAGCCGATTAAAATAGGCTCACTCAGCGCTCTCACCGGGGTGGGTAGCCAGATGGGGCAATGCCAACGTGATTCCGTCATTATGGTCATCGACAAGGTTAATTCTACGGGGGGCATTAACGGAGAAAAGATAAAGTACTACATCGAAGATGATCAGCTTCAGCCCACTGTCGCAGTTAACGGTGCCAAGAAGCTTGTGTACAACGACGGTGTCCAGGTAGTTCTTGGGACGCCTAACAGCCCCACTGCTTTGGCAGCTATGGAGGTTACGTGGGCGGCAAAAGTTCCTCAGCTCATGTTTGGAACTGCTCCCAAAGTAACTCAACTTGGTAATCCATGGATCTTCCGTGTCTGTCCAATGGATTCTGTTCTTGGTATGCATTTGGTTAACTTTGCTGTTAACGTAAAGAAGGTGCAAAAAATTGCTCTCATGCATGATAGCACAGATTATGGCAAAGGCGGCCTCGCCTCGGTGCTGGAAGCTCTGAAAAAATTTAATTTAAAACCGGTGATTACAGAAACCTTTAACAATGAGGATGTGGATTTTAGCAGCCAAATCAATAACATCAAGAGTTCGGGCGCCCAGGGGTTTATCCTCTATAGTCTGCATGTTCAAGGTGCACAGATTCTTAATCAGTCAAAGAAGCTTGGGCTTTCGATACCGATCTTTGGAAGTTCAGGCATGCTCCAAGGTAATTTCCTGAGTCTCGCACAGGATAGTGCAGAGGGAGCCTTCTTCGTCAGTTATTTCTCTCTCGATAACCCTAATCCTCGGGTTCAGGCTTTTATTAAGGAGTACAAAGAGCGCTACAAATACGATCCGACTCCTTGCTCTGCGGTTTCTTACGAAGGTACCAATCTTGTAATAGCGGCCATTAAGAAGGTCGGCACGGACCGAACTAAGATCAGGGATGTGCTTAGATCGACGAAGGACTATATGGGCGTGTCAGGACGACTCACCGCAGATGAGACAGGCGAGATGGGCCGAGGAGCCATTATTGTAGAAATCAAGGGAGGCAAGCCTGTCACCATCTGGGCATCTAATTAATTCCTGAGAACCGAATAGGCATTGACATAGGAGCTTAAGTGATTCAGATTCTGCAACAAATTATTAGTGGTTTTGCTATCGGCAGCGTTTATGCCCTCGTCGGCTTAGCGTTTAGCCTAACAGTAAAGGCTTTAAACGCTGTTAACTTTGCTACTGGCGACATTTTCATGGTGGGCGCGTATTTGGGTATCACTTTTTTGCTTTTTTTTAAGGTGCCATTTTTCCTTTCCATTCTTGGAGCGATGATTGTTGTTTCCTTTATTGGCATCATCTTCGAAAGGGTTGCTTACAAACCCCTTTATAAGGCGGGATTGGGAAGGACAGAAACCCACATCGTTCTCATCATCAGTACAATTGGAACTTCAATTTTCCTTCAGAATGGAAGCATGCTTATATGGGGGCCGGATGCTCTGGCCTTCCCAAGGATCTTTCCAAAAGAGCCTATCAACATACTGGGAATGCTTCTGCCCATCGAATATGTTTGGGTGATCGCGATGGCGATTCTCTTTATGGTGATACTCCAATTTATTCTCCAAAAGACTCGAATAGGGAAAGGATTGAGAGCAACAGCTCAAGACCGAGAAACTGCCGCGCTCATGGGTGTTAGCCTATCTCTTACTGATTCTCTGACGTTTGGGCTCAGTGCAGCACTCTGTGCAGTGGGAGGAATCTTGATTGCGCCTATTTCTTTTGCTAATCCAACTATGGGCTTAACCTATGGCATGAAAGGGTTTACTGCCGCCGTGATGGGTGGAATGGGATCAGTACGGGGTGCTATCGTTGGCGGGATCTTTCTAGGGATATTGGAGAACGTAGCAACAGGATTCATCTCTTCGACGTATAAGGATGTTGTAGCCTTTAGTGTTTTGATCATCATCCTCATATTTAGGCCTTCTGGTTTGTTGCTGAAACCGCCCCAGCAAAAGGTTTGAGAAAGATGAACTTCCAACTCCTTAAGAAAGCTTTTTTAGTCATCATTGGATTTTTTCTTATTCTGTTGCCCTATTTATGGGTTAATGTTTACACTCTTCATATCTATACCCTTATTGGGATCTACATTATCATTTCAATAGGCCTGAACATCACCTTTGGTCATACCGGGCAGATCTCCCTTGGGCATGCTGCTTTCTATGGTATTGGCGCCTATACTTCAGCCCTTCTTACTGTGCGTTTGGGTTTTCCTTTTCCAATTGCCTTCGTTTGTGCCGGGCTCGTTTCCTTGATTTTTGGATTCGGAGTAGGAAGTGCAACACTGAAACTCGAGGGTCCTTACTTGGCGATGGCGACCATAGGCTTTGGAGAGATCGTAAGAATGGTACTTGTCCAGTGGGATAAATTAAGTGGCGGGCCTGCGGGGATTACAAAGATTCCTGATCCCTCCTTTTTTGGATTCGTACTTCATTCGGCCCAGAGCAAGTACTACTTAGTCCTGACGGTTGCTTTCTTGGGATTTATCTGTTACCGAAACCTGATGACCTCAAATTACGGTAAGCAGTTCAGCGCCGTAAAAGAGAACCCGCTGGCTGCTCAGGCCATGGGAGTGGATACCACCCGCACTAAAGTCGTTGCTTTTGGGCTGAGCACTCTGTATGCGGGTTTCGCTGGCTCTCTCTATGCCCATTTGAATAACTACATTGCTCCTGATGCTTTTCCCTTTTCTGAATCAATCACACTCGTTTTGATCGTAGTGTTGGGAGGAATGGGGAATATCTTAGGCCCTATTCTTGGATCCATCGTTCTGATCGAGGTCAAAGAATCCCTCAGGATGTTAAAAGATTATAACATGCTCATTTATGGACTCATTCTGATGGTTTTGATGGTCTTTGCCCCAAAGGGTTTTGCGGCAATCAATCTGTCCTTTCTTGGGCAGCGATTAACCCGTAAGACGTCGAAGGTCTTAAGATCTTGAAAAGTATTGTCCTGGTTTGAGAGATGATCCTGTTACTCAGTATTGAGAAACTAACGAAGGCCTTTGGCGGGCTGGTTGCCGTCGCAGACGTTGACGCGAAAGTAGGTCAAGGGGAGGTCATTAGCATTATTGGACCTAATGGTGCTGGCAAGACTACTGTTTTTAACATGATAACTGGGTTCTATCACCCCGATCGTGGGAGTATCCTCTTTGATGGCCGGGAATTATCAGGTCTCAAACCACATGAGATTACTAGAGCAGGTATCGCAAGGACCTTCCAAAATATCCGACTTTTTTCCGATATGACAGTTATGGAGAACTTGATTGTAGCCCGTCAATGTCGAGCGAATACCACCTTACTGGGGGCCACTATCAGAACTTCAGCCGTGAAAAAAAAGGAATTGACCGATTACAAGATGCTTCTTGAATTTCTCGAATTCTTTGACCTTCAAAAGAACCGGGATTTTAAAGCTTCTGCACTTCCTTACGGGGAACAGCGGCGCTTGGAGATTGCACGAGCCCTCGCGACAAATCCGAAGTTACTCCTCCTGGATGAGCCAACCGCCGGGATGAACCCTCGGGAGAGTGAAGAGCTTATGGAATTGATATCCCAGGTCGTGGAAAAAATGAAAGTTACAATTCTTCTCATCGAGCATAATATGAATGTAGTCATGGAAATATCAGACCGGATCGTGGTTTTGGATCACGGAATTAAGATTGCTGAAGGAAATTCCGAAGAGATCCAGACCAATGAGGCAGTTATTAAGGCTTATTTGGGAGATCAATCATTTAATGCTGGAAGTTAAAAAACTGAATGTTTTTTATCGCAATATCCAAGCTCTGCGTGACGTCTCTCTTTCTGTAGAGAAACGAGAGATTGTCGCTCTCATTGGCGCCAATGGAGCAGGGAAGTCGACGCTACTTAAATCGATCTCTCGCGTGCTTCCTTCCGCTTCGGGGAATATTTCATTTCTTAATCAAGACATAACCCATTCAACGGCAGCTCAGGTCGTCCAACTCGGAATCTCGCAAGCTCCGGAAGGAAGGAGAACCTTTCCCGAGATGACTGTACTGGAAAATTTGGAGATGGGGGCCTACGCAAGAAAGGGAATCAATAAAGACGACTTAGAACGCGTTTATCGGATGTTTCCGGTACTTGAGGAGCGAAAGGACCAATTAGGAGAAACCCTGAGCGGTGGAGAACAGCAGATGCTCACGATGGGCCGCGCCCTGATGGCTCGTCCAAAGCTTCTGCTACTTGACGAACCTTCTATGGGTTTGGCCCCAACGTTGGTGAGAACCATATTCGAGATAATCAAAACCATAAATGGAGAAGGGACGACGATACTCTTGGTGGAACAAAATGCCTCCATGGCTTTATCGATTGCCCGGCGAGGATATGTGATTGAGACCGGAAGGATAGTGATGGAAGATTTTGCGGAGAATATGTTTAAAAATCCACAAGTTCGAGAGGCTTATTTGGGAAAGCGGACTCGATAATCTGTTGCAGAAAGGAGAAGCAATTATGGGGAAAAAGGTTCCTTTTCCGGAAATCCCATTTGAGGAGTTTGAATTCCGGACAAAAAAGGCTATGAAGCTTTTGGAGGAAGATGGGCTCGACGGTTTGTTATTGTTTAATAACCAAAACCTAACCTATTATCTAGGTTTTCGGAAGACGTGGTCTTTTCAATGGCTACACGCAGGGATCCTTACAAAGGAGGGAGTGGGTGGTATTGTCATTCCACAAATTATGCATGAAGTAGTCAGACAGACTACATGGCTTGATGATGAAAACATTATGCCTTGGGGAGGGGCAACTCACTGGGGATATCCTAAGGATCCAGTCGAAGCGGTAAAGAAACTTATTGAAAAATTAGGGCTGAGGGATAAAAAAATTGGAGTTGAGGTGGGAGGCCCCGCCTATTCCTATATGCATGTGGGATTATCAGAATTTGATGCAGTAAAAGCTGCTTTTCCAAAGGCTAAATTTGTGAACGCAACCCCGACCATTTGGAAACAACGAATGATCAAAACTCCTTGGGAAATCGATTTAATTCGACAGCTCTGTCGAATTACGGTCAAAGGGATCAAAACCGCTATCGAATCTATTGAGGAAGGGATACCCGAGCGGAAAATCTTGGAGATCTTCTGGCAAACTGTCATTTCAGAAGGTGCTTTCGACACTCCTATCTCAGGAGATATGATGTTTCGGGGCGGGGCCAAGGACTACGCAATGTCAACAGGTAGGGCAGTTGAAACAAAATTAACTAAAGGGCGGCAAATGTTTTTTGATGGAGGAGCAAGCCTAAAGGGGTACCTAATCGATATGCAACGCCAGTTTTGTATCGGAGAACCACCAGACCTTCAGAAGAGGCTTGTGGAAATTAGCGAAATGGGCGAAAAAGCAGCAGAAAAAATGTTCAAACCAGGGAATAGGGTATGTGATGTTCACAGCGCGGCCATGTCGGTGATCGGGAAAGTTCCAAGTGACCTGAAGGCTGAGATTACTTCCCTTTATTCCCACACGTTCATGGGACACTGTGAAGGACTAAATATTCATGAGCCCCCATGGATAACTGCAGACGAACAAACCGTGATGCTGCCGGGGATGATTTTTGCCTTAGAGGTCCCAGCGTTGGACATTCCTAAGTTCCGCGTGCTTGGGGGATTTCCAGAGGATCTTTACCTCATTACCATGGATGGGCATGAAACTCTTACAGACAGCATTGAGCGTAAAGAATTTGTGATTAAATAAAAACGGGCAAAAAAGTTCACAGTACTTTAAATTATCGGTTATAAACGAAGCATTTTCTGCCTTTGTATCGCGGAGTTAAGACTTAACCTGGATTTAAATTTTTTTTCTGTCAATCATGTTTTTGTTAAGTTATGAGAAATGCCAGAGGTTAGAATGAGTGAATTTAATTCAAGACCAGATGGGACATATAGATCAATTTGTAGGATGTGTCACGGTCAATGTGGTATTCTGGTGTACCTAAAAGGCGAGAGAGTAGTCAAAGTTGAAGGCGACCCCGACTTTCCTACAAATAGAGGAGGAATTTGTGCAAAGGGGCACTCTGCAATCTCTCTGCTTTACCACAAAGATCGACTGAATCATCCGATTAAGAGGTTAAGAGGACGAGGAGAGGGGAAATGGCAACAGATCTCTTGGGAAGAGGCGCTTGATACCATTGGCGGAAAAATCACCGAGACAAAAGAAAAGTACGGAGCCGAGTCCATAGCATTCTGCAGGGGATCCCACACAAATAATTCTCATATCATTTTCAGGTTAGCTAATCTCATTGGAACTCCGAATGTGTTTTCTGTAGCATACTACTGTTTCTTACCTAGGGCCATGGCCTGCTGGGTTACCTGTGGAACGCAGCTGGGTACGGAATGGGATACTTGTATCTTTCCGGATTATGAGGGTGGTACGAAATGTATTGTGAACTGGGCATCACAAGTGTCAGGGATGTCATCGGAAGGCGTAACTCCGTTGGCATGGCTGGATGCCCTTGAAAGAGGGGCAAAACTCATCGTCGTGGATCCGAGATTCACCGTGGTTTCGGCAAAAGCGGATATATGGCTTCAGATTCGACCGGGTACCGACGCTGCCTTGGCGCTCTGCTGGATTAAACTATTAATTGATGAAGGGTTGTACGATCGAGAATTTATAGAAAAATGGACATATGGATTCGAAAGATTGTGTGATCAGTTAAAAGAATTTACTCCCGAAAAGGTTTCGGAAATAACATGGATTCCTGCAGAGAAAATAAGGGCTGCTTGTAAGCTTTATGGAGAAAGCAAGCCTTCAGCCATTGATTGGGGAACATCTTTAGACCAACAATCAAATTCGTTTCAAACAGATAGAGCTATCTTGCTCCTAATGGCAATCAGCGGCAATTTTGATGTTCGTGGAGGGAATGTCTTTTGGCCAGCACCCAAGTTAAATATGCCAGATCTTCAACATCTTCTTTCGGAAGAACAGAGTAATAAACGGATCGGCGGCCAGAGATTCAAAGCACTGAATTTTGGCTATACACCCAACGCACATCCTCCAACCATACTCAGAGCAATGAGAACTGGGGAGCCTTATCCAGTGAAGGTCCTTTTGGATCTTGGGATTAATCCCATGTGCTGCTACCCGAACTCAAAAAATGTTAAAGAATCACTTCTTAACCTTGATTTCCTTGCCGTCACAGATCTTTTTCTAACGCCGACCGCAGAATTAGCAGATATTGTTCTTCCTGGTGCTGGCCACTTGGAAAGGGAAGATGTCAAAATACTCCCTAAGCTGATCAAGGCAGGGGGGCAGAGCATCATTACCACCGTTTCTCAAAAGTTGGTGCACATAGGCGAAAGAAGATCGGACTGGGAAGTGATTCATGAATTAGGTAGAAACCTGGGCTATGAAGAATATTTCCCTGGCCTTGAAACGATATGGAATGATATTCTCTCTCCGATGGGAATAACTCATAAGGAGCTATTGAAAGAAGTTTATGTTTCGATCCCTATGAGCTACAAGAAATATGAGGAACGAGGTTTTTGTACTCCTTCGGGGAAGTTCGAGATATATTCGCAAATAATGGAGAAATGGGGATATGATCCCTTACCCTTTTATAAGGAACCCATCGAGAGCCCAATAAGTACACCGGAAATGGCAAGAGAATACCCTTTCATCCTGAACATAGGAGGGAAGACTCCAGTTTATTGGCATTCTCAAGGACGGCAAATTCCGGTACTCAGGGAGATTATCCCCGATCCACAAATGGAGATCAATCCGAAAACTGCCGAAGAGCTGGGGATTAAAAATGGTGACTGGGTTTTCATTGAGACAAGGATGGGTAGAATCAAATCTAGGGCTAAATTAACACTTGGCATACACCCCAAGGTTATCGAAGCCCAAGATAAGTGGTGGATACCGGAGGCTCCGGGACCGGATCACATGGTTTCTCAAATTTGTAGCAATATACTAACAGATGACGATCCCGATAAATGTGACCCTGTGATAGGTTCAAGTTCAAACAGGGCTATCCTATGTAAAGTTTACAAAGTGAGATGAGGAAATGCCAAAACGAATGCTCTATTTTAATTGTAAGAGGTGTTTGGGTTGTTTTGGATGTGAGGTTGCATGTAAAATGGAGCACCAGAGATCTGCAGGACCTAAGTGGATACAAGTGATCACAGTCGGACCAGAAGAGATTGATAATAGGCTCGTAATGGAACTCATACCGATGAACTGTAGACACTGCGAAAATCCTCCTTGCATGGCAGTGTGCCCAATTAAAGGTGCTATTTACAAAAGGCGGGATGGAATTGTCTTGTTGAATTCAAGATTTTGTATTGGATGTAGACTTTGCATCCAAGTATGTCCATTTGGGGCAATGCAATTTAATGACATAAGAGGAGTAGTTGAGAAATGCGATTTGTGCGTTGATCGAATTGATCAAGGTCTAGAACCCTTTTGCGCACAAAGTTGTTTTGGTAAATGTATTGAATTCAAAGAAGCAGCGAAACTTTCTCAGGATAAAAGAGAAATATCGGCCAAGAATATCCTTACGGGGCGATGACGATATAGAATTGAATTTAGACATCGAAAGTTTCTCATCTGTCCCAACCCGCGCTTAAGCTTGATAATTCAGAAACCAAGCACTACCTGCCATTGCCTTCTTCCCCCGGTATGTCATCGACAAGACTCGCTGATAAATCCTTTCCATAATAAGCAGCTGGTTCTTGGGCCTTGTAAATTTTGCAGAGCATCGCGTTCAAATACCAGTTGCCGCATGTCTTATCCAAATGGTCCCACTCTTGAGACGTAACCATGTTGATGTTGCATTCGAAAGCTCCGAAAAGTGTAGTTGGATCCTTCGTTTCAGGAAACCACCAACCATACTCGGCATGGACAACTCCTGGCTTAATGCCTTCAAAAATTCGGCAGCGTTGCTTCGCTCGGCCCCTCTTTGTTTCAATCCACACCCAATCACCATCTTTCAGGTCTGACTCTTTTGCAGTCTCTGGATTTATCTCCATGAGCGGGTCCGGGTGCATTCTTCGAGTGGATGAAATTTGCCGGAACTGGGAATGCAGAAATGGTCGAATTCGGGCACCTGTGATTAAGATTAACGAGTATTCCTTAAACAATTCTTGAGTGGAAACAGGGCTCTCCGGTGGTTCTTGATAGTCGGGCAATGGATCTAATCCGAGCTGCTCAAGAATCGAAGACTTGATTTCTACCTTCCCGCTGGGTGTAGGGAACCTACCATCCTTGAGATACGTTCGGTCTTTCACCCCGGGCGGAATCATCCAGGGCTGTTTACGCCACTCGTCCCATGTTACACCAAGCTTCTTAAGTCGAAACTCTAAATTTTCCTCAGTAGTTTTCCAAGGCCAATAAAGTTCCTGCCCCAGGCGGATTCCAAGTCCGCGCCAAAAGTCGTAAAAGTCCGCACGATCGTATACTCCTTCCACCTTTTTTGGTAGGATCCGGTCTCCGCCAAGGATGTACTCACACCGTTCTACCCAGCCAATCGAAGGTGACTCCAACCAGTATGCACCAGGCAAGACATAATCGCACATAAGCATTGATGGTGTCATCCAAACATCCATGCCTACTGAAAATTCAACACACTTTAAGGCTTCGTAGACTTTCTGTGTTTGCGCCATTAAGATCAGCGGGTTCGCCCCAGGCAAGAGAATAGCTCTCGGTCGATATGGTTTACCAGTAACAATTGCATCAAAGATCGCTGCTTGCAGTGCACCGAAGTTGGCCCATGACGGCATCCGCTTTTTGCCTGCACTTTCAAGGGCCTTATTGATTAATTTAAAACCAGGCCAAGCTTTAAGCTTCATGTACTCCCAGCCAAGTGCCTTTTTGGCCTGCTCCTCGGAAAGCAGCTCAGCAAGGTCCAGCTCTTGATGTGAAAGCAGCTGTGGCGGCGGTTCTTGGAATCTGTCTCCACCATCAACATCGATATTTCCGGTAATCGCCCGTAGGATACATCGTGCCTGCTCCACTTTTGTGGCGTTTGGACCAATATGGCTGACCTTTGTCCCCCAATTGATAGAAGCCGGCTTTATGATAGCATACATCCGAGCAGACTCAATAATGTGATCTATAGGTACTGAAGTAATTTCCGACACAACTTTCGGGGTGTATTTCTTCACGCGCTCTTTCAATTCTGGAAAGCCAATAGTCCAGTTTTTAACAAATTCTTTGTCATACAATTCTTCATTAATAATAATGTTAAGCCATCCCATTGCAATAGCACCATCTGTCCCCGGACGAAGTTGGAGCCATATATCCGCGATTTTGGCCTCAGTTGTCTGACGTGGATCGATTACAATCAGCTTTCCACCCAAATCTTTGATACGTTTTTCTCCTGCCCACATGATTGTACCTGAAACAGAATGAGCCGATCCCCATGCAACAAGGCAATTGCAACGTTCACTAGGTGGTCCATAAAGTGCTACTCGACCCAAAAGGGCGAAGTGTATGTTGCGTAGGTCCCCCTTGCAAATACGCGACATCGTTGCTTCACAATTAGGGCTTCCAAAGAGATGAAAAAATCGCTGACTGGCCCACTGTTCACTAGAAAAACCATCGATGCAGGTCAAATATTCTGGGCCAGATTCCTCCTTAATCTGGCGGAGTCTGTTAGCAATTTCATCTAGTGCTTGATCCCACGATAATTTCTCCCACTTATTTTCACCGCGCCCCCCAACACGCTTCAATGGAAAATTAAGTCGATCGGGATGTCGGTTCCATTCTACAAAAGACCGGGCCTTTGGGCATCCTTCTACAATTGGCGCTGACCGAATTGGTGAATGCCATGGTTGGGTAACGCGCACAATTTTATCATCTTTAATATGAAAAGCGATTTGGCAGGAATCATGGTGACATCCAAAGCAGTGCCCCATTTTAACTAAGGTTTTGTCAAAATTTTTTTCTGAGCTCGGCATATATTTCCCCTTTTTTGTGCACCATACCCCCAAACCTAACCATTTCTAGAGAAAGATTGACCACCAGTCTCCTGAGCCACACGTTCTCCTGTCATCGCTCATATCTCTCCATGCCCTCTCCTTCGTCGGTAGTTCGCCTGCACAGTGTTTCCAAGCATTTGGTTGATTTCAGCAACCTTATATCGCTTTTTTAGCAAAGCCTCAGTTTTTATTCCTGACCTCCCATTACGAAGCCAACACTAATTCTAAGTAGACCTATTTAAGGAAAGGGGGAGCTCATATGGAAATACTTCCGTGGGAGATTTTTATAATACTTAACCTTTTATTGCTATAGCCTCAATTTCCACCAGTAAGCCGGGTATCATAAAATCCTTAATTGCCACTGCAGTACTCGCTGGAGCATTTCTTGGAAAGTATTCAGCTCTTATTTTGTTCATTCCCGCATAGTCTTTTGGATCTTTTAAGAATACTGTTACTTTTACAATGTCATTCATTGTTGCTCCAACTTGTTCCAAAAGAAGTTTAATATTTTGAAAAGTTTTTCTTGTTTGTAGCTTAATATCATTTTTTCCAACTATTTTTCCATCCTTGTCCCTGCCGACAGTTCCTGATAAGAAAATGAAATTACCTTTCATTACTGCGGGTGAATAAGGACCTATTGGAGAAGGTACTTTCTTCGAATTAATAATCATTTTTTTCATATTCGCCTCCTTGCTAATTTATTCAATTGTGCGTATGGAATAGAGTCCTATTCTTAGGACTGATAAAGAACCTCGTGGATTAACGAAGAAAAGATCAATGAGCTCTGCTCATTAGTTTGGAAGACAATACTACTACGTTTCTGAGTTGTCAAGCCAAAAACGAGTTGGTCGTTTATTAAAAAAAGACATGTGTGACAACTTCTGTTTTAAAAGTCAAGGAGACATTGCTGAGCTTCCAATAGCCAGTTAGCCCCGAAAATCCTCTAAAATGATCGCTTGGTCTACCGGAATCCCCATCATTCCTGTGTCGCAAGCCTTCATCCTCGTTCGTAATCTAATGTTCGGAATATAAGCATTCAAAAGCTCCTCCTTAAACTGAAAGGTTTGCTGGGCTGCTGTTTTGAGGTTTTGGTATGTCTCCGGTAATTTATGACTCGTCAAGACTCCGTTGAATCAAAGTTTGTGGTTCCTTTTGCTTGATATTCAATATCGGATTTCTTAAAATTTAGCTTGCCTGAAGAGCATTTTTGCTTTTAGATTTCTTTAAACAAAAGAGAATACAATAACTTCAAGTTTTGACCTTACATTAACAAAAGCATATATGATAAATGCCCCGTTCTTAACTGAAAGATAATTAGGTGGACAAAGTAGATTTAATTGAAAAATGACTAACTAGTATTCTGTTTGACCTACGAAAAATTATAACCTGTTTGCTAATTGTGTTCTCAACAAATCTAAATCGTTTTTCCACCTGAGACCTCATGAAACCAATACCTGAAGAGATAGTGAGAAGAACTTGGCTCGAAGTTGCTGGTTTTAGTACTCTGAGAGCAAATATAGAAATAATGAAGATTGGTAAAAATCAACCAGAGCTCTTAGCCTTCATGGCGGAATCAATTAACAAAATGGATCAGGAAGTGAATGAGCTTGGGTTCTCTATGTTTTTTGTTGTTTACAGAATATTTCAGAAAGCCCAAGGGAAGATTAAAAAAATTTCCACTGAAGAGATTACCGAGTGTTATGAACATAATAAAATTCTGATGGAGAAATTAGAGGAATGTTACGGAAATTTTTTTAATAGAGTTACAAACATTGAGATTTTCAGACAGGCCCATTTGTTTAAGTATGTAGTTGATTCTCTTATGGAAGAGGAAGAATGGGAAGATGCTTTAGCATTGACTGAAGAACAGAAAACTTTCCTGTTCTTCCTGCTCAAAACCGTAATTGATGTCCTTGACCCAAAATGTGTGGAATCATAAAGTAATCTCACCAGAAGCCAAATTACCATTTTAATTTTAAAATGCCAAACAGTAATACCCTACAAAATCACGCGAATGATTAAAATTGTTGAATCTGGACGGATCCAGTCTAACCTTCCAAATTTAAATTCGGTAAAAACGCTGCGTATCCAATTACCCGTTTTTGATCTCCGGTGAGAGGGTTCCAACGGCAGCCATTTTTTAATAATCCTAGAAGTAACATTTCGGTTAAGATTGTATCCGGAGTGAAGCAGGGCGGAATTCCGGATACAATTAAGATGAGCGAAGCCGCGGGCCAATAGCTATGGAGATTCAATTGAGCAGTAAGGTTGGTCCCGGGAGCCTATTTATTCACGATGAATGGTGGCTCTTTGCAAACCGAATAGAATTCTGGCAGACATAAGTTAATGTTTATCTATAGGGATCAGGAGATTCACCTCATACGATGTGGAGAAGCCCTATTTCTAGAGCAAGTAGGTAAGGTTCTCCATCGCCCCCAATGGAATTTAATGATTGCAGGTTTATTTATACCATCGTGAATCTTCTTCATGGGGGCCGTCCGTTGTGTTGGGGTAAGAGGATCTCCCTCTGGATCATTTTCCCCTTCCCACAGTAGGGACAGATTGTGGGATCAATTCCAGTAATTCGAGTCAGCAAATCTTGCCACGTTTCTTTTGAAACCTCCTCCGTCTCCTCACTTGCTGCCACACCCAGAAGCTTCTTGCATCGTGAGAGTTTTGTTTTTCGGCTCCGATGACTTAAAATCCCATAATACCTGATCTTGACAAACTGGTTCGGTAACACATGAAGCAGAAACCGGCGAATAAACTCAAAGGCCTCCAAGGTTAGCAATTTGATTTTGTCGTTGTCAGCCGAATCCCTCCATCGAAAGGTGACGTGGTTGCCCTCCAGTTTGACCAACCGATCATTAGAAAGGGCTACCCGATGGGTGTAACGGCCTAGATAGTCCATCACCTTTTCAGGATGTTTCAAGGGTGGTTTACAATAAACCACCCACTCTTGACGATAAAGATTCGTGAGGAATCTTTTAAAGACGGACGCTTCCTTCAGTTCCTCGATCTGTCCAGGAAACTTCAATCTCTCGGCCTCATACTCCCTTTTCAATCCATCCAGGAATTTGCCTCGAAACAAAGAGGAGAGCACCTGGACTGGGATGAAGAAGTCTTTCTTTGAACAGACCCATTGCTTTCCATCCAGAGATAACCCTCCTCCGGTCACCAGGCAGTGCAGATGAGGGTGGCCGATCAAGGTTTGGGACCAGGTATGCAAGATCGCCATAAACCCGATCTCTGCTCCCAGATGTTTTGAATCCCGAGCCAACTCGGTGAGCGTTTCGGAGACGGATTTGAAGAGAAGGGTGTAAATGACCTTTTGATTCCTCAGGGCCAAGGGTCTGAGCCCTTCGGGAAGGGTAAAGACCACGTGGAAGTAGGGAGTGGGGAGTAAATCTTTTTCCCTTGCTTCAAGCCACCGCTCTTTCTCCAGACACTGACACTTGGGACAATGCCTGTTTCGACATGAGTTATAAGAGATCCGAACTGTTCCACAGTGATCGCATTGATCCAGGTGCCCTCCCAGTTCCGCGGTACGGCAAATCTCGATGGCCCGCATGGCTCGAAGGTGTCGAAGAGGCATCTCATGAGCTTCACGATAAGCAGGCCCAAAAGCCCGGAAGATATCGGCCACTTCTAAAGAGCGTTTCATGAGAAGCAAACCTCTCTATCAGGTCGGCTTCTCAGGCTCCTCCAAGAGATCTAAGGGGCTGGTGACTTTGGTTAATTCTTTTCGACTCAGATGAAGATAAACCGCCGTCGTCTTAGGATTGGTATGGCCCAACAGATGCTGAATATGATAAAGATCGGTCCCTGCCTCCAGCAGATGGGTGGCAAAACTGTGCCGTAGGGTGTGTACGATTGCCGGTTTCTTAATCCCCGCCTGACGAAGAGCCTTGTAAAAGACCCTCCTGAAAGCGTTTGTTGAAAGAGGTTTCTTGCGAGAAGGATTACAGAACAGCCAGTCCTTGGGATGGTACTTTCTCCAGTACTCCCGTAGAATATCCAAGTTACGCTTGCCCAATAACGTATACCGATCTTTGTTCCCTTTCCCATGTTCAATCCGAATCGTCATCCGCTGACTGTCGATATCCGAAAGCTTCAGGTGAAGGGCTTCGCTGATCCGCAGACCCGCCGAATAGATCGTCATGAGGATCGCCCGATGTTTGAGATTCTTGATGGCTCCAAAGAGAGCCTCCACCTCCTGTTGAGAGAGAACGATCGGAAGCCTCCTCCCCATCTTCCCTTTGGGAATTCGGAAACCCTCCCAATCCCTCTTGAGCGTCGTCTCATAAAAAAACTTCAATGCCCCATAGGCTTGAGTGACCGCTCCCTGAGAAACGTTTCGCTCCTTGATGAGATAATGAAGATACTCTCGAATCTCCGAATCCCCCAATTCCTCAGGGGATCGATGAAAGTAAAGGGCAAACCTCCTGACACAGGCCAAATAAGTGCGCCTTGTGTGAGGACTAAAATTCCTTAACTCCAAATCCCTCTTCATCTGATCGTACAATCTTCCCATGACCGCTCTCCTTTCTTTCACAGTGGATTTAGTGACCTCCACGTTTTACCAGAAAAGAGAGCAGGCTGGCACTGCTGAACCCATGAAGCAGAGCGAGGGTACCTCTGAAGAACACTCCTTCGCCAGAACCTATTCTGTTGTCAAAGAACTAACGGTTTAAACTACCGCGAAGCGGTTTCGTTCATCTGCTATAAATCCGCACTTCTCGATACCTCGAAAAAGTTATGATACGAAAAACAAATCAAAACCTTAGACTGAATCGGTTTAAATCTGGTTTACTGTAGATTTTCAGTTGAAATACTGTTTCGAGGGAAGAGAAATGTGAATCTATTGGTTTAGATTCCGGCTGCATGCTCAACCGGGCAACTCCAAACTACAAAAACTCCCATCCATTGGTGATTGACCTCTGGGTCTCTCGATATCCTGGGAGAACATTGGGAGAACGTATTAAAAAATTGAGGCTGGAAAGAGGCCTTTTTCAGAGGGATCTGGCAAAGATGATCGGGGTTAATGAAATGACCATAGTCAATTGGGAGAAGGGGAGGACGAGGCCAACAAAGAGGAATTTGGAAAGAATAAAGATAATTTTGGGATTTGAACCGCCAACCCCCTGATTACAAAGGAGCCAGAGGTTCATATTACAAATCCTGTCTTTCCCTTAACAGCTCTTCCACCCATTCCAAACCGAGCTCAATCAGCTTTCCCCGGCTGGGACGGCCTGTTTCAGGATTGCAACCGATCACGTCATAGAACATCTCAATCCCTTTTTGAAAATCCCTTTCCGTGAAAATCCTCTGGCCGGCATTCGGGTCATCGGGTTTTGGATCGAATAGACGTCGGGGCAATTGATCGTCTTTAATTGTAAATCCTTCAAGACTGTTAAAGGCTCTGGCCATAATCGTTCCCCGTTCAGCGGCCTTCATCAACTCAAAGAGACTGGCATTCCAACCTGTAACCGCATTCAAGCATTGGATCATTAAATCCAGTGGCATCACGCCGCGGGGTACAAATCCGAAAACGCAGAGTCCCAGGGCGTCCATCATCTTCCAGAGATGATCAAGCAATATGTAAGCCCTTACCTTTTCATTGGTGATCCGTGTTGGGTGCATCGCCTCGTAAATTCCCAATGGTTTGACAGATTGGAAGGAATAGAATTTTTCATCAAAAAATAAAGTATCGTGAGGGGCGTTCATATGGTCAGGCCCGTAGGGGCAGGTAGCATAGCCTATGCCCACTCCTACCTTCACACGAGGGTCGTGCATGGGTAACTCGAGACCTTTGACTGCAAGATGATAGGGCTGGTCTGAAACCTTCCATCTACGCGCGAGCCATGTAACCCCTTCTGCCAAGAGATCACCAAAGCCCTCTCGCTTCGCAATCATCTCCAGCAATTGAATCACCAGATCAGGATCCCCAAAGCGAAGCTCTAGCCCATCAGTGTCAGCTTTTGTGATCACCTTTTTCTCAAAACATTCGTAAGCAAAAGCGATTACCATCCCTGCAGAGATGGTATCCATGCAGTACCGATTGCAAATCTCATTGGCTTTGGCAATGGCCTTAAGGTCCAGAATATTAAGATTGGTTCCGAGAGCTGAGATAGTCTCATACTCAGGCCCCCCATAGCGGGAATCAACACCATATTTTGAATGTTCGAGAGCAATGCCGCGCTTGCATCTGATGGGACAGAGGTAACATCCTTTTCTCTTTTTCAGAAGAAGTTCGTTATAAGTGTCACCGCTTATAGGTTTGGGATCATCAAGTTTGGTTTGCCGAAAGTTGTTAATAGGCAAAGCGCCCGCCTCAGACAAGATATCACAAAAGATGGTGGTTCCATAAACAAACAAGGTTTTCCCTTGAGGATTATCTTTGAAAGTTCTGGAATAGTCCTGAGCAGTCTTGTGCAGAAAATCAGAATCAAAAAATTCAATCTTCTCCCTGCCTAATGCAGCGACAGCCCGGACATTTTTTGAACCCATCAGGGCTCCAAATCCACCTCGACCATTGAAATGACCTAGATTATTTGTGATGTTGGTAAAACGAACGAGATTCATTCCAGCAAGACCAGTCTGGGCGATCCGGATTCTATTGCTTCCCATCTCCTGGCGGATCGTATCCTCAACCTCCCATGCTCCCTGGCTTGCTAGATGAGAAGCATCTTTGATCTCAGCTTTTCCTTCAGTGACCCAGAGATAGATGGGCTTGTCCGCTCTTCCTCGGAATACAATGGCGTCAAAACCTGCCATCTTCAGCTCAGGGCCGAAAAAGCCGGCTGCCTCTGATTCAGACGCTGTCCCTGTAAGGGGCGATTTCCCTATAGCAGTGAACCGACAGGATGCTGCCAGAGGTGAACCTGTCATCACCCCGGTGGCAAGGATCAGAAGATTATCTGGTGAAAAGGGATCAATCCGAGGCGGAACCTCTTTAATGAGATAGTAATAGCCAATCCCTCGACCACCCAGATAGGTTCGGTAGAACGTATCATCTTTCTCTTCTACCTCAATCTTTCGATTGTTCAGATCGACATGAAGAATCTTGCCTCGATACCCATTGCCCATAGAAGTTCTCCTTAATAAAAATTACAAACCTAATAATATAATCCTCACCCTCGGAAAAGTACCAATAAATCACACGAAAATATTCGATGGCTCATAATCATACAAAATCCTCTTTGATTAAACAAAAATTTCGCTGATCTGTCGAATGGGTGTGACATTGGTAAAGTTAGGTATATCTCCTCTGATGGTCAAACCCACCTCGGCCACTCCACTGTCATAGCCATCCCCGGACTCAAAGTAGAGGTGTCCAACACAAATGTAAGGTGGGGATTGTCCACCTCCGCCAGAGATCCCCCTATCCACTTCTGTTTTGATCAGTCCAAACGGTTTCAAAAGCTTTTTCACTAATTCCATATGTTTTGTTCGATAGTAGTTGATATCGAACCTTCCCCCTTCTTGATTCGGATACATGACGCTTACCCTAAACATGATTCCTCCTCCTCAGAAACTAAAATGTTATTTAATAGACTCCAATTTAAGAGTAACAAATATAGAAACAAATGAAAGTATTGTCAATATAGAGAACTCACACACCCGTTTGCTGCTAATCTTCTTGCTCACTTATTCACTCTACAGGTTTAGGTTAGAGGTGAAAGGTAACCAGGCAAAATTTTGCTTGACAATGAAAACCGGGTTTGATAATTTTTTATTTTAAAACATTGTTTCATTATTTAAAACGAAAATGTTTTTAATAATTTTTTAAAAATAAATTACCTATACTAAAGGAGGACAATATAAATGAAAGCACCTCTTTATTCAGCTGTGGCTATTCAACCGAAGCAGAAAGTATTTAAGAAACGTAGTGACAATAAGGTAATTCTTGATAGGCTGGGTGATTTAATCGGTTTTGCCATGAGGTACTGGGATATGCAAATTCCGTGTAAGTTAGTGGCTGCCCCTGAATTTCTGTTTTCAGGATCTGGATCCGCATTCGGTTACACTCGAGAAGATTATCTTAGACTAGCAATAACGATCCCAGGGGAAGAGACAGAGCACTTAGGAAAAGAGTGTAAGAAATATGGAATATACTTCGCTGCTGCCGCTCAAGAGAAAGATCCTGAATGGCCGGACAGGTTTTTTAATACGGGTTTTATCATTAGCCCTGAGGGGAAAGTGATCTTGAAATATCGCAAGATGAATACGATGACAAATATTATTGAATACTCAATGAGTCCGCACGACATGATGTCGAAGTATAAAGAAAAATATGGGTGGGACATAAAAACTTTATTCCCGGTTGTTGAAACAGAAATAGGTAAGTTAGGAATTTTTATCTGTTATGACCGGATGTTTCCGGAAGTGACTCGAGCATTGGCGATAAATGGGGCGGAGGTACTCATACAACCAAATGCCTGGATAGAACCCTTTGCCTCGTTTCCCACCGATTGGTGGACCAGTATTAATCGTGTACGTGCAATTGAAAACATAGTTTACATAGTCGCCCCAGATCGGGGTGCTATCGATTGGCCTCACCTGCCTGAATATTTTTCTCCTGGTTTATCTCAAATCGTAGATTATAAAGGAAATCTTTTGTCTCAATGCCAGTATCCTGGTGAGGGTGTTTGCGGGGCACCAATCAATATCGAGGAGTTACGGTATTATCGTGAAACAACTCTTTTATGGAACCATATCGGTCAGATAAGATCTGAAGCGTACAGACAAATATATGATGAGCAATTTTGGCCCCCAGATTCGTTTGCTGAAAAACCGGCTGAAAGCTGGAGTGATATAGCCCCTATCCAACGTAAAAGCACTGAGAAATTGATTAAACGCGGTACTTACAAGAAGACTTTATGTGAAGAAAGTTCATAATTCCTAGACTATCATGAAGCAAGTTTGGAGACAAAAGTGGAGCAAATCTTACTGGAAATTAATAATGTGACTAAGGCTTTTGGCGGCGTATTGGCCATCAAAGATTTAACTTTCTGTGTCAGTCGAGGTCAATTGAAGGCAATTATCGGGCCCAATGGCGCCGGTAAAACCACACTTTTTAATGTTATTACTGGCATCTATTCTATTACCGCAGGAGAAATAAAGTTCAAGGATAAAAAAATAACAGGATTAAAGCCGCACGAAATCACGAGCAAGGGTATTGCCCGAACATTCCAGGTTCCACATTTGTTTCCTAATATGACCGTTCTCGAGAATGTAATGGTAGGTCGACATCCAAGAACAAGAGCGGGAATTTTTAATGTTGCGCTGCCTCTGCAGAAGACTAGGGCGGAAGAGTCTAGTATTCAGCAGGAAGCTATCCATTGGCTGGAGTTTTTCGGACTAAGAAGCAGAGCCCCTTTTCTCGCTGAGACCATTCCTTTTGGTGAGCGGAGAATCTTAGAAATTGCCAGAGCTTTGGCCACTGAGCCAGAACTACTTATTCTGGATGAGCCGGCAGCCGGCTTAAACGGTGCTGAACAGGAAAGCCTATCTCAGTTACTAAAGCAGATTCAAGCCATGGGAGTGACAATTCTGTGGGTGGAGCATAACATCCGCATGGTGATGAAAATCTCTGAGGAGGTTATGGTGATAGATTGGGGGCAAAAGATCGCCGAGGGGTCTCCAGAAAAGGTTCAGTCCGATAAGAGAGTAATCGAGGCATATTTGGGGGATGGTGATGCTTAAAGTCGAAAATTTGGATGTCTATTATGGGTCTCTGAAGACACTTGATGCTGTTAGCATCTTTGTGGAGGAGCGCGAACTAGTTTCCGTCATCGGTGCTAACGGGGCCGGGAAGTCAACTTTACTCAACGCCATTGCACACATCATTCAACCCAGAAAAGGAAGGATCCATTTTATGGGTCAGGATGTTACTTATGTCACTGCTCCTCAAATGACCAAATTAGGCATTACTCTCGTGCCAGAAGGGAGGCAGTTATTTGGGACATTGACTGTACTAGAGAATTTGGAGATAGGAGCATATCTGCGGCATTACCCCTGGGGTAATGAGAAGAAGGCAGCGAGAACCATAGCCGAGGATATGGACAGAGTTTATGACCTATTTCCTGTGTTAAGGGAAAGGCGCAAGCAGAATGCAGGAACGCTCAGTGGAGGAGAGCAGCAAATGCTGGCGATAGGCAGAGCGTTAATGTCTGAGCCGAAATTATTGATGACCGATGAACCCTCCTTAGGGTTAAGTCCCATTTTAAAAGGTACGGTATTGGGTGCCTTTAGACGACTCCGTGAAGAGGGATTGGCTATCCTACTGGTTGAACAGGATATGGAGAGAAGCCTTAAGATGGCTGAAAGAGCCTATGTGATGGAGAATGGCCGTATTGTCTTAGAAGGGGAAGGGGCTGAACTCTTAAGAAATAACGAGGTGAAACAGCATTATCTCGCTACGAAATGAAGGTATGTAGTCAAAACTTCCCAAAACAAAAAAAGGAGGTGAATTTATTCTATAGCAGAAAAGCTCATGGAGGCGGTCGAAAAAATAAAGGAAAGGAGGAAGGAAGAAATGAAGAAAAGAGTTCTCGGAATAGTAGTGCTGATTATTTTCATGATTAGTTCAACACTAATGGTCTGTGTTAAATCAGAAGCAAAGGAGCCATATAAAATTGGCATCGTCAATAATTCGACTGGTTTCATGGGTATCGTAGGGATCCCTCAGGACGCTGGGTCGCGGCTCGCAACAGAAATCATCAACAAAGAAGGGGGCATCAAGGGTCACCCACTGGAGACGGTCATCTACGATGGAGAATCCAAGCCAGAGGTCTGTTTAAGGATGGCCCGCAAGCTGGTGGAAAGAGACAGAGTCGATGTCATGATCAGCGGCAACTTTTCTCCGGGAATAGCCGTGATCGTTCCGGTTTCACTTGAGTATAAGATACCCACGCTGAAATATGGGACCTATGTCGTCGATGCGGTGAAGGAGCCGTGGATGTTTTCCATGGGGACAGATGGCCACTTCGTTGGCAGAGGTTTGGTAGATTACCTCCATAGAAAAGGACATAAGACGTTAGCTTTTATACAGATCCAGGATGCCTTCGGTGAGGCATGGCTAAAAGGGATGAGAATAGCGCTGACCAAATATCCCGACATGAAGGAGTTGGGAATTGAAAAGTTCATGCCAGGGGATACCGACATCACGCCACAGATCAGCAAACTCATGGCACTGAAGCCAGATGTCATCGCCACATGCACCGCGGGCACCGCTACGATTATGGCGGCAAGGACGGCTTACAAACTGGGGTTTAAGGGCAAGGTTTCATCAAACCATGCTGATACGAATCTTGGATTTGCAAGAGCCGTCCAAGATTTGCCTACGGGTTACTTACTCATACCACAAAGAAGGGGGGGTGTACCCGTTCTGGTCGATGACATGCCCGACGGCCCGGTCAAAGACTGTAACTTAAAGATATTTAAGGAGTGGAAAGCAAAATTCGGAAATCTCGAAAACGTGGAGATGGGTGTTCAAGGCTATGAGTTCGTGGATATCATTGCTCGTGCGTTTAAAGAAGTGGGGAAAGAGAAGGCAAAAGTGAAGGAATGGTTGGAAACAAAAAAAATCTTAACCACCAGCGGCTATCTCCAGATGAGTCCTACGGATCATCTTGGTTCCGATCCGGCAACATGGGTTGGTGTGGTAACGACGGAAGGGGGAAAATTCGTCCTGCCGAAGTAATCACCGTTAGTTGGTAAAGATGAATGTGGATTATTTCTAAGTTCAGAAATCTACTTGGCCCTAAGGGAATCAAGCTCCCAAAGGGCTAAGTAGCAATTGCAAATAGTATCTGACAGGAGTGATTCAAATGTCAGAAAGCTCCCTATGGTTACAGGTGATTTTAACAGGATTGTCTCAAGGTAGTTTATACGCCCTTGTAGCCATAGGATTTAATATTATTTATAATGTGGCGGCATTGCCGAACTTTTCCCAGGCAGAGTTTGCAACCATCGCTGCCTTCATGACATTCTACATCATCAAAGCCTTTCATTTGCCTCTGATGATAGTCGTTTTGCTCGTTGTTTTATTAGCCGCGGTCATCGGTATGATGATTCAAATGGCAGTCTTCTATCCTGCCAGAAATCTGCCCCATATGAATCAAGTCCTGATCACCGTAGGAATCCAGTTTATCCTGCAGGGAGCGGTGCTGGTCATATGGGGCGTCGATCCGATTGTCTCGCTCCCCTTCTCAGGTTCTGAGCCGATTGACCTCTTTGGGGCTAAAATTTCGACTCAAAGCATTTGGGTCATTGCACTCACACTCATTTTAACCGCTTGCGTCTATCTGTTCTTTTCCCGGACCATCTGGGGAAAAGCATTGAGAAGTGTTGCCGAAAAAAGGGATATCGCTGGCATCGTAGGAATCAATGCCAGTAGGATGGATGCCTTGGCATGGGTGCTTGCCGCAATGATCGGCGCGGTCGGGGGAATCATCATCGCTCCGCTCTACCCGTTTGTTTACGATTCCGGGCTAATGATCGTAGGCATGGTCTTTTGTAGCGTTGCGATCGGGGGTATGGGAAATGTCCTCGGCGGCCTGGCGGGGGGCATGCTCATTGGTATGCTTTTGGCCATCGGAGCTGGATTTTTTGCCCCTTTCAAGGAAATCGTCGTTTTCATCGTCTTGCTCATCGTACTTACCTTCAGACCTCAAGGACTTTTTGGAGGGAAGCAAGGATGAACTGGAAAGAATATCGTCTGATTCTGCTTCTCGTTATTCTTCTGGTGGCTTTTGGGATTTTCTTTTCTGGCACTTACTGGATCACTCTTTCAATAGCGATAGGGTTCCTTTTGATGAACTTGATTGGGTTAGACCTGATGTATGGATATTGCGGGCAGGTGAACTTTGGACATCAGGGGCTTTACGCTATTGGAGCTTATACCTCGGCAATATTGGTCGTACAGATGGGGTTCCCCCCGATCGCGGCGATGGCCATGGGTCTTCTTATGACCTGTACCGTTGCTTATCTCATGGCCAAAATTCTATTCCGGCTGAAAGGGTATTTCTTTATCCTGGCTACCATGGTGTTTGGATTCGTAATTTATTATACCGCCGGAGCTTTTGAGTGGACGGGAGGGTGGAATGGGATGGCGGTCCCTCACTTTTCGATCGGAGGATTGGTCATCGATAGCGAAATAGGGTATTACTGTGTCGTATGGACGATCGCCCTGATGATGCTGATCGCTGCATTGAATATCGTCAGGGGTCGAATCGGCCGAGCCCTCAAGGCAATTAATGCAAATGAGACGGCGGCAGCAGCAATGGGCATAGATACCACCAAGTATCTCGTTCAAATTTATGTGTTAGGTGCTGCATTTGCCTCCATCTCAGGAAGCCTCCTTGCCCACCATGAACGGTTTATTGTTCCAACGTACTTCAGTATCATCACCATGATTATGTTTTTTGTGGCACTCTGCATCGGGGGGAGAGGGACGATTTGGGGCTCCTTATTGGGCGGGACGATCGTCACCATGCTTCCAGAATTTATGTATGTGTTTAGGACCTATTCGACGTTATTCTATGGTGTGGTCTTTGTGCTGATACTCACTTTGCTGCCCATGGGACTTGCCGGTATCATTGAATCTGTGAGGGTTCGATTTCACGGGCAGAGGATGTTTTCGAAAATGACATGAAGCGGCGGCGACACCAGAAACGAGATAGGTTTTTATCAGGTCGAGGCATCAATGGAGTCGGATAAGAAGATCAATAACCTCCCCCAAACAGTGGAAAGAGCCCTGGATATTCTGGAGGCCTTTTTAGATTCAAATGGTGCCCTGGGAATCACCGAATTAAGTCGTCGGGTCAATCTCAATAAAAGTACGACGTATAGGATCATCCAAGCTCTTCGGAAGAGAGGTTATATCAATCAAGATAGTCAAACAAACAAGTATTGTTTGGGATATAAGATATTGAAAATCGCATATATCTCTTTAAACAAGAATAAACTCAGGGAAATAGCAAGGAAATACCTGGAAGAACTGTCAAAGAAAACCTCGCACACGGTTCAATTAACTGTTTTGGAGGGGAATGAGGTCGTTTATATAGACCAGGTAGAAGGCACCGATATCTTTCAGTTACGTCTGCAAATCGGGAACAGGGGGCCTCTTCATTGTACGGCCGCGGGGAAATGTATTTTGGCTTTCCTGGAGGAAGGTGAATTGGAAGGAATCATCCATCGTTGCCATCTGACTCGCCTCACCGAAAAGACAATCACCTCGGTTGGACATTTGAGAAAAGAGCTTCGTGTCATTAAAAGAGTTGGCTTTTCATTCTGCGATCGAGAATATGACAACCATCTGAGATCCATCGGTGCACCCATCACCGGCATGGAGTCGAAGGTCATTGGAGCGGTTGTTCTGACTGCGCCTTCCAACCGGATAAAGATAAAAGAAGTCCCTTACTTCGGAAACATGGTAAAGGAAACGGGAATTAAGATCTCAGCGGAGATGGGGGGGTAGATAGAAAGAGAGGTCGTCGAAAGATGATGAGAATGTCTGGAGCGAGGTTCATTGCTGAAATGTTCAAGGGGTATGGGGTGACACATGTCTTTTTTGTCGAGGCGATTCTGAGAAGGGGCCTTGTTGAGATGGAAAAACTGGGGATAAGCCGTGTTTTAACACACTCAGAAAAGGCAGCGGCTTATATGGCGGACGGATATGCAAGAGCCAGTCATCGTCCAGGGATATGCATGTCTCAATCGGTCGGAGGGGCGAATTTAGCCTCCGGGCTTCAGGATCCATACCTTGGTTTTTCACCGGTCATTGCACTGACAGGGCGCAAACCTCCTGTTGCCCAACATCGAAATGCTTACCAGGAGATTGATCACTATGCAATGTTTGGACCAGTGACAAAGTATAATGTCATCGTGGAGACAATAGAACAACTCCCTTATCTTCTTCGGCAGGCCTTCCGTGAAGCAACCTCAGGAGCCCCCGGTCCGGTACATTTGGATGTACTGGGGGCCGAAGGGGAGGTCACCGCTTTGGCTGAGGCAGATCTGGAAGTCACTGTTGAAGATGTTTTTACTCACTATCCTTCCGTTCACCCAGAACCTGACATGGCGTGTGTGCGTGAGGCAACACGGGTGATCGAAGATGCTGAACGACCAGTGATTGTGGCAGGAGGTGGGGCGATGGCTTCGTCCGCCGGTCCAGAAATTGTAAAGTTAGCTGAAATGCTTTCCATTCCGGTCGCTACCTCGCTCAATGGAAAGGGGACGATTGTGGAAACGCACCCCCTTAGTCTGGGTGTCGTAGGTTCTTACTCTCGATGGTGTGCAAATCAAGTCGTTTCAGAAGCGGACCTTGTGATATTTATTGGGAGCCATACGGGAGATCAGGTTACCAATTCTTGGACTGTTCCGAAGCGAGGGACACCTGTGATCCAGATCGATATCGATCCTTTAGAGCTTGGAAGAAGTTATCCCAATCGAGTTGGATTGATGGCCGATGCAGAGGTGGCGGTTCGCAGGCTGATTGAAAACGTTGATCAGAGATATGCTAAAAACGAGTGGGCTCAAAGGGCGCAACAATGGGTACACAAATGGCGAGATGAGGTGGAGCCACTACGTAATTCGAACGCCGTTCCTATTCTTCCTGAAAGGCTGTGCAAAGAGGTTACAGAGTTTCTCCCATCGAACGCCATCCTTGTCTCAGATACGGGCTTTGCAGGATTGTGGGCAGGGGCTATGGTGTATCTCACCCATCCAGATCAATTGTCTATTCGGTCTGCTGGTTCCCTGGGTTGGGCATTCCCTGCTTCTTTGGGAGCAAAATGTGCTGAGCCTAAAAGGCCAGTGGTCTGTTTTACAGGAGATGGAGGGTTCTGGTACCATCTGACTGAGCTTGAGACTGGAAGCCGCCGTAATATAAAAACGGTCACCATTATCAATAATAACAGCTGTTTTAGACAGTGCATGCGAGGAGTTAATCGAGCCTATGGTAACGATTCTGGTAACAGGGAAGATATGTATAAGTTTCGGGATACTGACTTTGCCAGGATTGCGCAAGATATGGGATGTTTTGGAATTCGTGTGGAGCGTCCTGAAGAACTTTCCAAGGCGTTGAAGAAAGCTCTTGAAGCTAATGTGGCAGCGGTGGTGGATGTTATCACCGATCCGGAGCACGATGCTCCCTGGCCGCCTCCAGCAATTCGTAAATCATGATTGAGAGGAGAAAAGATGCGGGAAGATTTCTTAGACATAATTGGTGAAACGATAGATAGGCTCTTAACCCTTGATATCGCTGGTAGAGGGGTGATTGGCAAATTGTACGAATCTGCCCGTGCTTTCCACAAGTCTCCTTTATGCCTTTTGGCAGCCAAGAAATTGGCCGAAGCAGTAAAACCTTATGACATCGTATTCATTGCGACAGGTATGATTATTTATCCTTTCCAACATCTTGGTATTGGTGAGAACGATGGCCCAGTGGGTGGAGCTGCTCTGGCGCGAGCTTTGCGACTTGCGCTTGGGGCCAAAACGATTTTTGTGACCGATAAGGTACTCGTTGATATGGTATCCAAGACGGTAAATGGCGGGGAGTGCGCGATCGTCCCCCTCGAGGCCTTGCCAAAGATTGATTTACCTCTTAGTTCGGTCATTGATTTTCCAACCAAGGAAGAGGAAGCTGAGAAGAAAGCCAGACAGTTGATCAGAGATTTAAAACCCAAGGCGATTGTGGGGATCGAGAGAAGAGGAGTCAGTAAAAATGGAGTCTATCACGCCTGGAATGGTGTTGACATGGCTCCCTATGAAGCGAGGATCGGCAGGCTTTTTGAGGAATGTCGGAAAGAAGGGATCCTTACCATTGGTATCGGAGATGGTGGTAATGAAATCGGGATGGGCAACATCTACGATACGGTAAGGAAAGTGGTCCCCTACGGTGACAATTGTAAGTGTCCCACCAATTGTGGAATTGCAGACAGCACCCTTGTGGATGTGACGGTGGTAGCCACGGTTTCCAATTGGGGGGCCTATGGGATAGAAGCCTGTTTAGCTGCGATGACAGGTAAATCAGAGGCGCTCCATACCGGCGAAGAGGAATTGAGAATCGTCAGGGAATGTATTGATGCTGGGGGGCTGGATGGGCCTGCAAAAGTCCCTCGGCCCTTTCTGGATGCCATCCCCACAAAAATTGATGTAGCGATTCTCGATTTTCTTGGAGAGATCATCCGAGGGCGCTTCAAAGAAATAAAGTATTAACACTTTTTCTATCTGAAGAAATTTTATTCAACCGAAGGAGGAATTTTGTATGATCGTATACGTAAATGGGAGTTTCGTAAACGAAGAGGAAGCCAAAGTTTCTGTATTTGACCACGGATTTCTCTATGGGGACGGAGTCTTTGAAGGTATCAAAGCTTACAATGGACGAATCTTTGCCCTTGATGAGCATGTGGATCGTTTCTTTGAATCAGCACAGTCTATACAATTGACATTACCCCTCAGTCGCAAAGAGATGAAAAAGGCGATCATTGAAACAGTCAGACGTAATAATTTGAGAGATGCTTACATTCGTCCAGTGGCAAGCCGGGGGAAAGGTGGACTGGGTCTTGACCCCAGAAGTTGCCCCAAAGCGACGGTCGTCATCATTGTGGATGCCGAGATTCGCCATCCCGAAGATACAGGTGGAACGTCTTTAAGCCAAAAAGGGATAAAAGTAATCACCACCACTTTCCGGCGTAATGGGCCAGATGTTCTCAGCCCGCGGGTAAAGTCAACCAATTATTTGAACAACATTCTGGCTAAATTACAGTCCAACGCCGTCGGGGTTCAAGATGCCATCTTTTTAAACGAACAAGGCTTTGTCTGCGAGCTGACTGGCGACAACCTATTTATTGTAAAAAACTCTCGGGTCATGACTCCGCCGCTCTGGTTTGGGATATTGGACGGTGTTACCAGACGGGTCGTCCTTCGGATTGCCAGAGAAATGGAGCTGGAAGCAGCGGAGGAACCCTTAACCCTGCATGACTTATATACGAGTGACGAATGCTTTTGTACGGCAACTAGGATTGAAGTTTTGCCAATCGTTTGGGCCGATGGCAGACAGGTCGGAAGCGGAACCCCTGGCCCGGTAACGACCCAAATCACGAAAGCATTTTTAGAGGCTGCTAACCGAGAGGGCACTCCGATCTATGAGTGACAACCCATACTGAGAAAATGCCAAGATGGAAGAATTCGTTTCTCTACATGTTGATGATCTTCTGTTGAGACAAATCATGACAAATCATACAAATCATATAGTCAGGGGAGGGGAGACCCCATGTCGATTCTGGTCATTGGAGGGATGGGATTTATAGGATCAAGGATCGCAAGGTCTTTGATCGAACTGGGAGAAGAGGTCGTCGTGGTCGGGCGCAAACCGACGCTCCATCGCCTTGGAGAAGTTGCTGAGAAGGCAAAAGTGGTTCAAGGCGACAAGACGAATATTGACCAGGTCTTCGATTGGATCACCACATACAAAGTGTCAAAAATTATCGACGCCTCTTCCGAACTGGAAGCGGAAAGTGAAAGAGTGCCTTATTCGGCGACAAAAATCAACCTTATAGGAACTCTGAACGTGTTTGAAGCTGCCCGGATTACAGGGATCAAACGAGTTGTATGGGCCAGTTCCTTGGCTGTTTATGGGGATAAGAAGAGAGCCGGAGGCATTCCTCAAAATGAAGACGCGCTGAATAATCCTGTCACCGTTTATGGAGCCTGTAAAACCTATGGAGAGTTCATGGCCAGACTTTACAATGCCCGTTGGGATATGGATATCGTCTCCCTCAGACCTTCCTCTGTCTATGGTCCCCTGAGAGCAAGTGGAGCCACGAGCTGGCTGACGGATATCGTTCAATTACCTTTGATGGGGCAGATCGTGGACATCCCGGTGGGTCCGGATGAAACCACGAACTTTTGCTTTGTGGATGACTGCACCGATGCCTTTGTCAAGTGTTGCCAATATAAGGATAATCGGCTGCCTCACTCCATCTATTACATTGGCGGATTTAAAGCTTCAATTAGAGAGCTTATGGAAGAAGTGAAAAAACACATCCCGGAAGCAGAGACGCGCTATCATGGAAAACCTATTTACTATATTGATAGGATTGATAACAGCCGAATTGGGGAAGATTTGGGTTTTAAGCTGAAGTACGATCTTGCGGCTGGTGTCAAAGAGCAAGTTTTAAGGCAAAGGACTCTGAACGAAGGGAAGATAAAAGGAAGCCAGATATGATATAGATTTTTACTTCCAGGATGGTACTCATATCATTCATGGGCAAAGTGCTGTTAGATTTGACGATCGGTTTGGTCGGAGAAGACGATCAATGTCTCTAGCCAGAATCAAGAATAAATCAAGGTGTGCGCTACTCGTTATAGATATGCAAAATGACTTTTGTTCCCTTGAGGGCAATATGGCTAAATTAGGCCGGGATATGACTTTAATCCAAAAAATGATACCTAGTCTTTCTCGGTTATTGGAGATTTGTCGTTCGATCGGGATACGGATCGTTTTTACCAAGATGGTCCATTCTGTCTGGACTGATTCTCCTGCTTGGATTGCCAAACTAAATTCTAAAAATGTTCGTAAAGGGACTTGGGGTTGTGAATTTTATCAGGGATTCGAACCACGTAAAGCAGATTGGGTAGTTGAAAAACACCGATACTCAGCCTTCATAAACACAGATCTTGATACAGTACTAAGAGCACAAGGTGTTGATACGATCATTGTAACCGGAGTTAACTCTGATCAATGTGTTGATGCTACTGCGAAGCATGCTTTCCAACTGGATTATTATGTGTTGGTCGTGAATGATTGTATAGCAACCGATAGCCAAGCCCTGACTCAGGCTGTGGTTACCATGGCAGAGAAATCTTATGCCTGGGTCGTTTCCAGTGAGGAGATAATAAATTTTTTAAAAGATTTAAATTATTCATAAAAAGGCACGGGTGGAGGAAAGGATGATGGAAGTAACAACCAGAAAGACGATTCAGATGGTGATCAACGGTCAAGATCGCGAGATAGAAGTTCGGCCAAATGAGTTATTGGTGGATGTGTTACGAGAAAGGCTGGGATTGACAGGGACAAAGATTGGTTGTGAAGCTGGAGACTGTGGTGCATGTACCGTTCTGATTAATGGAAAACCCAGCTTATCCTGCTTGACCCTTGCGATTGAGTGTGAGGATAAGGAAATTTTAACGATAGAGGGAGTTGGGGACACTATGAAGGGAGAACTACACCCCCTCCAGAAAGCCTTTGTGGAACATTACGGGGTGCAATGCGGGTTCTGTACCCCTGCGATGATTCTAACAGCGAAGGCGTTTTTAGATAAAAACCCGAATCCTAAGGAAGAGGAGATCAGGGAGGCTATTAATGGTGTGATCTGTCGGTGTACCGGGTATATGCAGATTGTTGAATCCATTTTGGCTGCTGCCAAGGAAATGAGGGAAGCAGCCCATGAGTAAACCTATGAGTAAAGAGGAATTGCAGTATATCGGAAAGTCCATTCCGCCCAGTGAACTGTTCGAAAAGGTGACGGGGAGATTTCAATACGTGGGCGATATACATGCTGAGCTTTACGGTAAAGTTCTAAGAAGCCCTCATCCCCATGCCCGTATCAAGCATATCAATACAAGCAGGGTTGAGAAATTGAGTGGGGTCGAAGCCGTATTAACCCACAAGGATGTTCCCCTTCGAAAATTACCACGGCGAGACCAGAGAGGGTGTTACATCCTTGAAGATCATGTCCGCTTTGTAGGAGATGAAGTGGCAGCGGTTGCCGCCAGGACAAGGGCGATTGCCGAAGAGGCATTGGATCTATTCGAAGTGGAGTATGAGATCTTGCCTGCTGTTTTTGATCCTGAGGAAGCAGCAAAACCGGAAGCTCCTCAGTTATACCCAGGAGGGAATGTTTATGGTCCTCAGTTTGGTATGTTGGTAGAGAAGGGTCTGAACGAACCTGTTGTCATGGAATGGGGTGACATTGAAAAAGGCTTTGAGGAAGCAGATGTGGTCATTGAAGATAAGGTTGAGGTGAAACCGCAGATCCATTCACCGATTGAACCTCATATCTGCATAGCCAGTTGGAAGGGAGAGGAACTGACTCTTTGGACCGCCACACAATCTCCGTATGAAGTCCGCATGAGCATCGCCCATGCCTTAGGGATGCCTGAAGGTAAAGTAAGGGTTATTTATGGTGCCATAGGAGGAGGATTTGGTTCTAAATATATAGAACGTTACCAACCGATCGCAGCATTGCTATCGAAAAAGGCAGGTGGGAAATCAACGAAGATTGTGCTAACGAGAGAGGAAGAGTTGTGTCACGCCGGGCGTGCTGGCGCTAAGATCCGAGTCAAGTTGGGTGTTAAAAAGGATGGAACGATCACGGCCATCTACCTCAAGGGTTTTTTTAATCTCGGAGGCTATGGAAATATTATTGGTGGGTGTGGGCGGTTTGGTGAAGAATCTCCTGGCCTCGCCTACAAATATCAAAATGCCCGTTTTGAGGGATGGGATGTGCACACCAATCATATCAGCAGCCAGCCCTGCCGCGGTGTTGCCCTACCCACTCTCACCTTCGCCGTGGAAAATGTAATTGATCAAGCGGCAGAAAGATTGAACATGGATCCGGTGGAATTCAGATTGAGAAATCTACCGGAAAGTGATGATTTGATGCCTGTAAAACCTCACAAAAACCCCATCTATCCCAGAGGGGAGCTTGAGGCCTATCCTGCCCAACAGATCTTGAGGGAGGTGGCAGAGAAGATTGGCTGGGAAAGATTTAAGGGCTATCAGCATCCTGTGGCTGCTGAAGGACCTAAAAGAAGGGGTTTGGGTATTGCCGCCTCTCAAGGCTGGGGTGGTTTCTGCATCGGAGGTTTTATTAATGAAACAGTGATCCTTAACAATGACGGATCGGTGCATATCTTATCTGGACATACTGACTTGGGGACAGGTAGCAATACAACGCTTCGTCAAATTGCCGCAGAGGCTCTGGGAATACCGATTGAGGAGGTGACGCTTACTACAGGGGACACGACCATCGGCCATTTCGACATGATTGGAGCAAGAGGGAGCCGAAGCATGACGACAGCGGGACATTTAATATTGGTGGCCATTGAGCAGGCAAAGAATAAGATTCGTCAAATGGCAGCCCCCTTGCTGGAAGCAGAACCTGAACAGATTGAAGTGAGAGGGAAAAAGGCCTATGTGAGGGGGGAAGAAGGACGGGCCGTATTACTGAGGGAACTTCTCACGTCAACAGTGAAGTGTACCATAGGTGGAGACCCAAGGGATTGGCTGCTGATCAAAGGAACGATGTGGCCTATGGTTGCACCAGGGAAGAAGACAAGGAATCCAGTCGTTGCAGCAAGCGAAGTGGAAGTAGACCTGGAAACCGGGGAGGTTAAACCCATCAGGGTGATAACGGGAAACTCTCCCGGCAGGATGGTTAACCCAACCATCGTAAGAGGACAGTATACTGGTGCGGCAGCCATGACCTTAGGGATGGCCTTATGGGAAGAGTTCAAATACGATGAGAAAAATTCAGTGTACATACATGCCAGCCTGACAGATTATAAAGTCCCTCGGGCACTGGACGTGCCTCCGATAGTAAATATTATCATAGAAGAGTTCGTTGAACGCCCTCTTGATGTGGGAGGACCTTATGGGGCAAGGGGTGCGGGGGAGTTAGCTGGTCTCGGCATTGTGGCATCCATCGCGAACGCGATTTACAACGCCACGGGGGTAAGGGTGAGGCAGACTCCCATGACTGCTGAAAAAGTTCTGGAAGCCATAGAGGAGAAGAGGGAAAGGAAGAAATGAAGTTTCCAAGAGAAATGACGAAGACATTGAAAGAATTTGGTTACTTCGATCCTCAAAAGTTCGATGATGCCGTTTCGATTCTCGAGGAATGGGACAAAAGGGTGATGATCTTAGCAGGAGGTACTGACCTTTTAAATCAGATGAAGGTGAGGCAGGTCAAACCAGAATTTGTTCTCAATATAAAAAACATTAAAGAGCTGGAATACCTCAAGCGAAATAAAGGATTAGAAATTGGGGCCCTCACTACCATCACGGCGATCAGGGAGTCTGAGTTTATTAAAAAGGAATACACGTCCCTCTATGATGCCGCAGAATGGTTTGGTACGCCTCAGATCAGAAATATGGCGACAATAGGAGGGAATATTTGTAGAAACTCGCCTTCATCGGATATGGTTGCCCCTTTAATGACCTTGGATGCTCTGCTTAAACTGGAAGGGCCAAAGGGGGAGAGAACAGTTCCGATTGAAGAGTTTATGTTGGGGTCTGGAGAAAATATTTTGGATTGCGAAATCCTTACTCAAATTATTGTACCCCGACAGGGAAAATCCTCTGGGACAGCATTTAAAAAATTGAAAAGGTCCTCCGCAGATTTAGCAAAGGTCAACTGTGCCGTAAGAATAGCAATGAGGGATAACAAGTGTGAGGACGTACGAATAGTTCTTGGCGCTGTAGCGGATAAGGTATTCAGGGCAAAAAAAACGGAGGAGCTCATAAGAGGGGAAAAAGTTACTGATGTGATTATTGAAGAGGCAGGGAGGAAGGCGAGTCAGGAAGCTCAGCCGATCACAGATGTTCGTTCCACGGCTGATTACAGAAGGCAGATGATTGAAGTTTTGGTTAAGAGGCTGATCCATTCATCCATTGAAAGGGTAGCGAAGATACACACAGCTTGATTCTTAGCAATAAAAAGGCAATCAATTTTTCTGGTGCTTTTTACAAAAAATTTTTAAAAAGAAAGGAGAGATTGGGAATGTAAAGAACAATTTCAATTTTAATGATTCTTTTCTCCAGTATGGGGTTAGGCGTCGCATGGGGTTTAGATTATCCGACAAAACCTATTATCCTTTATGTGGGTTATGCTGCTGGGAGAGCTACGGATACGGCTGCGAGAATTGTTGCCAATCAGGTAAACAAATACTTAGAACAGCCCATGATTGTGAACAATAAACCGGGAGGAGGATCTGCTGTGGAATTCTGGGCTACCTGATGAAGAAGTTTGACTATGAAGGGGCCCCTCTGATTCTCGCAATGGTGTTGGGACCGATGTTGGAAAATGCGTTACGCCAATCTCTGATGATTTCGAGGGGTAGCTTTATGGTCTTCTTCACTCGACCTATATCATTAATCCTCTTTGGGACAGCCATCATTTTGCTCATCCTTCCACTTATCGGAAAATTTAGAAAGAAAGTGGCGATCGATGAGGGATAAACTGAGATGTCATTCTATGATCTAAGAGAGTTTCTGAAGCTCCTTGATTCCCAGGGAGAACTTCATAAAATTGAGACAACGGTGGATCCTGAATGGGAAGTGGGGGCCATCTGTAGGGAGAACTTTGACCGGGGAGGACCGGCACTCCAATTCAACCACGTCGGGAACCATCAAACCCCATTGGTCGTAGGTGTCCTCAGTAAAAGTAAACTTTATGGTTTGGCCCTTGGCGTTCAGCCGACATTAAAGGAGATTTATAGTAAATGGCAGGAGGCATTTAAAAATCCTATTAAACCCATCATTTTGGAAACAGGGCCCTGTAAAGAGGTGAAACTGGAAGAGGTGAACCTCTATGAGGATCCTTTCCCGGTTCCACGTTGGCACGTTCTGGATGGTGGACCGTATCTTGGTACTTTTCACTTAGTGATCTCAAAGGATCCAGAAATTGGCTGGATCAATTGCGGAATGTACCGGGGCCAAATTTTAGGGAAGGATCGACTCGGATGTCAGATCGTTAACCCTGGCCAACATTTGGGAAAGATTCTGGAGAAGTGGAAAAGACGGGGTGAACCGATGCCTATTGCCATTGCTATAGGTGTAAATCCTTGTCTCAGTCTGGTCGCAGTGACTAAGACAGCCGAGGGTGTGAATGAATACGATATCGCCGGAGGTTTAAGAGGTTCTCCTATAGAGGTTGTCAGGGCCGAGACCTCAGACCTGACGGTTCCTGCATGCGCTGAAATCATATTGGAGGGGGAGATCCCGGTGGATGACTATCACTCCCAAGAAGGTCCCTTCGGGGAGACGCCTGGCTACATGGGTGGGCTCAATACCAATGTGAATTATATCAAAGTGAGAAGGGTGACCCACCGGAGAAGTCCCATTTTTCAAGGAACATATGAAGGAAAGCCTCCTAATGAGAGCGCCTTGGTCATGCTCTATTCAAGGACCCTATTGCTTTACAGCCACCTTCTTTTCTCGGGAGTTCGGGGGATCAAGGATGTCTGCGTTACTTATGCAAGCCGAGGGTTCCACACAGTAGTTTCCATTCAAAAGCAATACCCCGGCCATGTCAAGGATGTAATCAGCCATGTATTAGGTTGTCCTGGTCTTATCTGCAAGCACTGCGTCGTCGTGGATGAAGATATCGATCCATGGGATGCCTTTCAGGTGGAATGGGCTATCGCCACTCGTGTCCAGGCAGATAGGGATGTCGAGATCATCAAGAATGGAAGATCTTCTGGTTTCGATGTGTCTCAGGTTCCTTCCAAAAGAGGTTGGTCATCCTGGATCGGAATGGATGCGACCAAACCAGTGGAGGAGTATAGAAAGGAAGGGGAGAGTTTTCCACCTTCCAGTGAGCCTCCACAAGACCTAATGGCCAAAGTGAGAGCTCGTTGGAAAGATTACGGGTTTAGAGATTAGCCAATCGTCAAAAAAGGAGGGCGGAGAAAGGATAAATGGATTCAATGAAACATATCCTCTTAATCGTTCGCACTGATGTGGCGCCGGGGATAGAAGGGCCGCAGATCTGAACACTTCAGCGGAATGTTGGTGTGGAGTAAATTTTATTGATGTCTCTCCAGAGGATATGATTAAGTTGAAAATATTTTGAGAAGCCTTTCGGGATAATTCACAGCCCATGGACGGATTTGAACTGCCAACCCACAATCCTATTGAGAAGATGCTCTCCAGTGACTTCTTAAAAGAGGATTCAAAAATCTAAATTAGTCCCTATTGTTATCTTCGTTATTTTCCTCAGAATCGTTATTCCGACTCGCCTTTCTTAACCCCTTTTGCCTTAATGACTGGATTTTGTGGGATTCTCGACTTTACCTCGAATATGTGTGGGATTCCGGCTTTCTCCGGGATGGAAGGCCCGGGAGCAGCTTTCTGATTTTCTGGTCCAAGTCTTTTTGAAAGTGCATAGGAAGGGTATTGACTCAATTAGTTCTTCAGAACTCCGTATATTTTGTTTTTCGATTCGTCTCTCGGTCAATTACATCTATCTTTACACTCCGTCCGGACTGCTTTTTTCAGGGTTTGATTTGGCCCTGTTTTCTATGTTCATTTGAACCCGTAATCGCAGCTATCTTGAATTGAACAGTTATGTTGGAAGTCGATACGCGAGAGGGATGAGGCGGAACCGCCTTTTTCTATAGACTGTGGATTACGATATCGAAGAAGTTTCAATATCTGCTATAGATCTTCTGTTTTCATACCATCGAAAATGTTTCGGTATGATTCTCAACTATTCAATTGGATGGGGTAAGATGGCTTTAGTGGACACCAAAGTTGAGGTAAAATACTAAAGACGGAGGTGTCAGAATGGAAAGGATTCCCAGAGCGATCTACACGAAGGAGCTTCGAGAGGAAGCAGTGAAGCTGGTGACGGAAGGGGGCTTAAGGATACCGGAGGTGGGGCGTAGGTTATCGGTTGCCCCCTCCAAAACTGACGGGAGTGGCACCTGTACCAGCAATCCAAGAAGTTTTAAATTCAGCTAGTTTAGCCTTATCAGATATAGGTCTGATTGAAATTAATGAAGCTTTTGCCTCTTATTATCTTGCTTGCGAAAAGGAACTAAAGTTAGACCGATCACGAGTGAATGTGAATGGAAGTGGAATTTCGCTTGGACACCCTGTTGGAGCAACTGGAAGCCGTTTGGTGGTTACATTGATTTATGAGATGACTCGACGAGATGTTAATTTAGGTGTGGCTAGTCTGTGCGCTGGGGGCGGGATGGGATATGCTCTTCTCTTACGACGGGATTCATTGTAAAGAATCAGCAGAATATTTATCTGTAAAACACTCCTAAACCAGTAACCGCTGCTAAATTTCTATAAATTCCTCTGAAACAATCCCAAAATTTTCGCGTATCCTTAAAGATTGAAGCGTGTCCAAGAAAAGTAGATTTCGACAATATCACTTATCCAATCAACGTATCTCGGATAAAACATCATCAAAATCTTCATAAAATCCACAACTCTTGTTGAATGCCTGTGGAATTGGATTTTCTTTCCCTCTATAGAAGTCACCCCCACCATTTTGCCTAAAGAATAGGCAGGTTTAATACCTTAATAATATTTGTAAATTTACCTTTCGTAGAGGAAAAGTAGGAAGGGAAGAGGGTTACCTACTGCAATATTACTGCAGTCCTACAAAATAGGGACTCTGTTTTGGCATAACTCATTGATGTCATTGGTAGCGACATAGTGATTCGAACTCCGGACACTGCGGTTAAATCACCCCGGTCAAAATAAACTTATTTTTCATATTTTTTTCTTATCTGGTTTATTGTGAAGGCAATCCTACCTTTTTGTTCTCTTTTTAGGAAATAAGAACATTCATAAGATAAAAGAGCCAGTCATAATGAAGATGGCCCATCTGGTTTTTATGGAGCCCGCAGACGGATTCTCCACCCTTCCACAATATGGATTCTCAACTACACCTTCTGTATCAGACTTAAAACATTTACCCCGTTAGAAATAATGCCCCGCTGGAATTTCTAACGGGGTTTACTTCTTTGGTGGAACAATCGCTTCTTTAAAGGCTTTGGCTGGTCTTATTTTGACCACGGTTTTGGCCGGAATGTTGATTGTTTCGCCGGTGGCAGGGTTTCGACCTTGTCGGGCCTTTCTTTTGACGAGAACGGATTTGCCAATGCCTGGAAGCACGAAGGCCCCTTTCTTCTTGGTTTCTGCAGTTGCCAATGCTGCATATTCATCAATGATGGATGCAGCGGCCTTCTTGGAAATCTCAAACTTCTCAGCAAAATGAGTAACGATTTGTCCCTTTGCCATTAATTTTTTCTGAACTGCCATATTCTTTGACCCTCCTCTTTGAGAAATGGTTATTTGGAACTTTATACAAGATGTTCTTGAAAATCAAGCGGATAATTCAGATTTCCAAACAATTTCTGTAAACTTGATTATTTTTTCTTGTATTGCCGTACGTTCATGGCTTTCCATTCGATTAAGGGATGCTTTTTGATACGTTCTGCCAGGTTTTCATCTGAAGTGAGCAATGAGGGGTTGATTTCTCCCCGATCAAGGAGTTGGTTGAGGAATTTCATTTCGGATTCGGAAAAGGGAAGGACCCCTCTAAGAGAATCCTTGCACTCTTCAACCAGTCGTTTCGCCCATTCGCTTGGTTTGCCTATATTTGCCGTGAATTCTCTTGTCAGAAGGGGAAATAATTGGTTCTCAATCTCACCAGGATCAAATTTGAGATCATCTACGGAAATCCTTCTCCAGTCTTTACGGTTCACCGCACCGTAAACAACAAATGCCAATCTCAGACGTTCCGTCCCCAGTCCACCCTGGATAAGAAGTTGATGGGCATCAAAGAGGTCGCGGGCCGCATGCCGTGCCAGTAATGCCGTCAATTTACCACCGGCGATCTCATGGATATCAAGCACTGGAATTTGCCGGATTTTATAGGAACCGATGGCCCTTGAATCTTTCATAGTAATTGACCACAAAGGGGTACGGAACATGAAGTTAAGGTCAATTTCCAGATCTCCTCCTTTTCCAATAGCGCTTTCATATCGAAGAGACCACTTTCCACCGGCATGTTCGACAGGAAAACGACGAACAGCAAATCCCTCACGGTTACAAACTGCTCGTAATGCTTCCTCAATCTTAGGGCGTTCTTTAAACATGACCTCCACTTGAGGGCTTCCAATATAATTCAGGTCTATGTCAACAGAGAGACGGGGCAGATCAAATATAAAAAGATTTAATGCCGTTCCGCCTTTGAGAGCGATCCGTCCCTTGAGAAACGGATGGCTGCAGAGACTTTCCAGGAGGTGGAGCAGATGAAACACCTTTTCGATGATTTCAGGCCGAAACCCTGTTGCTTCCGACTCTTGGAGTAATTTTTCTCTGGATATCTTCACAGCACTTCCTGCCAGGAACGATTCAGTATCTCTACCGGTATAATTAAATTCCAATTAGCCACAAGGCGACCTGGTTTTCTTGAAGTTCGTATCATATAGTGAGGATTTTTGGGGCGGAGATTGCGGAGGGCATCAAGATGGGAATCATTCACCATTAAGGATTCACGGTGCTGTTCGAGAAAAAAACCGACCTTGGCCGCTGTCGTGCGATTCCTTAATAGCAAAGTGTATTCGACCACCTGGTCAAGGTTAAAGAATTCAACACTCTCCAGCGATCTCCATATCTCTTCCCAGCCGCCACCCAGTTCAGGACGGTCCAAGACGTCAACCAGCGTTCGTTCCAGATTGGTCACCCGCACACTTACCCCGCTACGCTCCTCGGAATTGACACAGAATAGCTTCTTCCCATCATCCAATTTCTTAGGAAACTTCACGCCTCGGAAGCGATATCCCCGAAACGTCAATGGGCGGGGGAAGGTGGTTGTCAGATAAAAAAAGCTTTCATGGACGGAGTGGGCCTTTCCATGAAATTCAAGGGCAGTGTGATAGGCGAGGACCGAATCCTCGGTCATCTTTGCAGCCAATAAGAAGGGGTCAACAGGGTAGGCTTTGGGGTCTTCGCCGGGAGGCACTGTAACAAAAAGGCCTCGTTTTATACGTAACAGCCTTCCATTCCTGATATGATACGCTAGGAGCGAATCCCTTGTTCTGACACTTCGGGATTCCTTGGCTTTGAAGAATCCAGCAAACTCCTCATAGGTAAAAACAGGATGCTTTGTGAGAAATTTTTGAAGTTTCATTGTTGTTTACTTGATTACAATAAGCAATATACTTAAATATTTTACGTATAATGATAATCAATGTCAAGTAAATTTTCTAATCTATTGCGGTTTGGTCAAGTTAGGACTTACTTGACGATATTAATCAATATACACAACAAAATTAGGAGTATTGTTAGGATTTGTCAATTTCCAAGCAGATTGATAATTTTTCAGCGATTAAATCACCCCGGTCATAAACTTTCGGCCAAGTACCACCATCGCTCTAACATGATTTGTATTTGGAAACCGCACAGTCAACCGTGCAGCTCCAAACTACAAAAACTCCCACCCAATGGTTATCACCCTCCGGATTTCCATTTATCCGGACAGAACCTTAGGAGAACGCATCAAAAAATGGAGGCTGGAAAGGGGCCTTTTTCAGAGGGATCTTGCCAAGTTAATTGGAGTTGATGAGATGACAATAGTTAATTGGGAGAAAGGGAGAACGAAACCATCTAAGGAACATATAGAGAAATTGGAAACAATTATGAGAATGTAAGGGTAGACCTTCAGCTTCCTGTTTTGCTCAGTTCAAATTTTGTCCGAGGTAAGATTTGGCTCGTGATCCAAAGGTTGCCGGTCCAAATTCCTCCGTTATTGATCAACATAGAGTTTAAAAAAGG
>Ga0209777_10000683_pt1 | contig 53599 bp, 42 predicted proteins | sample FrelakmetHBP12HB_FD_187147 | JGI IMG/M metagenome (GOLD analysis project Ga0209777, IMG submission 187147) | Freshwater lake sediment microbial communities from the University of Notre Dame, USA, for methane emissions studies -HBP12 HB (SPAdes)... | ecosystem: Environmental > Aquatic >...
CAGAACGCCAAGCAGCGCGAGCTGAGGTCCGTCAGGCGATCCTGGCCAGTCGCCTGGCCGCCGCCTACGAGTCGGACCAGACGCCGATCCTGCAGCAGATCCTGACAGCCCACTCCCTGACCGACGCGCTCGCCGACGTCTCCTACTACTCGAACCTGGCCGACGCCGACAAGGCCCTGGCAGACCAGATCAAGCGCGACCGGGCGACCCTCGCCGAGATGCGCCAGAACGTAGAAATGGCGAGCACGGCAAATCTCCAGCTCAAGGACGCCGTCGGCAGCCAGAAGCATCAGCTCGCCGACCAGCAGGCCCTGATAGCGGCGGCCCAGAGACAGCTGGCGGACCTCAAGGCCGAGTTGGAGACGCAGCTGGCCCAGCAACAGGCGGCCGAGGCAAAAGTCGAGCAGAACAAGGCAGCACTGGACGCGGCCGTGAGATCGAACGGCGTGGCCGTGGACCAGCTGGCCGCCAGGATCGACCAGCTCGCGGCCCAGCAGGGCACGATCGGCAGGATCCCGTCGCAGTACAACGGCACCCTGCAGTGGCCGATGGGCGGAAGGGTGACCCAGCAGTTCGGCTGCACCGGAGTGGCCTCGGAGCCCCGCGTCGGCACCTGCGCCCACTTCCACCAGGGCATCGACATTGCCGCCCCGTGCCTGACGCCCGTACACGCGGCCGCCGCCGGGATCGTCGTCTTCGTCGGCTACAACCCGTACGATGCAGCGCCCCAGGCATGGCTCGTGATAGTCGCCCACTCGTCCAACATGGTCACCTGGTATGCCCACATGACGGGCAAGGCTCCTCCCGGCATCTACGAGGGAGCCCCGGTCAAGGCCGGCCAGGTGGTCGGGACCGAGAACACCACGGGCCACTCGACCGGCTGCCATCTCCATTGGGCGGTCCGGGTGAACGGCGTGTTCATGAACCCGCGGCTGTTCATCTAGGTCGGCCGCTCTCCGGACCGCTCGTTGTGGGCGGGCGCCGACGCTCCCGGCGGTTCACACGGAGCGACTCCCACGACACCGCATCCGGGCGTGGCGGCGTGGTGCTAGCATCGACCTAGCTCGGTCGGACCCGGGCACCAAGCGAGAGGACGCCCGATGAAGCGAACTCTGGCGGTGATACTTGCCGGCGGTGAAGGAGAGAGGCTCTCCATCCTGTCGTCGCTGCGAGCCAAGCCGGCTGTTCCCTTCGGCGGCAAGTACCGCATCATCGACTTCAGCCTCTCCAACTGTGTCAACTCGGACATCGACAACGTTGTCGTCCTGACCCAGTACAACCCCCGCTCCCTCAACGACCACATCGGCATGGGCCGGCCCTGGGACCTGGACCGCAACTACGGCGGCGTCCGGATGCTCCAGCCGTACATCGCCCGCGGCCGGGTCGCCGAGTGGTATCGCGGCACGGCCGACGCGGTCCTCCAGAACCTCAACGTCATCGAGCAGGCACCCGGCGACGCCGTGCTTGTGCTGGCAGGCGACCACATTTACAAGATGGACTACCAGCCCTTCGTCGCCGCCCATCGCCGCCACCGCGCCGACGTGACGATTGCAGTCCGGCACGTTCCGCTCGCGGATGCGACCAGGATGGGCATCCTGGCTCTCGACGACAACGACCGGATCGTCGAGTGGCAGGAGAAGCCGCGCCAGCCCAAGTCTGACCTGGCCAGCATGGGCGTATACGTATTCTCCAAGCGGGCCCTGCACCAGTGGCTGGCCGACACCCGGGCGGACTTCGGGCACGATGTGATCCCGGCCATGATCGAGGGCGGGGCGCGCGTCTACGGCTACCGTTTCGACGGCTACTGGCAGGATGTCGGAACGATCCAGTCCTACTGGGAGGCGAACCTGGCGCTGCTGGCCGACGCCCCCGAGCTGGACCTGTACGACCGCGAGTGGGTCATCCACACTCGTTCCGAGGAGCGCGCGCCGGCCAAGATCGGAGCCACGGCACAGGTCCACCGCAGCCTCATCAGCCACGGCTGCGTCATCAACGGCTCGGTGGTGAACTCGGTGCTATCCCCCGGCGTCGTAGTAGACGTGGGCGCCGTGGTTCGCGACTCGATCGTCCTCTTCGACTCGGTTATCCGGCCGGGCGCTGTCGTCGATCGGGCCATCCTCGACAAGGAGGTTGCGGTCGGACCGGGCGCGATCGTCGGCGAGGGAACGGACTTCGACACGGTCAACCGGCGCGAGCCGGGCCGCCTCAACACGGGCATCACCGTCGTCGGCAAGCGGGCGGTCATACCTCGGGGCGTCCGGATCGGGCGAAACGTGCTCATCGGCGAAGGGGCTCGGGCGGCCGATTTCCTGTCGAGGGTGATACGCAGCGGCTCCACGGTGGAGCGACCCCGCGAGCGGGGGCCTCGCCCCGGTTCCCGGGTGAGGGCCGGCGACTCGTCTGATGTGAACGAGCCGATCGCCGTGGACCTCGATCCGGCTGGCACCCAGACGGATGCCGGCATACGCTCGGTTCCCGGCGGGCGGCTCGCGTCCGGGAAGACGAACGACTGAGGCGCATGTCGATAGACGGCCACGAGAGACTCCGGCTGATGCGGCTGCTCCTGCCCGCCGCCGTTCCCGCCTGATCGGCCGCATCGCCATGGACCGGGGTGTCTTGCATTTTTCGTCCAGGGTTCTCGCGGGTGCGTTCCTGCTGGTCGCCGCCGGCTCGATGTGGCAGGCGCTTGGGCCGGCTCGGGTCGAGGCCGCCCAGACCGACCTGAGCTACTTCTCCAACTCCACGTGGACGGCCGATCCGCTGGCGAGCAGGGTCCACGTCGTGACGGTGGTGACGGCCACCTCGAAGACCGTGGACGCCGGCGGGCGCCGCTACTACTACGACAGGATCCAGCTGACGCTGCCCGCCTTTTCCACGGGCTTCCAGGCCCTCTCGGTGTTCAACAGGCCGCTCCCGGCGACGGTCCAATCGGCCACCACCTCGGGCGTGATCGTCGTCGTGGGCCTGGGCGAACGGCTCTACTCCGGGGCGAGCGCGACCTTCAGCCTGAGGTTCGACCTGGTGGACAGCGGCGGCGCCACGGCCCGCGACTTCCGTATCGGCCAGAAGGTGATGTCCTTCCCGGTCTCCGCGTTTGGCAGTCCGAACACGCCGGGCAGCACGGTCACGGTCGTGTTCCCGGCCGCGTTCACGGTCCAGGAGGAGTTGGGCAACCTCACACGGGCGGTCTACGGTTCGGGTGAGGTCGTCTTCTCGTCCGGCATCATCGACGACTCGACGCAGTTGAGCGCCTGGTTCACCGCGGTCCAGCCCGTGCCGTCGAGCGATTTCCGGGTCAGGTCCGTGACCGTCGGTCCGCTCGACTTGACCCTGCGGTACTGGGTCGACGACGTCGGCTGGGCAGACGAGGTGGAGCGCGTCCTGCGGGCGGGTTACCCGATGCTGAGTGGGTTGATCGGCCTCGGGGATCCGGTCCAGACGGCGCTCACGGTCGAGGAGGCCTCCGGCCAGGACCTCGGCTTCAGCGGTTCATACGACCTGGCCCGCGGCCAGGTCCGGATCTCCTATTTCGCCGACCCGTACGTGATCCTCCACGAGATGGCCCACATGTGGTTCAACAGCGACCTGGTCGCCGACCGCTGGGTCGAGGAGGGCTTCGCGTCCTACTACGCCGAGCAGGCGGCGCAGAGGCTGGGATTCCCGGATCACGCCCCGGTGCTCAGCGACCGGATCCGACAGGCCGCCGTTCCGCTCAACGACTGGATCGGGGCCGGCCAGCCCAACTCCCCGACCGAGGCCTACCTGTACGGGGCCTCCCTCGAAGCAGCGCGGGAGGTGGCCGCCGAAGCCGGCCCGGATGGCTTGCGCCTGGTATGGACCTGGGCACGATCCGGCAAGGCGGCCTATCAGCCCGTCCACGCCGTCCAGTCGGAACTGGTGGTCGATCGAACCACCGACTGGCGGCGGCTTCTCGATCTCCTCGAGCAGGGCACGGGTCGGTCCTACGCCGGGCTGTGGCAGCAGTGGGTCGTCGATCCGTCGCAGGTTTCGCTGCTGCAACGGCGCAGCACGGCCCTGTCGGCCTATGTCGGGGCGCAGGCCGCGGCAGGCTCGTGGGATCTGCCGCCGGAGATCCGGAGGGCCCTCGACGGCTGGCAGTTCGAGCAGGCCGTTGGGTTCATGGCCCAGGCTCGAGGCATCCTGTCCCAGCGCGACCAGATCGCGGTCGAGGCGGCGAGAGAGCAGACGACGCCGCCTGCGGCCCTCCGCGTGGCATTCGAGAAGTCGGGCCTGATCGTGGCCTCGTCCGAGGCGGGCACCGAGCTCGACGTCTTGAGCCGGATGGCAGCGGCGAGCCAGGCCAGGACCGACAGCGGGGGCGCGGCCAGGACGGTGGGGTTGATCGGGATCGACCCGGACGCAGATCTCGCCGCGGCGCGCGAGGCTTTTTCCAAGGGCGACCTGAGCCGGGCGATGTCGCTGGCGACAAGCGCGCTCGGGGCCTGGCAGCGGGCAAACAATACCGGACAGATGCGCATCCTCGGCAGCCTTTCCGTGCTCGCCGGCGTGCTGCTTCTGCTGACCCTGGCCGTCTGGCGCCGGGGCTACACGGGCCGGGTAGCCCCGGCCATGGCCGGTGTCGGCGCCACGCTCGAGGCGGCGGGCGCTGCCGGAGTCGCGCAGGAGGCAATCCCCGAACCGCGCCGCCGGAAGCGGACCGACGTGCCTGTGGCCGTGGCCGCGATGCGGGATGAGCCGGCCAACGGGCGCGGCAGCCCCGGCGACGACCGCGACCGCAACGGGCGCCACCCGGAGGACGACGGCCACCCGGGGTCGGCCCCCGCCGAGAGCGGCACCGCCTCCGAAGAATCGGCCTATGAGTTGCTGCAGCGTGGCACGGCCCTGCTTCACGGCCGCCACAACGCCCAGGCAGCCGTGGTGCTGGAGCGAGCCTCCCGACTCGAGCAGAGCAAGGGCTCGATCCTCGAGGCTCTCGGTCGGGCCTACTACAACAGCGGCCAGCACGCCCGCGCGGCGGAGACCTTCGAAGCGCTGTTGGAGGTCGACCCGTCGGCGCACTACGGCCACTTCGCCCTGGGTCTCAGCCTGGCCCGGCTTGGCCGCGCCCAGGAGGCGAAGACGCACCTGCGCCTCGCCGTCGCCCTGAATCCCGCGAGCGAGACGTATCGCAGGGCCCTGGAGAAGATGGAGGCGACCACGCCCTGAGGCCGGCGTCGGGCTCTCGGCCGGCGCCCGAGACTGGCGCCCGTCGTGTAGCCGGGGCGGCCGTTCGTCAGCCGCCTGCGGCCTCCAGGCGGCGGGACAGCAGCATGATGCCGGCCACGGACTTCGCGTCCTCGATCACCCCTCCCTCGATGGCGGCCACGGCGTCGCGCCAGGGTAGACGCGACAGCCGCAGGTTCTCGTCCTGGTCGGGGCTCAGCCTGTCCTCACCGGCCGGGCTGAGGCCGGTGGCGAGATACAACGTCAGATACTCGGTCGAGAACCCCGGGGCGCTCCAGAAGCCGCCGATTCGTTCCATCGAGGCGGCGCGATAGCCGGTCTCCTCTTCCAGCTCGCGATGGGCGGCCACGAGCGGGTCTTCGACCACGCCGTCGTGAGTGTCCAGCGTGCCGGCAGGCAGCTCGAGCATCGCGCCGCCGGGCGGGACGCGGTACTGGGTGACGAGCAGCAGGCGGCCCTCGGAGTCGAGCGCAGCTACGACGACCGCCCCGGGATGGACGACGACGTCGCGCGTGGATTCCGACCCGTCCGGCCGGACGACGCGATCTACCTCGAGGGCGAGGTAACGGCCCGCGTAGACCGTCCTGCGCTCGACGACCCTCTCGTCCAGCTCGGCATCGGCGGCGCGCAGATCGTCGAGGAGCGAGTCCTCCAGGGGCCGGCCGGTGGGAGCGCGATTCGGTCGTCGTCGGGCAGCGGAGTCGGGCATGGGCCGAACTATACGTGAGGCGGCGGTCACGCCCTTGCCCCGCGGGGCCGGCCGGCGGCCTGTGCGGCTCCGGCCGTGGCGGTCCGCGGGCATCAAAACGCCCCGGCCGAGACCGGGGCGTTTTCCGCTCAGGCCTGGGATCAGGAGGCCGCGGACCCGAACGGGAGGGCGAAGTTGGTCTCGGGGTCGAAGAGCTGGATTCGATCGAGCGAGATCCGGAGCTCGAGCATGTCGCCCGGCCGGACCCGATAGGAGGAGTCCACGAGGGCCACGATGTCGCGGCCGGCGCCGGAGGCGTGGATCAGCTCCTCGTTGCCGAGGTACTCGACGACTTCGGCCTTGGCGTTCACGGTGGCTGTTCCGCCGGTGACCGGACCGAGGACGAGGTGCTCGGGGCGGAAGCCGACGATCAGCTGGCGACCGGACTCGCCGAGAGACTCGCGGAACTGCGGCGGGACCGGCACGGTGATGTTCGAGCCCTGGAGGGTGACGGCGCCGTCGCTGGTGGCCACTTCCACGGTTGCGAAGTTCATCGCCGGGCTGCCGATGAAGCCGGCCACGAAGCGGTTGATCGGCCGGTCGTACAGCTCCTGCGGGGTGCCGACCTGCTGCAGGCGTCCTTCGTTCATGACCGCGATACGAGTGCCCATCGTCATGGCCTCGATCTGGTCATGGGTCACGTACACGAACGTGGTGTTGAGGCGCTGGTGCAGGCGGAGGATGTTCGCCCGGGTCTCGACGCGTAGCTTGGCGTCGAGGTTGGAGAGCGGCTCGTCCATGAGGAAGACCGCGGGCTCGCGGACGATGGCGCGGCCGAGGGCGACGCGCTGGCGCTGGCCGCCGGAGAGCTCACGCGGCTTCCGGTCGAGGTAGCGGGTCAGGTCCAGGATCGCGGCCGCTTCCTTGACGCGGGCCTCGATCTGCGCGCTCGGGATGTGGCGCAGCTTGAGGCCGAAGGCGAGGTTGTCGCGGATGCTCATGTGCGGATAGAGCGCGTAGCTCTGGAAGACCATCGCGATGTCGCGATCCTTCGGCGGGACGTCGTTGATGACGCGATCGCCGATCCGAAGCGTGCCGTCCGTGATCTCCTCGAGGCCGGCGACCATGCGCAGGCTGGTGGTCTTGCCGCAGCCCGAGGGCCCGACCAGGACCATGAACTCGGCATCGCGGATGTCGAGGTTGAGGTCGTCTACCGCGACCACGTCGCCGTAGCGCTTGGTTACGTTCTCGAAGGTAACAGTTGCCATCTCGGCGGCTCCCTGGTTCTGGTTGGCAGATGTGGGGGGACTCTAGCAGCCCGATCCGGCAGCGCCGACCGTCGTTCCGGCCGGGGGTAAGTAAACGTTTAGGTTATCCGGGATGGCCGCTCGCCGGCGCAGCAGCGGGCCGCGCTCCGGCCGCTCTCCGGCCGGGCCGCCGGCTCGACGGGTCCATTCAGGATCAGTTCAGGCCGAATTCGTACAAGTCGGTCTCGGCAGTGCACGATATGACACCCAGTGGAGCGCGACGATGAGCGCAGGCGAAGTCAACAAGCCGGGCCGAACTCCAGGCGAGCCCGATCTCCCGAAACATCTCGACGAACCCAAGTCGGACCATCCGGCGCCTCTGCCCCCGGGCACGCCGTCGCCGTGGTCGATGCCGGCTCCCCCGAAGCCCACGTCCCAGCCCTACTACCCGGCTTTCCAGCCGCCTCCGCTTCCGCCCGCGTACCCGCCATACCAGGAATGGGCTCCGGCGCCCGAACCGGCTCCGTTCGGCACCCCCACGAGGCAGGACGGCCTGGCCAGGCGCCTCGCGCCGATCATGGTTGGAGTGGCTTTGCTCTCGGCCTCGCTCTCGGCAATCGGCACGTACGCCGTAGTCACGCTGACGGCAAAGCCGGCCGCGGCCGCCGCGGCCACCGCGGGCGTGCCGGGGGCGGCCCAGCAGGTCAGCCTGACCCAGTCCGACGCGATCGTTCGCGTGGCCAGCCTGGTCAAGCCATCGGTCGTGACGATCACCAGCAGCGGGACGACCGGCTTCTCGCCGTTCTCCGTGCCGTCCAGTGGCGTCGGCTCCGGGTTCATCGTTACCGCCGACGGCCTGATCCTGACCAACAACCACGTCGTCACCGGCGCGACCTCGCTGACGGTCGTTCTGGACGACGGGCGCTCCCTGACGGCGACGGTCGTCTCGACCGACCCGACGCACGACCTGGCGCTCGTCAAGGTGGACGCCACCGGCCTGGCTCCGGTCACGCTCGGCGACTCGAGCAGCGTGCAGGTCGGCCAGCTCGCCATCGCGATTGGCAGTCCGCTGGGCACCTTCACCGATTCCGTGACGCAGGGGATCATCTCCGGTGTCAACCGCACCATCACCTTGAGCGACCAGGGAACGCGGACCCAGGAGAACCTCAGCGGGCTGATCCAGACCGATGCCGCCATCAACCCCGGCAACAGCGGCGGACCTCTGCTCGACGCCAGCGGCTCCGTGATCGGGATCATCACCGCCAGCTCCAGCAATGCCCAGGACATGGGCTTCGCCATCCCGATCAACCAGGCCAGGTCGATGATCACGGCCGCGACCGGGAAGTAGACCGCGGGCCGGCGGAAGCCGGCGGCCGCGTCCGGGGACCGGGTCCGGTCAGGGCTCCGGTCCCTTTCGTCCGGTGGTGCCCGTGGGCGAGCCGCCAACGCTTCAGGTTAGTTTCAGCCTGCTGGGCCATAAGTACGGCGGCATCTCAGCCTGGCATGTGCCTTGACCGAAGACGGCCGGGCGGGACACGAGAGGCATGGTCGAATGAAGATCAGGTTGGCAGCGATCGCGATGATCGTGATTGGAGTGGGGGCCGTCGTCCTGGTGGTCTTAGGGCCGCCCTCCTTCGGTGGCTCGGCCGGCTCCAAGTACATCACGTCGACGGTCAGCACGGGCACGGTCAGTGCGCAGTCCGTGGCCAACGGCACGATCGCGGCGAGCACGGTCTACGGGCTCAAATTCGGGGCCTCGGCCGATATCGTGAGCTCGGCGGCGACAACCTCAGGAGGCGGCGGCAGCACGAGCTCGAGCAGCAGCACGGCAAGCGTCACGTGGCCCGTCCAGACCGTCTCGGCGACCGTCGGACAGCATGTGACCAAGGGAACCGCGCTGGCGACGGCGGACAGCACCGCTGCGCAGCTCCAGCTGGCCTCGGCTCAAGCCACGCTGGCCTCGGCCCAGTCCAAGCTCGCGACCGATCAGGGCGGGCCCGATGCCCTGACCCTGGCCCAGGCCAAGAACAGTCTCTCCCAGTCTTACAACAGCTACAGCCAGTCCGTCGCGAGCCGCAACAACACGAACGCGGCGAACGCCCTCAAGCTCTCCCAGGCTCAAGCCGCCGTGACCGCGGCCAATAGCCAGTTGCAGGCCGACCTCGGGGCCAGCGCGGCCCAGTCGGTGATCGACAAGGACAACTCGACTCTTGCGACCGCCCAGCAGAACCTGGCCTCCACGCAGCTGAGCGTCAGCCAGTCGAACCAGCAGGCCCAGCAGCAGGTCACCAACGCGTCGCTCAACTACCAGGGGGCTCAGCTGTCCTATCAGGCCAAGGTTTCGCCGGCGGCGACGGCGACGATCCAGGCCGATCAGGCCACCGTCGCATCGGCTCAGGCGACGGTCAACGCGGATCAGGCGGCGGTCACGAACGCGACTCTGGTCGCCCCGGCGGATGGCCTGATCATCGCCGTCAACATCCTTGCCGGAGTCAACGCCCCGAGCGGCTACGCCGTGGAGATCTCCGTCGGGCCGATGGTCGCGACGGCCAGCTTCGCCGAATCCGATGTCGCCAACCTCAAAGTCGGGCAGTCGGCCACGGTCGCGGTCACGGGCGCCAAGGTCTCGGTGCCCGGAACGCTTACCCAGATCGTGCCGGTCGCTTCGTCCTCCGGCGGCGCCAGCAGCGTCGCGACCTACGCGGTCACGGTCACGCTGACGAGCCCGCCGGACACGGTTCTCGCGGGCATGAGTTCCACCGTGACGGTGACGACGGCGTCGGTCGACAACGCCCTGCGCGTTCCGGCTACGGCCCTCCAGGGATCCTCGACCTCGGGCTACTCGGTCCTGTTGGTGAACGCCGACGGAAGCACTACGACCCAAGACGTGCAGGTCGGCCTCGTGACCAGCTCCATGGCCCAGATAACCAGCGGCCTCAAGTCGGGCGACACGATCGTGACCGGCACGCTGAGCAGCCGGACCGGCTCAACGACGACCGGCGCCGGAGCCGGCGGCGTCAACGTCAACTCGCTCACGGGCGGCGGCGGCTTCGGCGGGTTCGGGCGATGAGCGCCGCACCCGGCGAACCGATCATCAAGCTCGAAGAGGTCAGCCGCATCTACGACACCGGCAAGGTCCAGGTCCCGGCTCTCGTGGACGTCAACCTCGACGTGGCCAACGGCGAGTTCCTGGCGATCATCGGGCCGTCCGGATCGGGCAAGTCCACGATGATGAACATCCTGGGCTGCCTTGACCGGCCGACCTCGGGGCTGTACGTCCTCGACGGCCAGCCGGTGGACGAGCTCAGCGACGACGGCCTGGCCTTCGTCCGGAGCCGATCGATCGGTTTCGTCTTCCAGAGCTACAACCTTCTGCCCCGGACGAGCGCCCTCGAGAACGTGGCCACGCCGCTCATGTACCAGGGCGTCGGGCGGAAGGAACGGCTGCGCCGCGCGCAGTCCGCCCTCGAGAGGCTGGGTCTGGGCGACCGGCTCAGCCACGAGCCCTCGGAGCTCTCCGGCGGGCAGCAGCAACGTGTGGGCATCGCCCGCGCCCTGGTCACCGAACCGGCGCTGATCCTGGCCGACGAGCCGACGGGCAACCTCGACAGCCATTCCGGGGCCGAAGTCCTCGACCTGTTCAAGGATCTCCACGCCCTCGGCCGCACGATCGTCCTGATCACCCACGACACCGACGTTGCGGCCGCGGCTGACCGGGCGGTTCACCTCCGCGACGGTCAGCTGCAAGCGGCGGTGCCGGCATGAAACTCGCCGACCTCATGCGACTCGCCCTGTCCCGCCTCGGGACGGGAAAGATGCGGACTGCCCTGACGATGCTCGGGATCATCATCGGCGTCGCCTCCGTCGTCGCCCTGGTCAGCGTCGCCCAGGGGGCGACCAAGGGCATCAGCGACCGCCTCCAGTCGCTCGGCACCAACCTCATCACGGTCAGCCCCGGCTTCACTCGCACCGGGGCGACGCGTGGCGCCATCGGGACCGCCACGACCCTCACGCTCGACGACGCGAACTCGCTGGCGCAGCTCGACGGCGTCCAGTACGTGGCTCCGGAGCTGACGACCAACAAGCTCATCGTCGTGGGCAGCCTCAACGAGACGACCCGAGTCGTCGGCACGACGCCCGGCTATCTCTCCGTCTTTGCCTATCAGATGTGGGTCGGGTCGTTCCTCAACGCCGCCTCCGTCGATCACAACCTGCGGGTAGCCGTCATCGGCGCCACCACGGCCGATAACCTCGGCCTGACGGAGAGCTCGATCGGCTCGACCATCCTGGTCGGCGGGCTGCCCTTCGAGCTTGTCGGCATCCTGCAGCCCAAGGGCGGCTCGACCACGGCCGACGACCAGGTGGTCATCCCGCTCTCCACAGCTCACGAGTTGTTCGTCGGCAGCAACAGCGTCTCGGCCATCGGCCTGAGCGCCACGAGCCAGGACGCCATCTCAACCGTTTCGGCCGAGATAACTGCCACCCTCGAACAGCGCCACGGCATCACCAACGGCGTGGACGATTTCTCGATCGCCACTCAGGCCCAGCTGCTCGGCACCGTCAGCTCGGTCAGCGACGTTCTGACTCTCCTGCTGGCTGGCATCGCCTCCATCTCGCTGCTGGTCGGCGGGATCGGGATCATGAACATCATGCTCGTCTCGGTCCGCGAACGGACCCGCGAGATCGGCATCCGCAAGGCGATCGGCGCCCGGGGCCGCGACATCCTGTCGCAGTTCCTCGTGGAGGCCCTGGCCCTCTCCCTTGCCGGCGGCGTGATCGGCATCGGCGTCGGGATAGTGGCCTCGTTCGCCATCGGCACGTATGCCGGCTGGGGGTTCATCTTCAGCCCCGTGACCGTGGTGGTCGCGGTCGGCTTCAGTCTCCTGGTCGGGATCGTGTTCGGCGTCTGGCCGGCCAGCCAGGCCGCCCGCCTCGATCCTGTCGTCGCGCTTCGATACGAATAGCCACTCATCCGATGAAAGGGGATACCCAATGACACCTTCGCCCCAGCCGGCCCAGCAGCCCATCAAGCCGCCGGCAAAGCAGGACCGCACGACTATCGCCCTGCTCGTGATCGCGGCCCTCGTGGCCGTCGGCGGCATCGGCTTTGCCCTCGGCCACGTGACGGCCCCCAGCGCCGCGGCGGCCGCCAACCCGAGCGGTCGGGGCGGCTTCACCCGGGGCGCTCTCCCGTCCCTGGCGCCGGGCCAGACCTTCAATCCGGCCCAGTTCGGTGGCGGCGCAGCCGGCCGTGGCGTGGCCGGTGTGGCCGGCGGCGTAACCGGCACCGTCCAATCGATCACGCCCACGTCGATCACGATCCAGGAGGCCAATGGGACCAGCGTCACGATCGACCTCTCCGGCAATACCACGTATCACGCCGCCGCCGCGGCAAGTCCGAGCGACGTCAAGGTCGGCACGAGCGTGACCGTCCAGATCGACACGAGCGCCCTGGCCAGCGAGACTCCCAACCCGAGCGCGTCCGGCGCCCTCGGTGGGCGTACGCTGACGGCCAAGGACGTGCTCATCACGCAGCCCTAGGAGTAGATCGTGCACCTGCTCGTCGTCGAGGACGACGCCCGGCTCAGCCGGCTTCTCAAGCGGCTCCTGAGCCAGGACCGGCACGTCGTCGAGACCGCCATGACGGCGGAGGAAGGGCTGGAGGTCGCGACCTCCGGGCTGGAGATCGACGCCGTGATCCTGGACGTCGGCCTGCCCGACAGGTCGGGCTTCGAAGTGGCCCGGACGCTCCGCAAGAACGGCTCGCAGGTGCCGATCCTGATGCTCACGGCCCGCGACTCGATCAACGACCGGGTCGAGGGCCTGGATGCCGGTGCGGACGACTATCTGGTCAAGCCGTTCGCCTACGAGGAGCTTCTGGCCCGGCTGCGCGCCCTCGGCCGGCGTCCGCCGTCGCGCAAATCGGCGGCGCTCAAAGCCGGTCCGATCGAGCTGGACGAGACCACCCGGCGCGTGACCGTCTCCGGCAAGCCCGTTGATCTCAGCCAGCGCGAGTTCTCCATCCTGGAGTGCCTGCTCCGCCGGCCGGGCCAGGTGCTGTCGCGCGATCAGCTGCTCGACTACGCCTGGCCGTACGGCGTGGCCCTGACGCCCAACACAGTCGAGGCCTACATTCACCTCCTCCGCGAGAAGCTCGGTTCCGAGGCTGCCGCCTGCGTCGAGACCGTGCGCGGCGTCGGCTACCGCCTGCGTGAAGGCTGAGCGATGAAGCGACCGGGACTGCCTCAACCGTGGCTAGGGCGTCCGGGCCGCTCCGGCGCGAACGGGGACGCCTCCGGCCTACCGCGAGGTGCGACCGAAGAGGACGTGCGCCTGCTCCGCCGGACGCGGCTCCGCCTCATGGCCGTCAGCGGAATCGTCACGCTGTTGGTCCTGGTCGTGCTGGGCACGGCCACGTACGTGACCGTGTCCAATCGCATCGAGGATTCGGCGCGGAGCCAGCTCGACTCGATCGCCAGCCCGCACACAGCGTCCCGAGACGACCCGTACGGTTTCGATTTCACGGGACCCAGGGCCGGGGTGACGAGGATCCTGATCGCCCCGACAGGCGCGACGGTTCCATATGCCGGTATGCCGGCGTTGCCCACCGACCTGCCCGACACGGTCAGCCTTGCGGCCGTCGTCAACCCCACCGACGTGGACGTGCGCGAGATCACGCTTGCCGACGGGACGCCCTGCCGCGTGATGAGCTACTTCTCCGGCGACCCTCGGTTCGCCGGCTACAAGGTTCAGCTGGTCCAGAATCGAACCGGTGAAGTCGGCCTGCTGAACATCCTGAGTACGGTCCTCCTGTTCGGCGGGCTGATCGCCCTGCTGGCCTCGCTGCTGGCCGGGTATCTCTATGCCGGCCGCGCCCTCGTCCCGATCCGCCAGTCGATCGATCGCCGCCAGGCCGCCCTGCAGCGCCAGCGCGAATTCGCGGCCAACGCGAGCCACGAGCTGCGAACGCCCCTCACCGTCATCGGGGCCAGCGTGGAGGACCTGAATCGCAACCGGCGCAGCAAGGTCGAGGACGTGGGCGAGGCCCTCGGCGACATCGAGGCCGAAGTGCGCCACATGACCGCCCTGGTGGAGGACATGTTGCTGCTGGCCCGGACAGATTCGGGGGTCGTCCAGGTAGACCGGATTCCGCTCGACCTTGGCGACATAGCCGCCGACGCTGCCTCGATGCTGGTCACGCTAGGACAGGAGCGCGGCGTCTCGGTCGTGCTCGATCCTCTGCCGGCGCCCGTGACCGGCGACCCGCTCCGCCTGCGCCAGCTGGTCACGATCATGGTCGACAACGCCATCCGCCACAGTCCGGTCAACTCGACGGTCGCCGTCTGGGTTCGGCCGGAAGCCGGGGGCGCGCGGCTGCAGGTCGACGACCACGGGCCCGGCATCAGGCCCGAGGATCTGCCTCGGCTCTTCGAGCGGTTCTGGCGTGCGGACGACGCGCCGGTCGGCGGCACCGGTCTCGGCCTGGCCATCGCGAAATGGATAGTCGAGCAGCACGGTGGCACGATCGGCGCCTTCAACCGGCTGGACGGCGGGGCCAGCTTCTGGGTCCGGCTGCCGAATGTGCCGGGCCCGGCCGCGGCTTCGTCCGCAGCCGGCGCACCCATCTTCGAGGCCCTCCGCGAGCTCGAAGCGCCAGCCGATGCCGAATTGCCCGCCGGACCACCTGCGCCGCCCGCCCCGGAACCGGCAGAGCCTCGATCGGGAATTCGGGTCCTCCCTAGCCGAGCAGCAGCCTGGCTTCGGCGAGCAGCCCGACGCAGATAATCGCCAGCCGCAAGATCGGAGCGGGCAGCCTCCGTCCGACCCTGGAGCCAACCTGGCCGCCGAGGATGGAGCCGGTGGCGATCAGCAGGACCACGTCCCAGTGGACCGGGGCGATGGTGATGAACAGGAGCCCGGCGACGCCGTTGATCAGGGATGCCAGAACGTTCTTGAGGCCGTTGAGGCGCTGGATGTCGTCGGGCACGAAGATCGTCAGCAGGGCAATCATGATGATGCCCATCCCCGCCCCGAAATAGCCTCCGTACACTGCAGTCGCGAAGAAGAGCACGGCCAGCGGCCACGACCGGTGCGACTCGGCGTGGCGGTGCCGGGTCAAGGCCTTCGAGAGACGGGGACCGACCGCCACCAGGATCAAGGCCACGGCGATCAGGATCGGCACGATCGCCTCGAACGCCCCCGGGAAGGCGAGTAGCAGGACCGCGCCGGTCAACCCGCCCGCGGCGGACGACATCCCCAGGCTGACCGCCCGCGATCGCTGGCCGACGAGCTCGTGCCGGTATCCCAGCGCGCCGCTGATCGAGCCGGGGACCAGGCCGACGGTGTTCGAAACGTTGGCGTCGAGCGGGCGGAAGCCGAAGGCGAGCAGCGTCGGAAAGGTGATCAGCGAGCCGGAGCCGACGATGGTGTTGATCGTCCCGGCGGCCAGGCCCGCGCCGAAAATCGCCCCGATCTCGAGGGGCGTCACGAGCGATGAACTCGCAGGCGGTTGCTCATCGGCGGATCGTAGCCGACGGCGACTCGCGCGGCTCGCAACAGGCGGGCGGCTCTCGAGCCTCGGAGTTAGGCTGAGCGTGGCGCTCCCATCGGGGGGATGCGCGTTGCCGGGAGGAGGCACGCGAAATGCGCGATCGTATTCGGTCGATTCGACTCACGATGCTCCTGCTCGCCGCGGCCTTCGTCGCGGCCGGTTGCGGCTCTGCCGGCGCCAGCCCGTCGCCGACGCAGGGGCCGTTGCCCACGCCGACGCAGGCGCCCACCGCGGCCCCTTCGTCGCCGGCCTCGACGGCCCCGTCCGTCTCGCCCGATGGCGGCTCGGGTGCCATCACCGGCGAAACCGGCGATCCGGGGGACGAGCCGGCCGGCAGCGAGACTCCGGCGATCGGATTCACGCCGGGACCTACCGGGGCACCTGCCCCAACGTCGGCCGCGGCTCGACTGCCCGGCGAGCCGGATCCGGCCCTGACGCCGGGGTCGCTCAACACGGCCGTCGCTCAGGCCAACATCAATTCCACGATCTGTACCTCCGGCTGGACGGCGACGATCCGGCCGCCGACGTCCTACACGAACCAGCTCAAGGCGACCCAGATCGTCCAGTACGGGTACACGGACACATCGCTCGCGTCCTACGAGGAGGACCATCTCATATCGCTCGAACTCGGCGGCAACCCTACCGACCCGCGGAATCTCTGGCCTGAGCCGTATACGATCGCCCTGCCGGACGGACGTTCAGTCGGGGCGCACGTCAAGGACGCCTTCGAGACGAAGCTCAAGAACCAGGTGTGCAGCGGGGCGCTCACGCTGGCCGAGGCGCAAGCCGAGGTCGGCATCCACTGGGTTCACTTCTACTACCACATCCCGTAGGGGATCCGACCGCGACGGCCGCGCGCGTCAGCTGTAGAAGTCGGCGACGACTCGGACGTTGCTGCCGGTTACCCACACGCCCACACCCGCCTGGTGGAAGTACGAGTTCATGATGTTGGCGTAGTGGCCGCACCGGCACCACGACTCGGCCTGGAAGTAGGTCTCCACCGAGACCATCCCGCCCGCTCCCGAGTTGCTCGGCGAGGCGATGTTTTCGCCCCAGGATGGGCCCGAGTAGCCGGCTGCAGCCAGCCTCTGGTGGACCGTCGTGCCGCCGTAGGTGTGAGTGAGCACGCCTGCATCGGCCAGCGCCTTGGCGTACGGCCGTGCCGCCCCGTCGGCGATGCCGTCGCTGAAGGCCAGGGCGGGCCGGGCAGGCAGGGTGTGGTTCGTAACCGTGGAACAGAGCCCGCCGGACGTTACCCAGCCCCCGGTCCGGGTGCAGTTCATCAGGCTCATGTAGTAGATCTCGGAGTCATGGTAGGGCCTCGTCGCGGAGGCAACGCCTCCGAGCCATGGGATTCTCGTGCCACCTCCGCCGCTCCTCCCCGTCACGACCGCCAGGACGGTGAAGCCGGCGCTGGCTCCGGCAGGCATGGTCAAGCCGCCGGTCGATCGGGCGGACTTGTTGACCGTCACCGAAACCTTCGAGCCGAGGTAGAAGGGATGCCGCGGAGTGAAGACGAGCGTGAGGCCGTCGTCGGTCCAGGCCGTCGAGCCGGCCACGGCCCGGCCGCCCACCGTCACCGAGAGCGCAGCGGTTGCCGACTTCTGGTCCATCGGCACCGAGAACTGGACCGAGATCGGCTGGTGAGTGTCGTGGACGACGGATCCGTCCTGGGGCGTGATCTTGACCACGGCCGGTGCCTCCAGCGTTGTGACCGTGACCGGGGCGATCGGCTGGAGTCCCGCGCCGGCGGAGTCCGTTGCACCGTTGCCGAAGGTGATCTGGTAGGTGGTGTTGGTCAGCATCGCCTGCTTCGGCGTCATCGTGAAGACCTGGGACGCCAGATCCGTCGGATCGTCGCCGGTGATCGTCGTCGGGGTCTGCGGGCTGACACCCAGTCGCATCATGACCGTGGCCAGCTTCACCGGCCTGGTGAACGTGATCTGGAAGGCGGTGCTCGGGGAGGCGCGGTCTCCGACCATCCGTGTCGCGGTGATCTGGCCGGAGGTGGGCTCGCCGGACTGGAACGAGGCGTTGACGGGCATCGTGAGGCCCAGTCCCTCCTGGTCGGTGGCGCTGCCGGAGATATCCACCGTGTACTCGGTGTGGGGCTGCCAGTACGGGTCCGGGGCGAGCGACAGGACCTGGCCCGTGGCGTCCCACTGGAACCGCACCGCGATGCTCGGAGTGATAGAGAAGGCTGCGGCCACGGTGCTCTCGTTCATCGGCTTGGTGAATTGGACCGTGAACGGGACGTCGAGCGGCAGGCTGCTCTCGCCTCGGTGGGCAACGCCCTGGGGCGCAAGCGGAGCGAAGGTGGGCAGAGCCTGGGCCGAGGCCGGCTTGGCCGGCAGCCCCAGCAGAAGCCCCGCGACGAGCACGGCCACCGGTCCGACGAAGAGGACGGCCTTGACCAGGGAACCTGCTCGAGACGTCCTGACGGGGTCGGTCGAGTCGCTAGCCGGTAGGCCGGGGGGAGTGGCCGCCATATTGCTCAAACTGCCGGTCTCCTTGTTCAGGGATCGCAGTCCCAGGCGGATGAGGCTCGGGCAGCTTAACACCGCCTCGCCGGGGCAGGCAAATGCCGGCCTCCTGGTTCCGCCCGTGGCCCGGCCTGTGCGGACGTGGAATTGGGGTGGCCTACGGGGGTCGAACCCGTAACCTGCGGATCCACAGTCCGCTGCTCTGCCGGTTGAGCTAAGGCCACCATCGCAGATCCAGGGGCGCGGCGCCCTCTCGGGCGCGCCAGCAAGGGAGCGACCGGGAGTATAGCGGCTGCGCCCGGGCGGGAGTAGGAGAGCATCCAAGACGCCGGGCGGCCGGCGCCGACGGGCAGGCTTCGCGAAGGCGCCCGCCAGTCCGTCCGGGCCGCGGACCGGGCCGGGCACCACGCGGGCCCCGGGGGAATCGGCTGCTCCGGCCGGGTCTTTAGGCCTCCTGCGCGTGACATCGGGTCCGCGATCGTGCAACTGGGAGATTCGGTATATCGATCGCAGCCAGGGGTGGTACCACCTGACGACTGCCGCCGGGACCTGCGGGAGGGGGTCGCGACCCCCGTGAAGGCCTACCTTGATGCCAATCAAAGGCACAAGGGATCAGGTCGCCGAAACGATGGGCTATACAACCCTTCCTTCCTCCGCCCCCCGCCGCTCGCTCCGCCGACTGCGCATTGCGAGCGTCTCACTCGCGCTCAGCGCCGTCGTGCTGGCCGCGACTGCCGGCTCAGTGCTGGCCTGGGGCACTTCCGCCTTCAGCACGGCCGACGAGCAGCTCCTCTTCTCGCTCACCAACCAGGACCGCGCCTCGGCCGGACTCAACGCCCTCGTGAACGACAACTACCTCCACAACAAGGCGGAGTGGCGCTCACAGGACATGGGCGATCGAGGGTACTTCTCGCACCAGATCCCACCCGACAACAAGTACGTCTTCAACTACATGCAGGCCGACGGCTACTGCTTCAGGGTCGCCGGCGAGAACATCGGTCTCAGCACCTACGGTGACGACGCCGCCACCACCCGTATCGAAGCCGGCTTCATGGGCTCCACGACCCATCGGGCCAACATCCTCGGCACCTGGGTGCGGATGGGCGTCGGTGCTTACAAGGCTGCGGACGGTCAGAAGTACTACACGGTGCTCTTCTCCGTCCCGTGCAGCTCGCCGCCGGTTACGACGCCCGGGCCCGTCAAGCCGCCTGCACCGAAGGCGACCCCCCGTCCCGTCGTGACCGTGGCTCCGACGGCGACCCCCACCCCGACCCCGACCGATACGCCGACCCCGACGCCCACCGAGACCCCGACCGCGACTCCGACTCCGACTCTGCTCCCGTCGCCAACCGCAACGCCGGCGGGTCAGCATCAATCGGGTTTGGCCCAGGGTTCGGGGAAGTTGCCGAGCCTGAGGGTTCACGAAAGGCCCGCCTCGCAGGGGCCGTTCGACTCGCTCTTCCACTCGATCTTCGGCGGCCTGCTCGGCTGGTAAATCCCCGCGGCCTTGCCGGCGCCCGGGCACGGCGCCGAGACGCCCTCGCAGCACTGAACGGCACGGGCTGGCCGCCCGGCAGGGCGATTGGCTACACTGCAGCCGTGTCATTCGAACCGCCCGTCGTTCCATCGGCCGCCGATCGCGCGGCCGGCACATCAGGCGACCGGGCCGTTGACGCCCAGATCATCCTCGAAGCCCGCGACCTGACGAAGCGCTACCGGCTCGGCGACCGCGACATAGATGCTCTCCGGGGCGTCTCGCTGAGGGTTCGGCGGGGCGAGTTCGTTGCCCTTATGGGTCCGTCCGGGTCGGGCAAGAGCACCTTGCTGCAGCTCCTCGGCGGGTTGGATCGGCCGACCAGCGGCGAGGTCGTGCTCGACGGCGAGGTCGTCAGCCGTCTCAACGATGCCAAGGCCACGCGCCTTCGGCGGGAGAAGACGGGCTTCGTCTTCCAGTTCTTCAACCTGATCCCGCTTCTGGACGTCTACGAGAACGTGGCGCTGCCGTTCACCATCGCTGGCGTGGACCCACGCCGCGGCGACGCGGCGGTGCGCATCCAGGAGGTCCTGCAGCTGGTGGACCTGGTGGGCCGCGAGCGCAATCGGCCCGATCAGCTGTCCGCGGGAGAGCAGCAGCGAGTCGCCCTGGCCCGCGCCCTGGTAGGGCGGCCGGCGATCCTTCTTGCAGACGAGCCGACCGGCAACCTCGACTACGCCGCCGGCGGCGAAATCCTCGACGAGCTGTGGCGCTCCTGCGACCAGCTCGGCCAGACGATCGTGCTGGTCACCCATGAAGCTCGTGCCGCGGCCCATGCCGATCGAGTCCTGGTGGTCGGCGACGGCCGCATCCGCGACGAAATCGAGCTCGGGCGCCGGCCAAATCGCGACGCCGGACCTCTGATCGCGCGTCTCGCCCAACTGGGGCTCTAGCCGGTGCGGCGCCTCTCGTCGCTGGCCTGGAGAAGCCTGGGCGCACGCAAGATGCGCAGCTTCCTCACCACGGCCGGCATCGCCCTGGGCGTGGCCGTGCTCTTCGCCTCGCTCTCCGCCGGGGCGACGATGGATGCGGCAGTCGATCGGGCCGCGGCCGACGAGATGGGCCACGCCGACCTGCGGGTTGGGGCGCTCGAGGAACGGGGCCTCAGTCAGCAGACCGTCGACCTCGTCAAGGGTGTCGCCGGCGTATCGGTGGCGGCGCCGGCCCTCGAGCGAAAGACCTACCTCTCCGCCAGCCCCAATCTCACGCCATCAGCGAAACTGCCACCGCCGGTCACCGTGCTCGGCATCGACGCGGTCCTGGAGCCCCAGCTCCACGACATGCCGCTGGCGTCCGGTCGGCTTCTGACGGCGAGCGACACGCAGTCGGCCCTGGTCACTCAGACATTCGCCGATCAGGAAGGCTACAGGCTGGGTGACTCGGTCACCCTGAACGGGTCGGTCGCTTCGGGCCCGCAGGCGTACCAGATCGTGGGCATCGTGACCGGCGACGGGCCGTTGCCCGAGGCCGGCGGCCGGCTGGTCTTCCTGCCGCTCACCTCGGCCCAGACCCTGTTCGGTACGGCGGGTGTGACCCGCATCGACCTGGGCGTGGCGTCGAGCGTCTCCGTGGACGAGCTCATCGGCCAGCTCGATGTCACTATCACGACCGAGCCGTACCTCCTGTCGCGGACGGCGGACCTCGCCTCCTCGCTCCGCACCGAGATGGCCGACTTCCGCAGCGCCCTCCTGCTGGTCGCGGCCGTGGTCCTGTTCGCGGGCGCCTTCCTGATCTTCAACACCATGTCGATGACCGTGGCCGAGCGGTCGCGCGACGTCGGGTTGCTTCGCGCGGCCGGGACCACGCGGTCGCAGGTGATGGGCCTGGTTCTTCTGCAGGCCTTCGCGCTCGGGGTGGCCGGCTCGGCCGCCGGCATCGCCGCCGGAATCGGCCTTGCGGCGGTGACGCTGTCGTGGGTCGGCTCCTCCGGTCCGATCGTGCTGTCGGCCCCGTCCATCTCGGCCGGCTCGGTCGCGATGGCCCTTCTTATCGGCGCCGTCCTCACGCTCGCGGCGTCGCTCGAACCCGCCTGGCGGGCCGGCCGCATTCCGCCGGTGGAGGCCCTGCGGCGAGGTCCGAAGGGGGCTGCCGCGGGTGCGGCGCGGCTTCGCTGGCTGGTCGTGGTCTTCGGCGTCCTGGCTCTCACCGCCCTGGCGGTCTGGCCCAGCGGGACAGGCGGCGCGCCCGGCGTCGGGTCGATCGCTTCCGGTAACGGCTCGGGCGCATGGGGGCCCCTGGCCATCTACGGCCTGCTCCTGCTTGCGGTGCTACTCGTGCCGCAGCTGCTCGGTCCGCTCGTTCGATTGGGCGGGCTGCCGTTCCGCATCTTCCGCAACGAGGAGCGCCTCGCCCGCAGCTCGCTCTCCCGCGACCGCAGCCGCACCGCCCTGACGATGGGCGCTCTGGTCGTGGGCCTGGCCATGGTGGTCGCCCTGGGAACGGCGGCCCAGGACGTTCGCAAGATAGGCTCGAGCTGGCTGGCGGAGACGATCCCGGGCAGCGAGTTGCTGACCTCGATCAGGTCCCTCTCCACCACCGATCCGATTCGCGAACAGCTGGCCGAGACGCCCGGCGTGAAGTCCGTCTCGCCGATCGGCCTCTTCGGCGTTCCGTTCGTGTCCACCACGCAGAACGCCGGCCGGACCGAGAAGTCGGTCCTGCGCCAGGAGGCCGCCGCGATTCTGGGCAGCGATTTCCTGGCCGACGGACGCCTGAGCTTCGTCGCGGGCGATCGAGCCTCGGCTCTCACCGCGATCGACACGGGCGGCTCGGTCATTGTCCCGAAGTCTCTCGCGGATGCGGCGGGCATTCACCTCGCCGACTCGATCGAGTTCGCGACCGGCCCGACGCTCATCCAGCTCAAGGTCGTCGGAATCGTCACCCATTCGATCCCGACGGGCGCGCAAGAGGCGATCCTCGTCGGCTGGTCCGACGCGCTCGCCGATTTCGGCGTAACCGGAGCCGACTTCTACGCGGTCAGGTACGTCTCCGGCCAGGAATCGACGGCGCGAGCGGCAGTCGATGCGGCGGCTGCGTCGTACGCACTCGAACCGAACCAGCTCAACCATGTTTCCGGGACGGTCGGCGATGCGCTCGATCGAATCTTCAGGCTTCTCGACGCCCTCTCCCTGATAGCCGTCCTGGTCGCCGGTCTGGGCATGGTCAACACCTTCTCGATGAGCGTCCTCGAGCGCGTCCGCGAGATCGGCGTGCTGCGCGCGACCGGCATGACCAGTCGCCAGGTATGGGGCATGGTCGTCATCGAGGCCGGCATGCTCGGTCTCGTGGGCTCGATCGTGGGAGCTGCCGTCGGGCTGCTGGTGGGCGTGCTTCTTGTCGCCTGGTCGAGCGCCGGCTACGGCCTGGTCTTCGATCCGCCGTGGGTGTCGATCGGGCTGGCCGTCTGCTTCGGCTTCCTGATCAGCCTGACCGCCTCCATCTACCCAGCCGGGCTGGCCAGCCGGGTCTCGATCGTCCGGGCTCTCCAGCACGAATAGCGTGCCGGAATGCGGGTTCTGCGCCGCCCGTCCGCTCCGGTAGCTCCGTTTGTTACACTCGACCCGCCGGGCCAGGAGAAGGGCCCCGGTTGTGACAGCGCCGCAGCCGCGCCGCAGAAGGACCAACGACGCATGCTCGCGACCCACCAGCTGAACCGCCTGCCTGCCGCGGAACGCGGCATCACCATCGCGGACTTCCTCGTTCCGATCCGCATCGGCGAGCGCATAAGCGCGCGCATACGCCATATCGCCCTCATCTGCGTCGGTGCCGTATTCATCGCCCTGACCGCCAACGTCACGTTCTGGTTGCCGGACAACCCCGTCCCGATCACGGGCCAGACCCTGTCCGTCCTGGTCGTGGGAGGGGCACTCGGCCTGCGACGCGGGGCGCTGTCGGTGGCCCTGTACCTGGCCCTTGGCCTCTTCCTGCCCGTGTACGCGGGTCAGGCCCACGGCCTCAACAACATCCTCAGCGTGGGCTCCGCGGGTGTCGTGCTGGGTGCCCGGGGCGGGTATCTCGTCAGTTTCCTGGTCGCGGGGGCGCTGGTCGGGTGGCTGGCGGAGATGGGCTGGGACCGCCGCATCCCGGGCGCAATCGCGGCGATGATCCTCGGCGAGGTCGTGATCTACGCCATCGGCGTGCCGTGGCTGGCCGTCGCTGCCCACAGCGATCTGTCGTGGGCGATCGACAAGGGCTTCCTGCCCTTCGTGCTTGGTGACGCTATCAAGCTGGCCATCGCGGCCGGGATCTTCCCGTTCGCCTGGTGGCTGGTGGGCCGCCGAGCCGGCGAAAGGTAGCCTCAGAAGGCTGCGGCGCGGTCCCCGGGCGGCGCCACTTGGCCGGCGTCGGGCGGAGCCACCTGGCGGTCTGGCCGAGGCGGCATCGCCTTGTACTCCTCCACGGAGTGCTAAGGCGGCACTAACCGCTGCCATACGGCCGCCGACCGTGCGGAGCGCCAGCGGCGCGACCGGACTACGTCCGCGATAGATGTAAACGGCTATCGGACCCGTCCAGGCGATCGGCGTCAGGGCAATGTGGCCGCGCCCGCACCACATGGCACTCCCCCCAATGAGTAGAGGGAAATGCGTTTGGGGCGAGTGGACGCGACCTCGATCAGGGGATGACGCCCGGGTTCTTCAGAAGGCCGCCCATTCGTCTGGGGCGAGATCGCCAACGCCGAAAAGCTTCAGGCACGGTTCCAGGCCCTCGATCGTGACCGGCACCAGGTCACGCCGCCACGTCTCGCGGGTGACGTGGAGTCGCTGCTCCACCGCCCTCTTCCCGGACACAGCCCAGACGTCCTCGCCGTTCGGGGTGTAGCCGAGCTTCTCGGATATGCGCGCCGAAGCGGAATTGCCTGGGAAGAAGCCCGACTCCGCCACTTCGGCACCGAGTCCGTCGAAAGCGAGGGCGAGCACGGCGGCCCGCATCTCGGTGCCGTAGCCGTGGCCCTGGTACGTCTGCCCAATCCAGCTCGCGGTGGTTACCGTTCGCCGGACGGCGAAGTCGCGCGCCATCATGTCCTGGATCCCAATCGGCCGGCCCTCGGCGACGACGGCGAAGCCGATGTTCCAGTTCCTGGGATCCCAGCTTCCGCGCGACGACCACCAGTGGAGCAGGAACTGGCGCTCGAAGGCGGGCGAGGGGAGCTCGTGCCAGGGAACGGCGAAGAAGGCCTGGCCCTCGTCCATCACGCCGGCCCGGGCGACACGCGCCAGCTCGAGCAGATCGTCGTCGGTGAGAAGGCGCAGCTCCAGGCGCGGAGTCCTCATTCGAAGATCGAACAGCGGCCATGGGTGCGCAGCCATGTCCGACAGGGTAGCGCAGCCTCGCGCCGGCGTGACGCGCGTGACGTCTGGGCGTGGGGGTTTCGGGGCCCGGATCGCCAGGGCCGCGGCGCGAGGGTCGGCGGCGCGGCGGCGCGGGGATCGGCTGGCGCATTCCTGCCAGATGTTCACGGCCAGAACGCTATCCAGCTGGAGCGGGCCGGGTCATGCCAGTTGTTCACCACCGGGACGCTACGGATGTTGGGCGTCGTGCGCGTGGCGGCCGACGTCGGGTCGCACGGTCGAATCCGGCTTCGCAGTGCGTAATCGTCCTTCGCGTGTGTTCGAATCCGGTCTCGCCGCAGGCTTCGGCGCTCGAACGCGTGTCAGGATCCGCGTCGGTTTCTTCTGAACGTCCCCCGGGTGCACATCTGTCCAGAAGGCGAGGCCGGAGGTCGAGGCGACGGGATTGTCGAGGAACGACGAGAACGAGCGCCCGTCCATCGGAAACCTGGTCCTCAACAGGGAACAGTGCCAGGCCGCATGCCGGCGATTGGTGCGGGTGTCGGTGACGATCAGCCAGCCGCTCACGAGCTTCGGCCGCCATCGGCGCTCCGTAGATGGAAACGAAACCTCGGCCTCGACTCGCCGGCCTTTGCGAGCCGCGTCCAGACCGACCTGCGACGGCGGGGCGGCGTCCGGAGCCGCGTCGTCGGTCCCGGCCGGGGCCCGGCCGCGGAAGCGGCGCGGTGGCGAAGCCTTGGCTAGGCCGACTTGCGGCGGCGAACCGGCGCGACTTCCTCGGCTTCGTCCTCTGCCGCCGGCCTCGGCGCGGAGGCCTTGCGGGAAGGCCGGGCCTTCGCCTCGGCCACCGTCTCGGGCGGGGCGGAGATGCGAGCGGCTTTCGCCGCGGCCACGCTGGCCTCGAGGGCGGCCATGAGGTCGGTCACTCCCGCCGCCGGGGCTGCGGCCGGTTCGGCGATCTCGGAGCCGGCGGCCTTGGCTTCGATGATGTCCAGCAGCGCCTCGCGATACTCGTCGCGGTAGGCGGATGGGTCGAACTCGCCGGCCATCGCGTCGATGAGCTGTTCGGCCATGGCTCGCTCCGCCGGCTTGACCTCGACTTCGGCCTCCGGCAGCTGCAGCTCTCCGACGCCGCGGACCTCGTCGGGCCAGTACAGCGTGGAGAGCAGCATCGTCGACGAGAACGGGTCGATTGCGGCCAGCTGTTCGCGATCCCTCAGCACGATCTTGGCCATCGCGCGCAGACCCCTCTCGGCCATGACCTGCTTCAGGAGGTAGAAGGCCTTGCGGGCGATCGGGTCGGGCTCGAGGTAGTAGGCCTGCTTGACGAACCGAGTCGACTCGGCGGCGGCGTCGACCGGGACGAACTGCTCGATCTCGATGGAGCGGACCGTCTTGAGCGGCACTGCCGCCAGGTCCTCGTCCGTGACAACGACGTACTGGCCCGGCGCCACTTCGTAGCCCCGGACAGTGTCGCCGCGCTCGATGTAGACCTCATCGGTGGGGCAGTAGGTCTTCATCTGGATCCGGCCGTGGCAGTCGGCGTGGAGCATGTTGAAGCTCACGCCCTTCGATTCCGTGGCCAGGTACAGCTTCACCGGAATCGTCACGAGGCCGAACTGGATGGCCCCCTTCCACATCGAACGCGCCATTGGGCAGTACCTCGCGAACGCGAGCCCTCTCGGTGGGCCCGCGAAGCGCGAGCATAGCGCGGCCTCCGGCGGTGTCCAGAGGGTGACGCCGGGTGTTCCGCCCTGCCGCCCGATCGCCAGCCAGCCGGCCGATGCCGCGGGCCGGCGGTCGGCTACTTGGACCGCAATTCCGCTTCGGCTTCGGTCAGACGCGCCAGGATGCCGTCGCGGAGGCGGTCCAGTCCCGCGTAGACCTCCTTGGAGCTCGTGCTGATTGAGGTGAGCGCCACCTTGAGCGCGCGCAGGGTCTCCAGCTGTTCGCGAATGCCCTTGAGTGCCTCCGCGACCGCCGCCGCATCCACCTCGACGTCATGGCTGCGAAGCGTTTGGAGTGCCAGCAGCCTGGCCAGCCGGACCGCGGCCTCGAGCGTGGCGGGATCCGGCGTCACCGGGTCCAGCACGCAGTAGACGTCGCCGGCACGGACGTCGAACGGGGCGATGCCGGCCGGGGCGTGAGCCGGGGTGAACACGACGATGGCGACGGCTGCGTCGCGGTTCGTCTTCGCTTCGCGCAGCTCATCGCGCATCGCCCGTCCCGAGACGTAGCGATCCTTGCACTCCACGACCACCCGCAGTTCCGCGCCGGCGGTGGCCTCGGCGTTGAGAGTCAGGACGAAATCGCCCTTCTTGGAGTTGATGAGCGCGCCGGTCTCCGTGCCGATTCGCTCCACGAGATCGCCGGAACCGCGGGCAAGGTCGCCGAGCATCCCCTCGACGACGCCCTCGAAATCGCCGCCCTTGGCCGCGGACTTCGCCCGCTCGCCGGCCCGGGCGGCACCGGCTGCCTCGATTGCCGACAGGCGCTCGTTGAGCTTGTCGAAGCCGGCCGTCATCTCGACGCGGAACTGGTGGAGCGGGGAGCCGAGGCGCGTCGGATCGAGCAGCTGGGCCAGCCGCGACGCGTCCCCGTCGAAGTAGGAGCCCAGCAGGATCTTCATCCGGCCGATGGCGCTGTCTCGCTTGGCTTCGTCGAAGAGGTCGTCCACGAAGCCGCGAAGCTGGCCTTTGTCCCCGAGGAACCTCTCCAGTGTCCGCGGCAGGCGCCCGTCGCCGTCGGCGAAGTTCTGGCGCAGCATCGTGTCCAGGGCGGTAGCGGCGCGCTCGTTGGCGGCCTCCGTCTGGCGCAGCAGGCCCTGGAACTCTGCTCGAACCGCGTCCACGTTGACCGTGACGCCGACGCTCTGGATGGCCGTGAGGCCGATCCTCAGCGCCCGCTCGGCGAGCTCGGCCCGCTCCTCCGCCGGTCGCTCCGCGACGAAGGCGACCAGCGACGGGTCGTCCAGGATGAGGCGCTCGACGACGAGACGGTCCGCCTCGACGCGGACGCTCGACTGGCGATTCGAGGTCGACGGGAGCGGGACCAGGCGGGCGGTTTCCATGCCCGTAGCCTGGCAGCCGCTTGTGACAAGTGTATGGCACAGCCGGGCGCGATCGGCACGAATCGCCGGCCGAAACGCGACCCGGCCTACTCCGCGGCGACCTCGGGCCCGGCCGTTTCGGCCAGCCGGCCCGGCAGGCTCTTCCCGCGGCGGCTCAGGTAGTCGTGCCAGAAGAGCCGCGCGGCGACCGATCGCCAGGGCCGCCAGACATCGGCCAGAGCCGCCATCTGCGCAGCGTCCGGTCGCGCCGCCATGCGCTTCACCTCGGAGACGGCAGCAAGGAGGGCCAGGTCGCCGGCCGGCCACACGTCTGGCCGCAGCAGGGCCTCCATGAGGTAGATCGAGGCCGACCACGGACCGAACCCTCGGAGCGCCACCAGCACGCGCTCGACCTCATCGTCCGGCAAGCTTGCCAGGCCGGCCAGGTCGACCCCCCCCGGATTCGACCGCCCGGGCCAGGTCTCGAACGTAACCGGCCTTCTGCCGGCTGAACCCGATCGCGAGCAGCCGGGCGTCGGCGAGCTCGAGGAACCGGGCCGGCGTCAGCTCGCCGACGGCCGCGCGGAGCCGATCGAAGGCGGCCTGCGCCGAAGCCAGCGACACCTGCTGCTCCAGGACGATGTGGACCAGCGTCGCGAAGCCCTGAGGTCGGTCCCACAACGGCGGCGGCCCGAAGCGTTGGACGATGCCGCCCAGGTCCGAGTCGAGCGCGGCCAGCTCTTTCACCGCGATCGCGAGGGTCTCCTGGGTGAGCGGCTGGTCCGGTGCCACACGGCGACGATAGACGAACTGGCGCGCAGACCGTCCCGCGGCTTTCGCTGGCGCGGACGGCGGTACGCGGCGCGACGCCCGGGCCACCAGCGCCAACCTCAACTTTCACGTAAACGGTAAGGTTGCGCTAGAATCACCACGTGACAGAGACGAAAGACCGCCCGGCCGAAGGCGTGCGGCTGCTGCGAATCCAGGAGGCGGCGGCCGAGGTGGGATTGACGCCGCGCTCCGTTCGCTACTACGAGGAGATGGGGCTGCTCCGGCCCGCAGCCCGATCTGAGGGCGACTACCGCCTGTACGACGAGTCCGACATCGAGCGGCTGCGCTTCATCAAGGGCCTGCGCGACGACGCCGGTTTCTCGCTGGCGGAGATCTCCCGTCTGCTCGAGGACGAGGAGGCGCGCGAGCGAGACCACGCCGCGTACCACGCCACGGACGATCCGGTCGAGCGGCTGAGGCTGCTCCGCGAGCGCGTAGCCAGCTTCGAGCGCCAGGCCCAGACGCTCAGGACGAAGATCGCGCGGCTCCAGGAGATGGTCGATGAGACGGAGGCCCGCCGCCGGCGCAGCCTGGCCAGGATCGCCGAACTCGAACCGGCCGGCGCCGCCGGGGCAGAACCGGGGGCAGGGCAGCCCCGATGACCCTGGTCCGACACCCGGTCGACCCGGCCGCTCCCGGCTATCGCTGGTGGGTGCTGCTGGTAACGAGCATCGGTGCGCTCATGGCATCGCTGACGGGCGGCACGCTCATCATCGCCCTGCCCGACATCCTGCGCGACCTCCGCACGGACATCTTCAGCCTGCTCTGGATCGTCGTGGGATACACGCTCGTCGCAACCGTCCTGGTTCTCAACGCCGGCCGTGTCGCCGACATGGTGGGCCGGGCTCGTTCCTACACCCTCGGATTCGTCATCTTCACCCTGGCCTCGATCCTTTGCGCCGTCGCGCCGAACGCGACGCTCCTCATCCTGTGGAGGCTCGTCCAGGGCGTCGGCGGGGCGCTGTTGATGGCCAACGCCACGGCCCTCGTAACCGACGCATTCCCTCGGCACGAGCTCGGCCGCGCCCTGGGTATCAACGCCATGGTCATAGGTGCCGGCGCCATCCTGGGTCCGATCCTGGGCGGCTGGCTGACCGGCTTCGGCTGGCGCACCGTCTTCTGGTTCAACGTCCCGATCGGGCTCGTCGGAGTCCTGGCGGCCGGCATCCTGTTGGTCGAGCAAGCCCTGCCCGACCGGCGCGTCGAGATCGACTGGGTCGGCTCGCTGCTCTATTTCGTCGGGTTGATGGGCGCGATGATCGCCCTTGCTTTCGGCGGCGTGTACGGCTGGACGACGTGGTGGGTCATCGCCGGATTCGTCGCGTTCATCGTCGCCGCGCCTATCTTCCTGTGGGTGGAGGCCCGCCATCACGCCCCGCTCCTGGACCTGACCCTCTTCCAGGATCGGCTCTTTGCCATGGGGAACCTGACCGGGTTCCTCAACGCCATTGCCCGCAACGGCGTCCTGTTCCTGCTGGTGTTCTACCTGCAGGGGGCCCGGGGCGAGGACCCGGTCACGGCCGGGCTCATGCTCTCGCCGCTGGCGATCGGGCTCGTGGTGCTGTCGCCGATCAGCGGCGTCCTGGCCGATCGATATGGTTCGCGCGCACTGGCGACGGCTGGAATGCTGATCACGGCCGCGGGCCTGGCCGGCCTCGTGACGCTCCAGACCGACACTCCCTACTGGCAGCTGGCCTTCTGGCAGCTGGTCATCGGCGCCGGGTCGGGCATTTTCAACTCGCCCAACACGAGCGCCGTGATGGGCGTCGTCCCGCCGAGCAAACGGGGCGTCGGGGCGGGCACGCGAATGATGCTGATGCAGTCCGGCTTCGTGGTCTCGATCGCGCTCGCGATCGGCCTTGTATCGGCCTCGATGGACCCGAAGGTGCTCGTGGCGGTCTTTTCGGGCACGCAGATCGGCGGGAGCGGCATCAGCCTCGCACCCTTCATCAACGCCCTGCACCTGGCATTCCTCGTCGGCGTCGTGGCGAGCCTGCTGGGGGCCGTGGCCTCGCTGATGCGCGGCGAGCATCGCTCCTACGAAGGCGAGGCCGCGCGGCCGGTCGCGGATGGCGGGGCGGCAGGATGACGCTCGGTGGGCGGGTCCGATTCGTCGCAGCCGGTCGTGCCCTGCGGCACCGGAACTTCCGTCTCTTCTTCTTCGGCCAGCTGATCTCCGTCACCGGGACGTGGATGCAGTCGATAGCGCAGGCCTGGCTGCTCGTCTCGCTGGTCGGGCCGCAACAGGCGATCGTGTATCTGGGCCTGCTCGGCGCCGTCCAGTGGGTGCCCGTCATGGTCCTCGGCCTCTTCGGCGGGATCATCGTCGACGTCTGGCCCAAGCGCCGGACGGTCATAGCGACCCAACTCGCGGCCGGGCTCCTGGCCCTGATCCTCGGTGCGCTCGTCTATTCCCATGCAGTCCAGGTCTGGCACGTCTTCGTGCTTGGGTTCCTGCTCGGCCTGGTCAACATCATCGACATGCCCGCCCGGCAGTCATTCGTGGTCGAGATGGTTGGGCCGGACGACGTTACCAACGGCATCGCCCTCAACTCCGCGGTCTTCAACAGCGCCCGAATCGTGGGTCCGGCCATCGGCGGCTCGCTCATCGCACTGGTCGGCACCGCCCTGTGTTTCATCCTGAACGGGCTCAGCTACGGCGCCGTTGTGATCGGCCTTCTCGCGATGCGGGAAAGCGAATTGATGCCGGCTGCCCGCCTTGCGATCCCGCGATCAATCGGCGCGGTCCGGTCGGGGCTGGGCGAGGGGCTTCGGTACGTCTGGCAAACGCCGCCGGTGCTACTCGCGGTCGCCGTCATCGGGTCCGTCTCAACGTTCGGGATGAACTTCAACGTGGTCCTGCCGGTAATGGCAGCGGGCGCGCTGAATGCGGGTCCGACGGGCCTCGGGCTGCTGTTCGCGTCGATGGGCGCAGGTGCGCTGACCGCGGCCCTGACCGTGGCCATGCTCAGCCGGCCAAGGTTGCGGATCCTGGTGGGCGGCGGCATGGTGCTCGGCGTATCGGAGCTGGTGCTGTCTGCCACGAACTCGTTGCCGATTGCGGCCGTGGCGGTCTATTTCTGCGGGCTCGGGGCCATTGCGACCGCGATCAGCGCCAACTCGATCGTCCAGATAACGGTGCCGGGGCCGCTCCGCGGCCGAGTCATGAGCGTCTACACGACCGTCTTCTCGGGCTCGACGCCGATCGGAAACGGGTTGACCGGCGGACTGGGCGGGCTGATGGGCACCCCCGCTGCGCTGGTCATGAACGGGGCGGTCACGATCGCGGCCGAGGCGGTGGCGGCGATCGCAATCCTGCGAGGCGCTGTGCCGCCGCTCGGCAACCGGGCGGGCGGGGATCGCGGCCGCTCTGCCGAATCGGCCCGGCCGGCGGCAGGCCCGGCGGGCGCCGCTTCGGTCGACTAGATCGCCTCTCCCGGACGTCCCGGGGCGCCGCGAGGCCGACCGCTACCGGGCCGTTTCGCCCAGCTCGAAGGCGTAGCCGATCAGGTCGACTCCCGGTGCGGGCGAGAAGTCGATGGCGGTGTCACGCGCGAAGCCGAGCGATTCGTAGAGATGCTTGGCCGCGGCCATCGAATCGCCCGTGTGCAGGACCAGCCGCCGCCTTCCTGCGGCCCGCGCCCGATCGATGCAGGCCTGGGTCAGGGCCCGCCCGATGCCGCGGCCGTGGCGGGCCGGATCCACGGCCAGCATCCGCATCCCGGCCTCGCCTTCGCCGAGCTCCTCGGAATAGGGATCGTGCCGGCTGCTCACGTATGTCACGCCGCCGAGCAGCTCTCCGGCGGGATCGACGGCGACCAGCACGCAAGAGGTCCGGGCTCGAGTGGCCACGTCCCGGAGCCGCTCGTCGTAGGCGCCCTGGTGCGGCATCACGTCCGGAAGTGAGTGATACGCGGCGACGGTGAGCTCGCCGAGCCGCTCGTACTCCTCCGGGCGGACCGGGCGGATCACAGGAGTGGTGAGGCCGGCGGTCATTGCGACAGGGTAACGCCGGAGCCGGGCGGGCCGTCGGGCAAAGCTCCGGGATCGTGATCTCGCAGGCGGGCCGATCGGCGGTCGGTCAGGACTGGCGCTCGATCCAGCCGGTGATGTCCGCCTCGGTATCGTCGCCCTCGATGAACTCGTGGAAGACGAAGCCGGAGTAGGCGCCGGTGCCCGCGTACGTCCCCCCACCGTAGTTCACGGGCGCTCCGTTGCGATCCGCCCACATCACAACCGAGCCCCTCGCCACGCCGCGCCAGGTTCCTCCGGCGTTGGAGATGGTTTCCGTGCCTTCCCGCCTCGCCGAGGGGGCGGTGGCAGGTTCAAACGTGGTGGTGAAGTCGGCTTCCATCATGCCGTTCACGCGGTCATCGCTCGTCGCATAGAAGCAGCTGAAGTGCTCGACCATCACCTCGTTGGCACCTTCCGTGTGGTCCTTGAAGGAGGTGACGTCGCAGGTTGCGACCCCCTTGACCAGGGTCATCCGAGCCTGTGATGGCGCGGCGGTTGGGCTCTGGCCGGCAGTCGGGCCGGCAGTCGGGACGGCAGTGGGTGGGTGCGCGCTCAGAGCCGGAGTGGCCGATGCCGAGGCGCTCGAGCCGCAGCCGGCGACCACGAGCACCAGCGCCCCGACGAGTGCCGTGGCGCGTCCCATGCCCCACCGCCTTTCCAGTGATTGGCGCCCGGCCCTCCGCGGTCCGCTCGTAACGGCCGCTCTCCGAGCGCGGCGATTCCTTCAGATCACTTGGTCGATGTCGTCGGAAGGATTCCGGTGGCTCCCCCTGGGAGCAGCCAGACGGCTGCCGTCTGGCGCCATGCGAAGCCGACCGGCAGCGGCGGGTCGGCGTACACACTGCTGGCGAACACACCGCTCACAAGCAGGTCGGACCCGCATGTCAGCGCGGTCTCGAGAGTCGCGTGGTCGGAAACCGGCGGCGACACAGGCGTCCAGGACCGACCGTCCGCGGACGTCCACATGAGGGCGCGGTATGGATACTGGGACGGGTCGGAGAGGTCGCCGGTCGAGGTTGCCGGTGACGGGACGGGGTTGGCCTCTTCGATGCCGACGGCCACGAACCCATTTGCCGTCGCCACGACCGACGGCAGGTCGAACGCCGAACCCGAAATACCGGACGTAGCCTGGAAGGTCCAGGTCTGCCCGTCCCGCGATGTCCAGGCGCCGAAGCCGGTCGAGCGGTGATTGCCGAACGCGATCCACGCACCGGACCGGTCGATGGCGACGGATCGAAGCTCGGTCCAATCGAGCCCGTCGATGGTTGTGCCGTTGCCGGGCATCTCGCCGGCGACTCGCGTCCAGGTCGCGCCGTCGGGCGACGTCCAGATCGGGATGCCCGTGTCAGCGGAGCCGACTGCGACGAAGCCCTCGGCCGTGGCGACGACGCGGTCGAGCGCTCCGCCGATGTAACCGGTCTCGGCTCGATCGAGCGGGTCGACCCGGGTCCATCCAGCGCCACCCTCCGAAGTCCAGATCGCCTGCCTGTTTCCGTCGGCGTCGGAGATGCTGCCTACCGCGACGAGCCGGTCTCCGCGCGCCGCCAGGTCCCCGACTCCGATGTTGCTGCCGATCGCGAACGGGAGCTGGCCAACCTGCCGCCAGGCGCGGCCATCCGCCGACCCCCAAACCGCCCCGGCATAGCCGATCGCGACGTAGCCGGAGCCTTGTGCCACGACGGCCACGACGTCCTCGACCGATGTGGCGGCGACGGCCGCGGGGTTCCAGGCCTCACAGTCGCTCGAAGTCCAGAAGGCGGCATTCCCGTTGCTATCGCGCCCAACGGCCACGTGGCCGCCGGACCCCGCCGCAATCTCGGCGAACGAGCCGCCTCCGGGCACGTCGAGCCGCTGCCATTCCGCGTGAGCCGGCGACCCGCCGGCGAGAAGCGCAGCCGCGACGAGCGCCCCGAGCAGTGCGGCGATGAGAAGGAGCCACGCCAGCCGGCCGAGCGGCAAGGTCCGCCAGCCTGCGAATACGCCCGCCGGCCGCCGAGGCTCGGCCGTTGCCACGGCGTGCGCAAAGGCGACTGGATCTAGATCCGACGTCACCGGGGCGACGTAGCGTCGAAGCGCCGCATGCAGACGGCTCTCGAAGAGGTCGTGGTCATACATGGTCGAGGTCCTTCCGCAAGCGCTTGAGCACGCGTGCGAGGCGGGTTCGCACCCCGGACGGCGACATGTGCAGGAGCGGGCCTATTTCGTCGGAGTTGAGGTCGGCCGTGTAGCGCAGGGCGATCAGGGCGCGGTCCGCCGGGGCGAGGCGCCCGAGCGCATTGGCCAGGTCGAGCCGGTCGATATCCCAATCGGAATCGTCGGCGGCGTCGGGATCCGCCAGGTGCAGCTCCACGAGGCTGCGGCGGTGTCGGCGGCCAACGATCTTGCGGGCCTCGTTGGCCGCCACCGCAACGAGCCAGGACCGTACGCGCGAGGGATCCCTGAGCCCGGGGAGTTTGCGCCAGGCGATCCACCAGGCTGCATCGGCCGCTTCCTCGGCCAGGTCCTCGTCGCCTGTCACGACGAAAGCGACCCGCACGAGATCGAGCTGATAGGAGGCGACGAGACGGGCGAAGGCAACCTCGTCGCCCGCACCGGCGAGCTCGACCGTCGTGGTCAGCGCACTCATGTCACTCGCGAGCCCCATCATGCCTAAGAGATACCTGCACGTGGCGCTGCTGTTGCACCCTGCAACGGAGATCTGTGGCGAACAAGAGGCGTCGAGCCTGAACCGCGGCGCCGGGTGTTTGGCGCCCCGCGAATGGGGCTGCCTTCGATCGCGCGGGACGAGGCTCGACTGCCGCGCGATGATTGGCCGATGGTGTCGTATGGCTGACGGACCGCTCCTCGTATTCGGGCCGCGTTCGCTCGAGTACGACTTCGGGCCGCGGCATCCGCTCAGCCCGCGGCGCTTCGGGCCGGGCATCGAGCTGTTGCGGGCGGTGGGCGCCGAGCCCGGTCTCGCGCCCGAACCGGCGGCGGAGGCCGAGCTCGAGTGGCTCCACTCGGCCGGCTACATCGCCGCGGTGCGGCGCTTCTCGGTCGACCCGTCCGGCGAGCCGGAGGCCGGCATCGGGCCCGGCGACGACCCGCCGTTCGAGGGCATGCACGGGGCCGCGGCGGCTGTCGCCGGGGGTTCGATCCGGGCCGTGGAGGCCATCCTCCGCGGCGACGCCGAGCATGCATACCAGCCCGGCGGCGGGCTCCACCACGCTATGCGGTCGCGGGCGAGCGGCTTCTGCATCTACAACGACGTCGCCCTTGCCATCGCCAGGGCACGGCGCGAAGGCTTGCGGGTCCTCTACGTAGACCTGGACGTCCATCACGGCGACGGCGTCCAGGCCCTCCACTACTCCGACCCGGGTGTGCTGACGATCTCGTTCCACGAGTCGGGCCGGTTGCTCTTTCCCGGCACCGGCTTCCTCGACGAGATAGGGGAGGGGACTGCGTCAGGTACAGCGGTCAACGTGCCGCTGGAGCCGGGCACCGGGCCAGACGGATGGCTGGCCGCGGTTCGGGCGGTCGTTCCGCCGCTGGCGGCGGCGTTCGGGCCCGACGTGGTCGTGAGTCAACACGGCGCCGACGGCCACGCGTGGGACCCGCTTGCGCACCTGAACCTGACGACGACGGCGATGGGCGAAGCGGCCCGTCTCGTCGACGGCATCGCTCACCGGTATGCGGGCGGGAGATGGTTCGCGACCGGGGGAGGCGGCTACTCGGTCTACCGCGTGGTGCCGCGGGCCTGGGCCCTCACCTGGCTTGCTGGAGCGCATCGGGAGGTGCCGGCGCGCTTGCCGGCGGCCTGGCGGGACCGTTGGGCGGGCGACGCTGAGAGGTGGGACGGCGGCCCGTTGCCCGAGGGCTTCGACGACGAAGCAGACTTGCCGGGCGAGGTCTCGACAAGCCCGGCGGCAAGCCTGCGGGCGAAAGAGACGGTCGGGCAGGTCAAGACCGTCATGGTGCCGGCCCTGCTGAGCCTTGCCGAGAGCCGGGGCTGGTGGCGATTCGGAGGCGGAACGGCGAGCACGCCGACGCGCGCCGCGCCGGCGGCAGAAGCGCCGCCGGCCCGCCGGGCGGCTGGGAGCGGAGCGTCGGAACGGGCGACGCCGACCGTGGTCGCGCCGCTCACCCTCGCCGCGCTCGACCCGCTGATCATGGTCCCGCGCGTCGTCGCTCCCGCGGACCCGGCCGAGGTGGCCGCGATCCTGCGTGCCGCGCTGGCCGGCGGCGCGGCGGCCGTGGGCGCCGTCAGCGGGGAGTGGCTCGTCGGCGTCGCGCTGGCGGCGCCGACCGACCTGGACGGCGTGGACCGGCTCGTGGCCCTGGGAGTGGGACCGGAGTGGCGCCGCGTCGGGCTGGCCACGGCCATGCTCCGCGCCCTGGTCGCAGATCGGGCCCGCGGCGGTCGTGCGCTGGTGGCGCTCCACACGGTCGCGGACCGCGATCCGGTAGATCCGCTGCCCCGGGCGGTGCGCCGGGGAGTGGCGGAAGGGCTCGCCCGCGCCGCCGGTATGACCGTCACGATAGCCCCGCGCCCCATCTCGGCCATCGATCCGGACGCCCGTCTGGCCGTCGCCCTGCCGCCGGATGCGCCGGTCGATCTCGCACAGCGCATCGGGGAGTGGCTGGCGGGCTTGTAGCCCGCCCCCGGCCGAACGACCTCTCCGGGGCCCTGAGGCGCCTGCGCCGGCGTCCGCGGCCGGAGGAGCGATGCGCCGCGGGCCGTTCTCCCACGGACCGAACCATATATAACACTGACTAAGCTCCTAATGAATATCCAATGGCTGTCTACCTTGCCCCATACAACAAATACTGACTTTAGCGCTATTCAAGAGTCCAGACGGACTAGTGCATTCGGGACCAACGGCACGCCGATAAAACAGTAATCACCTATACATTCGGGTCCATCGAGATCAATCGGCCGGGCGTCCGGGATACCGGGGCCGGGAGCCGACAGCGAAATCGGTCGAGCGCCTGGGATACCAGGAGCAAGAGACCGGCAGCGAAAGGTGCAGGGAGTAACAGTGGACAGCAAGGATCGTGGGATCTTCATCCTGCGGGCAGGCCTCGGACTTGGCTTCGCCTTCGCCGGACTGGACAAGTTCTTCATGTGGGCGAGCGGCCAGCCGTTCACCTCAGCCGGATACCTGAAGTTTGCGACCTCCGGCGCCTGGCTCGGCAGCGACCCGAAGGCTGTCATCAACCCGACCCACGGCTTCTGGGCCTCTCTGGCGGGGAACGCCTCGCTCGTCTCGATCATGGACACGCTGGTCGTGTTCGGTGAGTGCGCCATCGGCATCGCCCTCATTCTCGGCCTGGCGACTCGCTTCTCGGCCGTCATGGGCACCCTCCTCATGGCCCTCCTCTTCGTCTCTAACTGGAGCTTCGCGAACGGCCCGTTCAACGAGCAGTTCATGTACGGCCTCGGCGCCGCGGTCCTCGTGCTCACTGGTGCCGGCGCCTACGCCCTCGACACCGTCGTGGCCAAGCTCCCGGTGGTGCAGAAGGTTCCGGCCGTCAAGTACGTCCTCGGGTAGGTCACTTCGCAGACAAGCGGGCAGGGAGAGTCCGTCCCACATTCCTCCCTGCACTTCGAGACGGCGGGCTGCAAGGCTCGCCGTCTCTCTTTGTGTGGCAAGGGGACGAGTTAGACCGGATCCGCGCTCTGCCCGGCCGGGCGGGCCCATTTGCCGCTCCGGGAAATCGCCGGGCGGCTATGCCTCGTCCCGGGCCGACACATTGGCGCCGCCTGGCCGGTGGCGGGATCGCACTAGAACGCATGGTCTAATCCCGGCCCGGCGCCTATACTGGGCGTCTCGTGGCCGCCGCCTCCAAATCTCCTCAGCCGAAGACTGCCGCTTCTGCAGACGACCCCCTCGAGCCGTTCGCGCCCGCGGTGGCCGATTGGTTCCGGTCGGCCTTCGCGGCCCCCACACCGGCCCAGGTCGGCGGCTGGGCGAGCATCTCGGACGGGCGCCACACCCTGATCCACGCCCCAACCGGCAGCGGCAAGACCCTGGCAGCGTTCCTCTGGACCCTCGACCGGCTGGCCCGCGAGCCGCGGCCGAAGACGCCGGCGGTCCGCGTCCTGTATGTCTCGCCGCTCAAGGCTCTCATCTACGACGTGGAGCGCAACCTGCGGGCCCCGCTGGCGGGGATCAGGCTGGCGGCCGAGCGGCTGGGCGAGCCCATGCTCCCGATCGAGGTCGGCGTCCGCACCGGTGACACGCCGGCGGACGAGCGGCGCCACCTCGTCCGCAACCCGCCGGACATCCTGATCACGACGCCCGAGTCGCTCTACCTGATCCTGACCAGCCAGGCCGCCGAGATCCTCCGCGGCGTGGAGCACGTCATCGTCGACGAGGTCCATGCTTTGGCGGGCACCAAGCGCGGCGCCCACCTGGCCCTCAGCCTGGAGCGGCTCGAGAAGCTCACCGCGAAACCGCCGCAGCGGATTGGGTTGTCTGCGACGCAGCGGCCGGTGGAGACCATAGCCCGGTTCCTCGGCGGCATCGGGCCCGGCAGGGCGGGGGAGTCGCGCGAGGTTCGGATCGTCGATGCCGGCTCGCGCAAGGCGATGGAGCTGTCGGTCCGCGTCCCGGTCGAGGATATGACCAGGCTCGGCGAGGTGCCCCCTGTGCACGAAGTGCCCGGCGGTCCCATCGCCGAAGTCGGCGATCCCGAGGCGCGCCACAGCATCTGGCCGGCGATCCACCCCCAGATCCTGCAGCTCATCCGCGAGCACCACTCCACGATCGTCTTCTGCAACTCGAGGCGGCTGGCCGAGCGACTGGCCAACAAGCTCAACGAGCTGGCCGGCGAGGAACTGGTCCGGGCCCATCACGGTTCGCTGGCCCGCGACCAGCGCGTCGGGATCGAAGAGGCGCTGAAGGCGGGACGGCTCCCAGCCATCGTCGCCACAAGCTCGCTCGAGCTCGGCATCGACATGGGCGCGGTGGACCTGGTGATCCAGGTCGAGTCGCCGGCCAGCGTCGCCAGCGGGCTTCAGCGGGTCGGCCGGGCGGGCCACCAGGTCGGCGAGCCGAGCCGGGGCATCTTCTTCCCGAAGTACCGCGGCGACTTGCTCGAGACCGCTGTGGTGACGGCCCGGATGCATGAGGGTTCGATCGAGGAGACGAAGCTGCCGCGCAATCCGCTGGACGTTCTGGCCCAGCAGATCGTGGCCATGACGGTGCGGGAAGCGTGGGCCGCCGACGAGCTGTTCGAGGCGGTCAGGCGGGCGGCGCCGTACGAGAGCCTCACCCGCGACGCCTTCGAGGCGGTCCTCGGCATGCTTGCCGGCGCGTATCCCTCCGACGAGTTCGCGGAGCTCAAGGCGCGCGTGGTCTGGGACCGCGAGACGGGCCGGGTCGAGGGTCGCCGCGACGCGCGCACGGTGGCGATCACCAGCGGCGGCACGATCCCGGATCGCGGGCTCTATCCCGTGTTCCTGGTCGGCGAGGCCGGGACGCCGGGGCGGCGCGTCGGCGAGCTGGACGAGGAGATGGTCTACGAGAGCCGCGTTGGTGAGGTGATCGCGCTCGGGGCAACGAGCTGGCGCGTGGAGGAGATCAGGCCCGACCGCGTCGTCGTCTCACCCGCGCCCGGCGTGCCGGGCAAGATCCCTTTCTGGCACGGCGACGGTCTGGGCCGGCCGATCGAGCTCGGCCGGGCGCTGGGCGCGTTCGTGCGCGAGCTGGAGGCGGACCTTGCCGGCGGCGAACGCGGTCGCGGCCGGGCCCGGCGGAGGCTCCTCGAGAACCACGACCTGGACGATCTCGCCGCGGAGAACGTTCTCTCCTACCTGACCGAAGAGCGCGAGGTTGCCGGGTCGCTGCCGACGGATCGCCGCATCGTCGTCGAGCGGTTCCGCGATGAGCTCGGCGACTGGCGGATCGTGATCCTGACCCCGTTCGGTGGGCGAGTGCATGCGCCCTGGGCCCTGGCGATCGAGTCCAGGCTGGCGGAGCGGCTCGGCGGCGACGCCCAGACGATCTGGTCCGACGACGGCATCGCGATACGCCTGCCGGAGGGGGAGGCTTCCGGCGACCGGGACGGCGCGATTCGCGACCTGCTGTTCCCGTCTGCTGACGAGGTCGAGGACATGGTGGTCGGCCGCCTCGGCAGCTCGGCGATGTTCGCGGCGCGCTTCCGCGAGAACGCGGCCCGGGCGTTGCTGCTGCCCCGGCGGCGGCCGGGGTCTCGCACGCCCCTCTGGATGCAGCGCCAGCGCTCGGCCGAGCTGCTCGCCGTGGCGAGCCGGTACGGCTCCTTCCCGATCATCGTCGAGACCTATCGCGAGTGCCTGGCCGATCTCTTCGATCTCCCGGCCCTGCGCGAGGTTCTCGGGGGAGTGGCGCGGCGTGATATCGAGGTTCGGGAAGCGGAGACGGTCGCGGCCTCGCCGTTCGCCGGCTCGCTGCTCTTCGACTATCTGGCCGCCTACATGTACGAGGGCGACGCGCCGCTGGCGGAGCGGCGGGCCGGCGCGCTGGCGCTCGACCGCGAGCTGCTGCGCGAGCTGCTCGGCCAGGAGGAGTTGCGCGACCTGATCGATCCCGAGGCGCTCGCGGACCTGGAGCTGGCCCTGCAGGCGCTGGTGCCGGAGCGGGCGGCCCGTTCGGTGGATGCGGTCCACGACCTGCTTCGGCGGCTGGGAGACCTGGGCGTCGACGAGGTGGCGGCCCGGATCTCGGAGCCGGCCGCCGCGGCCGAGTGGCTTGCGGCCCTCGAGGGGTCGCGGCGGGCCGTGGTCCTGCGAATCTCCGGCGGCGATCGCTGGATCGCCATCGAGGACGCCGCCCGATACCGCGACGCCCTTGGCGTGGCGTTGCCGGTGGGCATTCCGACGGCCTTCCTCGCGCCGGTCGCGGATGCGTTCGGCGGTCTCGTGGCGCGCTGGGCCCGGAACCACGGCCCGTTCCACGCCGCCGAGACGGCCCGGCGATGGTCGGTGCCGGCGGCGCGGGTCGAGGAGGCGCTGGAGCGGCTGCTCGAGGCGGGCGCGATCCTGCTCGGCGAGTTCAGGCCGGGCGGGACCGAGCGGGAGTGGTGCGATCCGGACGTGCTCCGGCAGCTGCGGCGTCGCTCGCTCGCCCGCCTTCGCCGCGAGGTGGAGCCCGTCGATCAGGTCGTCCTGGCCCGCTTCCTGCCGGCCTGGCAGGGCGTGAGGCCGGTCGGCGACAGAGCGGCGGCCGGGCCGCGCGGCGAGGCCGCTCTCGAGCGGCTGGCGGAGGTCGTCGACCAGCTGGCGGGCCTGCCGATCCCGGCGTCCGTGCTGGAGCGGGACGTCCTGCCGGCCCGGATCCCGGGCTACCAGCCGCGGCTTCTCGACGAGATGGGCGCCCTCGGCGAGGTGGCCTGGATGGGCGACGGCAGCCTCGGTCGCGATGACGGGCGGGTCGTGCTGTACCGGCCCGGTCGTGAGTCCCTGCGGGAACTTGCCGCAGGAGACACCGAGCCGCCGGCCGGCGAGTTGCACGACCGGCTGCGCGACTGCCTGGCCGGCCGCGGGGCCTCCTTCTACAGGGACCTGCAGTCGGCCGCCGGTTTGGCCTCGGAGCGCGAGATCCTCGACGCGCTGTGGGACCTGGTCTGGGCGGGCGAGGTGACCAACGACACCTTCGCGCCGCTACGAGCTCTGCGCTGGCGCAGACCGTCGGGCGAGCGGCGGCCGAGACCGGGCCGGTTGCAGATGGGCCCGCCCGAAGCCGCCGGCCGGTGGTCGCTGGTGCGGGGCCGGGCCGGAGCCGCCGCGGGCACGGGATCCGTCCCCGGCGGCGCTACGACCGGCGCCGCCGCATCCGTCGCCGGGGCAGCGTCCGCGACGGCGCGGCTGCACTCGTTCGTCACCGTCCTCCTGGAACGCCACGGCGTCCTGACCCGCGAGGCCGTGGCGTCGGAGGATGTGGCCGGCGGCTTCAGCGGCGTCTACCCGATCCTTCGAGCGATGGAGGAGTCGGGCCGCATCAGACGCGGGTACTTCGTGGACGGGCTGGGCGCCGCCCAGTTCGCCCTGGCCGGCGCCGTGGACCGGCTCCGGTCCATGCGCGAGAGGCCGGACGATCGTGCCGCCGGTCCGGCCGTCCATCTCCTGGCCGCGGCCGACCCCGCCAATCCGTACGGCGCCGCCCTCGCCTGGCCGCGCCGGGGCGAGACCGATCGCCGGCCGTTGCAGCGGGCCGCCGGCGGGTACGTCGTCCTGGTGGACGGCGCCGCGGCGCTCTATCTCGAACGGGGCGCCCATTCGCTCCAGACGCTGCCCGCGGCCGACGACCCGGCGGCGGCCGGCCCAGCCTTCGGCGCACTGCACGCCCTCGTCGACGATGGGCGGCTCCGCGAGCTCGTGGTGACTCGCGTGGACGGGGAATCGGTTTCGGCCTCGAAGTGGCGGCCCCTGCTCGAGCAGGCCGGCTTCACGGCCGGATATCGTGGCCACGTCCTGCGGCCGGGACGTCGGGTCGGGGCCGGCCCGGGGCACTGACCGGACCGCCGGTCTGGCCGGTAGCCCACGACGACGTCGCGGCCTCGCCTGCAAGGCGGGCCCGGTCTAGCGCCGCCTCAATCCCAGCGCCTGAGACCGAGGCGCCACAGGGTGGTCTCAGCGCGCGCCGCGGCGCCGGGGAAGTACGCCGGCCCGGCCGGCTGGCCGACGTTCGCCGCGGCCGAGGCGACGGGCAGAAGGATGTTCTTCAGCGCTCCGCCAACCGTGAAGCCCCTGGATCGGATGCCGTCGATGATGGCCGGCAATGCCGCCGTGTCGGTGTTGTCGTCGTGCATCAGGATGATCGCACCGTTCTTGAAATGCTTCGGCGCGAAGACGTTCTGCAGGACGAACGGGACGGTCGAGCCGCCCTGGTAGCCCTTCGAGTCGATGCTCCACATCGCTATCGCCAGGCCGTCCTTCACGGTGGCGTTCCCGAAGCCCGGGTTGCCCAATCCCGAACCGTACGGGGGTCGTACGAACCACTCCTTGTAGGTCTTGTCGTTCAGCGCGGTTCGCACGACCGCTATCTGAGCGTCTAGGTCCGCCTTTATGTCGACCATGGAGCCCATGTTCAACAGAGAGTGGGTGTAGGTGTGGTTGCCGATCTCGTCGCCATATGCGACCGCTTCCTGCAAGACGCGCGCGGCCCCTTCCTTGTCGGCGTCGATGTACTTCCCGGCCGGGAAGAGCGTCACCTGGATGCCCGCGGCGTTCGCGGCCTCGAGATCCTTCTCCACGTTCACCCAGTTGCGGCAGTCGTCGATAGTGAGGTAGACGACCGCCAGGCCGGTGTCGCCGTGTTCGAACACACGCCCAGGTTGCGGCTTCAAGAAGGCGGACAGGGGAGTTTGCCCGGGGTCCGGACTTGCCGGGCTCGGAGGGGCGGCGGCGGTCGAGCCCTGGCTCGGGGTCGGCTCGGCCGACGGCGCAGGCGTGGCCGACGGCGTCGGCGTGACCGTCGGGCCCGCGGTCGCCGCCGCGATCGGGGCAGGGGAAGGCGAGGCCGGCTCGTGCGATGGGACGCCCGCGCCGGTCAGTATCCATGACGCGACCACCAAAACGACCAGGCTCAGGGCGAGGCCGGCCCCCAGGGCTGCCCTCGGCGCCGGCCCGGACAGGCGATCCCGGGATAAGAGCCTCCTGGGAGCTGCCGAGGTCGACACGCCGTCGAGGGGGCCGGCCGGTGCCTCAACAACTACCTCGTCGCCGGCCTCCGGAGCGGTTTCGGGCGGAGCCGGCTCGTCGCGCTCAGGCGTCGCCATGACTCGCCGTAACTACGGAACAAGGTCTGCCGTGCATCGCGCTCAAGTATGCTTGATCCGGCGGCGAGGCCGGTCCGAAAGACCGACTAAACGATGGTGCGCTGCTATCGGCCTTGACGGCAGGAGTCACCCGCTGAGCCAGATCGCGATCGAGTGCTCGCCGGTGGATGGGGGCTGGTTGGCCTGTGTCACCGTCACGGACCACGGCTCGAGCTGGGATTTCGAGGTCGCGATCTCGGACGAGGAGCTGCGCCATTTCGATCGCGACTCGGCCGACCCGACCGCCCTGGTGCGCCGATCGTTCGAGTTCCTGCTGGCCCGCGAGCCGAAGGAGTCGATCCTTCGTTCGTTCGGACTCTCGGTCATAGGGCGGTACTTTCCCGAGTACGAGCGGGAGATCCGTCGCCGGTGACCTTCCCGGACCGGCGGCTCGGCCTCGTCCGTCTCTCCGCCGGCAGGCAAGCCGCAGAGCGGCTCAGACGCCGAGCCCCAGGAACGCCCGAACGCGGGCTCGCATCATCCGGCGGAGCGTATCAGCGGTTCGCTCCGGGCTGCGTCGCCAGTGCAACCGCCACAGCCGGGCCGCGGCGGCGCCGGCCTGGGCGGAGCCGGGCCAGGTGGACGGAATCAGCCAGCGGAATGCCTCGGGGTGACGCCACGACCACGGGACGATAGCCCAGATGAAGATCAGGTAGTCGACCCGGAGAGGTCGCTGGAACGAGAAGAGCACCTGGAGCTGGATCAGCGTCTGCGGCAGCGTCAGGGCGGTGAGTGTCAGAGCCACGACCAGCCACGCCACGCCCCAGAGCCTTCCCCGTGGCGACATCACGAACCAGAAGACCGCCGGCACCCACTTGACCGTCGTCGCGACCATCCACAGCAGCCCGGCCAGCCGCGGCCTGGAGAACTGGGCCGCGAAGAGCAGCAGCGTGAGGGGCAGGTTGATGTTGCCCGTGTCGAGGTTGGCCGCCAGCGGGAAGGCCAGCAGGACGAGCAGGATCGCCGTTGTCATGGGGCGGCGCTTGTAGGCCCAGTGCACGCTCCAGAGCAGGCCGATCACGGTGGCGCCGCGCCAGACGAACCAGGCCACGTCCCACGGCAGGACAGACCAGGGCACGAACAGCGGGAGCATCCAGGGTGAGTACACGTACGGCATGAACGGACCCATCGGGTGATACGGGTCGCCGCCGCCGAGCCACAGCCGGCCGGCTGCCCAGTAGGCCCGGGTGTCGGCACCGGCAGCTTCGCCGCGGGCAATCAGGCAGGCGAGCACGAAGCCGCCGACGAGGCCGAGGATGATGACCATCGTCAGGCGGCGCGGATCCCGAATCCTGGCCAACTCGTGGCGGAGCGCCCGCCGGAACACGCCGGCCCGGCGCTGTGTCGGCCGGTCAACTCTCACTGCAGCCGGCAGCGCCGCCACCCGCCCCGAGACGCTCTCGGAGACGCGGACGCTCGGGCGACCCCGATCCGCTGAACCGGGAGGAAAGCCATCTCTTCGGGTGAAACGCGCTGCGCCCTCGACGGAGGGCCGGGCACGGTCTCTCATGCGACCTCGGAACCGTGAGACGGGTCGGCCTCAGGACGGAATGTGGCAGGAGGGTGAAATACGACGGTGCGGGCTGGTAGCTGGGAGGCCCTCTCCCTGCTGCGGCTACGCAGGAGGGATGATGCGAGTCGCGGCACCGCCGTGCAAGTGGCGTGCCGACAGATGCCGGACCTTCGTTGCGTCCGCGCCATCACTCCGTCGGCCGGGACTAAAGCTAGCGGAGGTACGTCTTGCCGCAGGTGTCGCAGACCGTGTACACGGCCCGGGCGTTGCGGGCCTGGCCGGCCGTGTGGAGCAACCCCGGGCAACCCCGGCCCGGGCACTTCCAGACCCACCAGCGATCCTCATCGCCGAGCGCGATCGACTCCGCCTTCACCTTTTCGGCCAGGCTGGCGTCCAAGGCGAAGGCTCGCGCGATGCTGGTGGCTCGCTCGGCCTCGCTTTCGCTGGAATACGGGTAGTTCTGGGCGATGTTCGACGACACGGCTGCACTCCGAGATCTGCCGCGCGAGAGCCGGCCTCCAAACCGAACCGGTGGCAGGGGCGATGTGAGCGCGGCGAGCCACCGGCGGCCCCGAGTATAGCCCCGGTCCGGCGGCTCGCCGCAGCGGTGAGAGCCGCCCGACGCACCCCCCACGATGACCAGCCCGAGGCGGACCGAGCCCGGCGGTCCGGGCAGCGTCCCATGGATGGCCGGCATCGTCTCTTCGGATGGCGCAGCGAATGCGTCGCAACCGCTAGGCTATCCGCCAATGAATCGCTCCATCGTCTCTATGCTCCTCGGGACGTTCGTGCTGCGCGTCAGCACGGCGGTCACGGGCGGGATGCTCATCTTCCTGGTCGACCACCTGACGCGGCACAACGGCGAGGGCCCCCGGGTGCTGTCGTTCCTGAACAGCGGCTTCTACGCCACCGAGCTGACCGGTGCCATCGTCTTCGGTGTGCTGGCCGATCGCTACGGCCGCAAGATCATCATGCTCCTCGGCCCCCTGTTCGGGGGCATTGCCGTGGCCATGACCGGAATGACGACCCACGTGCCCGTCCTGTTCGTCACGCGCTTGCTCGAGGGCGGTTCCACGGCCGCGTCCATACCTTCGACACTGGGCTTCATCGCCGCCGAGACCGCCCACGACGAGAAGCTCCGCGGCCGCGTCGTCTCCGTCTTCGAGCTGGTGTCACTGGGCGGCATGCTCGCCGTCGGGCCCGCCCTTGCCGGCATCCTCTGGGATGCCTTCGGCCGGCCTGCGTTCTTCATGAACTGCATCTTCTACGCGGTGGCCTTCTGTCTCTACGCGTACGGCGTGCACGAGGTCCGAGCTGACCGGAGAGCGGACATCGAGGCTCCCTCGGCCGAGCCGAGCGAGGTGGCCGGAGTGGTCTCGCGATACGTGCGAATGGCCACGAACAGAAAGGTCCTGCTCTTCGCTCCGACCTGGCTGGCCATCAACGCCATCCTCGGCCTGTGGGCTCTCCAGGCTCCCCTGCTGCTCAAAGGCAACGTGACCGATTCCAGCCAGTTCCTCATGCAAGGGGTCTCCGCCACGTCCATTGGCATCGGGGAGGCGGTACTGGCGATCGTGTTCGGATCCGGTCTCCTGTTCTGGGGGCTTGTCTATGCCCGATTCCGGCGCACTACGATGCTGATTCTCGGCGTCAGCGCTTTCGTCCTGATGACCTTCGACGTCCTCGCGATCAACCATCTCGGCGGCACATCCACGACCTTGCTCGTCGCCCTGGTCGGCGTTGGCGTCGTGTCGCTCTTCGTCATGTCCGGTGCCACCCCGGCCGCCCTGGGACTTCTGGCCGACGTCAGCGAAGGCTTCGAGGACGACCGCAGCGCGATCATGGGTCTCTATTCCGTCTTCCTGGGGGTGGGCCAGGTCGCGGGCGGCCTCATCGGTGGGTTGGCCGCCTCGTGGAAGGGGATCGACGGGCTGATCGTCGCCACGGCGGGCCTGCTCGTTGTCGGCGCTGTCGCCCTGGTCAACCTGCGGAGTCATGAGGGCGCAATCCTCGAGGTCGCTTCCGGAATGCCCCGGCAGACCTCCATCTAGGGTCCATCCGCGCTACTCTTCGGAGCACCGGAGGGAGGCGGCCGTGGCCATCTGAGGCAGCCGTCAAGGAGGACCGATGACCGTCGCCATCGTCGTCGATTCGGGGTCGGACCTGACGCCGGCCCAGCTTCGAGAGACCGGCATCAGGCAGGTCCCTCTGTCCGTCACCTTCGGCGAGCAGACGTACCTGTCGCCCGACGAGATGGGCCCGGGTGCCTTCTGGAAGAGGCTTCTCGCTCCCGACAGCCCCTTCCCGCACACCGCGGCTCCCAGCATCGGGCTCTTCAAGCAGGCTTTCGAGAAGGCCTTCGAGGACGGCCACGAAGCCGTGGTATGCGTTTGCCTCTCCGAGGACATCTCGGCGACCATCAAGCACGCCAGGATGGCGCGGAAGATGCTCCCGGACAAGCCGATCCTTGTCGTCGACTCGAGATTGGCATCCATGGGCATCGGAGCGCTCGCCATGCGAGGCGCGGCCCTGGCCGCGTCGGGGCTGCCGGCCGCCGAAATCGAGTCGCGCCTGTCTGCTATGCGCGACGGAATGAACCTGTTCGTCGGCTTGGACACGCTCGAGTACCTGCGCAAGGGGGGCCGCATCAGCCACGCCAAGGCGGCCATCGGCGGCCTCCTATCGATCAAACCGATCATCACCATGATCGACGGCGCGGTTGAGGTCGCCGAACAGCCCCGGACCCGCTCCAAGGCTTACGAGCGCGTCATCGAGTTGATGACGGAGAAGCCCGTCACGGAACTCCATCTTCTCTATTCGCCGCCACAAGACCCGGAGGTATTCAAGGCGGCACTGCTGGCCAGGATGCCGGGACCCGCCCCGAAGGTTGTCACGGCGCAGATCATCGGGCCGGTCATCGGAGCGCATATCGGGCCCGGTGCGTACGGCGGCATCATGGTTCGCGAGGCCTGACGACTGGAAGGCCAGCGATGCTTCATGCCATCGATTCGTTCGGCCGTACTACCCGCTTAGTATCTTAACGTTAGGCCAATCAGCCCGGACACCGAGGCCATCGGGCTTATGGCGAGCCTTGGCGGGAGGGCTATACTGGCCCCAAGTGGAACCTGCGGTGCCGCTTTCCCACGCCAGCGGAAGGCCGCCGCGACATCGTCGGGATCGTCGGGAGGTGGGCGCAGCACGCCGGACGAATCGAGCCGGTAGGGTGCGCCGCCGCCACTGCGACGGTCACGGCCATGGAGGGTATCCGGCCGATGACGACCGAGCAGATCGCCCCCGCGATCAACGCCTGGCACGTCGCCCAGCAGCAGTTCGATCTGGCTGCCGAGCATCTCAACCTCTCACCGGGACTACGCAAGGTCCTGCGTGAGCCAAAACGCGAGCTGACCGTCCACTTCCCCGTGAAGATGGACGACGGCTCCGTCGAGGTCTTCACTGGATATCGGGTCCAGCACAACCTCAGCCGTGGCCCAGCCAAGGGCGGTATCCGCTACCACCAGGGCGTGACCCTCGACGAGGTCAAGGCCCTGGCAATGTGGATGACCTGGAAGTGCGCGGTCGTCGGCATCCCGTACGGCGGCGGCAAGGGCGGCGTCATCGTCGACCCCAAGAAGCTCAGCCAGCGTGAGCTCGAAGGTCTGACCCGGCGCTACGCGACCGAGATCAGCATCATCATCGGCCCGGAGAAGGACATCCCGGCCCCGGACGTAAACACCAACTCCCAGACCATGGCCTGGATCATGGACACGTACTCGATGCACGTCGGGTACACCGTCCCGGCCGTCGTGACCGGCAAGCCGATCGCGCTCGGCGGCTCCGAAGGCCGCAACGAGGCCACGGCCCAGGGCGCCGTTTACACCCTCGAGGACGCCGCGAAGCATCTCGGCATGGAACTGCCGAAGTGCCGCGTGGCCGTCCAGGGCTTCGGCAACGCCGGCGCCATCGCCGCGCAGTTGCTGCACGCCCAGGGATCCAGGATCGTCGCCGTCAGCGACTCAACCGGCGCGATCTACGGCCCGGACGGCTTCGACCCGAACGCCGTCCTCGCCTGGAAGCAGGAGCACCACTCGGTCTGCGGCTTCCCCGGAACTAAGGACATCACCAACGAGGAGTTGCTCGAGCTCGACTGCGAGATCCTCATTCCCGCCGCCCTCGAGAATCAGATCACGGCCGCGAACGCCGGCCGCATCAAGGCTCGCCTGATCGGCGAGGCCGCCAACGGCCCCACGACCCCCGAGGCGGACGAAATCCTCTACAAGAACGGCAAGTTCGTAATCCCCGACATCCTCTGCAATGCCGGCGGCGTCACGGTCAGCTACTTCGAGTGGGTCCAGGATCTCGACCGCGACTTCTGGAGCTGCGAGCAGGTCAACGAGAAGCTGCACGAGATCATGACCCGTGCCTTCGCCGCCACGCTCGAGATGAGCCTCACGGAGAAGGTCAATATGCGGACGGCGGCCTATATGCTGGCCGTCAAGCGTGTGGCCGACGCCACCACCCTTCGAGGCCTGTACCCGTAGACCTGAACCCGTAATTCCTTCTTCCAGCAATGACCTGCGGCCCCGACGTTCCCCCTCACGTCGGGGCCGCTTCTACGCTCGCCGGCCAGCCGGCCGATGCCTTCGTTGCGCCTCCGTTCCCTCCGCTCACGTACGTTCAGTACGCTCGCGTCGGGTACTCGGCACGCCTCGGCCTCGACCGTCGGGCTGGCGAACTGGGATCCCGTGGCAGATATCGGCGGCCGGGCGGCCGATGCCTTCGTTGGCTCCTGCGGTCCTCGCTCGCGCACGTCCGGGTGCGCTCGCTCCGGTCCTCGTCGCCGCCTCGGCCTCGGCACGCCGGACCGAGCGAGGGTTACGTGGCGGGCCGCCTATGCCGCTGGGCCCGGCGGCGCATTACTCCTGCCGTCTGCGGGAGCAGGGCCGATTCCCGGCTTTGAGCTACCCGGGTCGTTGAGAAGGAGCCGCGACCGTGCCGACGCCTCGATGCGGCGAAGCTGGGGCGGAGTCTTTCGATCCGCCCGTCTCTACGCCTGACTGGCGGTGCTACGATCGCGCGGCCGACTCGGACCCGGAGCCGCTCGGGATAGGAGCACCCATGCTCGACCACGAAGAGAAGTTCCTGTTCAAGGAGGAGACCCTCCACCTGGCCAACGCCCTGGCCGAGCCGGGAGTCCTGGACAACGTCGAGGACCTCCTGACGGACGTCATCACGAGCCCGCGGTTCGACTCCGAGGTGTTCACCCTCGAGCGATCGCTGCAGGTGATGCTCGGTGCGAGGGCAGGGGCCACGCTCGTCGGCCTGCTGACGGTCACACCTGAGGTCTTCGACGAGACCTCCGAGGTTCGTATCCCGCCGGAGGTGCAGGAGCGGCTGATCGCCTGGCGGGCACGCTTTGGGCTGGCCATCGACAACGCCCTCAACTACCTCAACAACCCGGACGGCATCCAGGGCCACAACTTCTCGACCCAGATCGCCCACGCCGACGAGCGCCAGGTCCTGCAGGGCCGGCTGACGCTGGTTCGCTACAACAACGAGCCGCAGTTCTTCCTCGCCGACGCCGGCGTCTTCTTCGGCCTCGTGGTCGACATCCTGGAGAGGCTCGGGCCCTACCTCGGCCCCGACGCCGTCGACGCCGAGACCCTGAGCCGGCTCCGCGACGCCGTCCAGCTCGTAGAACGCAAGACGGCGACGCGGGACTGATCCCGGTCGCCGTCCGGCGAGCCGCGGCCGGCCGTTGGGAGAGCTCGGCCGTGGGTTTGCGGGCGGCGGCCGCGGCACGGCCGCCCGTCTCGGTCGTCTAGGCCTTGGGCCCCTCCTCGGGGCGCGGCGCCGGGGCGCCTCCCGTTTGCGGGGCCGGGCTCGGTGCCGGCGCCGCCCACGTCACCGGCTGGGCAACCGTGTAAGGCATGATCCGCTTTCGGAGCGGGTCGAGGGCCCGACCCACCACCGCCAGCAGAGTCAGCAGCAGGATCAACACGAGCGTTATCGGCAAGATCAGGATCGCCGCCCAGATCAGGACCGTCGCGCCACCTTTGCCGACCTCACTGAGGGCCCCGGCCGCCTGTCCGGCCTGGTCGCCGGCGCTCCACGGGATCGGGGTTGCGGTGGCTGAGGGCGTGGGTGTGGAAGTGGGGCTGGGGGTTGGGCTCGGCACGACCGGCACCACGAAGACGACTGTCAGCGTGCTGTACGCCGCCTGATCGGTTAGACCATTGAGCTGGCCCGAGAGCTGCTCGATCTGGCCCTGTACTTCGGCCAGTCGTTGCTGCACGGTCAGGACGTCGCCGATCGTGTTGGCCTTGGCCATGATCGCCTGGATAGCCTTCTCGCTCGCCCGCAGGTTGGCGATTCGAGCCTGCAGGTCGACGATCTCGCCGCCGACGGCCGTCGATTCGGTGTGTTCGCTCAGGACCTTCGTGCCGAGCGTTCGCATCGCGGCCAGGGCATCCTCGAACCTCGCGACGGGGATGCGATAGGTGACCGAAGCTACTTCCTGGGCCGCACCGGTGGTCCGGTCCGAGCCCGCCAGCCACCCGCCGAAACCATGCATCAGGTCCGTGGCGTGGGCGATGGAGGTGTCCACGGCCGCGACCTGGATGCTGATGGTCCCGGTCTTGATGATCTGGCTCTCCGGCCCGGCGGCGTTGACGCCCGTGCCGGCAGGCGCCGCGGTCGGATAGCCTTCGCCGGACTGGACCTGGCCGCTGACGGGAGTTGAACCACCCTGATCCACCGCCCCTGCGGCGCTCGCAGCCGGCATCGGCGCCATCGTTGCCGGGGCCGCGGTGACCGGGTACGCGTATACAACGTCCGGGTTGTAGGTCGCGGCCGAACTCGCGCAAGCGGCAGCGACTACGCCCGCCGCGAGCAGAACGAGCGAGAACCTTCTGTTTCGCATGGTGTTCCCTCTTACCCTCCGAGGACCTCGTCGCCGGAAGCGACCGCCGGGGTCCTACATGAAATGCGTCGTGGCATGGTCTTCGGATCACGCCCGGACCGGCCGACTTGCGGCGGCCGGCGCGGCGCCCCCTGTGCTAGCACCTCTGGCCCTGGGCGCAGATGAGGTAGGTAGTCGAAGTCGGGCGGGCCGGCCGTTCCGCAGTCGGTCGGTAGGGCCGAGCCGAGTCGGAGTTCGGGGCGCCGCCGCTCGTGCCGAGGAGCCCTGCAGCGGCGGCGACGAGGACCAGGATGCCGGCCGCCGCCACGGGCCGGCGTTTCACACCTCGGCGGCCGCATTGCGGCTGCGGCCCCTGCCGAAGATCCTTCGGGTCAGCTTCGCCAGCCCAAGCAGCAGCAGGGCTGCAAGGCCCAGCGGCAGGACCACGACGGCGATCCAGACGGCCATCGTGGCCAGCCCCTGGCCGATCCGAACGAGAGCTGCGCCGAGATCG
>Ga0209777_10000684_pt1 | contig 53569 bp, 45 predicted proteins | sample FrelakmetHBP12HB_FD_187147 | JGI IMG/M metagenome (GOLD analysis project Ga0209777, IMG submission 187147) | Freshwater lake sediment microbial communities from the University of Notre Dame, USA, for methane emissions studies -HBP12 HB (SPAdes)... | ecosystem: Environmental > Aquatic >...
CCATCGGCGGGAAATGGAGGACATGGGCGATGACGACGTCGGCGCCCATCAGCTTGGCGAGCTTGAGCGCCTCGTCGAACGTGTGGGCGGAGTTCTCCGAGAAGTCCGTCGCGTAGAGGATTACCTTCTCGAAAAGGTACCCGAAATCCTCCATAGCCCTAGCCGATCTACCCGCCGACCCGACCAGAAAATCGCTCGCGCCCCGTATCATTCCATAGGTTCCGGGCACTGTGTTCTTGCCCGGTGGCTTGGCCTTTATCAGATTAAAATAAACTTGGCCACCGAAGGGTGAGCTTCCCAGCCCGACCACAAAATCCTCCACTTTCGCTCTAAGGTCTTTACCAAGTTCCCGTCCGTCGTAACTCCTCCAGGACTTGCGGGTCTTGATGATCTCTGTAACCGGCCTGCTGAACAACATCTCCTATCTCCCCCTGCCTCTCGATAGAAATAAAAACTGCTGCGCAGAATTGAGTAAATTTTGAGCCATCATGCTTAATTCAGCTAAACCCCCACACGGATTATTACTCAATTTGGGACTTTTTCCCAATGGGATTATTTTCATTAGATAATCACTTTGATATTCGATTTATATTAGGAATTTTGAACTCACAATTGTTGACCTTTTTTCTTAAAGAAACAGGAACTGCATTGCGCGGTGGATATTTCCGAATGAAAACTGCGTATCTAAATCCTTTTCCTATACGCACCATAAATATTTCCGACCCCTCCGATAAGGCCCACCATGACAAGATGGTGCGACTTGTGGATTCCATGTTGACCTTGCACAAGCAGCGTGCTGTTGCGAAGTCGGAAGCGGAGAGGGGCATTATCCAGCGGCAGATTGACTCAACTGACAAAGAGATTGACCATCTCGTTTATGAGTTATATGACTTGACTTCCGAAGAAATAGATATTGTGGAAAAGGCGACCAGTTAAGGAACTTTCGTTTAAATGAAGCACATGAGATTGCCAATATAAAAATATTCGTATCAAGGTCATCAACCACTACGGAATCAAGGCGCTGAAGGCGTATGAGGTGAAATCGCCGTGTTCTACGATAAGTATTTTGATATTTTACTAATGTTTTCAATATCTTAGCACAGCCGCCCTCTTTTTTCTATAACGCTCCATGAATTATTCGGGTTAGACATATTGCCTCATACGAACAGACGCAGCACCCCCTTGACAAGGCGAAATGGACCCGATATTCTATCAACCGATTGATTGAATAATGGGGGACTTAAAATGCCTAGGAAAGCAACCGGAGAAAATGAAACTTTAAAGAGAATAATGAATTGCGCCGAGCGCCTTTTTGCAAAACAGGGCTATAGCGGAACTTCCACGAGGCAACTGGCAAACGCGGCGGGCATTTCGATTCAGACACTTCATTATCATTACGGCGGTAAAAAGAACCTATATGACAAGGTACTGGAACACTCGATTATTCCGGTAACCAAAGCTATCAACGGACACATACAGAATATGATTGAGCTAGACCTTAAGGATGATTCGGTTCTTGCTGATTCTATTAATAAGCTTATAGATGACCTGTTCGGAATATTGCATGAGCACCCCCATTATCCATCGTTATTTTTCAGGCAGTGGCTGGAACAGGATTCCGAGTTGAGGAGGGTGGAATGGGAAAAATTGGTTCCCTACATAAGAAAATGGGTGAGTCAGGTTGAAGAAAAGATTGATGAAAAGAGGCGGCATGGAATAGACCTGCCTCTGACTTTCATTTCGCTTAGTCTCGTCTATTGGGGGCTATTTTCCAATCCGCCATTTATAAGCGGCTTTCTTAATATGAAACCGGAATCTCTTGAATACATACAGCGCTTAAAAACCCATGCCAAGGAAATAACCGCTAAAATTCTCGGAGCCGGTTCGGATAGCATCTCCCCCAGGAGGAAAGGTAAACATGAGTAAAGCGAGCAAAAACCGGGAAATAACTCGTCCTCAAGTCAACATCAATGACCTCGATGAAATCGTGGGCGCGGGCAACGTCTCTGATACGTCATCGCTTCTTGACGAATATTCCAGGGATTTGAGCTTCTCGCGAGCCTGCTCACCGTCGTTTATCGTGAAACCGGGAAACAACCAGGAAGTGGCCGAGTTAATCAAATGGGCAAACCTGACCCTTGTTCCCCTTATCCCCGTAAGTTCCGGTCCACCCCGTTTCAGGGGCGATACGGTTCCGGTAATGGGTGGAGTTGTTGTCGACCTGTCCCGCATGAACCGCGTTCTTCGAGTTGATCGAAGGAATCGCGTTGCCATGATCGAGCCGGGAGTGACCTTTGGTTCCCTTCAGTCTGAAATTAACTCTCAAAGTATGAAAGTCAGTATGCCTCTGGCGCCCAGAAAAACGAAATCAATTGTGGGGAGCTATCTCGAAAGGGAGCCTATCCTTATTCCTCGGCATCACTGGGACATGTCCGATCCGCTCTGCTGTCTCGAGGTTGTTTTCGGCACGGGCGATCTATTTATAACGGGAGCCGCCGCCGGTCCCGGCACGATTGAACAACAGAGATCGGCGGGACAAGCCCAGAAGAACCCTCTGGGTCCGGGGCAGAGCGATCTTTTCAGGGTCGTGCAAGGATCGCAGGGTGGCATTGGAATTGTGACATGGGCCACGGTCAGGCTGGAACTTAAGCCTTCAATCCAGGAACTGTTCATGGTATGCTGCGAAAAAATCGAAGAGGTGATCGAGTCGGTTTACAGGATGCAACGGCTTAAACTCGGCGAAGAATGCCTGATCTTGAACCGATTGAACCTTGCGTCTATTTTGAAAGGCGATCCCGAATCTATCAAAGACCTCTATGATAAATTACCGCCATGGATGCTTATTTTTGTGGTTGCCGGATATGAACGGCTTCCCGAAAAGCGTCTTCTCTATCAGAAAAAAGACATTATGGATATTGTGCGGGGAATGGGTCTGCAACCCCATGAAAAAATGAATGATATAGACTCCGACAAACTGCTCAAGGCCATCCAGTCAGTTAGTTCCGATCCCTATTGGAAGTTGCGATACAAGGGCAACAGCGCCGACATTTTTTTCCTTACAACGCTGAACCGTTCGCCGGATTTCGCAAAAATAATGGGTGAGGCGGCGAATACGACTGGATTCCCTGCAAATAACATAGGGGGATATATCCAGCCCATTCAGCAAGGGCGCTCGATCCACATGGAGTTCAACTTGTACTTCGATCCGGGAAACACGCGCGAAACGGAAATGGCGCGGGAAACTTTCAACCGGGCAAGCGTGGCATTTCAGAATCGAGGCGCTTTCTTTTCAAGACCTTATGGAACCTGGTGGGACATGGTGAAAAACGGGGGCGCGGAAAACGTAATTGCGCTGCGAAAAGTCAAAAACATCTTTGATCCCAATAACATCTTGAATCCAGGCAGACTGTTTACCTAAGAGTGGGCCAATGCATTTTATCGTCTGTATAAAGCAAGTACTGGATCCGGAGATGCCCGTGTCTTCATTCAGGATTGATGAAGAGCATATGCGGGTTATCCCTGCTCAAGGGATTCCGCCGGTGATAAGCACGTTTGATGAGAATGCCCTCGAGGCGGCTTTACAGTTGAAAGAGATTCATGGCGGGAAGGTCACGGCCATCAGTCTTGGCTATAAGCTATCCCGTCCGATAATTAAAAAGTCGCTCTCAGCGGGAGCGGATGATCTGCTGATATTGGATGATCCCGCATTCGAGAATATGGACAGTTTCGCCACAGCCCGCGTTCTGGCCAGAGCGATAACCAGACTTGGAGATTACGACCTGATACTTACCGGAAGGCAAGCGGCGGATTGGGATGCAGGAATAACGGGACAGGCGCTATCTGAGGAACTCGATGTGCCCTGTATTACCGTGGCGCGCCAGATTCAATTGGAAGATGGCCTTGCAATTGTGGAACGGATGGTTGAGGACGGATATGAAATTGTCGAATCCATGCTTCCTTGCGTGATTACGGTCAGCAACGATTTCGGGAAATTGAGACCGATAACAATACCGGGAATTACGCAAGCCAAGAAAAAACCTGTCAAGGAATTGAATGCGACTGAACTTGGACTCAACCCCGTGCCCGCTTCCCGCTGCAAACTCGAAAGGCTTTACGTGCCTTCCCGCATGAGGACATGCAAGATCATCGAAGAGGAAACTCCGGAGAAAGCTGGAGAGGCGCTGGCCGAGAGACTACACGACCAGGGCATTATCTGAGAGGACTAGAAATTGGTGTCTGAAAAGAGGACAGCGCTAATCGTGGCCGAGACCACCAGGGGAGGCAATCTGGCCCCAATTACTCTCGAACTGATTAGTTGTGGTCATGGAATTTCCAAAAACATGGGAGGCGATGTCGCCATTGCGATATTGGCGGAAGAGATCGGCAAAGCTCCGGAAGATGCAATCGCTTATGGGGCAGACAGGGTGTTTCTGGCGATGTCGCCTATACTCGGAGTATATAAAGCCGATGCATTTCTGCAGGCGCTTTCACCGATAATCGAACAAATATCCCCCGAAGCGATCCTGATGGGGCAGACTGATATGGGACGTGATCTTGCCCCCAGATTGGCGGCAAGGCTTTCAACCGGTCTCATTCCGGATTGCGTTGATATTAAATTTGAGCCGGCCTCTGGATCGTTTCGCATGACACGTCCCGTGTTCGGATACAAAGCGCTTGCCGATTTCACATCGGAACTTAAGCCGCAGGTAGTTACGCTGAAATCGAGGACATGGAAACCCCTTGTCCCAGATCGGTCTCGCAATGGGGAAATTATTGAAATTGACGTAAGCATGAATGCCTCTCAATTTAAAACTCGCTTTGTGAAAAGGGTAAAGGAAGACGATACCCAAATGTCCCTTGAAGACGCAGAGGCGATTATTTGCGGAGGTCGCGGCCTTGGAGACGCTTCAGGTTTTTCCATACTCGATGAACTCGCAAAAGCGCTCGGAGGCGCTGTTGGCGCCAGCAGACCGCCATGCGATGCCGGGTGGGCTTCGGCATCGAGGCAGATTGGACTGACTGGAAAAGTGGTTAGCCCAAAGCTATATATCGCAGTGGGATTATCAGGCTCTTCACAACACATGGCCGGATGCCGAGATTCAAAAATTATTGTGGCTGTAAACAAGGACCCGGAGGCCAACATTTTTTCCGAAGCTCATTATGGAGTGGTTGGCGATTACAGGAAAGTAATCCCTCACTTCATTAACAGGATAAAACAAATCAAGGAAAAATAAGGAGTGAGTGATGCTTCTTGAACTTAGCGACTACAAGGATGACATGAGGCGGTGCATAAGATGCTCGATATGCAAATGGCCGCCACTTGCGCAGGTTAAGAGTTTGAGGTTCTCAAACGCATGCCCAAGCGTGGCAAAATATAACTTCCACCCATATTCGGGCGGAGGAAAACTTGCGCTGGGACTCGCGCTACTCGAGGGAAAGCTTACGGAAGCAACGGATGAAATGCTTAACATCCTTTTCAGATGCACGGCCTGTGGGGCTTGCGATTCTTCGTGCAAATATAACGCGGAAATTGAGGTCTTGTGGTCAATATATTCCATTCGGGCACATGTAGTGGGCGCCGGATACCAACTCGATGAGCATGCAATCATAACAGACAGTCTTCGAAGGGAGGATAACCCCCTTTCGTTTCCCAAGTCCGAAAGAGGCAAGTGGGCCGAAGGTTTGGATGTAAAAGACTTGTCCAAGGGTGGACGGGCGGAAATAATTTATCACGCAGGCTGCCTGTCGTGTTATGATCCCGAGTCGGCGGCGGTGGCCAGGGATACCGTTAAACTGCTTGTAAAAGCGGGGCTGGACGTCGGTATCAGGGGCGCACAGGAATCCTGCTGTGGTTCGAGCGCTTTTCAACTGGGTTTTCAGGGCGAGTTCATCAAGTTTGCCGAAAGCAATATAGACGACTGGAACGCAGCCGGCGCCAAGACGGTAGTGACATCCTGCGCTTGCGGGTTCGGTATAATGAAGTCGGTTTATCCGCTTCTCGGCAAGGAGATGAAATTCGAAGTCAAGCACATCTCTGAGGTTTTGGCCGATATTATCAAGGATGGCCGACTGGAGCTTAGAAAAAACCTCTCGGCTCAGGTAACCTATCACGACCCCTGCAATCTCGGGCGAAAATCGGAACAGTACGTCCCTTGGAAGGGAGAAGCGAAGAAGTTGCTGGGCCAGTTTATAGTTCGGGAGCCGGAAAAGATTATTCATCGCGGCTGGAACGGTATTTACGATCCTCCCCGCAATATCATTAATAGCGTGCCGGGTGTAATACTCAAGGAAATGGAGCGGATAAGAGAGTATTCTTTCTGCTGCGGGGCCGGTTCGGGAGTCAAGCAGACAATGAACGATTTCGCGTTGTGGACAGCCAGAGAGAGGATTGAAGAAGCAAAATCCACGGGCGCTCGAACCATCATCACCGCTTGCCCGTGGTGCAAGAAAAATTTCAAGGATGCAATTGCGGAGTTGGAAGAAAAAGTGGAAGTCTACGACGTGGTCGAACTTGCAAAACAGGCGATCTGATTTAAAAGGAGACTGACATGGCACTGGCCAGACACATTTATCAGATGTTTGAGAGCGTAGTTGGTCTTGAAAACATCTCGGATGATCCCGCGGTTATCATTTCATATATGTATCAGCCCTTTGGCCGCACTCACGGTGTATGGTCAGAGATTGCGCCGGAGGCTGTCCTGCTTCCCGGATGCGCCGAGGAAATTGCGGCCATAGCCCGGATCTGCAACCGGTACAATATCGTGTTCAAGGCGATGAGCACCGGCTGGGGCATACACAATTTGCCGGGCGTTGAAGGCGCGATTGTTCTCGACATGCGCAGGATGAATAAAATCATCGAGATTGACGAAAAAAACATGTTTGCTGTTGTCGAGCCATATGTATCATGCATTCAACTTCAGGTCGAAGCAATGAAGAAGGGACTCAATTGCCACATAATAGGAGCGGGCTCGAATACTTCGGTTCTTGCGAGCGCGACATCTGTTGTCGGTTATGGGCCGGACGGACTTTCCATGGGTTTTTCCGGGAGAAATGTCCTTGGAGTGGAATGGGTATTGCCCACCGGCGATATCCTCAAGCTGGGCTCGACGGGAGGACAGTCGGGATGGTTCTGCGGCGACGGTCCCGGTCCCAGCATGCGTGGGATCATGCGCGGATGGGAGGGCGCATGGGGTGGGTTGGGAGTCTTTACAAAATGCGCTGTAAAGCTTTTCCATTGGCCCGGGCCCGCGAAGATCGAAATGAAAAGCCATCCTCCAAACTATGTTATTAAAGAACCGCTTAAATACTTTCACGCCTCTCTGTTCTCATTTCCCGACCTGGAAAAGCTGAATGAGGCGGCATATAGACTCAGTGAGTCGGAAGTGGGATATTTTATTTCAAGGCTTTCTCCGGCATTCGTCGGTATGCAAATGGCCGTTGGTCAGAATTATGTAAATATGTGGAACTCCGGAATGCTTAAGGCAATGCTTGGGTACTCCTTCCTTTTTGTGATCCTGGCCAACTCAGAGAGAGAATTTGATTATCAGAAAGAAGTCTTGAACCAGATTTTGAAGGAGACCGGAGGTCAGGCGTCGCCTATTGCCGAAACCCCTGAAATGCAGGCGGAAACCGCAACTGAAGTAATTAAAGTCGCAGCGGTTACACGTTCCTGTTTTCGCGGAGCCACAGGTTTCAATACCTCATTTGGGGCGATGGACACCATTGACCTAGCCTTTGCACAGCTAAAAGCCGGCGCCGAACTCAAGAACAAATACATTAAAAAAGGGGTTATTGTGGATGACGGCGGGGACAACTCGGCCACCCTGATTTTCGAGCAAGGACACCTTGCGTACACCGAGGTATTGATCCTGTACGATCTCCATGACAAGGAGTCCTCGGACGGCGCCCTCGAATACCTCAAGGAGTCGAATCAGAACTGTATAGATAAATTTCTTGGGCCGCCGATTTTCCAGCTTTCTCAGGTGGGAACTGGAAAACACGGGTTGTTCTCGCCAAAATGCCATGATTATGATAAATGGCAAAAAAAGATAAAAACAGCTTTTGATCCGAACAACACCGGGGATCCAACCGCATATACTTCACCGGAAGATTGAAACAATTTCGGGTCATCGGCTGGAGCGGCAAAAAAATGATTTGGAGGCGAGCGTCCTTACGCCCCTACGGGAAAAATGTGGACATTTTATATTGCTCGAAAAAAAAGAGGCGATAGTATGAATCGAAAACTTGTCTACCTCCTGCTATTTGTTTGTGCGCTCTTTTTTATTTTTTTGCCGCCCACCGGCGTTCTGGGCGAAGCAGAAAACAAGAAACGAGATGGCAGATTTTATGAGCCGGTAGAGGTTCCTGGTAATATTCTTGACTCTTTAAAAGGCCGGAAAATTGAGAACCTTGCCGTTTACGTGTTTCGGGCAGGAGAATGGCGACCTATACTATTTCAGGTTGATGAACTAACCCCGGAAGGAGAGTTCGTTCTTACGAACGGGCCGGAATCCAACTCAAATAAAGCCAACGGCGTATTCGATAATCAGGACATGATAGTATTCATGGCGAGGGACGCCGGCGAAAAAGCCGAAACGGACAAAGTTCCAAACGGGGCCGAGTCGGTTGTCCCGGTGGAACTGATAAACCCTGACAATCAGAAAAGCTCATGGGTTTACATTGCCTTATTCAGCGGTCGCGCTCCGAGTCCCGGGCTGCCACCGATTTCGATTTTGTCGGTCAAGGAAGACAAATTTAATTTCAAATTTTCCACTTACGGGTACGACAGCCTCATCAACCGGCGTGAGGGAAAACCAATCCCCACTATATTCATAAACAAATTGTGGGTTCTCCCGGAAGCTGGCGGCAACGGTCAGAACATCATTGATCGGCAGAAGATACGAGGCGAATTTACCTTTCTCGGAGGAACCATAAAAATACCATTTAACGAGAACCTCATCAGCGGAGGCGTCGTCGCATACAAACCGGGCCCTGTGCGAATTATCTCTCGTTCCTGCATGTATCCGTTATTTCCCATGAAAATCAAAGGCCCGAAGTTTTACATCGAGTCAATTATGGTTGACACTTTGACATTAACCACAACAACTATTCAAGTCCCCTTTGATCCGGGTTCCCTGATAACTGAAATGAAGCTCGCCTTCACTACGGATCTTTCTCCAATGGCTAAAGGCATGCGCTTTTACAACTCTGTTAACCAAGGCGGCTTCAAAATTGACGGCATGATGGATCAATCGGAGCTTGCTTTCATTAAAACAAAGGACAACTGGCGCCTGGTGACCGGTCCGCAGGGCGCTCAGATACAGTTCACAAAATTCGATCCCAAGTTTCTGGCCAAGGGGGAGGCTTCTTCCCTTTACAACGACAATGAAAAAGACCTTCACCCTCCCGAAAATTTTCCAGGAGACATCGGCGCGGCTTCGGATCAGATAATTGTAAAAAGTCTGTCAGGAGGCACTTACAGGATAACCACCTTTGGATGTGTGCCTTATGACTTTTACGATACCGCGGGCCTAGACCTGAAGAAGCTGGATAAAATCCTATTAATCGAGGGAAAACCGCTTATTATAAAAGTCAAGGAGCGTCGGATAGAAAACAAGGGAGGCAAGCCAAGAATCCGAATGACCTGATAAACAGGTGATGTTTGACCGGTTCAAAAAAGGGAGGCTTAAATGGCGAAGTACGATGTAGTTATTGTTGGAGGAGGACCAGGCGGGTCATACGCCGCCAAGACCGCGGCAGAATTGGGACTTAAGACCATCTTCTTCGAACGAGGTCGCAACCCGGGCGAAAAGAACGCATCGGGATGTGGCCTTGGGCAGAGATGGTGGCGGGATTTCCCCCAGATCATGAAAAAAATAACCAAACTTCATTCATATCGTGAAATACATTTTTGTTACTTCAAAATTACCGATGAAAACGATAATCTCATAACCACTATTTCAACCGCAAAAACAAAACGAGACGACGAACGGATCATGTTCGAGGGAAAAGGCTACGGCATGACCGGAACCAGCATTTACAGGTCGGACCTCGATCCCCTCCTTGCAAATCTGGCCAGCGACGCCGGCGCCGAGTTGAGAACTTCCACTCTCATCGCAGATCTGGTGAAAAAGGGCGACAGGGCATGCGGTGTGGTCACTGAGGGTGGAGAAATAATCGAAGCGGATATCGTAATCGGCGCTGATGGCGCCCATTCTACCGTAGCCATAGCCGCCGGTATCAGAAAAAGATGGGACAAAGAAAAAGTAACGCTGGTTCCTCAATTAGACTTCTCCTGCGATGAGCAGAGGATGGATGACGTTTTAGGTAACGCCGAACTCGTGTGGTTCGGCCCTTACTGCGGCGCTTATCAGGTGAACTTCAGGGACGGATTTCATCTGGGCTTGGGACAATGGATGGATAAATGGGACACCAAACCGGTGGATATGATTAAAAGGATCCTCAAGATACCGGCTTTCCAGGCAATGAGCAGGGCACTGAATGCGCAGATGAGGGAGTATCAGGTCCATTTGTTGCCATGGATGCCTTGTCCGGGGAAAACTTATGGCAATGGCGTTCTCCTGATCGGTGACGCCGGCGGGTTCCCATGTCCTCTCGAAGCCGAGGGAATTTGGCACGCATGCATAAGCGGCGAGATAGCCGCAAAACTTGCTGCTGAGGCTATCTCTAAAGGAGATGTTTCCGAATCTTTTTTAAGCGAGTACGAAAGGAGATGGAAACAATCCGCGCTGGGACGCGAATATCAATATGGGACCGAATTTGTCAATCTATGGAAAAATTCTGCTTTCGACCCGGAATTCATGAAAAAAATGGTGCTGTTCCTGGCAGAATTCCAATCATTGAATTTCCCAAGCCCCATATTCGATTGGAGCGACGATCATATGAAGGCCTTTAATGACCATCTTGGGCATTTCATTGACCTGCTGCCTGAATTGGGAGACTTCGCAAGAAAAAATATCGTTCCATTGGGAAAAGGCATATCCGCGGAAAACAGAGAAAAGATTTCAGCCTTGGTCGCAAATGCTCTTAAAGCCAAGTTGCCGCGGATCATTCCCGATAGACTGGTAGAATGGATAGTCAGTAAATATTTAGGCTGACTATGAAAATGAATCTGTAAAAACATGCAAATCGGGGAAATTAGGAACAATCGAAAGGAGAAATGAAATGGGGAATAAAGATCAAGAACAGTCCGATATTGTAAAGATAAATATAAACCAGCTCGTTTTCAGAATAGAGGCAAAAGATCCGGGTGATTTTATTTCTTACGATGAGACAAAGTGCAACGGCTGCAATGGCTGCGTCATGGTGTGTTCTGCGAATTTGTGGTCGCTCGCCGAAAATAAAAAGGCCCGGTTGGCTCCAAAATACAAAGAACTATGCATGGAATGCGCAGCTTGCCACGAAATTTGCGAATCCGACGCAATTGTTTTCAAATACCCTTCGGGAGGCAGCGGAATTATCATTAAGCATGGGTAGGGTCACGAAAGAGACGCCGATACAATGTAATATATATAACATATAAATTGTATGGCTTGCGGAGGCTCTTTGGGTTAGAACTTCAATTCACACAAGGAGATAAACATGGGACTACTGGATATGCTAAAGGGCGTAATGAGGCGTGGCGATAAAGGGGGCGGCGGAGACCTTCTGATAAATATCGCCATGCAACTGGTTTCTAACCCGAATAGCGGCGGCTTGCAAGGACTGGTAAAGTTATTTCAGGACAGAGGCTTGGGTGAACAAGCCGCATCGTGGGTTAGTACCGGATCAAACTTGCCGATTTCAGCCGATCAAATAAAGAAGGTATTCGGCGGCGGACAACTGGGACAGATCGCGAGCCAGCTTGGGGTGTCTGAAAACGAGGCGGCAGGTGGATTGGCGGATATGATGCCAAAAGTGATCGATAAGCTCACACCTAATGGACAAATACCCAAAGGCGATTTACTGGCGGAGGGATTGAATATGCTGAAAGGCAAATTGTTCGGCTGATGATTGTGAACTATAGGGGTTCATGATTTCTGCGTGGTTTTAGCCTATCACGGCATTCGAGAGGACTGGAAATTTTCCCGTTGCCTTCCCGATTTTGATCATTTCCTCGATGGCCATGTCTGTCAGCTCGGCGCAGGCATCCTTATTCACGCCCGTTCCACACGTGAGGTTCATCACAGCTATGAAATTCATGACCTTCTTCTGCGGCTGGTTGTCTGCTGACAGGCCTGAGGCCATGCAAGTGAGGGAAATAAGCACAAGGGCCAATTTAGTTTTCTTTCTCATAGCGTCTTCTCGTTTCTTTTTTTGCGAAAAAGAACAGACCGATGGCGTGGCAGTAGTCAAGTTTGCTGGAAAGGTGGGTAACGTTTCAATTTTTGTGTAAAAAAGGGCTCTTACTGCATTTTGTCGGATGGCGTTTGCGACCAGAGGGTCGGAGGTTCAAATCCTCTCGCACCGACTCAGTAAAATCAATAGAGCGTATTTCGTATCTCGTATCCCTCACGCTTAACGAGATACGCATTTTGCCACAATTCATCTTCCGTGAATAAAGGCTTCGAACCCTGGCGCAGAATTCAGGCTTTTAAATATCTCTTCGGCTATAATTTCATTGCCTAATGGAGTTGGGTGTCCGAAATCCAGCAAAACGTAATAATAGGGGTTGGCATCCAGCGCCTTTGCATATTTGGATCGGTAGTAACTCTGAACTTCGGGGAATAATTCACCGGCGACAATTTTATCCATTGCAGCCTTCAGGGGCGCCTGGGTCGGGATGAATGGAATCCCCAGCCTCAGGGCGACTTTATGATCAATCATGTTGGTAAAAGGGGCCTGGAGGTATCTTTCCAAAACCATGGCGTCAATGCCATGCTCTCTGGCCTTATTGGCGATAGCCCGATAGTTATCGAAGAATTCGTCATCTCCAACTCTTGGCGACAAGCCCGTCTTATCCAAATTGATCCCTAACTTGACAGGAAACCCAAGTATATGGAATCTCAGCCATTGGAACAATTTTATGCGCATCAAAGCAAAGGTGAATCCGGCCAGCCAGCCTTGCCGTTTTTGATACCGCCATGCGTCGGACCTCTTCCATTTAACCACGTCATTGGCGCCAAAACACAAGGTGATCAGGTTAGGTTTAAGGCCCAGGATTGTTTTTTCAAAAAGAACACGGCCCTGTAGCGAAGAATATCCCACCACGCCGGCGTTGATTACCTCAAAATTGAAATCGGGGTATCGGGAATTGAGAATCTGCTCCAGCTTGCGCGAGTATGTAAAGGATTCCGGCAATCCATAACCGAAGGTGGCCGAATCCCCTAGGCAGGCAATTCGATAAGTGTTTTCAGTTTTGACTATGGGTATCTCCGGTGACCTTAACCCCATCGAGTTTGTAATCACCGGATAGATGTGATGCGCCGGACGCGCCTGATCCTCTTTATCCTCATATATCGTCGCCATTGTGTTGGGAGCGAGTCGCCAGAACAGGTAGCGGTCCTCGACGAGGACGGGAGTCCTGATTTGCTTCGATCCAGAGTATGTCCATGAATTCCAGTAAAAATTAAACAACGGCCGATTTATCAGCTCCACAGGCAATTCCCAATACCCATGACCAAAAAATATCCTGAATATGAGCTCGGCGCACCCTAAAAATATAATCGGAGCTGCGATGGCAAAAAGACATCCCCGCTTTTTCCGGGAAATAATATTTTTTTTGTCGGCGGTGTTCTTTCCGTTAGCTGGACTCTCCAACATGCGATGCATGGTACATCGGCCTCGGCAAGTTTGCAAAATATTCTCTGATTTTAGATTTTGGATTTTGGATTTAAGGCGCGTTACTGCCCCTTCTTGTTAAATCCAAAATCCCCATTCCAATCCCCATAAATCGGGACAAAATTATTGATTCCTGAGAGACCAATTAAACGGTCAAATTTTACTTGTCGAGGACACTTAAACACAGGGCCGATGGATATTGTGTTGAGTGATACACTATTTGGCGCGCCAGAAGCATTTTCGTCCCCGTGGCCTCGTTTTCGCCGGTGTTGAGGTTGCGGCTGAAACGCGGGAAATTGCTGGAGCTGATCTCGAGCCGCATCTGATGGCCGGGATTGACCTTCAAAGCGACGTACCCCAGATCAATATTCCACTCATAAACCTTTCCCGGCTCCAGCGGTTTCGCGCGGTCGCCGCCCATGTAGCGGCCACGCAGGATGCCTTCTTTCACGATTATCGCCTTGCCGTCCGGGTAGACGTCCACGAGTTTGGCGGTGAAGTCGGTATCTACGGCGCTTGTTGCGGCGAAGAGTTTCAGTTTGATCGGCCCGATGACGATGAGGGGCTTTTTGATCGCCTCGGTGGAATAAACCAGCACGTCGTTTCTCTCTTCGATTTTCCTCTGGTCGGCAGGCCCGGCTTCCCACGGCAACAATGCCGCTCCACCCAGCGTCGGGACCGGAGTCGAGGGATCATAATCGAACGAATCTTGCCTATCCTCGGCCGGTGGCGCCGAAGAGAGCGCCCCATCACCATTAGATGAATTTGCTTTGCCGGAGCTATTAAGGAAAAAGCTCACGACTTTCGCGCTCTTCGGCGGCCATTCATCGAAGTCGCGCCATGAGTCTTCGCCCATGACGTAGACGTTAACCCGTTTGGCTTCATCTATGCCGTTATGCCTGTCGCAAAGCCACCGGTCAAACCATTGCCTGCCTTGCCCGAGCACTTTGTCGGCGGCGTCTTTCCAGCCCCACTCGACATTTTTCAGGTTTGTGTTGTAAAACACATGATTCCACGGGCCGACGATGAGTCGCGCTTTCGGCGCGCCTGCGCCTCGCGCCTCCCATTTTTCGTAGTCGCGCAACTGGTCAACGTTGAAAATGTCGTACCAGCCGCTCACAAAGAGGGCGGGCGCCGAGACCCTGGCGAGGCGGTCCGAGAAATCGAGGGGCTTCCAGAAATCGTCTTTTGTGGGATGAGAGAGCACCATGTCCCACCACGGCCACTGCCCCTTGGCGGCATCGTCGGCTTCAATCAGGGGCAGTCGCCAGAATGCCCGCTTAACGCCGGTGACGAATTGTTTGCTCTTGTGGCCCCGATTCTCGGCGCCCCACTCAAGCATCATCTGAAATCTCAGCGCGCCATCGGTATAATGCCAGCGGTAGAGGTCTGTTCCGGTAACGAGCGGTTCTATGGCGGAGAGGTCAGGGTTATCAGACGCCATCGCCCATTGTGTATAGCCGTGATAACTGCCGCCCCACGTCCCTATTTTGCCGTTGCACCATTTCTGCTTCTTAACCCACTTGATCGTCTGGCGGCCATCAGCCTCCTCCGAGACAAATGGCATGAAAATATCCCCACCGCCCTCCGATCTATATCTCCCCCTGGTATCTTGCACGAAAACCGCATACCCCGCTCCGGCAAATAATCGCGCGAAGGGGTCAACGCTCTGGACACCATAAGGGAGGCGATTGACTATGCACGGCCATGGACCTGCGCCGGGCGGATGATAAAGGTCGCCTATAAGTCGAACGCCATCCTCCATGGGAACGGCAAGGTTCTTCTCAACTATGACTTTGCCCTCCAGCTTGGGCAATGGCGCCAGTTTGGCAGGATTGCAAGCCGTTACAGATAACGCTCCAATTAATAGTAAGTATCTAATTTTATTCATTTTACAAATCCTGCCTCCTTATATGCGGCAATTACCGACGCTGGTCGTAGAGAAAAGGCTATTTCCGTACTTGTCCGTCTCCATAAATGATGAATTTCTTGGCGGTGAGGCTTTCGAGGCCCATTGGGCCGTATGCGTGTAGCCTGGTTGTGGATATGCCTATCTCAGCGCCGAGGCCCATCTGGCCGCCGTCCGAGAACCGTGTCGAGGCGTTGACGATCACGGTCGAGCTTTGCACTTCCCGCAAGAAGCGCTGCGCATTGGCGTAATTCTCCGTTACGATGCTTTCAGTATGGCTGCTGCCGTACTTCCGGATGTGATCCATCGCTTCCTCTATGGATTCGACGACTTTGACCGCCAGTATCAGGTCGAGATATTCCTCAGGCCAGTCTTTTTCAGTGGCCTTTTTGGCTTTTGGCAATATTTTCCTCGTCTCAGTGCAGCCGCGCAACTCGACGCCGGTTTTTTCATAAGCCTCGGCCATGCGCGGGAGAAACTTTTTGGCGATGTCTTTGTGAACAAGCAGGGTCTCCATGGCGTTGCAAACGCCGGGGCGCTGAACTTTTGCGTTGAAGCAGATGTCAATCGCCATCTTGGTATTGGCGGAGGCGTCCACAAACACGTGGCAGACGCCTTTATAATGCTTGAGCACGGGGATTCGCGATTTTTCCACGACCCGCCTTATTAACCCTTCACCGCCGCGCGGGATGACGAGGTCTATCAATTCGTCGAGGGTCAGGAGCGTGTCAATCGCCGCGCGGTCCGCAATAGGCACCACCTGTACGGCATCCTCGGGCAGATCAACCCTTGTCAGCGCTTCCCTGAGCGCCTCTCCGATGGCAAGGTTCGATCTGAGAGACTCGCTGCCGCCGCGCAATATGACAGCGTTGCCGCTTTTAACGCATAACCCCGCCGCGTCCGCCGTGACGTTTGGCCTCGCCTCATATATAAGCAGGATCACGCCCAGCGGTATTCTCATCTGGCCGACCATGAGGCCGTTCGGCCTGCGCCACATCCCCGTGATCTCACCCACAGGGTCAGGCAAAGCCACCACCTCTTCAAGGCCAGCGGCCATCTCCTCGATTCGCGCCTGGTTCAGCGTCAGGCGGTCTATCAGCGCCTTTGTCTGGCCCTTTTTCTTCGCATCGGCGACGTCCAGCGCGTTCCGGTCAATGATTTCTTCCATGCGATCCCTCAGCCCCTTCGCCATTTCAAGCAGCGCCTGATTTTTAGCGCCCGAATCGGCCCGCGACATCTCCGCAGCGGCATCCCTCGCCCTCGACGCAATCGCCGTTATTTCGTTTCTGCCTGTCATAATCGCTCCAGAAAGGCCTTAGGCTTTTGACTTTAGGCCTTAGGTTAAATAAGAATTCAACACAGAGACACAGAGGCACTGAGTTATTCAATTTTTTTAGACAAGGGGTTTAAACCCCTTGTCTTTCTAAATCTAAAATTCTCTGTGTCTCTGTGCCTCTTTTTTTATCTTATGCTGAGAACCTGGCTAATGCCCTTTTCCCTACTGCCTAATGCCTAACGCCTAGCAAGTAACCACCATGTCGTCCCGGTGCACCGCTTCATCATCGAAGCGATAGCCGAGCACTTTTTCTATTTCCTTCGAGTGCCGGCCCCGTATTTTTTTAAGGTCGGAGGAGGAATATTCAACGAGGCCTCTCGCTATCTCCCTGCCGTCGGTTTCGACGATCGTCACCGCTTCGCCGCGGTCGAAATTGCCGCGCACCTCGATGATGCCCTTCGGCAACAGGCTTTTTCCACCCGATAGGAGGGCGCTACAGGCGCCTTTGTCAACGACCAGAGCGCCGCGCGGCTTCTGCGTCCACGCGATCCAGTGCTTGCGTTTGGCGAGTTTTTCCTTTGCGGGCATGAACAAAGTGCCCTCCTCAGCGCCGCTGAGAATGCGTCGCAACACATCCGACTTCCTCCCCGAAGCCACTATAGTCGGAATGCCCATGCTGCCCGCGAGCCTTGCGGCCTCCAGCTTCGTGACCATCCCTCCCGTGCCGATGGAGCTGCCGGGGCCGCCCGCAAGCTCAACAATCTTCTTGTCTATGGCATGAACAACCGGCATCGGGGCCCCTTCTTTGAGGAGGCCCTCAACTGTCGTCAGTATTATGAGCAGGTCGGCTTCTATCAACGCGGCGACTTGCGCGGACAGGTTATCGTTATCGCCGACCTTTATCTCCTCGACCGCCACAGTGTCGTTTTCATTGACGATCGGTAGGGCGCCCAGTTCGATCAGGCTCATGAGTGTGCGTCGCGCGTTCAGGTAGCGGCGCCTGTTTGTGAGGTCGTCGTGAGTTATCAGCACCTGGCCGATGAGCCTGCCCTTGGGCCGGAACACCTCCTCGTAGTGTCGCATGAGGTGGGGCTGGCCCAGGGCTGCCCATGCCTGCTTCTCGGAGATGCGAGGGGGAAGATCGCCCTTTCCCAACTGCATTGATCCTGCAGCCATCGCCCCTGAACTCACGAGGACCACCTGCCGGCCTTCCTTTATGAGCGCATCCACCTGTCGCGCTATCATTTCGAACGAAATAGCGTCCAGAAAACGCCCCTCGCCCTCGATTGAGCGCGTCAGAAGGGCGCTGCCCACCTTGACAACAAGCAGCTTCGCCCCCTTGCGAAAATTTTTTCTCAGATTTGCAGGCATCGGCCTTTCACCTCGAATTGTCAAAATGGTAGCCCATGATTGGGATTTTCTCAAAGATATAAACTGCGTATCTCGTGAAGCGCACGAAATAGGAGATACGAGTTGCGAGATACGAATCAATAAGCCGCGGCCGCATAACATTTGCTTGCCCGCGAATCGCTTTCGTATCATCATCTTCTACATGTCATCAAGCATAAACAAAAAGGCGACAGTCAGCGTTCAGCGCTGCGCGGATTACGAATACGAGAACGTAAAACGCGCGGTGGACGCCGTCCTGATGGACGTGGGCGGGATCGAGTCGTTGGCCAAATCGGGCGACAGGGTTTTAATCAAGCCGAACCTCCTCTTCGGCAAGTCGCCGGATAAAGCGGTGAACACGCACGCTATGGTCGTTCGCGCCGTGATGGAGCGGCTCGCTGACTGCGGCGCGAAAATGACGATCGGGGACAGCCCCAGCATGGGAACCGCGGCAGGGGCCGCGAAAAAATGCGGCATCTCGGACGTTGCCAAATCTTTCGGCGTCGAGGTCATCTCATTCAAAGACACTGGGCACGTTACCGCCGCGGAGGGGCGGATATACCGTCATCTGCCGCTCTCGACCGACGCGTTGGACGCAGATGTTGTGATAAATATAGCAAAGCTCAAGACACACGCCTTCATGACGCTCACCCTGGGCGTGAAGAACCTCTTCGGATGCGTCGTAGGTATGGCCAAGAGCCAGTGGCATCTCAAGGCGGGCCAGGACCCGCTCGCCTTCGCCCGTATGCTTGTGGAGATAGACGCCGCCGTTTCTCCCGCGCTCACCATAATGGACGGCGTGCTCGCCATGGAAGGCAACGGCCCCGGAAGCGGTGACCCTCGGTATCTGGGGATGATCCTGGGGAGTCGAGAGGCCGTGGCAATGGATCGCGTGATCCTCGAATTGCTCGGCGAAAGCACAGACCGCCTACCGGTCATCCAGGCGGCGCGGGAGATGGGACACGGCGCGACCGAGTTGAGCGACATCGAGCTTCGCGGCGAAAGCCTCGCTTCCATGCGAGTGAAAGGGTTCAAGCTGCCTCCGCCGCCCCTGTCTAAGCGCAGGTTTTTACCCCAACCGGTCCAGCGCCTCCTGAAACGCAGCCTGACCGCAGAGCCGCTGATTCACGATGATAAATGCACCCGATGCGGCACTTGCGTACAGGCGTGTCCCCCGCAAATCATGTCCCTCAAACCCATGCGCAAACCGGACCGCTCGGGAAACGAAAAACGCCTCGAAATTGATCGCCCCCGCTGCATACATTGCTTCTGCTGCCAAGAGGTTTGCCCCGAAGGCGCCATAACCGTGCGCAAGGGGATATTCATCCGCTGGTAGTAATGGTAGACGGTACATAGTCATGGATAGCCCACATAGCTCCGCTATGTGGGCGCCACAAGGCGTAGGCCAAAATTGATTATCGCATTTTATAGGCCATGGCGCGGAAAATAACGTACACAGGCAATAACGATTTTCATTATGTAACATTATGCGCTACAATCCTGTTTGGGCGGGGATCTTAAAATATGCACCGGGATACCTGTCGAACCAGCGTTCTGAGGCCTGCTACTTACGTAGCCCACATAGCAAAGCTATGTGGGCTACCCGCTGTGACCAATGAAAAATCCCTCTTGTTGCTTAGGCAACCCGGACAACAAGTTGTCAGATGCCCGTGAAAGGCAAGGTTGAGTAAAATGGTTCGCAGTTCCTTCATGTTGGCCGTATTCATTGTTATGGTAGTGTGGTGGATAATTTTTCTTCTCTCTCAATCTACGTTGATAGCTTTAGTGAGCGCCCTATTTACTGGTCTTATTATTATTTTCCTCTGGATTGAATTTCCCAAACAGGGAACATCTTATCATGGGTTAAAAAAAACAATAATATTCTTAAGACTCTTTTTCGCCGGACTTATTACTATATATTTCCCCTTTTGGGTGTTGATACCAATACTAGCAGGTATGTCGGCAACTAAACAACGATCAGGTCCTTTTGGGTTTTTCACCATTCTTATTACCGGCCTATCTGTTTTGACCCCTTTGTCTATAATAAACGGATTGATCTGGGCCATAGTAAATTTGAAGAAAAATATTTCCCACCTTCAGATAAAGAAAATGGTTATTTCTGCAGTTGTCGTAATTCTTATTTTTTCTTTAATACTGATAATGGCAATGTTTGCGAGACCAGTTTGACAAAAATAATTCCCGGGTGGCCCGTATCGGTCGGGATACCCATCAAACCAGTTTTCTGAGGCCTGCTCCTTCCGTCGCCCACATAGCGCAGCTATGTGGGTTATCCGCTGCTGTCTGCTGTCAACTATCTTCTTATATTTGTATGCTGGATAATATTCTTCCGCGCTTGCGGTGAGGACTCAAGAGGAGGAGGCAGGAGCCTGTGGGGCAGAAGATGCGGCACCAGAAGCGCTTGACACGCGCGGACATTATTAGCACGAGGAGCGCATAGGCCCATATCCCCAGGCGCAAGAGCGCGGAATGCGATGATACGCCGCCTAATATGAGCCTGTGCAATTCGTCGAACAGGTACGGGTAAGGCTCGAAGCCGGAAGCTTCCGATATATTAAGGGGGAAGGCGAGCAGTATCAGCGCGAATAGCACAATCCACCGGACACTGGCCAGCCGCGCCAGAAGCGTGCCCGTTACGGGCAGGCGGTTACCGGGAACGGCACGCCATAAAATCTCCTGAAGCCCCCCAAAGGGGCAGACGTGCCCGCAAAACATAGGCCCCCATATCAGGGTCGTCACTGCGACGAAAATAAGGAGCACAACCAATTCCAAATTAGACCAAGGGGGAAAATCGCCCTGAAGGATCGAGGTTATGTGAGAAAAGGACAGCGGAAGGTCGAGGTAAAGGCCAATGGTCAGGATGCTTACAGCGAAAGACGCCCATTTCAACCGGCGATTCTGCATCCTGAGCCAGGAAAGCATGCCAAGCGCCAATGATAAGATCAGGGAAGCCAGAGGCAGGATTTTTCTCGACGCCTCTTTCCGCGCGGGGGATTCGATGCCGAACAGCCGCTTTGCCATCAGTGAGGCGGCGGACGAAACATCCTTCACTATGGCCCTGCTGGTTATGGTGGCGCCTGAGACCGCGTCCACACTTTCAAGCCCCTCGCCTACGGACCGCCCCACGAATTTTTTAAAAAAACCTGAACGCTCTATCATGCGCATATAATAAGGCGTTTCCCGGTTCTCAAGCACAATCAGCCGCGCGATGACGCCGTTCCGGTCCATTCCCACAAGCACGGGGACCGGCCCGACATATCCTTTCACGTCCGGCGGGACTTCTGTGGTAAGAAAAACCGCCCCGAGGGCCTCTTTTCCTCCCGCAAAGGCAAGCCAATGATGGTAGGGCGCATCGCGTTCCGAGAAGGACGTTGCGGCGGGAAACGCGGCTTTCAGCTCGTCAGGAGTGGGTCGCGCGGGCTTTCTGCCAAGCGCATTCCGCGCGTCCGTGTACGCAATGGCGGTGATGCCAACCGCCAAAAGCGCAATGAAAAGGAGCCTGCGTGTGGAAGATTTTGGCATTCAATGATATTTTGTCATCACTGTTCCGAATTGCAAATAACTGACCCGACGGACAGGAATGTCCGTCCTCCTAATAAAACAGGAGGGCGGACATTCTTGTCCGCCACAAATAATCATTTTTCAACAACCTGTCAATATCCCACCCAACTAAGCGGCGATTTCTTCCTTTACGGCTGTCGCAATTTTGTAAAGTATCGTAAGCACCAAGAACCCTACGGCATAGACGCCCAGCGAAATCATAAGCTCGGGCGCCGTCGGGACATATTCCGTTATTTTTCCGAGCGGAGAGGGTATAAAGCCGCCAACCACCAGGCCAAGCCCCTTGTCAATCCACGTCCCCGCAAACACCGCCAGGCAGGCGAACGCAAGCGTCTTCTCGTTGTGCCGGGTGACAGGATTGACCAGAAGGACAATGCTTAAAACCGAGAGCGCAACCGATGCCCACATCCAGGGGACGAGCTTCGAGTGGCCGTCAAGCCCGACGAAGAGATATATAAAGCTTGCCTTGTGTTCCGGTATTCCGCTGTAAAAGGCGGTGAAGATTTCCAGGAGCAGGAAGAAAACATTGATTGTGATCGCATAGGTCACAATCTGGGCGAGTTTCTGCACCGGTTCCTTTCCCGGATCGAAGTTTGTCACGCTCCTCACGATAAGGATCAGAAGCGTGAGGAAGGCCGGCCCCGATGCGAACGCGGACGAGAGGAAGCGCGCAGCCATTATCGCGGAGAGCCACAAATGCCGGCCCGGCAGGCCGCTGTACAGAAACGCCGTGACGGTGTGTATGCTGACGGCCCATGGGATAGAAATATATATGAATGGCTTGATCCATTTCGGGGGAGGCTCTTCCCTTTTTTCCGCCGATAGCGTCGTCCAGGCAATGGTTATGTTCAGAAGCAGGTATCCGGTCAACACGACCATGTCCCAGAACATGACCGAGTTGGGCGTGGCGTAACGGATCATGTTAAAGATTCTGGAGGGCACGCCCATGTCAACGAAAATGAACAGCATGCACATTGTCACTGCAGAGACGGCGAGAAATTCCCCCAGTATGGCGATTTTTCCGAATGCCTTGTAGCTGTGCAGGTAGTAAGGCAGCACCACCATGACGGCGGATGCCGCGATTCCGACAAGATATGTGAACTGGGAAATGTAAAATCCCCACGTGACGTCCCGACTCAGCCCCGTTATACCCAACCCGTAACTCAACTGCCAGAGGTAGCAGAGGAATCCCGCGCCGATTACGCACATGAGAAATAATATCCATGCCCAATATGCCCGACCGCCGATCAGCGCCTTTTCAAGCATAGTTGCCTCACACCAGATAATAAACCTGGGGACTCGTCCCAAGCTCCGGCTTGCGCCTTATGCTGAAACGCGCGCGAAGCATCTTCCTCGCCTCGATCTTCGCATCGTTCAGGTCCCCGAAAAACATAGCCTTTTCCTTGCAGGCTTCGACGCACGCGGGCGCCTGACCCCTTGAAAGCCTCTCCTCACAGAATGTGCATTTTTCCGCAACACCCTTCATTCGGGTCGGAAACTCGGGGTTCTGACGCCCGATGAAAGGCCGCGGGTCGAACCAGTTGAAGCTCCTGGAACCGTAAGGGCACGCGGCAAGGCAGAACCTGCACCCAATGCACCGGTGCCAGTCCACCATCACTATCCCGTCCTCTCTCTTCCACGTGGCCTTGGTGGGACATACCCTTACGCACGGCGGGTTATCGCAATGATTGCAGAATACGAGGAAAGGCTTCCTTTCGATCTCCTCATCCATGAACCTCTGCTCCGCGGTCGGGAAGGCGTTCCTGTATGGCTCGGTCCATATCCACTTGACCTCATGTCTTACATCCACAAGACCGGGGTTCTTCGGGTCGCGGATGTCGGGGACGTTGTGAGCGGCGTGGCATGCGGTTATGCAATCGCGGCAGCCGTCCTTTGTTGTGCATTTCCGGGCGTCTATTACCATGCCCATTCTCTTGCCCGCGAATATCCCCGATTTCGGCGCCGCTACCGGTCGCTCCGCCTGAGCTATCGCCCTGAGCGCCGGCTTTACGGCCAGTCCCGCAAGGCCCACGCCCGCGATCTTCAGGAAGTCCCGCTTGCTGATCTTCATTTCGGCTTTTCCTCCGGGGTCACGTGGCAATTCCAGCAGATGGGCTGCACTTCCTCGTAATTGTGGCATTTGTCGCAAAACTCGCTCTTATTCGGATGGCATTTCATGCAGGTAAGCGTCAGGCTCATGTTGAAGCGCCTGCCGTCCTCGGTGACATAAGTCCTCTCGCCCGTGCGGACAACGGTCTGCCTCCAGTTGTCAAGCAGCGCCATGTGCCTGGCCCTCATTTCCGCTCTCGGCAGGACGCACAGCCTTTCCGTCGTGACTATTTTCGGGACGGGCATTTGAAGCGATTTGCCCATGGCCCTGTTGTACCAGAAGGGGCTGGTTACGAGGAGGATAAATATAATCAATCCCGCAAAAATTTTCCCCGCGTCATACATGCGCGGAATCCTTGTTTGGCTTGACGGCATCCGATTCCGGCGCGCAGGTTGAGGATGCGATACAGGGCTGGCCGCGCAGGTCGGTTTCCCTCTTATTTTCGCCCTTCATAATAAGCGCGTTCCCCACCAACTCGTGAATCCCGCACACCTCGACGCCCGGAACCCAGTATTCCAGCAGGGTGGGGAGAGTGGCGCGGTCTATGGCGCACATGCAGCCGAGCACGTTCACGCCGTGTTTTTCGCGGACGTACTTGACGGCATTGGCCCGCGGCAACCCGCCGCGCAGCCTCATTTCAAGGTTCTCGTCCGTGCCCAACCCCGCCCCGCTGCCGCAGCAGAAGGTCTGTTCCCGGATGGTGTTCTCCGGCATCTCGAAGAAATGGTTGGCCACATTTCTGATGATGTACCTCGGCTCCTCGAGTATCCCCATGGCCCTTGCGGTGTTGCAGGAATCGTGATAGGTGAGACGCCAATGATCGTTCCTGGATTTGTCGAGCTTGAGTTTCCCGTTCCTGATAAGGTCGGAGGTGAATTCGGCGATGTGCGTCATTTTGGTGGATTTTGCGTTATCGAATTTTGTGCCGGTCACGGGGGAGCGCGGCTCTTCGAGGAAATCGGCGGGGCCGTTGAGTGTGTCCATGTATTGATGTATGACTCTCCACATGTGGCCGCATTCGCCCCCCAGAATCCACCTGACTTTGAGGCGTTTCGCCTCGGCGTATATCTTGGCGTTCAGCCTTTTAATCATCTCGTGCGACGTGAACAATCCGAAATTACCGCCCTCCGAAGCGAAAGCGCTCCAGGTGTAATCCAGCCCGATCTCGTGGAAGAGCATCAGGTACCCCAGCAGGGTGAAATAATGCGGCTGCGCGAAATAATCGGCGCTCGGCGTGACAAAGAGTATCTCAGCGCCCTTCCTGTTGATCGGCGCCTCAACCTTGACGCCCGTTATATCGTGGAGATCGTCCACCGCAAAATCTATGCTGTCCTTGAAGCCGTGCGGGAGGATGCCCAGGTGGTTTCCTGTGCGGTAACAATTTGCGGCAGGCTCGATAATCCAGTTGATGTTGACGCCGATGAGGTTCATAAGCTCGCGCGCCATCATCGTGATCTCCGCAGTGTCTATGCCGTAAGGGCAGAACACCGAACAGCGGCGGCATTCGGTGCATTGATAGAAATAATAAAACCACTCCTTGAGCACATTCAGGGTAAGCTCTCTTGCGCCCGCAATTTTCCCCATGATCCTTCCGGCCAGAGTAAAATCCCTGCGGTATACGCTTCTCAGAAGCTCCGCGCGGAGCACCGGCATGTTCTTGGGATCGCCTGAGCCTATGAAGTAGTGGCACTTATCCGCGCATGCGCCGCATCGGACGCAAATATCCATGAAGAGTTGGAAGGAGCGGAATTTCTTAAGCCTCTCCCGCATTCCCTCGAGGATTATCCGCTGCCAGTTTTCGGGCAGTTTCCAGTCTTCTTCGTTGGGATGCCATTCTCGCGGATTGGGCAAATCGAGGTATTTAAGGTTTTTCTGCGCCGCGCCGTAGCACCACGTCCCCTTTCTGAAGGAGGGGGCTGTATCCATCCAATCCTTCCGGGGCGGGCTGTAATTAATATCGGCAAGCTTGTCAGGTTTAGGTATGTTATCTGACATATTTTATTCTTTCTCGAGCGGCAATCCCGCCGCTCTCATCAGCTCCCTGAACTCATCTTCCCACTCCTCATAAGTATGAACCTTGACCTGCGGGTTCCAGGGATTTACGTGTCGTTTCATACGATTATTATTAGCGAGGTTCCTCGTCGGGCTTAAGAAAATCCCCGCCATGTGCATCATTTTGCTGAAGGGGAAATATGCGAGCAGCGCGCTGACGAAGAAGAGATGAATAAAGAACGGCAGGCCGACCCCGTCGGGTATCTTAGGATTGAAATTAATCAGCCCGATGGTCAGCTCTTTCACGCCCAGCAGGTCTACCCTGAAAAAGTGCCGCATAAGCACGCCGGATGCGGCGATGGCGAATATCAGTAACAGCGAAAAGTAGTCGGCGGGAAGTGAGATGTAGCGCAGCTGTGTAATGACGATCCGCCGCGCGAAAAGGTATGTCACCGCGGCAAGGATCCCCACATCGGTCAGATAAAGAGCGGGCACTCCAAGATCGAGGAATCCGTCCAATTTCTGAAGGAGTGGCACAAAGGGCGCCACCGGCTCAGTGAAAAACCGGAAATGCCTCAATATAATGACCAGAAACGACCAATGAAACGCCAGCCCCGAAGCCCATAAATACTTATCTCCGCCGTATATAATCCGTTGGCCTTTAAGGTCGGTTTTTGTGTTCCTGAAAAGCGAGCGAAAAAGGAGAACCTCGAGCGCCATCCTCATCAGTACGCCGAATGTGTTATGGGGATTGTCGAAGGCGTTGGATTTAATCCACGGAAGCGACTTCTGCTGGCCGCAAGTCGTGGGGATGCGGAACGGCGCCGGAGACCCGGCCCACTTGACGACGCGATAAATTATTCCGCCAATGAATATGGCAAAGGCCGCATAGGGCGCCACCGCCCCGAAAAAAAACCGCATGTCCCCTACCCCCACTCCCAGACAGACAAGCAGGAGGAGGATCAGGACCGCTATCAGGGAATAGAAAACATTCATTTGCCGTTGCCTTTTTCTATCTCCTTAATCCAAGCCGCCATACTTCCTGTTTATCTTCTCGATCATTGCCATCGCCCGGTTCTTCAGCTCGTTCGCCTTTATCTCGTAGACCTTTTCGCGGCATTCCATGTATTTATTGAAAGCCAGAAGGGCGACTTTATCTATCCTTGAATCAAACTCGAAAAATGCCTCGCATGATTCAGATTTCCCCAATACCTTTTCTCCCAATCCCCGCCTTGCCGCTTCTTTGAGAGAAAAAATGAACGCCACCGCTTCCGATGGAGAAAAATCCTGCACGGCCCTTATTTTCATCAGCTCTTCCAGAGGGGATGATATTTTGGCGACGTTCATCTCTCCGGTCAGCTCATCAAACAGCGCTTCAAGGGTCTGCGAAATCGTATGTCTGACGGGATTATTAAAGCGATCCTTCTCCCCCGCCAAAAACCTTCTCGCATCGGGCGGATAGGTCTCTATGACGAGATCAAACCATTTCGAGAGAATGGCCGGTTTGTTTTCCAGAAGAAGCTTCATCATTTCAAGGCTCTTTTCAGGCCTTAGGATTTTAGATTTTGGATTGGATACAGCGGGGATGCATAAATTTCGGCTCTTCAATCCAAAATCCGCAATCTAAAATCCAAAATTTATAATTGCCTAACGCCTTGCCTGTCGCCACCTTCGATCAGACACAGCCGGTGGGTTTCGGGAGACCGGCAACCTTGCAGGCGCCCTTTGCGGGGCCGCTCGGGAATAGTGTGTAAACATACTTGAGATCGAAGCCCGTCTCCTTGCAGAGTTTGCGGACCATCGGGGCGATCTGGAACTTAAGGTAGTAGTCCCTGACGTATTTAACCAGTTTCCAGTGATCGTTACCCATGCTTTCAACGCCTTCCGTCTTGGCCAGGTCGGCGGCTACCTTTTCGTCCCATGCATTGGGGTCCTGGATAAAGCCATCCTCGTCTACTTCCAGTTGCTTGCCGCCTAACTCCACCATCGCCATTTTCAAACCTCCTCTTTTCGAGAGTCCCCGCGCTCAATTACCGGCGCCATGCCGGCGGGAGCGTCGGTATCCCCCGAAATCATCATATTGATTTCTTGAAATCGAGATTGTCTTATCAACGTTTTTGCTGATGAGCATCCTCTTTCACAAGCCATTCAAGGGTTGATCGTGAAGGCCCGCGCGATCAATCTTCCCCTCCCCCGCCTTTTTCAATCCGCTATACCCGATCGCCGCCTTCACCATTGCCCTCGCCCATCCCATGTTTCCATGCAAATCGTTCAGATGTGAATAGGTCGCGACGACGTTCTTATACAAAACGCCATCCCTGTGCCCATCGTAGCCATACCCCCTCCTGCAATTGAAAATTGTCGTGAGCGCTTGCGGCTCGGCCGCAAACGAATAGTGAAACTCATGACCCCTTATGGTCTTTCCGACCTCGAAAAACGGGTTTTCCTTATCGACTTCCAGCAATGTGTATCCGTGCCATCGCGGCCGTTTCGATAAACCGAAACTCACCGGCAGCGCGCCAACCATGGGAAATGTCCGGCCATTATAGGTTATGCTCTGTCCCAGGTACATAGCGCCGCCGCACTCGGCCCAGACAGGCATGCCTTCTTCCACTGCTTCCTTTACCGATCTGATAAAGCGCGTGTTGTCGGCCAGCGCCTTTGCGTTTGTCTCGGGAAACCCCCCTCCTATATAGAGCGCAGAAATATCGGGCAATGAAGAGTCTCCGATCGCGCTTACTTCAACCAATTCCGCGCCCTGTTTTTTCAGCTGCTCGATATTTTCCGGATAATAAAACTGGAAGGCGGCGTCCCTGACAATACCGATGCGCGCCACTGATTTTTTCGTGATTGGGGAATGGCTTCCGGGCGTAGAAACCGGCGCGGCGATTGATGCGCCGGCCACTTCCTCGAGCGCCTTCAGGTCCACATGCTTTTCGATGATGTCTGCGGTTCGCGCAAGCGACTCCGCCGACGACGGATGCTCACCCGGCATCACCAGCCCCAGGTATCTCTCGGGGAAGGGATGATCGTCGAGGCGGGGGATCGCACCAAGTACCGGCAGGCCGCAGATTTCCGTTATCGTGGCGCGCAGCATCCCTTCATGGCGCTGGCCCCCCACCTTATTGAGGATGACGCCCCTGATGTCCACATCAGGGTCCATCTTCTGGCACCCGAGGACAATAGCCGCGGCTGTTCGCGTGATCTTGGTGGCGTCCAACACGAGTATCACCGGCGCATTGATGAGCTTGGCAAGCTCCGCCGTAGAATAACTGCCGGTTTCGTCCATCCCATCGTACAGGCCGCGATTTCCTTCTATAACGGAGATCGCGCCGCGCGCCTGATGTTCCGAAAACGACCTTGCAACGCTTTCCGCGCCGTTCATGTAAACATCGAGCGTGTAGCAAGGCGACCCCGCCGCCAGGCTGAGCCATGCCGCGTCCACAAAATCCGGGCCTTTTTTAAAGGGGATAACCTTCTCGCCCCGGCGGCGCCATGCCGCCGCAAGGCCGAGAGCGACCACCGTTTTACCGGAGCTTCCTCTTACGCCCGCGATCAGGATTTTCTTTTCCACAAGCTTCATATCTCACTTTTCTTTGGGGCTGTCCCGACTTGTCCGGACCGCGCCCCTACATCGTTATCAGAACCGGAACTGAGCGGTGCTCCGGAATGTGGTTTGCGCGAGACGGAAGTCGTCAATGTGTTTATCGGTAAATTCGATGCCGGTGACGGCAAAGAACCTTTCCCAACCAATTCTCTCGATCCATTCTCCGACCCGCTCATGTTTCCTGGCGCCCTCCGCATATTTTTCGACGATGTTGCGGACCGCTTTGACCGTTTCCGGCCATCGCGGCGGAGTGTTGGGGATGAAAGGAATAGCCAGCTTGGAGAATGCCGGGCCGCTGCGCGCGTTGCTCACCTTGCCGCCCACCCATATTGATATTCCGTCGCCTTCGGCGTCCGCCAGCGGCAGCGCCGGGCACATGGTGTAGCAATTGCCGCAGTACATGCAGCGGTCGTTGTTTATCTGGACTCCCTTGGTCTTGGTGTCGGGCCTGATGGCGTGGGTGGGGCACGATGCGATGGTGGTCGGCACTTCGCAAATCTTCGGCAGCTTCTCGTTGTCAACCAGTGGCGGCAGGCGATGGATGCCGAGGATGGCGATGTCCGAGCAGTGCACCGCGCCGCACATGTTCAGGCAGCAGGCCAGCGCTATGCGCAGCTTGCCGGGCAGTTTCATCTCGGTGAAATATTCAATCAGGTCGTCCATGACCGCCTTGACAGGCCCGGAGGCGTCCGTCGCCGGCGTATGGCAATGTACCCATCCTTGAGTGTGAACGATGCTCGTGATGGAGTTGCCTGTTCCGCCGACGGGGTAGTTCCTCTTTTTCAATTCATCGAGGAGAGGATTCAGGTTCTTCTCATCGAACACCAGGAACTCGACGTTGTGCCGGCTGGTGAACCGGAGGTATCCCTCGCAATACTTTTCCGCGATATCGCAATACTCGCGGATGCGGTCGGTGCAGACCAGTCGCGCTCCGCCAACGCGGACCGACCATAACTTGTCGCCGTTTTCCGCTATGTGCATCAGCACCCCTGGCTTCAGGATTTCGTGATCTTTCCAATTGCCGTAGTTTTTCTGCATCATGGGATGCATGAAATTTTTAAAATACGGGGGGCCGATATCGGTTTTGCCGCCCATTTATTTAGCCTCCTTCCTTTGCGGAACCTCTTCAGGCCACCAGAAGTAGTATGGGTTGCTTCGAGGCGCGCGCACCATCTGCGGGATGGGTTTCAACCCCATCTCCTTCAGGAAAACCCGCATGCCCATCCGGTTGATAAGCTCGCCTATGCGCTCTCTCATCTTGCCGTTTTCGTCCCACCAGTCCCAAAGCTTCGCAAGCAGGTCCTTTACCTCCTGGTAAGGAGATTGCAGCTTGATGAAGGGTATTATCACCCATGAAATCATTGCGCCCTCAAGGATCGGGGCCTTGCCGCCTATCAGGATTGTGGCGCCGCGATCCTTGCCGGGGGCCAGGGCATGGTGCATGACGTTGATGCAGTGCATGCAGCGGGTGCAATTGCCGTTGTCAATCTTGAGCTTCTTCGTCTTTTCATCGTAGTTCATGCACCTCGTGGGGCACATACCGACAACCTCGCCCGCTATGTCCAGACCGCTCTCGGCGTACTTCGTCACCGCGTCATCGTTTATCTGGATGTTATCCCGCCACGTGCCGATTATTGAAAAGTCCGCCCGGGCGATCGAGGCGACGCAATCGTTGGGGCATCCACCGCACTTCACCTTGAACTTGTAAGGCCACATCGGCCTGTGAAGCTCCATCTGAAATGTATGGGTGATGTCGTTTATCATGTCCAGGGTGTCGTAACAGGCCCACTCGCAACGGCCCGGCCCAATGCAGGCGCTCGGCGTCCGCAACGCAGACCCCGAACCGCCAAGGTCAAATCCGTTGGCCGATAACTCGTCAAAGCACGGCTGAAGGTTCGGCGTTGTGGTGCCAAGCAGGATTATGTCTCCCGTCGAACCGTGAAAATTGGTCATTCCACTACCATACTTGTCCCAAATATCGCATACCGTTCGGAGGGCTTTCGTGGTGTAGAACCACCCCGTCGGCATGTTCACGCGCATGGTGTGAAAATGCTCCACACCGGGGAACAAGTCGGGGCGGTCCGAGTACCGCCCGATCACGCCGGACCCGTATCCCCTAACTCCCACTATGCCTCCATGCTTCCAATGGCCGACCTTGTCCCTGTATGACATCTCCAGTTGCCGAAGAAGGTCCATTGTTGTGGGCTTCCTCTTGGCAGCCATCTTGATGTCCGCAACAAAGCTCGGCCACGGCCCCTTCTCCAATTCGTCCAGAAGGGGGGTTTCCGATTTTGCCATCAGGTCACCTTCCTTTCTCAATTTCTTCCTCAATTCCCCTTTGCAAGGCGTTAGAATAATGCGTATTTCGTATCTCTTATCTTGCGCGCTTCACGAGATACGCTTCACGAGATACGCAACTCAGTATTTATAATTCAGAATTTTCCTTCGGGCGGCTTTGTGGAATTCCACAAATTGAGGCCCCCTTCGATGAATTTCACGTCATCAAACCCTTCACCGCGCAATATGCGCGCCCCCTCATAAGCTCGCGCTCCTACCTGACATAAAACCAGGATTTCCTTCCCGCGAGGCGTCTCGTTAATTCGACTGCGCAATTCGCTTAGAGGTATGCGGCATACGCGGGGGTCATCAATGCCAGCTTTTTGAATTTCATGCGGTGTCCGAACGTCGAGAATAACAAAATCCTCGCCTGCCGCGATTCTTTCACGAACTGAGGACGGCCTTATGCCCTCTGAAAGGCCATCCAACTTGTTGCGGATGATATTAGAGGCATGGGCCACGTTTTCAATCGCGGTGGCGAATGGGGGCGCATAAGAGAGGTCGAGTTCGGCGAGGTCATCCACTGTGCCGCCGAAGGTCAGAACCGACGCGATCACGTCAACGCGGCGAACAACATCCCCCGGCCCCAACACCTGAGCGCCCAATATTTTACGGGATTCTTTATCGGCGACCAGCTTGATAAGGATATTTTTTCCGCCTGGGAAAAAGTGGGAGCGATCAGGCCCGGGCGACAGGGCGACGACGGTCTTTATTCCCCTGCGTGCGGCCTCGTCCTCAGTTAAGCCGGTTCTACCTATATTGATCCCGAGCGTTTTCATGACGGAGGTTCCGACGATCCCGGGAAATACCGAATCGCCTCCCGTAACGTTATCGCCAATGACGCGGCCTTGCCGATTAGCGGTCGAGCCGAGTGGCGCATAAACCTTGTCTCCCGTGACACGGTGAGCGCATTCGACACAATCCCCGCCGGCATAAATATCCGGCTCGGAGGTTCTCAAGCGATCATTAACGGCGATTGCTCCGGTCGCTCCGATCATAAGGCCCGCCGCCTTAGCCAGCTCGATATTCGGCTTCACCCCGACAGCCACCAGCACCGTATCGGCCTCAATCTCGCCCTGATCGGTGATTACTTTCGACACCTTTCCCGATTCATCGCCTTCGAGCCTTAGCACTTTTTCATTGAGGCGAACGGCGACCTTTTCGGCCCGCAGCGCATTGGCGACGTAATCGCTCATATCGCGGTCAATAACGCCTGCGAGCAACTGATCTGCAAGCTCGATAATGGTGGTCTCCACGGCCTGCGCCCCAAAGGCGTCGGCGACTTCGAGTCCGATGCGTCCCCCGCCCACGATCACCGCTTTATCCGCCCGGCCGCCCTCGATACAGGCTCGCAGATCTGCCGCTTCCTCGGGCATCCTCAGAAGAAAAACCTGTTTGAGATTCATCCCCCCGATCGGCGGAACGACTGGCGATGCGCCCGTTGCGATTACCAGCTTGTCGTATTCCAGGTTTTCTTCCTTACCTGAATCCAGGCTCACGATCCGAACGCTTTTCCTTTTCGGATCAATGGCCTTTGCCTCCGCGCGAATTCGCACTTGAACGTTTTTAACGGCATCGAAGAAAGCGGCGTCTTGCGCGGCTCCATACGCGGTTGTCATCAGGCCTCCTATTTCAGGCACTGTCCCCGCGATATAGTACGGGAGGCCGCATGCGGCATAAGAAATGTTTCCGCCGCGCTCGATGATAACTATCTCGGCAGAGGGGTCTCTCCTGCGCGCGCGGGCCGCCGCCTTGGGGCCGCAGGCCACACCGCCGATGATTACTATACGCTTTCTATTCTTAGGCGCCATTCTCTCCCCTACCCTTCTAAAGCCGCCGCACGGGCCACATTTTCAACTTCTTTTACAAACACGGTTGCCTTAGCCTCTGCATAGTTCGCGTAAATCATGGCCACCGCGCGATAAATAAGGTGCGCGAACTTCGAATAAGGCAGATATATCAATAGCATAAACACACTCACAAGGTGCACAAAGTAAACGTAATAGGCCACGGGAACCGCGTTTGAATAGCGCAGCAGCTCGACAATAACCCCTGTGAGACCCAGCACACCGATAACCGTGATCAGCAGCCAGTCGAAATATGACGACTTGCTCGCGGTGGCGTCACTTTTCAGGCGATTTGCGATCATGAGGCTGAGGCCCGTGAACAACGCAAGCGCGCTCGCGTTCCCAAGAAATTTCTCCGGACGATACCACGGCAACGGGTAAACAACCCAAGCAGGCGGGTTCGGCAATTCCATGATGAGGATATAAAAAACCGCGATCGCCGTTGTTATCAGCAGGCCGACGAATCCGTAAAACACCAGCAGATGCGCCAGATACCTGCTCTTGTTAGCCTCGCACTTTTGAAATTTCCTGTGAAGCAGAATATCTGTTATTGTTGGAATCGCCGCCTTGACCAGGGTGACCACATCGAGGCCGCGCCGGTTCTCCCGGTCAAGGTCCAGCCAGAACCTCACAACGCCGGTGAGCAAAGTCATCAGCATTACAAAAAACAGGCCACCGAAGAAAAGATTAAGCGCCAGGTGGCTGAACATATTCGCATAATGCACCGGGCCTTCTGGGATATGGAGCTTGCCGGTAAGATGTAGCGCCAGCAGGAGAAGGCCGACTGGGAAAGCCATCAGTATTGGCAGATATTTCGGGTCGGCAAGCGCCGTGGCCATGAAAGATGGGAAGGCATAATTGCGGATCGCCTGCGCTCTCAGCGCGGCCAGCACGTCTCCCGGCCTGGCACCGCGGGGACAATACTGCGAGCAGTCGTTGCACTGATGGCACAGCCAGACGTTCGGGTCCCGCGCCACGCGCTCCTTGAGACCCCACTGCGTCCATATCATCTCCCGTCGCGGAAAGGTGTTTTTCTCGGGCGAAAGATTGCAGACTACCGAGCAGGTCCCGCACTGAAAACACTTCTTCAGAGAATCGCCCCCGGACGCAAGAACCTCCCGGATAAAATTGAGATCAGGCTCAATGAGTTTTATATCTGCCATGGCGTTCTCCTAGAATCCCTTATAAGGGTTAGGCTCCATTTCCTTAATTTTCTCCGCGAACTCGTTCATTATTTGCGGCAGCTTCTCGAAATCGGATATTGATAACTGGGTCAGTTGGACGCGCTCGCGCTCGAGAGCCAGTTTCTGTAGCGTTTCCTGTACGTTTTCCATGCGTCGGTTGGCAAGCTCGGAGCCTTTGATGAAGTGACACTGGTAATCGTCGCCGTATTTGCAGCCGACGAGCAGGATGCCGTCAATGCCTTTCGACAGGGCATCGGCGATCCAGACGATGTTGGTTGAACCGAGACACCGCAGCGGAATGACGCGAATTGTCGGGTCAATCATGATACGCCTCTCGCCTGCCATATCGAGGGCGGGATATGCGTCGTTTTCGCAGAACAGCGCGAGGATGCGCGGTTTTTCCTCGTCCTCCTCGGGCGCCTCGATGGCCTTTATCATTGAGGCGATCATGTCCACGCTGTAATTCTTGAAGTTGACGATGCGCTCCGGGCATGCCCCCATGCAGATCGCGCAACTCCTGCAGCGCGTCGGGTTGGGAAGCGGCGTGCCTTTGACGTCTTCGTTGAGCACCCCGAAGGGACATTCCTCCGTGCAGCGCTTGCACTGGGTGCAGCGCTGGAGGTAGAACTCGGGGAAGGTGTTATCCCACGTTCGCGGATGCGCCGCAAAGCCGCGGGTCGTCTGCTCGATGCACTGAATGGCCTTCAGGGCGGCGCCTGCCGCATCCTCCGCGGCCTGGGCCGAATCCATCGGAGCGCGCGCGGCCCCGGCGGCGTAAATCCCCGTCCTCTGCGTCTCGTATGGGAAGCATATAAAATGCGAATCGGGGAAGCCGTATTGCAGGACGGGGAGGTCAGGCCCCTGGCGGTATTCGAGATGCAGGATTGACGTGCCCTCGTGGTGCTTGAGCGTCTCGATCTTTTTCTTCGCCTCGACGACCTGCGTCTCCGATTCATTCTTGGCCACCACCGCATGTGCGTCCATTAGCGCGCGAATGGCGGGGCCGTCCGCGGAACGCGGCGCCATGCCGACCGCCAGCACCACCATGTCGGCCTTGAGTCGAATGCTTTCGCCAAGCAAGGTATCTTCGGCATCAACTAGCAATCCGCCCCTATTCGGGCTGACGCCCTTCACAACGCCCTTGGTCAGAAAGACGCCGGGATCGTCCTGGATCGCCCTGTAGAAATCCTCGTACAGGCCGGGGGTCCTCATATCCTTGTAAACGATGTATATTTTAATGTCTGCGCCCTGCCCCCGGATGTAGGCCGCCTGCTTGAGTGTTGTGAGGCAGCACACATTTGAACAATACGGGAGATGCTCCGGGTCGCGCGAGCCTGCGCATTGCACGAACGCGACGCTCGATGGCGCCTTGCCGTCCGACGGCCGCGCGATTCTGCCATTTTTAGCCATCTCCTCGAGCTGCACGCTCGTCACCACGTCGGGCAAAGCGCCGTATCCGAGATGGCCCAGTTTGCTCGCGTCGTAAGGCTTCCAGCCGGTCGCCTGTATGATCGCCCCGGCCTTGAATTGCGCCCCGTTCTTCAGCTTCACCTCGAACTTGCACGGCGCCCCGGCAATTGACTCGATCTCGGTATCCTCATAAATCGTGATATTTTGCTCTTCCCTGACCTTCTTTATCAGCGCCTCGACGCCCGGGTCTTCAAGCTCCTTATAGGGTGGGCTTTTTGGATAGACCTTATGTAGTTTTGCCTTCCAGCCGCCGAGCGTCTCCTTTTCGACAAGGTTTATCTTGAAGCAGGCCAGCGCCGCTTCCAGGGCGCTCGTCATACCGGTAACACCGCCGCCAACCACCAGGATTGACCTGTCCAGATCCTCCTGCTGCGGCTCCGGCGGAAGCGTTTTCTGTGCCTTGACGATGCCCATGCGGAGATAATCCTCTGCCAGCATCTGGGTATCTTCGTTTTTCGGGGGCTGGCTCCATGCGACGTGTTCGCGCAGGTTGACCCGCTCGATGATATAATCGGGGCCGAAGTTAAAGACCTCGGTTTTTGCGCGGCTCGAGCAAGCGCCGATGACCAGGGTGTTCACGCCTTCGCTTTCGATATCTTTGCGGATGAGCGCAAGGCCTTCATCGCCGCAAAACGCCGCATGGGACTTGCAGATGGGAATCTTATATTCGCCGGTGGCCACCTTCTCGAGTTTTTCCATCTCGATCGAGTCGCCGATTTGGCAGCCGGCGCAGAGATATACTCCGATTTTCTTATCCATTGCCGCCTCCCCGGACGACGATTTGAATGGCTTTGAGAGCCGCGCCGGTGGCGTCCTGCACGCTCATCGCCACGTCCATCGGCCGCTTGGCGCATCCCGCCCCCAGAACACCGTTGGGAACCACAAAACCATATTGATCGAGCTGCGCCCCGCCAAGCGCCGCCGCATCCAGCCCCACCGGCTGCATTCCTGTGGCAAGCACAACCAGATCGGCTTCCCTTTCAATCTTGTTTCCCGTCAGTGTATCCTCGGCCGTCACGGTGAGGTTTTTCGTCCCGGCATTTTCTGTAATCCTGGCCACCTTGCCCTTGACAAGCGCGATGCCCTCGTCCGCGGCCGTCTTCGTGTAGAAACTCTCCAACCTGCCCGGAGCGCGTATATCAATGTAGAAAATGGAAACCCGCGAATCGGGGTATTGTTGCCGGACATAGTTGGCCTGCTTCAGGCTTGCCATGCAACAGACAGCGGAGCAATATGGGAGATGATTCTCGTCGCGGGAGCCGGCGCACTGCACAAAGACGACGTTCTTGGCCTCCTTGCCGTCCGAGGGCCGGGTTATCCTGCCGCCCGTCGGCCCATTAACGGACGCCAGCCTCTCCATCATCACATTTGTGACGATGTTTTTATGTTTGCCGAACCCCAGACTATCCAGACTGGTCGCATCGTAGGGTTTCCAGCCGGTGGCAATCACGATAGCTCCGGCGGGCAGATCAATAGTCTTGGGCTTTTCGTCGAGGTTGATCGCGTTATACTTGCAAACCTTGACGCATTCAGCGCATTCCTTCCCCTTGCAGACTGCCGAATCAATTACATACCACATCGGATAGGCCATGCTGTGCGGGGAGTAGGCGGCCTTGACTTTTCCGAGGCCGTAATCGAAGTCGTTCGACCGCTCCACGGGGCAGACCTTTGCGCACTCGCCGCAAGCGGTGCAGTTGGAATTGATAAATCGCGGCTTTCTAACAAGGGTAACCGCGTAATTGCCCGGCGCCCCGGAAACTCCCGTCACCTCCGCTTGAGTATAAATCTCGATCCGCTGGTTGGCCTTGATCCTCCTGAAGTTGATTTCCATGCCGCAGTAAGGGGGGCACATCTTAGGGAAGTACTGGTTCACGCGGGCCACCCGGCCGCCCAGATATGGCTCCTTCTCGACCAGCGCCACCGGGTACCCGGCCTCGGCGGCCTCGATCGCAACCGTCATCCCGCTGATCCCGCCACCTACCACAAGTATGTTCTTGCCAAGAGAACTCATTTCGTTTCCACTGTTATGTGGCGCCGCTTGCTAACAAGCGGCGCCATATGATTTCTCAGCCATGCTCCCGCACACCATGTTCAGCGTTCAAAAATCAGCTTTTTTCTTCCTGATCCCCTCTTTAATGGCAATCGTAGGCTCCCTGAAAAGGCAGAACCGGAGCCATTGGAACGCGAAGCGCATCAGCGCGAGATCGTCGCCCCGAATATGCTCAACATCCTCCCGATCAATATCGAAATTATCAAGAAATGAACTTTCGAACACAAACCGCCTGAACCGGTCAAGATCGTAGCACGCCATGTATAGCATTTCCATTTTTTTCGGATCGAGCGTTTCTCCTTTTATAAAAAAGTCATGTAACGCGATCCCCTTGAAATCTTCCCCATATTTGTTGTATTCATCTAAACCCTGCTCCTCCAGCCATTGGCGTACCGAGACCGGGTGCTTCTCGTCAAGGCCGTCGCAGGGACGCTCGCGCATGAGGAAATAAAACGGCTCGCCCTGTTCCGCCGCATCTTTGGGCGAGGCCATGCCGAGGGGATACATCCGGCACGCCCACGGGCGATCCGCGTATATGGAGCAGCCGTCCCCTCCGACAAAAGGACATCGCCTTCCCTCATTCTCGCCCATTCGCAACATAACAATGGGCAGACGCATCTCCGGGGAAAACGGAACGAACGTGTATTCCCCGAGAAATTCCGACGAGGAAATGCCCAAGGCCTTCTTCATCCTGAGAATATCGTAAGGGGAGAGAACTATCGTCACATCGCCGCAACAGCGGTTGAAACACTTAAGCTTCGGGTGGCAATGGAATGAAAAGTTATCGTCTTCCCTGAGTTGGGGATATTCCTGCAAGAAGGTTTGTTTGAGTTCCTCGATCTCTTTATTTTCATTCATCAGGCATCAGGCGGAAGGCCAAAGGCGGCAGGGAAAATGTTGTATTTCTTGCCCCTGCCGCCAAAAGCCTGATAGTTGCTCACCTTATTGGGAATGGGTACCCCACTTGATTTGGAATGGGTACCCCACCTTCAGTGAAGGTGGGGTACCCATTTCATAGGGATCAGATCAAGGAGATAACCGGGCGCTTCAGCATGGTCCAGGCGCCGGACTTCGGGTCCCATTTCGCATTAGCAAACACCTTCCACTCGTCCTTCATTTCGGGGAAGTCGGTACGGCGATAGTAGCCGGGCCAGCGGGTCTCTTCCCTGAAAAGGATGGTGCGAACGTGAACCTCGGCCTGCCACATGCGCTGCACGTTTTCCCAGCACCGCATCAGTTCATGGAGGTCTTCGGCGGCGAGTTTATCGGAGTCTTCCTTAAGCCAGCCGAGGAGCTCGAGTGCGCGCTCAAGAGAAGGCTTGTTGGTCGCAAATTGTGCGCTCACGCCCGCGCTGTACTCGTCCATGATCTTCTGGAGGCGGAACATGAACATCTTCGGCTTGATGAAGTTCGGGTTGATGTTCGGGTCGCTGGACTTGGATTTGTTTTCCTGGAAGAGGTCCAGTGGTCTGAGGATGATTTTTTTCAGCTCCTCTGCTTTCGCCATGTCCACCTTGGGCTGGCTGTTGTTTTCGACGATGAAGCGAACGGCTTCTTTCGCGGCGATGCGTCCTTCGGCATGAGAGCCTGAGGAGAATTTGTGGCTGGATGCTCCAGAGGCGTCACCGGCGCAGAACATGCCTTTTATGGTGGACATATGACCGTAGCCCCAGAAGTATTCCTTCCTCGACTGGTCGTTCTGAAGGTCTGCGGGGCCGCTGACCCATGCGCCGGAGGCGCCGGAGTGGGAGCCGATGAAGTAAGGCTCGGCAGCGGTGATTTCGCTGGATTTTTCCTCGGGGGACACGTTCGAGGCCGCCCACAGAATGGCCTGTGAGATGGTCATATCGAGGAAGTCCTCCCACGCCTCGGATTCCAGTTCCTTCAGCTTCTTCTTGGCGGCCTTTTCATCACCCGCGCTTGATGCGATCTTCTGGATCGCCTCTTCCGTCCTCATGTAAATGGGGCCTTTGCCCTCCATCTGGTCCATCATGCCGAGCCAGTTGCGGAGGTTGGCCGGTATGGGCTTCACGAGACCGTAAGGCTTCCATTTTTCCAGCTCCGACTTTCTCTCAACCATGTAATCTCCGCCAAAGGCGTTTGTGGCGCGTGACTTGAATAGGAGGAACCAAGCGCCGACCGGCCCGTATCCGTCCTTGAAGCGGACGGGAATGAATCGGACCTCCTGGCAGGTCATCTCTGCGCCTGCGCGCATGGTGAAGTATGCGCTGGAGCCGGAGTTCCAGGGGGGGTACCATGCGCGGCCAAGACCCTCGCCGGTGGACCGGGGACGGAACACGTGAACGGCCCCGCCCATGCATACGATGACGGCTTTCGCCTTAAAAATGTAGAATTTCTCTTCGCGCACGCTGAAGCCCACCGCGCCGGCTATACGGTCGCCGTCAAGGAGCGGCTCAACGATGAATACGCGCTCGTAAATCTCGCCCTTGTCGCCCAGCCCCGTGATGGCGTTCTTGGCGGCCTCTGCCACGACGACCTTGTATGATTCGCCGTTTATCATTAGCTGCCAGCGGCCCTCATGCACATATCCGCCCTTTTCATCTTTCCATATGGGAAGGCCCCACTTTTCATAAAGATGAACGGTGGAGTCAACGTGGCGGGCAATGTTGGCAACCAGGTCATCGCGGGCGATGCCCATAAGGTCCTGCTTCACATAGTTGACGTAATCCTCGAGAGTGTTTTCGCCGTCTTTCAGGCCTACGTACTGGTTGATGGCGGACAGCCCCATCGCCACGGCGCCGGAGCGGTCCATGGCGGCCTTGTCCACTAGCGTTACTTTCAGGTTGTTCAGCTTGGCCCAGTGCGCTGCCTCCACGGCGGCGCCGCAGGCCGACATTCCACCGCCCAATATCAACAGGTCGGTGGTCAATTCCACGGTTTGAAAATTCGCCATGTCCTCTCCCTCCCTTTACTTCTTCAGGCTCTTCAGGGTAGGGACTTCATTCAGCCCCAGCGCAGCGGGTTCACCCCAGAGCGCGGCGCTTTTCAGGTCGCCTTGATTCGATTTCCACCCGCCGTCCGGCGCGGCTGAGCCTTCCGGAGTGGTGCGAATGGGAAACTTGAAGCGTTTCAGGCTCCCATTGCGGAACTTGACGGTCCACATGATGGAATCAGTGGAGCGCATCGGGGTGACCTGGGCGCCCATGGGGACAAAGTCCGCGTACCCGCGCACCTCTATGGCCTGCGTGGGGCAGATCTTTACGCAGTTGTAGCATTCCCAGCACATATCCGGCTCCCGATTGTAAGCCTTCATGATGTCCTTGTTGAGCACCATCAGGTCGTTCGGGCAAATGTATTGGCATGCCGTCTTGTCCAGGGCCTTGCACCCGTCACATTTTTCTGGGATGACAAAACTCGGCATTTCATTACCTCCTGTCTGAAATTATTGACCTTTTAGACCGACCTTATAGCCCCTTCTCTCTTTTGGCTGTTCACAAATAACGGATATCCCGCTTGTGGAAAAACCTGTTATTTCTTCTTCACCTCGCCGGTGGCGGCGCCGTGCAATTTAATTTCCACCTTCTCGTCGAGGCTCTGATAATACTGCTGGAGTATTTTCAGGACTTCGGGACGGCTGAAATTGCCCGGCGCTTCGCCGCCTTCTGAGAGGGTTTTCCTGAGCATGGTGCCGCTGAGCAACAGCCTGTCTTCTTTGCCGTGCGGGCAGGTGCGGTTTGAAGCCATGCCATTGCACTTGTTGCACCAGAATGTCCAGTCAATGTTCAGGGGTTTCAATTCGAGGGCGTCTTTCGGGATTTCGGTGAATATCTTCTGCGCGTCGAAGGGGCCATAGTAATCGCCGACACCCGCATGGTCGCGGCCTACGATGAGGTGGGAGCAGCCGTAGTTCTGGCGGAATACACCGTGGAGAAGCGCTTCACGAGGGCCTGCGTACCGCATCTCCATGGGATAGCCGCCCTGCACAACGGTGTTCTTCACAAAATAATGCTCAACCAGGACGTCAATGGCCTTTACGCGAACCTCTGCGGGGATGTCGCCAGCCTTGAGTTTCCCGACCAACTGGTGAATGTAAATGCCGTCGCATACTTCGATGGCTATTTTGGCTAGGTATTCGTGAGAGCGATGCATGGGGTTGCGTAATTGAAGGGCGGCCACTGTGTTCCACCCCTTCTCCTCGAAAATCTTCCTGGATTCCGCCGGACGCTGATAAATGCCCTTGAATGTTTCGGGATAGTAGCTTTCGCTTATAACCTTGACCGGGCCGGCCAGATTGACCTCATCCTGCTCTATAACTTTAGCCACCCCCGGATGCTCCTTATCGTTCGTCCGGAACACCTGCTTGCATTCGTACTCCTTATCAATAGTGTACTTCTCGGTGACCTTCATCGTGCCCATGATCTCGTCGGTTTCGGTATCAACGAGGGCCACCTCGTCGCCTTCCTTGACGGAACTGGCGACATCCTTTGTTGTTGAGAGAGTGATGGGAATTGGCCAGAATAACCCGTCGGCCATTTTGCAATCAGCGCAGCTGCCCTTCCAATCGGCCTTCCCCATGAACCCCTTGAGAGGGGTAAAGGCGCCGATCCCCATCATTATCAGGTCGGAAGTCTCCCGGGATGTCATCGGAACTTTTTTCAGTCCTTGCGCCTTTTTCTCTTCTTCCGCCTTTTCCTTGCCCTGAAGTAAAAGCGGAAGAATGGTTTTCGATCCATGCGGACTAACCAGCTTCGACAACTCTCTTCTCCTTTCTGCCTGTCCGAAATTCCGCTGAAGTGGGATTCCGGTTCATTTTATCCATTTTATGCTTCGGTCTACTAAAACATTCCTTTTTATTCTACGCTGAAATATTTAGCATTCAATTTGATGTTTGCTTAGTAATTCAACATCTTAATTTAACTTGTAGAAAATGATAGCAGCATTATTTAATTTGTCAATAGGGTAAGCAAATATTTTGATTTTACCTTTATTATCAATTGCTTAGAAGCAATATATTTCTAAATACATCTCGAAATAGTTAAAAATAACGCCAATTCTGAGACAAATTTTTCAAAGAAACTCAATCTAAATTTTTACGGAAACATACACAACGATGAAATTATAAAAACTGCTTAGCTTAATTATTCAACAATAAGCCCGACATCTTACCCTCTTGCCACTTCGCCAAATTGTAAATAGCCGCGCAGCAAAAAGATTTCAATGATTGATTGCAAAAATCAGCGCATCTCTGACCGGTTCCCAAAATTCATCTATATTTTGAGCATTTGGAAGTTCAAGTGTTATGGTAGGAATGTGTCGTTCAACGCCGGCGTAAGTGCCAAGCGAGCCTGGAGTCGCGTAGCCGATGCTCTTTTTCAGCGCTAAACCGGAAATTCGGGACATCTTTTTGGCCCTTTTTCGAGCTGGGCCATCGAAATTTATCATATTCATAGGCGAATGAACAGAAATAATAAGAACCGGTCGCTCAGATTCGATTAACTTCACAACAACCCCGGTTTCAGGCTCTGACATGGGGAATGGGCCGGGAGGAAATGTCTCCCAGGTCGCCTTGTCCTGCCAATTCATGGTCGGAAAATTCCGATTGATATCAACGCCATGCGCATTGGCTCTGGCGCCCAGGGCATACCCATCCGGATTAACATAGGCTACCACAATAACCCTGCGATTATCGCTTACTGCCCCCGGCTTCGACAACACCTCATTATCGAACCTTTCCACAAATGGCCCGGTAAGCCTCTCTCCCCCGTGAACCGCCCCCAATAAAAGCACCGCCTTTTCCCCCTCACCCCTCGTTACCGCCAAAATCGGCCTGCATTGCACGCTTCTCCCCAGAACAACCCACGGCCGCTCGACTTCCGCTTCGGGACAATTCGTCCCACCCGCGCTCGCACTATTTGTTGGTTGTGATTGAGGCTCGGATGTCTCCTGCCCCGTAAGCGCAATCCCATAAACTCCTATCGCAAAGGTAAAGATGAAAATGCTTCGCAAGATGGTTTTCATTCTCGACATAGTTGGTTTCTTATATAATAAAAACAGAAAAAATGCCAATCGGGGTTAGTGAAGAAACGGGCGCACACGCGGGTGCGCCGCTACAGCCTACCGCCTCTCTTGACACAATCTCCTCATTGCCTGAAACTCGTAGTATATGATAGACCTTCATATTCACACGATAGCCAGCAGCGACGGGGCGCATGGTCCCGAGGCGATTTTCGATATGGCGCGTGGCATCGGCCTCAGGGCATTAGCCTTTGCAGACCATAACAGCATATCCTCTGTATCGCAAGGAATGGCCGAAGCGCGGAAGACCGGCATGAGGTTCATTTCCGCGATTGAGATAGACACCCTCCATGAAGACCACGACCTTCATGTGCTGGCCTACGGTTTCGACCCCCTCCTGAAAGATTTTACCGATTGGGTGACGGAGATCGAGCTGAGCAAATGGGATCAGGCGCGCGGGCGGACGAAAAGGCTGAAAGAGATGGGCTTCGCGCTCGATTGGGATGATCTGATGGTGAATTCCGGAGGCAAGCCGCCAAGCGGGATGAATTTTGTGAGAGTAATGCTGGCTCGGGCCGAAAATGACGGGGACCATCGTTTGGACCCATACCGCGCCGGTGGGTCGAGGGCCGATTCGCCATACCTGAATTTTTATCTCGATTATCTGCGCGGCGGGGGGCCGGCTTTTGTCCCGCGGGACGGAGTCATGACGGGGAACGTCATCAGGCGGATTATCTCGCTTGGCGGCGTGCCCGTGTTTGCGCACCCCTCCGACACCCCCCTCGAATTTATCCCGTCGCTGATCAACGCCGGGCTTCGCGGCCTCGAGGTTTATTCGAGTTATCACGACGGCGCCCTCACAGAAAAATGGCTGAGCGTCGCAAAATCTCATAAATTGCTTATCACCGCGGGGAGCGATTTTCATGGGCTTGAGGTCAAGCCGGACGTGAAACTTGGTGGCATAGCGGGCAATGTCATGGAGTTGTTCGACCGGCTGGCGGAATCGCTGCCACACAAACGCGGCCTGGTCCTGTGAAAAGAAGCGGACACATCAGGTTGCTGATATTGGCGTCGCTGATGTCGGTCGCGGCCGTAGCGCCGCCGAAGAACGTCCGCGTTCCATTCCCGTCCAGCCGGGACATCAGGAGGATATTCGCTCCCGCCGACCTCACGCCGGAGGACGTCTCCAACCTTCTGCCCTCAGGCGAAGTCCTCAGATATTATATCGAGCGATTCAGGACAGCCCAGCAGGCAAATGGGCGATCATATTTTATCTCGGAATCACATTTTATAAGCGTTCTCCCACTCGATTTCAAGGGGATGGTCCGTTTTGCGGAGAAAATCTTCGGGCCGGAGCAGGGATTGAAATCGGTGGACAGCTTCATGGCCGCCATGCCGAACCTTATGGCTTATTTCAGGCAAATTTCCGTCGGAGATATAAAGAAACATGTGGAGGCCGTGGGACAGTTTCAACGGGTCTCAATGGAATTCACGCTCGATGATAGATCTGTAGAGCGGCATTATCCGACCATCGCGGGCAAGATGAAGGGCCATCTCCAGTCCCTGTGGCTTGAGCTGCGCAACGCCGACTCGGACCTTCTCCTCCGGCTGGATTACTCGAGCAACAAGGCGCGGCTCGCCTTTCTCCTTGACCCGCGCGGTTATTTCGTGGCGACCGACCCAAAGGGGAACCCGATTCCGGCCGGCGCAAGAAACCTCGGCCTAGATAACGCAAAACGCGGCGTTAAGTTATATATTGACATTGGGCTGGTGTCCCGCATCACCCTGATGAAAATACTTAAAATGATGATTTTCGAGGTCAAGCGGCTGAGGGCGCAGGTTGACATGCGCCTCGATACCAACAGGCTCGACATCGCATGGAAAGTGACCGAAGCCACCCCGGGCAATATTCGAATCGCCGGAATAGACACCCGCCCGATAAAAGAAAGCCTGGCCAACTACAAGGGGAATTTTAAGGGCACGCTGACTTTCATGCCCATGCCCGCCCCTCACAGGAAATTCACATTCATGCGGGTCTTTGACACGAACGAACAGGTAGATAACTGGCTGGTGCACATAGCTATCACGACGTGGGATGAGCTGGTGAACCAACTGATGAATGATTTATCAGCCCCGATTTCAGAAGCCCTGGCCGCATTGAAAAAAGACATAAGGTTGCAGACCCAGGAGCCTTAACAGGAGCGCGTCATGTCAAGCCGGGCCTGCTACATAATCAGGAGGTAGCGTAACGCAGGCGTCCTCGCCTGCCCTTCCTTGCAGCCGGGCCAGACGGCTCGTCCGAGACGGCTGTGTTACGACGTTGCGAATTCGCAAAACCCCATTTTATGTCGCAAGCCCTGTCAAGCCCCTTCAGTGGCATTTTTGTTTACAAATCGTTAAACTTATATACGTGATGATGGAGCAATCAGGCAATCCGAAGGGCGATAATATCCGGCGGGTGGGCATTGTTTTCAGCGGCGGGCCGGCGCCGGGGGCGAACGCCGTCATCAGCGCCGCGGCCCTGAGCTTTCTCGACGACGGCCGCCAAGTCGTCGGCTTCTTCGAGGGTTTCGAGCACCTCCAGCACTATCACCAGTTTTCATACCGGCTGCTTAAAGATGTGCATTACAAGGAATTCACACACAGGGACGTCACCGGCATCCGAAACCAGCGCGGCATAATCATCGGCACATCGAGGGCCAACCCCGGACAAGGCATAGCAAGGCCGGAAGACCTGGATGACGAGCGTAAAACCCAGGCCCTGCGCCGCATATACACAGCCTTCCTCGACCTCGAACTCGACGCCCTTGTCACCATCGGCGGCGACGACACGCTGAAGACCGCGAATTACCTTGTGCAATTCCAGAAACGGCTGCCGCCCGAAGCCAAACGAATCCGCATCATACACCTCCCCAAGACCATTGACAACGATTACCGCGGCATAGACTTCACCTTCGGCTACTTCACCGCCGTGGACGTCATGGCAAAGGAGCTACTAAACCTCCACGCGGACGCGCAGGCCACCAACAGCTACTTCGTCGTCGAGTCCATGGGGCGCAAGGCCGGCTGGCTGAGCTACGGCGTGGGCATCGCCGGGGAAGCCAACCTCATCATCAGTGTCGAGGACATCGAGGATGAAATGTGCGTCATGGAGGAGACCGTTGACCCGGACACCGGCGAAAAAAAGGTTGAAAAGAAGCTGTCCATCGAGGGCATTGTCAATAATATCGTTGACATGATGATAAGCCGTGAGGAACAATACAAAAAGCGCTACGGCACGGTCGTCCTTGCCGAAGGACTCGCTGAAATCTTCCCCCAATCCTACATAGACAGCCTGCCGCGGGACGAGCATGGGCACATCTCCATCGGCAAGATAGACATCGGGAGGCTGGTGGCCGCCGAGGTCGAAAGGGCCTATCTGAAACGCACGGGCAAAAAACGCAAGGTCACCGGAATACAGCTCGGCTACGAGGCGCGCTGCGCCAGCCCGCACGCTTTCGATATAATGCTCGGCTCCCAGCTCGGCATCGGAGCGTTTCGCGCGCTCGTCGAGGAAAACCTCGACGCGCATATGGTCAGCGTCGCCGGCCAGCTCGAGCTTACGTTCGTCCCCTTCGACGAGCTTATCAACCAGCAGACGCTGCTAACCGAAATCCGCTTCATAAGGCCCGGCAGCGACTTCCACCGCCTCGCCCGATTCCTCGAATCCAAAACCGAAAAAATTGAAGAATAGAAAAAGCCTATAGGCTATGGGGGGGAAATAGGGGAAATGGACGTCCCTTATTTTTTCTATTTTTCTTTTATTCCCCTATTTATTCCCTATTTATTCCATTTATTTCCCTATTTATTTCTATTTATTCTGAAGAAATTGCACATCCCCGGCGCATCCTGCCAGTTGATATATGATAAACGAAGAAGAGGAAGTCATCTTGTTCCTTCGCTTATCACTTATCTGTCCACTCCGTTGATAATTCAGCGGCTTCGGCTACAATAATCTTATGGGGGTGATGAAGGGAGCTTCGTTTTAATGGGAACGCGGACAAAAGCCGGGGAATGGAAGGATGCGGTTGAGAAGTGCAAGCCGCGACTGGCGCGATACTCGACAGCAAGCGACCTCGAGGCGCCGCCGCTGGTTTCTGCGGAGGATCGGGCTGAATTCAACCCTTCAACGGAACTGTGTTATCCCGGCTTTTACCCATTCACGCGCGGCATTCATCCGGACATGTACCGGGGGCGGCTCTGGACAATGCGCCAATTCGCGGGGTTCGGGACGGCTTTCGACACCAATGGCCGTTTCAAGTACCTGCTCGAACAGGGCCAGACGGGGTTGAGCGTCGCCTTCGATATGCCGACTATCATGGGGCGCGATTCGGACGACCCAAGAAGTCGCGGCGAAGTGGGTGTCTGCGGCGTGGCCATTGACAGCCTCGAAGACATGGAGGTTTTATTCAAGGATATTCCGCTCGATAAAGTCACCACCTCGATGACTATCAACGCGCCCGCTTCGGTCCTGCTCGCAATGTACATTGCCGCCGCCGAGAAACAGGGGGTGGCCTCGGAGCAAGTGGGCGGCACCATCCAGAACGACATCCTGAAGGAATACATCGCGCAGAAGAGCTGGATATTTCCGCCGAGGCCCAGCATGCGCATAATAACCGATATAATGGCCTTCTGCTTAAAAAAGGCGCCCAAATGGAACTCCATATCCATATCCGGCTACCACATCCGAGAGGCCGGCTCGACCGCAGCGCAGGAACTGGCCTTCACGCTTGCAGACGGCATCGGATACGTCCATGCGGGAATCGCCGCGGGGCTTGATGCGGATGAATTCGCGCAGCGGCTGAGCTTCTTTTTCAACGCTCATAACGACCTCTTCGAGGAGGTTGCCAAATATCGCGCGGCGCGCCGCATGTGGGCGCGCATCATGAAGGAGCGGTTCGGCTCGAAGAACCCCCGCAGCCAGATGCTGCGCTTCCACACGCAGACCGCGGGATGCTCGCTCACCGCGCAGCAGCCGGAAATCAACATCGTGAGAACCGCCATCCAGGCCCTCGCCGCAGTGCTGGGCGGCACTCAGAGCCTTCACACAAACAGCCTCGACGAAACACACGCGCTGCCCACCGAGAAGACCGCCACCATCGCGCTTCGCACACAGCAGGTCATCGCGGAGGAGTCCGGCGTCCCCAACACCATTGACCCCCTCGGCGGATCATATTTCGTCGAACAGCTCACCGATCGCCTCGAGGCGGAAGCCATGACCTACATTAAAAAAATTGACGACCTGGGCGGCATAATACCCGCCATCGAGACGGGCTTTCCCCAAATGGAAATCGCAAAAGCGGCTTATCATTACCAGATGCAGATCGAGAAGGGCGAGAAAACGGTCGTCGGGGTCAACAAGTACGTCACCGAGGAGCCGCCGGACATCGAGCGCCTTAAAATCGCTCCGGATCTCGAAAGGCTTCAAATAGAGAGAGTCAAGCGCCTGCGCGCCGACAGAGACAACGGGCGCGTGAAAAAGAGCCTCTCCGCCGTGCGCGCCGCCTCCCGCGGCAAGGATAACCTCATGCAACCGATTTTAGAGGCCGTTCGCGCTTACTCCACACTGGGGGAAATACTTGGCGTGCTGCGAGAGGAGTTCGGGGAATATCAAGACCCGGCATATTTTTAATTTTTATGGATGACAAACCCGATAAAAAATTGGACAAGGGGTTTTAAACCCCTTGTCCGTGTTACTGAAACATTCCCCGATTGGGAAATCGAATGGCTGAATCGAAAGAAGGAACTGCGCGGCGCGGGTGCCTGATATTCCTGATCGTTCTTATAGTCCTCGGCGCCGGGGCGGGAATAAGCGCGCTTATAGTGGGAAGGAGCCACAAGCCCAAGGCTCGCGCCCTCGTGCTCGGAAAGCCAAAAGCAAGGTTTGAGGAGGTCAAGCGGAAACTCGAGCCGAACATGCCGGCGGATGTCAGGGGAAATTTCCTTGCCGCTTTTCTTGAATACACCGACGCCCTGCAAAAGTATGGTTCGGGGAAGTTCGAAACGCTGGGGCCTCTGGGCGAATCGCTGCGAAACATCGAGGCGGACAGCGTAATAACAACCGATGAGGCGATTCGATGGACTCAGGAGGAGAAAAAGGCGCTTGGCTCGTAGTTTCTATACTTTTATCAAAAACGCATATTTGCTAAAATGGCGTTTATGGCTAATATCGAAGGTGTTCATCAGGAGGTAGGAAAAACAATGGCTCAGGAAAAGAAGATTCGTATATTGGTGGCGAAGCCCGGACTTGATGGCCATGATCGTGGCGCCAAGGTTGTTGCGCGGGCATTGCGGGACGCGGGCTTCGAGGTGATCTACACGGGACTGCACCAGACCCCGGAAATGATCGTCGAGACCGCGATCCAGGAAGACGTGGACGCCATAGGCTTATCTATACTCTCCGGCGCGCATAATCACCTCTTCCCCGCCGTGATGGATCTCCTGAAACAGAAAGGCGCTTCGGACATCGTGGTCTTCGGCGGCGGAATCGTCCCTCAGGAAGACATCGTCTCTCTCAAAGGAAAAGGTGTAAAGGAAATTTTCACCCCCGGAGCGTCCACAAAGGACATCGTCAAGTTCGTGAACGAGAACATATCCGCAGAGAGGCCTTAGGCATTTGGCTAAATGAGCCATGTTTCCATTCTAAAGCCTAAGGCCTAAAGCCTTATTCGTAATGCATCCCGACTTATTCAAGATTGGCCCCTTGACCGTTCACACGTATGGTGTGGCGATGGCGGCGGCGTTTCTGGTGGGCTTTTGGCTGAGCGCGCTCCGCGCGCCGAGGGAGCAATTAGATACCGAATTAGTGCTGGACAGTTTTCTGCCGTTGTTCTTAGGCGCCATGCTTGGCGCGCGGGCGCTGTTCATCATCACGGATTGGCGTCCATTCGCGGAAAGCCCCATCAGGATTCTCAAGGTCTGGGAGGGGGGGCTTGTTTTTTACGGCGGCTTCCTGGGGGGCATGGTGGGAGTCCTGGCCTTTGTTAAGAGCCGGGACATTAGCTTCTGGCGATTGATGGACCTTTTCGCGCCTTATGCCGGCCTGGGATACGCAATTCACCGCACTTTCGGCTGCTTTATGGGAAACGGCTGCTGTTATGGCAAGCCGACATCCCTCCCATGGGGCGTTATTTACCCCTCCGAATCACCACCATATTCCGACTTCGGCTTGCAACCCGTCCACCCCACTCAGTTATATGAAGCCATAAATGGCCTCATCATAATGGCCGTTCTGATGGCATATCGAAGGCGTAATCACCGGATCGGCCAGCCCTCCGGCATTTTCCTGATCATTTATTCGATTTTGCGCTTCGGAATAGAATTTCTCCGCGGCGACATCGTAAGAGGTTTCATGGGGCCACTCAGCACCAGCCAGTGGATTTCGATCCCTATGTTCATAGCCGGCGTCGCGCTCCTGCTGAGGAAAACCCCGGTGCTTGAGCCTCTCGATGAGGAAGGCGCGAAGAAGTTCGAGGCCGAACAGCGGGAAAAGGGAAAAGAAGTGGAAAGCGCGGAAACCCCAGAAACCCCTCCACAAGAAACTCAAACCCCCGAGCAAGAATAAATGTGGCGGACAAACCTCATTTTTTAACCCGCCAGCACTGCCATCTTGTTTTTCCAAGAACCTCAATGTAGAATATTTCATTATAATTAAGCCTATGGATGAAAATATGAGTCAATTTGGCCTGAAGCTTATTGCCTAATGCCTTAACATGTTGTCCAAGAAATAAATGGAGCAGGAAGTTAAAAAGATAGGTCGTTTCAATGTTATCCGGGAGCTGGGTCGCGGCGGGATGGGTGTGGTGTATCTGGCGACCGATCCCAATATCGGTCGGGAAATCGCCGTCAAGATGCTTGACCTTCACGGATTTACGGAGGCTCAGGCGCGGGAGATCAAGGAGCGTTTTCAACGCGAGGCGCGGGCCGCGGGGATATTGAACGACCCCAACATCGTCACGATTTACGAATTCGGGGAGCACGAGAACGAATGGTTCATCGCCATGGAGTATGTTCCGGGGCGCAGCCTGGAGGACTTGCTTGAAGAGGAGGCGCTGCTGAGCCTTCCGCGGGTTTTGGAGATAATCGAAGGGATGGCGGCCGCGCTCGATCACGCGCATTCCAAGGGCATTGTTCACCGCGATATAAAGCCGGCGAATATCCTGCTTCCCGATACCGGCGGCGTCCGAATAACGGATTTCGGCATAGCTCGCATAGAAAACGTGCGCATAACCCGCGAGGGGGCCATGCTCGGGTCGCCCAGCTATATGAGCCCCGAGCAGATATTGGGCCGCGAAATTGATGGTCGCTCCGATGTCTTTGCGCTCGGCGTCATCCTTTATATCCTCCTGACCGGGGAAAAGCCCTTTCCCGGCGAAACTCTCGCCACTCTTTCCTATCGGATCGTGCAGGAAGAACCAACTCCGCCTTCCCAGTTGACCCCCGGATTGAACCCCGCCTTTGACGCCCTCGTATCAAAGGCGCTGGCTAAAGACCCCAACGCGCGATATCAGACCGCGGGACAACTGGCGGCGGACCTCCGGACCCTTGTGCAGGCTAGCGCCAGTGATAACGGCTCGACCCTCGTGGTTCAAACTATTGGCGCATCCACCCGGGTTCCCACCGGCATCAGGGGAACTTCATTCCCCTCGATCACGGCCATACCTGTTACCGGGGGCCAAACGGTTTCAATGGGGCCGGAGTTGAAAAAGAGGCCTTCCCAGAGTTTCATTATTTCCGGCGCGATTATTCTGGTGGCTCTTGTGGTTGGTATATGGTTATTTATCGGCAGTTTCAGGAGTGAAGGGCCGGGAGAGTTGGGGGGAGCGACAACGCCCGCAGTTGCAGGGCAGGCGGAGAAATATCGTCCACTTGGCATAGTTCCGCGGTCTTTTGTGCTGTGGCGCGACGCCAGGAAGGCGCTTAAGGCGGGAGAGCCAAAAGACGCCATACCGTTGCTTAAAGAACTCGGCATGTTAGCCCCCACCGACCCGGAAGTTCACCTCGCCATGGGCAAAGCGGAATATAG